>OFDN01000256.1_pt1 | contig 49396 bp, 36 predicted proteins | sample 1520971 | NCBI WGS metagenome assembly OFDN01 (sample SAMEA94257418, study PRJEB24077) | hot springs metagenome | biome: Aquatic biome; feature: Geographical feature; material: Water | place: India | collected 2012-06-12 | depth 5 m | reverse complement strand
AAGCTGCGTCCCATTGGGATACTTTTGCTGTCTTTCCTGTGAAGATAAACTTAGATTTGCGGTTGACTGTTACTCTGATTACAATCGGGTGAGTACCGTCGGCTAATGTTTTGGACGTTCTAAGTAGTAATTTTATGGTCGCCATAGTTTGTTGTTAAACCCATGTTGCACCCCTAAACGGTACAACATAGGTACAACAAATATAGCAAAATGTGGCATAAAGTAGCAAATGAAATAGAAAGATAATCGACGAAATATCAGTAATAACAGAGGATAACAAAAGTTAACAAATAAATAATGAGCTTTTGAAACAAGTTCAACATGACGGGTGCCGAACAACTATTAACCATTGTCAGTTGACTTCTTGCATTACCATTTCCCTCAACTCATCCAGCTCTCTGATAGCATCTAAAACGCCGGTTATGTTTTTAAGTATCATGGTGAGGTTTTTGGGTGTTTGCTTCATGCTGCATTTTACAGGGTGTGCCGCTACATATTTTAATATGTAGCCAAACAACTCACTTTGATAGTAGCTGCTGCTTTGGTTGGTAGGGAAATAACAGGTAAGCGTTTTATTGTGCAGGTTTACCCGCTCAAAACCCAAATCGCGGGCTTTCCACTTCATCCGCATACTGTCAAACAAACCTTTCAGTTCTTTGGGCATCGGGCCAAAGCGGTCAATCAGTTCATCCCTGAACTTTAATAGTTTATCCTCATCGCCTATCTGTGCTAGTTCATTGTACAGCGAAAGTCGCTCCTGTATGTTGCGCACATAGTGGTCGGGTATCAGAATTTCAGCGTCCACGTCCACCTGCACCTCATTGGTACGGGGTTTTGGCGTTTCGTCCTTAAACAGTTCTTTAAACTCTTCGTCTTTCAGTTCTTGCAGAGCTTCGTCCAGTATCTTGTGATACATTTCAAAGCCAATCTCTGCAATAAACCCGCTTTGTTCACCGCCCAGCAGGTTACCCGCTCCACGGATATCCAAATCACGCATCGCCACATTGAACCCGCTGCCCAAATCGCTGAACTGCTCAATTGCACTCAAACGTTTGCGGGCTTCTTGTGTAAGCGTACTTAACGGTGGCGAGAACAAATAACAATATGCCTTTTTGTTGCTACGTCCTACCCTGCCACGCATCTGGTGCAAATCGCTAAGACCGTGCATGTGGGCATTGTTGATGATAATGGTGTTGGCATTGGGTATGTCCAAACCGCTTTCGATAATTGTAGTAGCCACCAGCACATCATAATCCCCCTCCACAAACTTTATCATAATGTCTTCCAGCTGGTGCCCTTCCATTTGTCCGTGGGCAACTGCCGCACGGGCACCGGGAACCAATCGTTCAATCATGGCAGCATAATCATAAATGTCTTTCACCCGGTTATGGATGAAAAACACCTGACCGCCGCGTGCTATTTCATTGGCAACGGCTTCTTGCATCAACTCCTGATTGAATACGTGCAACTCAGTGCGCACGGGCTGACGGTTGGGCGGTGGGGTGTTTATCACCGATAAATCCCTTGCGCCCATCAGCGAGAAATGCAGGGTGCGCGGTATGGGAGTTGCCGTAAGGGTTAGCGTATCCACGTTTACACGGAATTGCTTTAGTTTTTCTTTGACAGCTACCCCAAATTTTTGTTCCTCGTCGATAATTAGCAGACCGAGGTCATTAAACTTAATTTCTTTACCCACCAATGCGTGCGTACCAATAAGAATGTCAATTTTTCCTTCTTTAAGTTTGGTAAGAATTTCCTTTTTCTCTTTGGCACTGCGGAAACGGTTGATATAATCAATATTACAGGGGAAACCCTCTAAACGACTTTTAAATGTTTTATAATGCTGATAGGCCAAAATAGTTGTGGGCACCAACACGGCTACTTGCTTGCTATCGGCCACGGCTTTGAAGGCAGCACGGATGGCCACCTCGGTTTTACCGAAGCCCACATCGCCGCAAACCAGCCTGTCCATCGGGTGTTGCAGTTCCATGTCTGCCTTCACGTCTTCGGTAGCTTTGCTTTGGTCGGGGGTATCTTCGTACAAAAACGAAGCCTCCAACTCTACTTGCAAATACGAATCAGGACTGAATGCAAAACCTGTTTGCGCCTTGCGGGCAGCATATAGTTTTATCAAATCGCGGGCAATGTCTTTTACCTTCTTTTTGGTCGATTTTTTCAGCTTGTCCCACGCATCGCTGCCCAGCTTGTTCATGCGCGGCTCAGTGCCGTCTTTGCCTACGTATTTGGTTATTTTGTGCAGCGAGTTAATGTGCACATACAGCAAATCGTTATCACGGTACACCAAACGCACGGCTTCACTCATCACCCCGTTCATTTCAATCTTTTCAAGCCCTGCAAACTTTCCGATACCGTGGTCGATATGAGTTACATAATCACCGGGCGAAAGTTCCCGCAGTTCTTTTAAAGTAAGGGCTTTGGTAGATGAATACGTGCGACGGCCTTTGTATTTATAATAGCGGTCAAAAAGCTGATGCTCTGTATAGCAGGCAATTTTCAGGTCGTGGTCTATAAAACCCTCGCTGATACCATGATACACAGGCTCAAACTTTACTTCTTTATCCAAATCCTCAAAAATGGTATGCAAACGCTCTACCTGTCGGGGATTATCAGAAAATATAATGTTTTGGTAGCCCTTTCCCTGATTGTCTTTAAGGTTCTCAATCAGTAGGGTAAAGTTCTTATGAAACAGCGGTTGCGGCGAGGTTTTAAACTCAATGGTTTTTTGCGGTTTAAAAAACGTGCGTTTCCCGTATTCAACCACCGTACGTTTTTCAACCTGTCCCAACCACTCGTTGGTGGTTTCGTACAACTCGGCAATCGGAGTAGCGTCGTTATTTTCGCCCAAGTATTTGGCTGCTTTACCCAAACCCTCTTCCATCACTCCGGTTGCAAAGGTGCCGTCGTGCAGCCACACCACCACATCATCGGGCAGGTAACTAAACAAACTGGTTTTTTCTTTGGCAATAACTTCGCTTTGTATGTTGGGTACAATGGTGGTATGCACCACTTTTTTTACAGATAGCTGGTTTTCAGGCTCAAACAAGCGGATAGACTCTACCAAGTTGCCGTCCAATTCTACACGGTAGGGCAAATCATTGGCAAATGAAAACACATCGATAATCCCCCCGCGAATGGCAAACTGACCCGGTTCGTACACAAAGTCAACACGGTCAAAATCGTGTTCACTCAACATCTCCATCAAAAAGTCAAGGTCAAAAGGGTCGCCCACTTTCACCTCAAAGGTGTTCTTTTCAAACGTAGCATTGCCTATCACCTTCTCAAGCACAGCTTGCGGATAGGTAATAATCACCTGCCCGTGCGGCTTCTTATTCAAGCGACTCAATACCTCTGCACGTTTCAGCACATTGCTGTTATCGGTTTGCGCCGGAATGAAACTCTTGCTAAAGCTTTCGGGCAACAGCAAAATCTCGCGGTTTTCTATCAGGCTGCTCACATCTGTGTGCAGGTAGGCCGCCTGTTCCCAATCGTCGGCTACTATTAAAAACGTTTTTTCAGGATTGCGCAGCCAAGCTGCTGAAATGCCCACCCCTACTGCGGCTCCGTTAAGGTTTTGCGCAGCTATTTTAAGGGGTTTTGTTTGAGAAAAAACAATATCATCCAGCCCCGAAAAGGCGGGGTGGCGGGTGTAGAGGTCTAAAAATTGCTTGATGTTCAAAGCGGGGCAAAGATAACGAATGGATGTTAGTTTTCAGTTTCAAGTTTACTGTTTTCCCCTCTCCCCTAATTATTAAAAGTCAGACAATACTTGCACGTCGCCCCTCTCCAAGTTGGAGAGAGGAATGCTGGGCTATCGAGTTACAGAGGCTCTATGGGGTGAGGGCATTTACTCAATGGTATAATTGTGTATAAAGGGTATGCACGAAGAACTTAAAGACCGTTTATTTTATAACTCAAATCGTATAATTTTTGATAACGCCAAGACATTACATAGAAGCCAAACCAAAGCGGAAAGGCTTTTATGGAGTGAACTAAGAAACAGAAAGTTTGAGGGCGTGAAGTTTAGGCGGCAACACCCAATAGGAAAATATATTGCAGATTTTTATTGCAACGAATTAAAACTGGTAATTGAAGTAGATGGTGCGGTTCACAATTCTCAAGACCAAAGAGAATATGATACAAGCAGAACGCAAGAGCTAAATGAAAAAGGAATTGTTGTGATACGTTTTACGAATAGTGAAGTGGAAAACAACCTGCAAAATGTATTGTATCGGTTGAAGGAGTTTGTTAGGCTTAATTGCTAGTTTCCCCCTCACCCCGACTTTTTGAAAATCGAACAGCACTAGCACGTCGCCCCTCTCCAGTTTTTGGAGAGGGGAAATGTTGGGCAGTCATACCACGTTGGCACTTCGGGGTGAGGGCGTAAACGGTTTATTAAACACAACTCTTTCCTCACCCCGACTTTTTGAAAATCGAACAGCACTTGCACATCGCCCCTCTCCAAGTTGGAGAGGGGAAATGTTTGGCAGTCGCGCCGCAGTGGCACTTCGGGGTGAGGGAAAAATATTATATTCGCTAAAACGCTAACTATCATGGCCGATACCTCACCCGAAAGAAGCTATAAACACCAAGTACCTGCTGGTGTTTTTGTTAAACTATTCTCTTCAGCGATTTCACCAGCTCATATTAATGAATTGGAACTTTATGGAATTAAGTTGCATAGGGGCAATGAATTAAAGGAAAAACTGTCGAGTATTTATAATGAACAATCTATTATAGATAAAATTAAAAATAATTATAGTTATTTTCTTGTTTTAGACGCGTTAATTCTGCCGAGTGATAAACCCGATGGCTGGATAACAGTCACTGGACTTAATGGCTTTAATCAAGAAGTGTTTTTCCTGAATTCAAGTATCCAGAATTTTGCTATTCAGAACAGTAAATTAATCAAAAACTTCAGTGTATCAGTATTGGAGCATAGTATGCATTTTGTTGATTCAGTTGTTAACTCATTGAGTTTTGCTAAAACTGAAATGGGAGATGTAACTATCGAAAATACCAAAATAGGTTCTTTTGAAGTTAGAGAAGATTCTATATTGTCAAATATTGAAGTCAAGAGTGCTTCAAGAATTAGTGACTTCAAAATTCTTAAAAGCTCAATTTCTAATGTAGATTTTTCTAATGCAGAGATAAATAAGATAGAATTAAAAAATGAGGGATTAAATGAATTGGGAAATATAAAAATTCATGATAATTCAAAAATTCAAACACTTGAAATTGAAAGATATACGATTAAAGAATTTGAAATAAATGAATCAAAAATTAATACCTTGAATTTTGATTCAGTGAAAGCAGTATCAGTAGAAATTGAAAATGTAATTTCTAAAGAGGGGTTTTGCTTTTATGATACAGTTTTTTCTAATTTTTTTGAAGCATCTCGGATTTTTTCTGGCATCAGAATTTCTAAAAGCGTAGTGCCTTATGGTAAAATAACGAGTTCCAATCTAGATTATCTAAAAATTGAGGGTGGATCAAAAATGGACTTTTATCTTGATAAGTGCAGTATAAATTCATTAAATCTATTTAAAACAAATATTGGTAAAGAAACTAACTTATCATTTTCAAACTGTGCTATTCATGCATGTATTATTGACGAGTTTTCAGTGTTGGGAAATTTATATTTCAGAAATATTTCTCCTGATTTTAATATAACAAAAACCCTGTCTATACCTAATAATCCACTTTCTCTAGAATGGAAACTATCTGAAAAGCAAAAAGAGTTGTATTTAGAAAATATTGATCATCCAGCATTTTTTCAGATTTCTAATTCTTCTTTGGGGAAAACGGAGTTTATTAATAGTGACTTAAAACTATGGGGATTCACTTACCGTGATTCGAAAATTACAGAAGTGTTTATTAGCGGAGGAACATTGCCGGATACTGTAATAGCTCATAACGAAACCAATCCAGTTAAAATATTAGAACAACAAAAATCCTTTTTCGACCAGTTAAAAAAGGTGTTTGAAGGACAAGGCGATATTGTGCGTGGAACAAAGTATCATGCGAAAGCTTCTGCGATACAAATGAAAATTTTATGGAGCCAAAAAAATATTGCGGAATTATTGGTATACGTTTTTAATTGGCTATCAAATAAACATGGTGAAAGCTGGCTACGGGGATTTTGTTTTATAGTTGTAATAGCGGGCTTGTTCTTTTGGGGATATAATTGGGCTATTGTTCCTGATAAATATGACTTTGTCGGTTGGAGTAATGTCTTTCAATGGGAAAGTTGGCGATTTTTAGCTGATTATGTGAAATTTATAGATGTTACCCATAAGTTTAATTTTATGGTGGAGAACCCCAATCCACGAGCAATTGTTGTTGATTTTGTAGCAAGGATTTTTATTGTATACGGTATTTATCAAATGGTGGCTGCTTTCCGCAAGCATGGTAAAAAGGGGTAGGTTTCTGTTGGGTTGGCACCCGTCATGTTGGACTTGTTTCAACATCGTAATACAATTCACGATGAATACCGATAAGATCCCGAAACAAGTTCGGGATGACAGCCACCGCGCCACAACCCTTTCCTGTCAAATTGAGCGAAGCGAAATTTCTTATCCCAAATATGTTTATGCGAATCTTATAACACATTTGCAATAAGATGCTTCCTTCGTCAGCAGGACAGGTGGTTGTTTGACACCCGTCATGTTGAACTTGTTTCAATATCGCAGTTCCAATTCGCGATGAATACCGATGAGATCCCGAAACAAGTTCGGGATGACGGCCTGTGGCTGATAACTCAAACCACATAACGACAAATCCCCTGCACAACAAGTTGTGCAGGGGATTTGTCGTTAGTAATGATATTTAGTTACTGCCTACCAATTGCCCTGATAGCTTTTTAAGTTCTATTTCGGCAAGTTTTAGGTTGTATTGAGCGTTAATATCGCGGTTTTGGGCATCCTGCCAGTTGCGTTCGGCTTCTTTTACTTCAAGTAATGAAGAAAGACCTTGTTGCAGTCGACCTTCGGCAATTTTGTAATTATCAAAAGCCAGTTGAGCGTTGGTTTTTTCCATACCTGCGATGGTTTTGTAGGTTTGGTAGTCGTTGTAGGCTTGTCGGTAGGCACTATTTACGGTGCTTTGCAGCTTTTCAAACAACATGGTACTGCTTTTAATTTGCAAATCAGCCGTGCGCAGTTGGTTGCGGATAGAGTTGCTTCTAAACAACGGTACACTGGCCGTGATACCTGCATTTAAACCGTTGCTTTGGTTGAGCAGCGAAAAACCTGCCTGACTGGTTTGACGGGTATATCCGTAGCTGGAAGTTAAGCGAACCAACGGCAACCGTTGCGAACCGATTTCGCGGTATTGCAGTTGACTAATGTTGATATTCCGTTGTGCTGAAAGCAGCGAGAAGTTTTTGCTGGCAAGGCTTCCATCCACCGGCGGGAAATTCAACGTAGTGTCGTTATCAATCGTTTCAGTAACGTCAAAAGCTACTCCCGCATCACGACCCAACAAAATATTGAAGCCCATTTTAAGATTAGCAAGGTTGTTTTGCTGCATCAACAAATTGGCCGAAAATGTATTTTTATCAATATTCACCTGATTCACCTCAAACGCTGAAACTACACCCACCGCATACTTAGCGGCAATAATCTCCTGACGTTTTTTAACCAAATCCAAGGCAATTTCAGTGGTTTTAATCTGCATCTTTTGCCCCACAAGTCCGTAATACTCACTCATCACTTGGGCTACGGTTTGTTGTATTTGTTCTTTAAGATTAAAACCGGTTTGCTTTTGCAACTCTTCCAAGCGGCTTTTATTGGCAAACATTCGCATACCGTCAAACAACGTCCAGTCCAGCGCTACGTTTGCATTCAGGTTGGTTGCGCCTACACCGTTGCTTTGCACCTCCAAACCGTTTGAGAATTTTTGGTTGATATTGGTGTTCGATAAATTCTCACTCACGTTCAGCGTTACATTGGGCAACATCCCTGCGTTGCCTACATTGTTGTTCAGTTGTGCAGCTTGGTCGGCAGTTTTAGATAAAAGAATGTCGTAGTTGTTTTTCAAGGCAACTTCAACCGCCTCGTTAATGGTCATCGGAGTTTGTGCGAAAAGTCCGCCACAAATCAATAGTAACAACGTAGTTGTAACGGCTTTTCTTTTTAATCCGATAAACTGAAGGAAACGCCTTGCCGAAAGGGTGTAAATAACCGGGATAACAAACAATGTAAGCACCAGCGAGAACATTACACCGCCTATAATAACGATACCCAAAGGAACACGACTTTGTGCGCCTGCCCCCAAAGCAAGGGCAATGGGCAATGCACCCAAGGCGGTAGCCAAACTAGTCATTAAGATAGGACGCAAACGCATAGTGGCTGCTTGCAGGGCAGCTTCAAACCTTGAAAGTTCAGGGTTGTGTTCGCGCAACTGGTTGGCAAACTCCACAATCAGAATACCGTTTTTAGTTACCAAACCTATCAGCATAATAATACCTATCTGGCTAAAGATGTTAATGGTTTGTCCGAAAACCCACAACGACAATAAAGCTCCGGCCAATGCTAAGGGTACAGTAAGCATGATAATAAATGGGTCTTTAAAGCTCTCAAACTGTGCCGCCAAAATCAAATATACCAGTAACAAGGCTAATAAGAAGGCGAACAAAGTATTGCTTGAACTTTCTTTAAAATCTCGTGATGGGCCTGTAAGCGATGTACTGAACGTTTCATCCAACACTTTATCAGCAATACGTTCCATTTCTTTGATGCCGTCGCCCACTGTTTTTCCGGCTGCTAACCCTGCCGAAACCGTGGCTGATTTGTAACGGTTGTAATGGTATAATTGGGGAGGATTGCTTTGCTCTTCTACCGTTACAAGGTTGTCTAATTGTACCAGTTGTCCGGTATTACTGCGCACATAAAAGCTCTTCATATCCAAGGGGTCATCACGGTTATCGCGTTCTACCTGCCCCATTACTTGATACTGCTTGCCGTTCATAATAAAGTAGCCCATACGGCGGCCGCTAAGCGCCAGTTGCAGGGTTTGGGCAATATCGGCTACCGATATACCCAATTCTGCCGCTTTATTACGATTAATGGTGATACCCAATTCAGGGCGGTTAAACTTTAGGTTCACATCTACCATACCTCCAAAAACAGGACTTTTAGAAACCTCGTCCATAAACTTGGGCAGATTGGCTTTTATCTTATCAAAGCTTGAGTTCTGAAGCACAAACTGTACGGGCAAACCACCACGCGGCCCACCACCCGATGAGATGGTTTGATCTTGTACTACAAACACACGTCCGTCGTTAAAACGCACCATGTTTTTAGTAAGGTAATCGGCAATTTGTTGCTGGCTGCGTTCGCGAGTGTCTTTGTCACCGATTACAATACGACCAAAACCCGTGTTTGGAGCACCTGAACCCGCAAAGCCGGGGGCAGTTACCGAAAGCATGATTTGCTTTTCGGGAACAGAATCTTCCACAAAACGGCTAATCCTATCCATGTAGCCATCCATGTAATCGTATGAAGTACCTTCAGGGGTAGACGCAGTGATACGTAACCAACCGCGGTCTTCCAGCGGAGCTAATTCTTCGGGTAATGATTTGTTTAAGAAAATTATAAGTCCGAAACAGGCAGCGATGATGATAAAAGAAACCCACTTTACTTTCATAAATGAGCCGAGCGCGCGGCGATAGCCATTGTCTAAAGCGCGGAAAAAGGGTTCGGTTTTACGGTAGAACCACGATTGGTATCCGGGTTTTCCGGCCAGTTTCACACTTAGCACGGGGGTTAGTGTAAGTGATACAAATGCGGAGATAAGCACCGCGCCTGCTACCACTATACCAAACTCTTGGAACAAGCGGCCTACAAAACCTTGGATAAATATGATGGGAAGGAATACAACAGCAAGGGTGATTGAGGTAGATATTACCGCAAAGAAAATCTCTTCAGAGCCTTCTTTGGCTGCTTCGCGGGGACTTAATCCGGCCTCGAGTTTTTTGTAAATGTTCTCGGTTACAACTATCCCGTCGTCTACCACCAAGCCCGTTGCAAGTACGATACCCAAAAGGGTTAACACGTTGATAGAGAAGCCGAAAATGTACATGATAAAGAACGCTCCTAAAAGAGATACCGGAATATCAATCAGCGGGCGAATGGCTATCAGCCAGTTACGGAAAAACAGGTAGATAATAATTACTACCAGCAGTATGGCTATCAGCAGGGTTTCCTCTACCTCAGCTATTGAGCGTTTTACAAATTTGGTGGTATCCAATACAATACCCACTTCAATGTCTTCGGGTATTTCTTTTTTCAGTTGCTCAAAACGTTTGTAAAACTCATCGGCAATAGCCACCTGATTAGATCCGGGCTGGGGGATGATAGCCAAGGCCACCATCGGCACCCCCGATTCTTTCAAAATCGTTTCTTCGTTTTCAGGGCCAAGTACCGCACGGCCCACATCGCGCAAACGCACAATGCTGTTGGCATCACTTTTAATTATCAGGTTGTTAAAATCCTCTTCGGTAACCAACAGACCTGATGTTTTAACGGTTAGTTCAGTAGCGTTACCCGCAATTTTACCGGATGGAAGCTCGATATTCTCGCGGTTTAAGGCTGACTGAATATCGTTTAGCGAAAGTTGTTTGGCCGCCAATTTCATCGGGTCGAACCAAATACGCATGGCATATTTCTTTTCACCCCAAATCTGTATTCCGCTCACACCGGGTATGGTTTGCAAACGTTCTTGCAATACGTTGGTGGCATAGTCGCACACTTCCAATTGGTTGCGGGTATCGCTTTTTACCGTCATGGATATGATAGCATCGCTGTTTGCATCGGCTTTTGATACAATGGGCGGAGCATCAATGTCTTCGGGTAATTGACGTTGTGCTTGCGATACTTTATCACGCACATCGTTAGCCGCTGCTTCCAAGTCGGCACTTAAATCAAACTCAACAGTAATAACGCTTGAGCCTTGGTTGCTGGATGAAGAAATGGTGCGTATGCCTTCGATACCGTTAATCGCTTTTTCAAGCGGTTCGGTAATCTGTGATTCAATCACATCGGCATTGGCACCGGTATAGGCAGTACGAACGGTAATTATGGGAGGGTCGACAGAAGGATATTCCCTCACCCCCAAAAAATTAAATCCTATCAGCCCGAACAACACAATAATGATAGACATTACTGTGGCAAGTATGGGCCTTTTTAAACTTAGTGATGATAAACTCATTACGCCCTCCTTATTTTACAATTTTAGCTACCCTTACATCGCCATTGGGTTTCAGTTGCATTAGCCCTGTGGTAACTACGGTATCGCCTGCCTGCACCCCTTTTATAATTTCAACAAGGTCAGCATCACGCAAACCTGTTTCTACGGTCACATAGGTGGCTTTGCCCCCTTTTACCACAATTACCTGTTTGCCCCTTGCTATGGGCATAATGGCTTGGGTAGGCACCATTACCGCATTTTGGTGGCTTGCAATGCCAAGACTTACGTTGGCAAACATGCCGGGCAATAGTTTGCCCGAGGTGTTTTGGGTGCGGGCGCGCACTCTGATATTACGGGTAGTTACATCAATTTTGGGCTCTATGGCAAAAACCGTTGCATTAAAGGTGTCGGTAAATCCGTCGATGGTAAACTGTAATCGGCTGTTGTTTTTGATGGATTGTGCGTACTTTTCAGGAATGGCAAAATCAACTTTTAAAGTGTTAAGCTGCTGTAAAGTGGCAATAAGCGTTTGTGGAGTTACGTAAGCCCCTTCGCTGATGTTACGCAAACCAATTTGCCCGCTGAAAGGGGCCCGTATTTCCGTTTTACGCAACTGGTTCTTTAGCGCTTCAATATCAGCATCGTAGCTTTTTTGTTGGGTTTGCGCAGCATCGTATTCTTGTTTGCTTACTCCATTAATCTTTAGCAACTCGGCCAGCCTGTCTACATTTTTCTGGGTAAGTGCTTGTTGTGCCTGCACTTTTTTCAACTGTGCAGTGATATCGGCATCATCCAATTTCACTAAGAGTTGACCCTTGGCAACGTTAGAACCTTCCTCAAAATAGAGGTTCATTACCCGCAATTGTAATTCGGGACGTATTTCAACCTCTTCATTCGCTAGCAAAGAACCCGATGCGTTCACAGTGCTTGTAATATTTTGGGTGCGTGCTATAAAGGCATTTATCGCCGTTGGCGGGCGGTTTCCACCGGCTTTTGCCGGATTTTTCCCGTCGCTGCTTCCGCAACTTACTGCCAATATCAGTAACAATATATTGCTTATAAACACTATAAAAGCCTTTGTGTATCTCATATTATAGGGTTATTTTTAATGTTTAAACTTTAAATCAGACATGTAAAGACTCACTGTTTCCACACATACTATGCCTATTTTTAAGTATTGTAAAAGTTTAGGGTGTTTTAAACGGTAAAGTTAAGATTTTTAAGCAGGTAGCTTTAGCAAGGTTTCCCTATGGGCATAGGTTGGTAGGTAAAACGGGCTATTTTTATCTAAATCACTGCATTTTTACTCCAAAACCATTAGGTTTGAAACTTTTGCAAAAACACTACGCTGTATGAGAAAATACAATTTGCTGATTGTTGCCGTACTGCTTGCATTTAGCAGCATTGCCCAGAAAAAAATAACTCTTGAAGATATTTTTCTGAACAACACGTTTAGAATGAATAGTGTATCAGGGTTTGTTCCCTCTGCCGACGGTGAGAACTACTATAATTACGAAGGCGACGATACTCTTTTTATTGTGAAGTATTCGTACAAAACAGGCGTTAAAGTGCAAACGGTATTCAACCCGTTTGATTTGGGCTTAGGCCAGGCGGGGGCTTCGTACGGTTATGAGTTTAGTGCGGATGAAACTAAAATACTTATCAGCATAGCCACAGAATATATTTACCGCCACAGTACCCGCAGCAACTATTACGTGTGGGATTTGAAGGAAAAGAAAGCTTACCCTGTTGCGGCTGAAAAGGTAATGTATGCAAGCTTTTCGCCTGATGGCAACAAGATAGCTTATGTGAAAGACAATAACCTTTACTATACCGACTATAAGAGCGGCCAAACCCGCCAAATAACTACCGATGGTAAAGAAGATGCCATTATAAACGGTGGCGTTGATTGGGTGTATGAGGAGGAGTTTACTATGAGCAAAGGGTTTGATTGGAATGCCAACGGAACCAAAATTGCGTTTTACCGCTTTGATGAAAGCCGTGTGAAGAAGTTTAGCATGGATATGTACGGCAGTCTTTACCCTTCGCAAGATGTGTTTAAATATCCCAAAGCAGGGGAGGCCAACTCAATAGTGGATGTTAAAATTTACGATTTAGCGACCAATAACACTACTGATTTGGATGAGGGTAGCCAAAACGACCAATACATTCCCCGTATTAAATGGACTACCGATGCTAATGTGTTATCGTTTCAGCGATTGAACCGCCACCAGAATAAGTTTGAACTGTTGGCCGCAGATGCTACTACAGGCTCAATCAGAACGTTATACAGCGAAGAAAACAAGTATTATATAGATATTAACGATAACCTTACTTTTTTGGTCGACGGTAAACAGTTTATCATCACCAGTGAGAAAGACGGGTACAACCATTTATATCTGTATGGTATGGACGGAAAAGAAGTACGCCAGCTAACCAAAGGAACTTGGGAGGTTGACGGCTTTTTGGGGTACGACGCTAAAAAGAAATTGCTGTATTTCACTTCGACTGAAATTAGCCCGACTGAAAGGTATTTGTACAGCATAGGAATTGACGGTAAAAACAAAAAGCAAATAACCAAAAACAAAGGCTATCACATGATAACCTTTAACCCCACCTATACCTATTATATGGATATGGAGTCGGCGTTGGGTGTACCTTATACCCAAGCCATTTGGAATAATAAAGGTGAGCTTGTGCGTGAGTTAGCAAACAACAAAGATTTAGCCGCAAAAATGACGGAATACGGTTTTGCTCCCGCTGAGTTTGCAAAGCTTACAACAAGTGAAAACGTAGAGCTAAACTATTGGATGATAAAGCCAGCCAACTTTGACCCTAATAAAAAGTACCCATTATTAATGTTTGTTTACGGCGGCCCCGGCAGCCAGCAAACAGTAAATCGTTGGGGCGGCAGCAACTACCTGTGGTATCAATACCTTGCGCAGCAAGGGTATGTAATTGCTTGCGTAGATAACCGTGGAACAGGCGGTAGGGGAGAAGAGTTTAAGAAAATGACCTATCAGCAATTGGGTAAATATGAAACAATTGACCAGATTGAGGCGGCTAAGTTTTTTGGAAAGCAGAATTTTATTGATGCAAGTCGCATAGGTATTTGGGGATGGAGCTATGGCGGTTATATGTCGTCGTTGTGCATCAGCAAAGGAGCCGATGTGTTTAAAGCGGCTGTTGCAGTTGCACCCGTAACCAACTGGAGGTACTACGACAATATTTATACAGAGCGTTTTATGCGCACGCCTGCTGAAAACGGGGCGGGTTATGATGATAATTCACCCATTAACCATGTTAATAAGATTAAAGGTAACTATCTAATTATACACGGTACTGCCGATGATAACGTTCATTTTCAAAACACGGTAGAGATGGTAAATGCCATGATAAATGCGGGTGTTAAGTTTGACAGTGAGTTTTATCCGAATAAAAATCACGGCATTGGCGGTAAAATGACCCGTTACCACCTGTTTAGCCGTATCACTGCGTTTGTGCTTGAAAAACTTTAAAAGTTTGCTTTTTATAATTTAACAGTTAGTTTTACGAAAATTTAATATCAGTAACACACAATGAGCAACTCTTCATCCAAACATCCGGCAGGTTTATACCTGTTGTATTTCACTGAAATGTGGGAGCGATTCAGCTATTATGGGATGCGTGCAATTTTTACCCTTTACATGGTAAATGCACTGCTTTTTGATAAAGCATTAGCTTCACAGATTTATGGTAGTTACACAGGGTTAGTATATTTAACTCCTTTATTAGGAGGTTATATAGCCGATCGTTACTGGGGAAACCGCCGCTCGATAATTTTCGGGGGTGTGCTGATGGCCATCGGGCAGTTTTTTATGTTTACCAGCGGAGGGCTTTATGAAAATCCCGATACGGCCAAGTTGGCTATGTACACAGGATTAGGCTTTCTGATATTTGGTAACGGTTTCTTTAAACCCAATATTTCTACAATGGTAGGTCAATTATACCCTGAGGGTGACCGTCGTGTAGATTCAGCGTTTACAATATTTTACCAAGGGATAAACTTAGGTGCCTTGCTTGCCCCACTGGTTTGCGGTGGTTTGGGTGAGCAATACACTGAAACCGGTGCTGTTGTTCCTGAAGCATTCAAATGGGGCTTCTTGGCGGCATGTATTGGTATGATTATCAGTCTTGTGGCTTTTGTAATGCTTAAAAATAAGTACATCGTTTCTCCTGAAGGCCACGCAGTAGGATTACCTCCTAAATTGGCTTTCAACAGGCAAAATGAAACCAAAGAAAGCGCAAAAATGAGCCCTGCTAAGATTGGTGCTGCTTTATTGGCATTAGTAGGTTTGTTCTTTGTATTTTATAAAGTATTAGAGTTTGATATCATTGGGGCTGTAATATTTTCAAGCTGTATTGTGCTGCCTGTATTTATTATCAGCGACCCTTCATTAACTAAGATAGAAAAAGACCGTATTCTGGTTATATACATTGTAGCTTTCTTTGTTATATTCTTTTGGAGCGCGTTTGAGCAAGCAGGGGCATCATTAACCTTCTTTGCCCAAGAGCAAACCAACCGCGTCATATTCGGTTGGACAATGCCGGCCAGCTTCTTCCAAGTATTTAACGCACTGTTCATTGTGGTGCTTGCACCCGTTGCAGTTGCTGTTTGGACTACATTAGGCAACAAGGGTAAAGAACCCGCCTCACCTGTTAAACAATCAATGGGTTTAGGCTTTTTAGCTTTGGGCTATTTATTTATAGCTTGGGGCGTATACGGTGTTCAACCTTGGGATAAAGTAAGCATGATTTGGTTAGTGGGTTTGTACCTTATACACACCATCGGCGAGCTTTGCCTTTCACCTATAGGACTTTCAATGGTAGTGAAATTGGCTCCTATACGTTTTGTATCGTTGCTAATGGGTGTTTGGTTTATGGGCATTGCAACAGCAAATAAATTTGCCGGTGAATTAAGTGCTTTGTATCCAGAAGAAGTTAAAATCGAAACCGTAGCACAAGGAGCTGACAGCATTATAAAAACTGTAGGTTCACAAGCTATTGATACCGCTGTTTGGAGCTTATCTGCTAAGGAAAACACCAAACTGCCAACAGCTAAGTTTACATTAGACGAGAAAAAGGAAAATGTTTCTGCACTTGAGCTGACAAACGGAACTAAAGAGATTTCTGTATATCATCTTAAACTTATCCGTACTATTAATTCAAAGTTTGAAAAAGCGGTAGTAAGCGAAGACGGCAAGTTTTTGGTTGGGTACAAAAAAGATATTAAAAAGACTAAAGACGGAGATGTGGCAGAAGAGAAACTTGAGGTTTGGAATTTGCAACCTGTGAAACCATCGTTTTTGGGTATGCAGATAAACACACTCTTTGATTTCTTTATGATATTTGTTTATATGGCCGGTGCAGCAGCGATTATATTGTTTGCTATACGCAAAGTGTTGTTGCGCATGATGCACGGCGTTCAATAATTTAAAAAAAATTGTAAACCAAAGCCTTGCGACATGCGAGGCTTTTTTATTTTTAAATATGGAAAGAAAACACCCGGTAGCGTTGCCATTCCTGTTTTTTACTGAAATGTGGGAACGGTTTGGTTATTATCTGATGATAGGCATCTTTACATTATACCTTAAAGATGTAAAAGCGGGCTTTGCAATGACAGAAGCCGAAGCAGCAGACCTTTACGGAACTTTTATTGCCCTTGTTTTTTTAACTCCGTTTTTGGGCGGACTGCTTGCCGACCGCTATTTTGGTTATCGTAAATCAATAATTGCAGGCGGAATAATGATGGGTGTTGGCTATTGTATGATGGGAATACATAGTTTGCCCATGCTTTATCTATCAATGACGTTGGTGATTCTTGGTAATGGTTTTTTTAAACCTAATATCTCTACGTTACTTGGTAATGTGTATTCTACACCTGAGTTTAAGGATAAGAAAGACGATGGCTATAACATTTTTTACATGGGTATAAATGTTGGGGCCTTTATCTGTAACTTTTTTGGTGCAGCATTATATATTATGCTGGGCTGGAGCTATGCGTTTATGGCAGCCGGGGTAGGTATGTTTATAGGCATTATTGTATTCTTGGTGGGTACAAAACACTATGCACATGCCGATGTAAAAAAAGGGGTAAAGGAAGGCGATATGCCGATGTCGAAACTAACCCTTGTGATACTACTACCATCAATTGTTGCAGGTTTGCTGGGCTGGTTTTTACCCGGAAGTATATTCGGCTCTGATTCAACAGATGCCTTTATCTTCTCATGCATACCCGTTATCTACTTTTTTGGAACGTTGTATACCAAAGCTGCTGAAAGTGAAAAAAAACCTATTGCAGCCTTGCTTGCAATATTCACCGTTGTAATTCTTTTTTGGGCTGTATTTAAACAAAATGGCTCTGCACTTACAACATGGGCCGACAGGTATACCGACCGTGAATTAAGCGGAACATCGCAAACTGCGTTTGAAACCATCAAAGGTGCCCAAACCATCACATACAGTAAAGATAGTGTGGCGTTGTATGATGACCAGTTTAGGATAACTAAAGAAAACGGGGCGGTGGTGAAAGAGTATAACTACCCGCCATATTTTAAAAATATGGCACCTGAAAAGCTTCCTCAAGAGGGAAGTACGATAAGTGTGTGGGCTACCAATATCAGCCAATCTATTAACCCGGGTTGGGTGATACTTTTAACACCTTTGGTAGTTGCCTTTTTTGCCTTTTTGCGTCGTAAAAATAGAGAACCTTCAACCCCAACAAAAATTGCTTGGGGTCTCGTTATTTCTGCACTATCAACATTGGTAATGGTGGGTGCTGTGTATGCTTCAAACAACGGGGTTGAGAAAGCTTCAACATGGTGGTTAATAGCATCGTATGGTGTTATCACAATAGGCGAGTTGTTTCTAAGTCCAATGGGCTTATCATTAGTATCAAAAGTGAGCCCACCCCATATTACCTCATTAATGATGGGAGGATGGTTCCTTTCTACATCTATAGGAAACAAACTTTCAGGTGTTTTGGCATCCATGTGGGATAAATATGAAGACAAGACCAATTTTTTCTTAGTAAACTTTGTTTTGTTAGGCTTTTCAGCAATACTGATGCTGGTATTATTGCGCTGGCTAAAGAAAGTGCTTTCAGAGAGGCTTAGCTGATAATAAACAGCATATAAAAAACAAAGCAATTCTATCAAATAGAATTGCTTTGTTTTTTATATGTGTTGTATTGTGTCATTTCACTATTTTTGATTAGTAAGTAATTGTATAATGGCGGAAGAAAAAGACAACAAAGAGTTTAAGCCCTATATAGCAGCCAAAGATTTTATTCCTGAGTTTACTCCCAAAGCTATCATATTGGGTGCTGTTTTCGGTATCATATTCGGGGCGGCCACTGTTTATTTGGGACTAAAAGTAGGCTTAACCGTAAGTGCTTCCATCCCCATTGCAGTATTGGCAATTTCTATTTTCAAAAAAATTGGCAATGCCACCATTTTAGAAAGTAACATCGTACAAACTATAGGTTCAGCTGGAGAATCAGTAGCAGCCGGTGTGGTATTTACTATACCCGCTTTGCTGTTCCTTTCAGGCGGCATCGATTACTTTAACTACTTCACCATTTTTATATTGGCCTTGTGTGGTGGTATTTTAGGGGTGCTGTTTATGGTGCCTTTGCGCCGTTCGTTGATTGTTAAAGAACACGGAAACTTACCCTACCCCGAAGGTACTGCTTGTGCCGACGTATTAGTTGCGGGTGAAAAGGGTGGCAACCTTGCCAAAAAAGTTTACTACGGTTTAGGCGTAGCCTTTTTATATAAAGTATTGATGACGGTTTTCGGGTTTTGGAAAGATGTCCCTCAAATCGTATTCAGTCGCAAGTCAGCCCTTCCCAACGGAACCGTAAACGGTGAAATCACTCCCGAATTATTAGGTGTTGGATATATCATAGGCCCCAGCATTTCAGGAGTAATGGTTGCGGGCGGTGTATTATCGTGGTTAGTGCTAATTCCCCTAATAACATTTATGGGCGATTACCTTACTGTGCCCTTATTGCCTGAAAAAGTGAAACTAATATCAGACATGAGTGCCGATGAGATATGGAGCAAATACATCCGCTACATTGGTGCAGGTGCCGTAACCTTTGGCGGTGTTATGACTTTGATAAAGACCCTTCCTACCATTGTATCTGCTTTTCGTGATTCATTCAAAGATTTAAAGAATCAAAAAAATAACGCTGAGGCAAAAACCCGTACTGAAAAGGATATGCCTTTAATTTGGGTGGTTGCAGGCAGCTTGTTTCTTATAGTATTTATGGCAGTGATGCCGGGATTACCTGTAAACTGGCTTTCATCAGTGATGATTGTTGTGTTCGGGTTCTTTTTTGTAACCGTATCATCCCGCATTGTGGGGCTTATCGGTTCATCATCCAACCCTATATCAGGTATGACCATCGCTACACTGATGGCTACTGCATTGATATTTGTAGGTATAGGATGGAGCGGCGATGCTTACCAACCCATTGCATTAGTGGTGGGTTCAATCGTTTGTATAGCATCGGCCAATGCGGGGGCTACCTCTCAGGATTTGAAAACAGGTTTTATTGTAGGAGCAACTCCTATAAAGCAGCAACTTGGTTTACTTATTGGGGTGTTGGTATCCGTTGTTGCCATTGGGTTTACCCTAATGTTGTTAAACGATGCCATAGGTATTGGTGAACCTACTGCCGAGCACGCCAAACCGCTTCCTGCTCCGCAAGCAACCCTTATGTCAACCGTTATCAAAGGACTTTTGAGTAATGATTTGCCTTGGGGACTTGTAATTATTGGCATGGGTATTTCAGCGGTGGTAGAGTTGTGCGGTATCAGTTCACTGGCATTTGCCGTGGGTGCATATTTACCGCTTAGCAGCACCACGCCTATATTTATAGGTGGTATGGTTAAATGGCTTTCAGACAAGATAACCAAGCGCAAAGGCGAAGAAAGCGATATAGGTTCGGGCGCTTTGTTTAGCTCGGGGCTCATTGCGGGCGGTTCGCTTACAGGTATTTTGATAGCGTTTCTTACTGCAAAAACCATACAGGGTGCAGATGGCGAAGTGAGCTTGATGGTATGGCTGAACAGCGGGGTTGCAGAGGGGATGGGAACATACGCTGATTTGGTAGCGATGATTATGTTTTTATTGTTAGGTGCAATGCTACTGCGCTTCGCAGTGATGAAAGAGAAACAGAGCACATAATTTTACAACCTTTTATAATAGTAAAGTCAAATACTTTAAGAATAAAAGGTATAATTTTGTAAAGCTAATTTCAAAAAGTGATATTTACTTTTATACGATGTGCAGTATAAAAGCAAGATTTGGCCTATGAAAAGTTCAACAGCGTTAAAAAGTTGGTATGCGCTATACACCACCCCGCGTTCTGAAAAGAAAGTGGCGGAGAGGTTTGAACAAGCAGGGGTTGATTTTTATTTACCACTTACTAAGCAGTTAAAACGTTGGAGTGACCGCAAAAAATGGGTTATAGAACCCCTTTTTAAATCATATATATTTGTTAAAATTGACCCTTCAAATTATTTCAACGTTCTTAACATACACGGTGTTGTACGCTTTATAACATTTTCGGGTAAAGCAGTGCCAATTCCTGAACGTGAGATAGAGACAATAAAAATGCTTTTAGCTGAATTTTCAGACACGATTGAAGTTGCTGAAAATTTGAAACCCGGAACACCCATTGAGATTATGGCCGGCCCGATGATGGGCATTAAGGGTGAAATGGTAGAATACCGCGGAGAAAAAAGAGCATCGATAAGGATTGAGTACATTAACCAATCAGTATTGGTTAATATTCCGGCAGCCTTTATTTCGCCGCTCACACATGAAAAACCTCTACCCGTAGAAAGTTGAACGTTGTTTAGATAATTTAAAGGAATTTACTAAACAATATAAATATAATTTTGTAACATGAATTGGGATAACGTGCTGAAAAAACCGTCAAAAAGTCATATACCCCGTTGGGTAATCTTGATTATAGATTTAAGCATCTGTCTTTTTTCGTTCATAGTAGCTCATTACTTGCGTTATAATTTTGAGCTAACCCAAGAAAATTACGCTGCCTTATATGCGGCAATTCCTGTATTTCTTGTTGTTCGTTTTGTTTCATTCTACCTTACTAAAACCTATCACGGTATCGTTAGATATTCAGGTACCCAAGATATCATCCGTATTTTTGTTACACTTCTTGTAGGCAGCATGGTACTTGTTGTTACCAACCTTGTTGCTAATACTATTCCCGCAATCAATCACTTCATAGTTCCTCATTCTGTAATTATTATTGATTTCTTTATTTCGTTGGTATTAATGACCTCATCTCGGTTTGCTTACAAGCGCTTGTACAAGCGAATTACAAAGAGCGAAGGGGGTGTAAACGGAAACGGTATAGGGAAATTAAACGTTATTATTTACGGTGCCGGCGACTCAGGGTTGATTACCAAACGTACATTAGAACAGGAAACAAAAAACCGCCAACGCGTAATTGCTTTTGTTGATGATAACCCTTCAAAAGCGAAAAAGCGCATCGACGGTGTGCCTATTTATCATACCGAAACACATCTTGAGAAACTACTTCGTGATAATAAAGTGGACGAGGTGATTATCTCAATACAGAACATTACCAAGCAGCGTAAAAAAGATATTATTGAGGCGTGCCTTGCCCTGAACGTAAAAATCAAAGTAATTCCCCCCGTTGAGAAGTGGATTAACGGTGAGTTGAGTTTTAGCCAGTTTAAGAAGGTAAATATTGAAGAACTACTTGAAAGGGATGAAATACAGCTTGACCTTGAGAAAATAAGCGAAAACATTAAGGGTAAAACCATAATGATTACGGGTGCTGCGGGTTCAATTGGTAGTGAGATTGTACGCCAATTAATACCCTTTTATCCTAACAAACTGGTATTGGTTGACCAAGCCGAAACACCTTTGTATGAATTAGAGGGCAGGCTTAAAGAACTGTTTAAACACCACGGATTCAGTAAAACGGTCGACATAATAATGGCAGACATCCGCTGCCACGAAAAGATAGAATATATAATAGCCAATTATAAACCCGATATTATTTACCATGCGGCTGCATATAAACATGTGCCGTTGATGGAGAACAACCCCGATGAGGCTATTAATACAAACGTAGGCGGTACCAAAGCCTTGGCCGACCTTGCCGTGAAATACGGTATCCGTAAATTTGTAATGGTATCTACTGATAAAGCTGTGAACCCCACCAATGTAATGGGAGCAAGTAAGCGCATTGCAGAGATTTACGTTCAGTCGCTAAACAATTGGGAGGGCAATACTACTACACGCTTTATTACCACCCGCTTTGGCAATGTATTAGGCTCAAACGGCTCGGTAATACCATTGTTTAAGAAACAAATAGCTGAAGGTGGGCCTATAACAGTTACCCATCCTGAGATTACGCGCTATTTTATGACTATCCCCGAAGCTTGCCAGCTGGTGATTGAAGCCGGTAATATGGGCAAAGGAGGGGAGATTTTTATATTTGATATGGGCCAAAGTGTAAAGATTGTTGATTTGGCCAAAAAGATGATTAAGCTATCAGGGCTTACATTGGGTAAAGACATCAGCATAGAGTTTACAGGGTTGCGCCCCGGTGAAAAGTTGATGGAAGAGTTGCTTAATGATTCAGAGAATACATTGCCAACGCACCACCCTAAAATTACCATTGCAAAAATTAAACCCTATCAATACGAAGTAATTCAAGAAGAAGTAAATGCGCTTATTGATTTGCTTAACGTAAGGGATACAGAGCTCATCGTTCGTAAGATGAAACAGATCGTTCCTGAGTTCATCAGCAACAATTCAGTGTTCACTTCGTTAGACGTTGTGAAACTTCCTTCATAAATCCCATTTCTCTTATTTCCAATTTATTACGTGTAAATAGCTGTTTGTCAGTTTTTTGTAAACATTATTTAGACGTGTTTTAAATTAAGGAAAAGTGTATTTTTTTTAGTCAGTCAATGTTTTTGCACACTATATTTGCGCCCAAAACACGGTAAAAGTAGTAGTAATAACCTACGGAGCCGCGAGTTTTTAAAAAACTTAAAGAGAGTATATGGTGCATACTTCAACGCTTAAACGCCTTCTAATATTACCCTTAGCCTTAGGCATTTTCGCTACTACCCCTATTTTGGCACAAGATGTTGCCGAAGGCGAAAAATTATTTAACGAGAACTGTACTTCATGCCACGTGATTGACGGGGCTAAAAGTGTGGGGCCAAACCTTCGCGACGTTACTAAGCGTCGTAAAGAGGATTGGTTGCTAAAGTGGATTAAAAACTCACCCGCAATGATTGCTTCCGGCGATCCCATTGCTGTGAAATTGTACGAAGAGAACAACAAGGCAAACATGACCGAGTTTGGTTTTCTTACCGATAACCAAATCAAGTCAATCCTTAAGTACGTTGAGTCTGCTCCCGTAGCAACTGCAGCCGCTCCGGCTCCCGCTGATGGTGGTACCACCACTTCAACCGGTTCAGCCCCAACTTCATCAGCACCCCAAAGCGAAGGGTTTTACAGCTCAACCACATTAATAATAATGTTGGTATTAGCCTTGGTGCTATTAGTAATGGGTGTATTGCTATCAAGGGTGCAAGCCATGATGAAAAAAATGCTTGCTGCCAAATTCCCCGAAGAGGAAGAGTTAAACCAACCTTCGTGGTACGATAGCAAGTTTACCCCTTGGGTTAAAAATCTAAACCCAACAATAACCATACTTGTATTGGTTACCCTTGTGGGTATTGTGGGCGGTGGCGCATACTTTAAATACGCTAACGAAGAAATTGGTGTGCAACAAGGATATGCCCCTGTGCAGCCTATTGCCTTTGACCACAGTTTGCATGCCGGCGAATACAAAATGGATTGCCAGTTCTGTCACTCTACTGCTTCAATCAGTAAGCAGGCAAGTGTACCATCAGTAAACACTTGTATGAACTGTCACAAGAGTGTTGATGCTTCAGCCAAATACAACGGTGAAGTTTCTCCTGAAATTCAGAAAATACGCGACGCGTATAAAAATAACACCCCGATTAAATGGGTGCGTATACACAACCTACCCGACCACGCATACTTTAACCACGCACAACACGTAAGCGTGGGCAAACTTGAGTGCCAAACTTGCCACGGACCCATTGAAACCATGAAGAAAGTTGAGCAGTTTGCCAGCTTGCAAATGGGATGGTGCGTAAACTGTCACCGTGAAGCTAAAGTTGACGTTGAAAACAACGACTACTACGAGCAACTTCATAAAGATCTTAAAGGCATGGGCCGTAAAGGTTTGACAGTGGCTATGAACGGTGGTTTGGAATGTGGTAAATGCCACTACTAACAGTTAAATAAAAGATTACCAACCTCACACATTAATTCTGAGAAATAAACCTTCATCATAATACACGTTAGATGGAAAATAAAACTAAATACTGGAAAGGTTTAGAGGAACTGAACAGGGAACCCGGTTTTGTTCAAGCAAACAAAAACGAGTTTGCCGAAGGCCTTCCGCTTGACGAAGTGTTTAGCGAAAGCACTATGAACCTTTCGTCGAACCGCAGGGATTTCCTTAAATACTTCGGGTTTAGTGTTTCAGCCGTTGCCTTGGCAGCCTGTAACACCGCCCCCGTTAAAAATGTAATACCCTATGTTACAAAGCCTGAAGAGGTGAATCCCGGTATACCTAACTGGTATGCTACTGCCTACGAAGGCCAGCCTATATTGGTAAAAACCCGTGAAGGTCGCCCTATTAAAATAGAAGGCAACAACAAAGGCTTTACCGGTGGTGGTGTAGATGCCGCAGGGCACGCATCGCTATTGAGCTTGTACGATTCTGAAAGGCTTGACGCCCCAATGAAAGACGGCAAACCAAGTGATTGGAAAACCGTAGATAAAGAAATTACAGACAAACTTACAAAAATTGCTGCCGCAGGTGGTGCTATCCGTATCGTAACAGGTTCGGTAAACAGCCCCTCAATGCTAAGTGCTATTGCTGAGTTTACTGCTAAGTATCCAACTACACAACACGTACAATACGATGCTATTTCGTATTCAGGCATTCTTAATGCCAACAAAATGTGTTTTGGCAAAGCAGTTATTCCGTCTTACAAGTTTGATAAGGCTAAAGTGATTGTAAGCTTTGAGGCTGACTTCTTAGGTACTTGGATTTCTCCAACCGAATTTACGTATCAATGGTCTAAAAACCGTAGGTTGTTGAACGGTGAAAAAGAAATTTCACGCCACTACCAATTTGAAGCTACCCTTTCTCTTACCGGTTCTAATGCTGATGTGCGTATGCCCATCAAGCCATCAAAACAAGGCGAATACGTAGTTGCATTGTACAATGCTGTTGCTAAACTTGCCGGTGTAGATGCTATTGCCAGCGGTGCTAAAGAATTGGGTGGTAACTCAATAAGCAATGCAGCCGCTGACCTTTGGAAGAACAAAGGAAACTGTGTGGTAGTATGCGGTAGCAACGATCATTATACTCAATGTATTGTAAACGGTATCAACTTGATGTTGGGCAACTACGGCACCACCATTGATTTAGATAACTACTCTAAACAATATACCGCCACTGATGATGCATTTGAGAAGTTTGTAGATGAGTTAAATAATGGTACTGTAAAAGCTGTAATTATGCACGGTGTTAATCCTGCATACACTTATTACAATGCTAAGAAGTTTGAAGCAGGTATTAAAAAGGCAGAACTATCAGTAAGTGCTGCCTACAACATTGATGAAACTGCTAAACTTTGCCAATACCTTACTCCTGATAACCACTATTTGGAAAGCTGGGGTGATAACGAAACTAAAGCAGGTTACTTTGCGTTTACACAGCCTACCATACAGCGTGTGTTTGATACCCGCCAAGTGCTTGAAAGCATCTTAGTGTGGGCAGGGAATAACACTGCAGCTTACGATTACATTAAAAATAACTGGCAAACCAAAATGTTTGGTTTGCAAAGCAAATACACTTCGTTCTCACAAATGTGGAACGAGAGCATTCAGAACGGTGTGTTTGAAATGCCTGCATTAACTGCAACAGCGGTTACTTCAGCTGCAAACATGGGTGAAATGGCAAGTAAAATTGCCAAAGGTGCTGCCGATGCAGAACTTGAGTTTGTTGCTTACGAAAGTAGCGCACTTCGCGACGGACGTGATGCTAACAACCCTTGGTTGCAAGAATTGCCTGATCCTATCAGCAAAGTAACATGGGATAACTTTGCCAGCCTTTCTAAATATAATGCTGACCTTATCGGGGCTAAAGAAGGCGATACAGTTAACGTTACAGTAGGTAACGTTAAGTTTGAAAACGTTCCTGTAATTATCCAACCCGGCCAAGCACGTAATACCATCGCTATCGCTTTGGGTTACGGACGTAAGGAGGGTGGTAAAGTTGCCAAAGAAGCAGGCGGTGTGGATGTATTCCCTGCACGCAGTTACAAAAATGATGCTGTAAGCAATGTAACATCAACCGGTGTTAAATTGGAAAAAGGCAGCGCTCGTTATGAGTTGGCTCGTACCCAAACCCACCACTCTATTGAGGGCAGGGATTTGGTGAAAGAAACCAGCTTACCAGCATACCAACGTGATCCACGTTCAGGTAATCATGACCACCACGGTCTAATCCGCGATCCTAAGAAAAACGGACAGTTCTATACCCTTTGGGAAGAACACGATAACAAAGGCCACAAATGGGCGATGGCAATCGACTTGAATGCTTGTACCGGTTGCGGTGCTTGTATTGTAAGTTGTAATGCTGAAAACAACGTACCTGTTGTAGGTCGTGATGAAGTACGTCGTCGTCGTGAAATGCACTGGATACGTATCGACCGTTACTACCGTTTCTCACCAACCACTCCAAACCCTGAAGATAAACAACTGGGTGCTGGTTTCACCAAAGCCGGTGATTTGGGTATCGGTGAAACAGATGGTTACTTAGATCATCCTGAAATGTATGATAACGTGAGCGTTTCTCACGTTCCGATGATGTGCCAACATTGCGGTCATGCTCCTTGCGAAACTGTGTGTCCTGTACTTGCTACTACCCACAGCAGCGAAGGTTTAAACCAAATGACTTACAACCGTTGTATCGGTACTAAGTATTGTGCAAACAACTGCCCATACAAAGTGCGCCGTTTCAACTGGTTCCGCTATAACGATAATGACAAGTTTGATTATTATATGAATAACGACTTGGGTAAAATGGTTATCAACCCTGATGTTACCGTTCGTACCCGAGGTGTTATGGAAAAATGCTCATTCTGTATCCAACGTATCCAATACGGTAAACTTCAAGCTAAGTTGCAAAACCGCAAACTAAAAGACGGTGATGTGAAAGTGGCTTGTCAGCAATCTTGCGCATCAGGTGCTATTGTTTTTGGTGATTTGAAAGATCCTGAAAGCGAAATTTCACGCTTGTACCGTAACGAACGTGCTTACCACATGTTGGATGAATTGAACGTTCAGCCTTCGGTTGTGTATATGACACAAGTACGCAATACTCAAGAAATTGCTGCTGCACACGCAACCAAAACTGAAAAGAAAGCTGAGCACCAAGACGCTCATTAATAATTAATTAAATAGAAAGTTACACTTAACAAGAATATATAAGCCATGTACGAATCTCCCATAAGAGAACCGCTTGTAACAGGAGGAAAAACGGCCGCTGATGTAACCCGCGACATTTGCCGCCCAATGGAAAACAAGCCCACCAAAGCCTGGTGGATAGGTTTCATCATTTCGGTATTTTGTTTAGGGCTGCTGCTTTGGAATTTGTGGACATCATCAACACAAGGTTTAGGCTTGTGGGGTATCAACAAAACCGTAGGCTGGGCTTGGGATATCACCAACTTCGTGTTTTGGGTGGGTATCGGTCACGCCGGAACCCTGATTTCAGCAATCCTTTTGCTGTTCCGCCAAAAGTGGAGGATGTCTATCAACCGTTCGGCTGAAGCGATGACCATTTTTGCGGTAATGTGCGCCGCCATATTCCCTTTGTTTCACATGGGTAGGGTATGGATTGGACCTTACTGGGCGCTACCAATGCCTAACGCATTTGGTTCGTTGTGGGTAAACTTTAACTCACCATTGCTTTGGGACGTATTTGCGATATCAACTTACTTCTCAGTATCATTATTGTTTTGGTACTTGGGTTTGATTCCTGATATTGCTTCAGTACGTGACCGTGCTACTACCAAAGTTCGTAAATTCATGTATCACTTCTTTGCAATGGGCTGGGACGGTTCAGTACGTACTTGGGCACGTTACGAAGTTGTATCGTTGATTTTGGCAGGTATTTCAACTCCACTGGTACTTTCGGTGCACACCATCGTATCTATGGACTTTGCTACCTCAATAGTTCCCGGATGGCACACTACCATCTTCCCGCCATATTTCGTTGCGGGTGCAATCTTCTCAGGTTTCGGTATGGTGTTAACGCTGTTGGTTATTGCCCGTAAGGTAATGAACTACGAAAACTACATCACATCGGGTCACTTAGAAGCAATGTGTAAAATCGTAATGCTTACCGGTTCTATGGTAGGTTTGGCATACATTACTGAGTTCTTTATCGCTTGGTACTCTGGTGTAAACTATGAGCAGTATGCGTTTCTTAACCGTATGAGCGGTGAATATTGGTGGGCTTACTGGAGTATGATGACTTGTAACCTTATTGCCCCTCAGGTATTTTGGATTAAATGGGCACGTACTACTCCTTGGTTCATTTTCGTAATGTCAATCATTGTAAACATCGGTATGTGGTTTGAGCGTTTTGTAATTATCGTAACCTCACTACACCGTGATTACCTTCCTTCAAGCTGGGTTATGTATTATCCAACCCCTACAGAGGTAGGTATATTTGTGGGTTCATTCGGTTTGTTCTTTACCTTCTTCTTCTTGTTCTGCAGGTTCCTGCCTGTAATTAACATGGCTGAGGTAAAATCAATCCTTCCTCACAAACACCATGATGATGAACATGGACATGATAACCACGGTCATAGCCACGACCACAATCATAACGATAACCACTAATAACGAAATTTTTAGTAAGCGATGAGCAATAAAACCAATAATATGCTTTACGGTATCTACGATGATGCCGACCAATTCCTGAAATCAGCTTACAAGATGAAGGAAATGGGTGTGCCTGTTGAAGATTGCTATACCCCGCACCCTGTGCACGGTATCGAAAAGGCAATGGGCATTAAGCGTACCCGTCTTACAATCGCCGCATTTTTATGCGGCCTTACAGGAACCATATCAGCAGTAACGCTTGAAATGTACACCAACATTTTTGATTGGCCCATGAATATAGGCGGTAAACCTAATGGTGGTTATGTACCAGCCTTTATTCCTGTTACATTTGAGCTTACCGTTTTGTTTACAGCGTTTGGTATGATGATATTGTTTTTTTACCGTAATAGGATGGTACACGGTCAACGTGAGAAATTGGTTGACCTTCGCCAAACCGACGATTTATATATCATAGCCATTAATATGGACGAACAACACCACAGCCGTGAAGAACTTAGTGGTGTGTTGATGCAAAATGGTGCTATTGAAACAAGGGAGAAAGGAGTAAGCAAATGACAAAGAATATATTAAAGCTGATACTACCCGCCATGGCTGCAGCAGTAATGTTGCAAAGCTGCGGTGTAGCAGGCGGTGATGACCCCGGTGTTGAATATGCGCCTGATATGTATGTATCAAAAGGGTACGAGCCTATGAGCCAGTTGGAAAGCAAGCAGTACCAATTACTTACTGTGAGCGGAAAGACTGTGATGCTTACCAAAGATGGTAAAACCATGCGCGAACCTGTTAAAGGTTCTATCCCTCGTGATTTAGATTTTGAAGCAGGCCATGTATTAATAAACAACTTTTTGTGGATGCAATATCCTTATGCCAATTCTATCGGCGGTAAAGATTCAGCATCAAAAATGTTGCAAAATCCTATCCAGTTAACAGAAAAAGCACTTGCCAATGGTAAAAGGCTTTATAACATTAACTGTGCTCCTTGCCATGGTGTTGATGGCTTAGGAAAAGGTCCAGTGGCTGCCAAAGTTGCCGGTATACCTTCATACAAATCAGCAAGGATACTTAACCTTGCAGATGGCGGAGCTTACCACACTCTTACTTATGGTTTGAACAATATGGGTTCTTATGCCTCAGTTCTTACCCCCCAACAACGTTGGGAAGTTATCCATTACATTAATTACTTAAAAACTAACTAACCGCAATGGCACATACCGAAAATATACAATTAGCTGACGAAAGATATGTGATGAGCAGCCGCACCAAAATGTGGGTGATGGTGCTTATTGCAGTGGGCCTTGTGCTTACGGTGGCAGGCATTATTATGCACAAAAGCGGTGCAAGCAGCCACGATGCACACCATGCGGCATTGGTATCGGCAGGTCATGAGACCGGACATGCTGATGCACACCACGGACCATCATGGACTGCTCGTATTTGGAGCAACTTGCTTATTAACAGTTGGTTCTTTTTCTTGATTTCTATTATGGGTACTTTCTTTGTAGCTGTAAACTATCTTGCTGAGGCAGGTTGGTCAGCTTCAATCAAACGTATCCCCGAAGCTATGGGCGCTTACCTGCCTGTAGCCTTGATAACTCTTTTGGCCACTGCAATTTTTGGGGCAAAAGAATTGTATCATTGGATGCACGAAGGGGTAACAGACCCTAACAGCCCTAACTACGACTCTATTATTGCCGGTAAATCAGCGTTTCTTAATGGCGGTTTCCTTTACGGCGGTATTGTTGTAATTGTTGGGTTATTTATTTTGTTTACTTACCTTATTCGTAAGAACTCTTTAAAAGAGGATGAAGTTGGTGGTTTGAAACACTTCAATAAATCGTTCCGCGTTTCAGCAACGTTCACTTTCATCTTTGCTTTCGCATTCTCAATACTAACATGGTTATTGGTAATGTCGGTAGATGCTCACTGGTTCTCAACCATCTATTCTGTATACAACTTCGCTACCGGATTCGTATCGGGTATGGCTGTACTTACTTTAATCGTATTGTTCCTTAAATCACAAGGTTACTTAAACATTGTGAACGAAGAACATTTGCACGATTTAGGTAAATATATGTTTGCCTTCAGTATATTCTGGACTTACATCTGGTTGGCTCAGTACTTATTGATTTGGTACGCAAACATTCCTGAAGAAGTTACCTATTACAATGCTCGTTTTGATGGGCCTTACAGCACTCATTTCTGGTTTAACCTTGCTATATGCTTTTTCTTCCCGTTCCTTTGGTTCATGTCTCGCGGAAACAAACGCAGCACTGTGCCTTTGGTGATTGGTGCATCAGTTATCTTGGTGGGTCACTGGAGTGATGTTTACATATTGGTTACTCCCGGAGTGATGAAAGAAAACGCTCACTTTGGTTTACTTGAAATAGGTATGCCGATATTGTTTGCCGGTATCTACATTTTTATGGTATTAAGTGCTTTGGGTAAAGCAAACCTGTTCCCCAAAAACCACCCATACCTTAAAGAGAGCATTTTGCACGAAACTGGTCCTTAATAGAAACAGAGATATACTTAGTATAAAGTACTTATTAAAAAGGCACGCATTGCGTGCCTTTTTTGTTTAGTAGCGGGATGAAATGGATGTTGATTGAAGATGTTGTGGCCAATCGTGTTATTGCAAGTGAATGAATAAGTAAGGAAGTGCAAATCCAATTTGCCCAAGATTAGGCAAATATTGTTAATGGGAATAGCGATGCTATGCCCAAAGGCTGCAAGAGTTTGTTAGGAAGTGGGTGAAAAAGAAAACTATTGGATAATGCGTTTAGTAGAGAAAGAGTTGTCGCACATTTCAGGTACTACCACTGCATTTGATAATGCTTGAGAAACAGATGATGCGATAAATTTAAAACTGAAATCAACAGCAGTATCGCTAAATGCTCTTTCGTTAACAACAAATCTAAGTTTATAAATGCTGCCGGTTTTATCCAGTTGCACGCTAACGGCTTTGTCTTCCGTAAAATAACCGGTTTCTTGTATTTTATTTCCTGCCTTATCAGCTTCTTCTGCGGTGATGTTATTGGTGTAATACAGCTCGCCTTTTCCAAAAACTTTTTTATCACCGTAATTATTACAGGCGGTTAGCAACAAGGTTGTGAAACCGATAAAAAGGTACTTCATGCTAGTAATTTGGCTTTGTTGGATATGGCACAGCAAAGTAAATCAAAAAGTAAGCAATAATGCAATGCCTTTACACGCAGTAAAAGCTTCTGATTAGTGTTTGGTGAGCTTAAATACGTAATGATGTTTCCATGGGAATCCGGGGCGGATAAAACCCTCATAGGCAATGGTAAGATCTAAACGACCGAACAGTTGTTTGTAATATTTGTACGACCTAAAGTTGAGCGGCACAGGTACACCCTCTTTCATTTTGTTCAGTATCCAATCTTCGGCCATTATATACAGTTTATCGGGCGTGTTGTGATACATTTCCTCTATAAGCAAAATGCTTCCGCCGGATTTTAGTGTGCGGGCCAAATCGGCAAGGTAAAAATCAGGGTCGGGGGTATGGTGCATCACCGCTGATGCAATGGCAATATCAAACGTACCTTCAGTAAAAGGTAATTCTCCTACTTCACAAACCCTAAACTTTACACGGGGATTGTTTAGCAATTCACGGTCAAGGTTTTGGTCTTCAATCACATCCACTGCTGTTATTTCAATTTGCGGCATGGTTTCGGCCAATACCCTTGCCATGTACATATTACCAGCACCAAAATCAAGGATGTGAGCATTGGCAGGGGTAATAAGCGGAACCAGCTTTTGGGCGAGACGTTTTGAGCGGTTGAACGAAAGCTTTTTATAAAAACCTAAACTGGCTATAAACATTATGAGTTGCTACTATTTTATGTGGGCTGTTTGTGCGCTGCGCGAAAATAAACAAAAAGATGAAGGGTAGTGGTGCTCTATTCAAGCAGTAGCAAGGCTAACTTTTCGCCCGTAGTACTGCCCAATGCTACGCCCATGCCGTTACAACCGAATCCTATCGCTATGCTTTCGGTAATTTTTTTGATAATGGGTTTTTTATCAGTTGTAAAACCCATTATACCCTGCCACACGCGGTCTATTTCGTATGATTGCCCGGGCAAAATAACCTCATCAATAAAATCCTTTAATTCATTAATTATATACTCATTGCGTTCATACAACGTAGTGGTTTCAGTTTCAAAATCAAGATTGCGTCCGCCACCAAACAGCAGCCTATTGCCAAAATCCCTGAAATAGAAATACCCTTCTTCAAAATGGAATGTGCCTTTAAACTTAAGGTTATCAATAGGTTTGGTAATCAACACTTGCCCCCGTCCGGGTGTTATTCCCAAATCAGGTAAAAAATCACCCGTAAAAGCATTGGTACACAAGGCAAGCTTATCGCATACAAACTCAATATTTTCGTTCAGTTGGCGGTGGTTCACAAAAACACTCACCCCGTTTTCGGTTTCATCAAACTCAATCACCTCGGCACCGGTAATAATTTTAATTCCTAATGTGGTAGCATAGGCCGCCAGCGATTGCATCATCAAGCCGGTATCTATCTGCCCCTCAAGTGGGGTGTATATCAAGTGCTTGGTGTTTCCAAAGCCCAGTGTGGTTAGCTCGTTTGTTTTATCATAAAATACCTGACTATTGAAATAGGGATACAATACTTGGTTTAGGTGCTCAATAGCGGCAAGGTCAAAGCTGTTGTCATCGGCAAAAATCAATTCATATCCCCCGTTTTGCAGATAGCCAATATTATTGTCGCCCAATCGGGCACGTAGTTTATCCAAACCGTTTTTGCGGTTAAGGGCTATTTGAGCAACGGTTTCAGTATCGGATAACTTAATGTCCGAAAGCATTTCGCAAGCTTTTACAAAACAGGCAAACCCCGCATTTTTGGTGCTTGCTCCGGTAGGAAACATGCCCCTTTCAAGCACTAATACCGTTTTCTGCGGATTGAGCTCTTTTATCGAACAGGCGGTTGATAGGCCTGTGATACCGCCCCCTATGATGATAATGTCATAACGGGTAAATGAATTTTTTTCCCAAAAACTAATCATTGCTTGCCAAATTCAATATTCAATGATAATACTTTCCATCTATTTTATGTTTTGTATAGATTTGGCAAAACTATTTTATGGATACTGCTATAACACTTGCATCAAAAACCGATACCGGCCGACTGGGTATTATGTTTATTAAAAGATATTGGGAAAAGCAACGGGCTATTCTTTCAAGAGCAATTAAAAATGCTGCTTATGCTGATGAGTGGAGTATTGACAAAAGTTTGCTAGCTGTATTAGGTGTGGGGGAGGAGCAGGTATTGCGTTTTCTTTTTATGGGCAACCCAACGTTTACCGAGTTTGAAGACTGGGTATTGAATGTGAATGCGGGTAGTTTGGATACTGAAAAAATTGCTGCGTTTAATGATTACATAGAGCATGGCGAAAATCCGCAACCCTTGGGCGACGATACAGAAAAGGTTTTGAGTGATGAAGAGTTGGCTTTTTGGGATGAAAACGGGTATGTGATAGTGCGTAATGCGGTAGATATACAAGCGTGCAAAGAGGCTACTGATGCAATTTGCAAGCACATTGGAGTGGATTTGAACGATCCGGATACGTGGTACGAGGGCTTAAATAAATCAGGGATAATGGTGCAGTTGTGGCAACACAAGGCTTTAGAACAGAACCGAAGGGCAAAGCGGGTGCGGGATGCTTTTAGGCAGGTTTGGAAACGTTCAGACGTGTATGTGAATACGGATAGGGGTGGTTTTAATCCCCCAGAAACGGATAGGTATAAATTTCAAGGTTCGCCGCTGCATTGGGATGTGAGTCTTGTGCAGCCCATACCGTTTGGCACTCAGGGTATTTTATACTTAACTGATACGGCTGAAAACCAAGGGGCATTTACTTTAGTGCCCGGATTTCATACTAAAATTAGCGAATGGTTGCAAGGATTACCCCTTGGAGCAAACCCCAGAAATGAGAATTTATATGCGCTTGGTACAAAACCAATAGCAGCAAATGCAGGCGATTTGATAATATGGCACCACGCATTACCGCACGGGGCAAGTCCTAATACATCAACATTGCCCAGAGTAGTGCAATACATGAACTACAAACCGGTAGCAATGAAAATACAAGAAGAGTGGCTGTGACCGCTGTATTAGTTGGTTACGTACAAAAAGCTGCCGCTTTGTGATACACGGTAGTTTTTTAATGAGAAACGCGAAGGTCCGCTGATTAATATTCCGCCCTCCAGCGCATAGTGAGAGTTGCAGCAAGGCATCCAAGTGGTATCGCTTTGTGATTTGTACGAACCGCAACGGGCAAATACTCCATTGTTTTCAACCGTTACTTTTGCACAACTATCCCCGGGTTGGTAGGGGCAATTACGTTCAAGCGCATAAAAGTTATCGTCGTAGTGGTGGTATATAATCAATCCCTTAACGCCGCCGTTTTCATACACCCAATTTCCTTGGGCTTGCAGTGGCAGGTATTGGGGTAAATTAAGGTTAATAGTAACATTCACCGGCACATTGGGCACATCATTTTGTGCCTGCCCGTTATCTTTTTTGCACTGCGCTAATAAAAAAACAATGGCGATTGCCACTATTGCCAACGAAGTGAATTTGAAAAATCTACCTAAAGTCATCATCACAATAAACGAAGTAATAAATACAAATGTTGCTGTTTTTGAGGCTAAAACCAAAACAAAGCAAATAAGGTTTGCAGATTTGGCAAATAGCGTTAATTTTGCACTCCTGTTTAAAAAGGTCTCATGGCCGAGTGGCTAGGCACGGGTCTGCAAAACCCTTTACGGCGGTTCGAATCCGCCTGAGACCTCAAATCCCAATTATTAAAGCAGCTTCACCCTTGAAAGTTACTTTTTTAGGCACAGGCACTTCACAGGGCATTCCCGTTATCGCTTGTGGCTGTGAAGTTTGCCAATCACCCGACCCAAAAGACAAACGTTTACGAACTTCGATACACGTTGAAATAAACGGGTTGAGTTTGGTGGTTGATACCGGCCCTGATTTCAGGCAACAAATGTTGCGCGAAAACATTAATACCCTTGATGCTGTAATTTTTACCCACGCCCACAAAGACCACATTGCAGGTATGGACGATATACGGGCGTATAATTTTATACAGCAAAAAGCAGTACCCATTTACGCCGATAAAATTGTGCAAGAAGCTTTGAGGCGTGATTTCCATTATGTGTTTGCCGACGAAAAATATCCCGGCATACCTGAGGTGGAGATGAATACCATTGAATATAATACTCCTTTTACCATCGGCACTACTAAAATTGAACCCATAATGGTTTGGCATTACCGCTTGCCGGTGTTGGGTTTCCGCTTTGGTGATTTTACTTACATTACCGATGCTAATCGTATTGATGAGGTTGAAAAGGAAAAAATAAAAGGTAGCAAAGCACTGGTGTTAAACGCGCTTCGCAAAACCGAACACATATCGCACTTTACGTTGGATGAGGCTATTGCGCTTGCGCAAGAGTTGCAGGTACCTGATACATATTTAATACACCTTAGCCACCAAATGGGCAGGCACGAAGAGGTTACCAAAGAGTTACCCAAAGGCATACACATTGCTTACGACGGGTTGCAACTGAATATTGACTAAGCATTAACGGGGATTGATGTACGCCCCGAAACTAATTATACAACTATGTTTGAAAACGCAGGAAGAACCGAATTGCAAGATTTAGGTGAGTTTGGTTTGATAAAACACCTTACAGGTGCTGTACAACACAAAAACGTACAAACCGTAAAAGGGGTAGGCGATGATGCTGCTGTACTTGATTTTGGCGGGAAAAAGGTGTTGGTAAGCACTGATTTGTTGTTGGAAGGAGTACATTTTGATTTGGCATATACTCCCTTGAAGCACTTGGGTTACAAGGCTGTAGTGGTGAATCTTTCAGACATTTATGCCATGAATGGTACGCCCAAACAAATTACAGTATCGTTGGCAATATCTAACCGTTTTTCGTTAGAGGCTGTAGAAGAGTTGTACAAAGGTATATATGCTGCCTGCGACCATTATAATGTGGATTTGGTTGGGGGCGATACCTCATCATCAAGGCAGGGATTGGTTTTATCAGTTACCGCAATAGGGGAGGCAGAAGAGGGTAAGATTACTTACCGCAACACCGCCAAAGAAGGTGATTTATTGTGCCTTAGCGGCGATGTAGGCGGTGCCTATATGGGGTTACAGTTGCTTGAGCGCGAGAAGCAAGTATTTTTAGCAAACCCGCAAATGCAGCCTGATTTAGAAGGCTGGGATTATATTGTAAGCCGTCAGCTGAAACCCGAGGCGCGCAAAGATATTGTTGAGTGGCTGGCAGGGAAGGGAATTGTTCCCACATCTATGATTGATGTATCGGACGGGGTAGCTTCTGAGATATTTCACCTTTGCAGCCAATCAGGCGTGGGGATGAATGTATACGAAGAAAAACTACCGATTGACCACCAAACCATTCAAATGGCTGAAGAGTTTAAGCTGGATGTTACCACAGCAGCTTTGAACGGTGGCGAGGATTACGAATTATTGTTTACCATTCCGCAAAGCGAGTATGATAAGATTAAGAGTCACAAACCTATTACAGTAATAGGCCACTGTACAGCTCAGAATGAGGGTATTAATATTATTACCCGTAACAACAATAAGTTTGCTTTGCAAGCACAAGGCTGGCAACATTTGAAGCAGGATTAAGAAGCAAGTAAGTTTTTATCTTATTCTTCAGGCCACAAAGCCACCAAGCTTTGTAATTAGAATGCTAGGTGTCTTTGTAGTAATATAGATGCTGTAGTGACAACCCTTTTGCTTAGTTGCCAAAACCGCCCCCGCCAATGGTAATACCTACATAAAAACTTGAAAGGTTTCCCATGTTGCTCACCTTGGTGTCGTTGGCTTCAAACCGCCAATCTTGCGACGGGAAATAGTTGATACCTGCAACCAACCCTATCATAAATCCCCCTCTTTCCCCATCGTCTCCTTTGCTTATCACTAATTGCTGCACACCAATACCGGCCTCAAAACCAAAGCCACCGCTGCTTATTTTGCGTGTTTCTCCGGTGGGTATTTGTTGGTTGGCCGCAAAGGCAAGTGTTACTGCCCCTGTGTTTTTTATCCTCAACGTGCTGCCGCCTCCGCCAATGCCTCCAAATCCGTAAAAGAGTGTTTTCTCTTTTTTTACAAACAGATACCCGAAATTGAAGAAACCTGCACCGGTGCTTAATTCAGCCTCGCCGTTTGCAGTACTTGCCGATACAGAGGTTCCATATCCGCCGCCGCCAATAATAAAGCGACTAAATATTCCAAAGCCTTTACCGCCAAAATTTAAACCTGTGGCGGGTAAATTAAAGGTATTGCCAAATAGGGCAGCACTTTGTAAGCGTGTTTCCACATCATTACCTATGTGCCCCCCAATACCTGCGCTAAAGTAGCCGAAGCCGCCTTCACCTTTTTGTGCATTTGCAGCGTGCGCAACTACAACCAGTGCGCAAAGTGTAATAAGTTTAGTAATTGTTTTCATTGTTTTTTTATAAGTATGTGCCATTGATTTTGCCCACCACTATTATCCCCTATTGCGGAGGAGTGGAGTATTACCCCATTGGGCAACGCTTTATTAAACACAAAGTTGTTTAATGCCCTTATGGGTTAGTATGATTGAAATCACCCGGCGGGTTATTTTTAGTCAGTTTTGGGCTTTATGTATTGCTGCAAGGCTTCTACGTATTTCTCAAACGCAGTAAGCCCTTGGGGTGTAAGTTTGCAGAGTGTTTGCGGGTAATTGTTGTGAAAACGCTTTTCGATATCAATATATCCTGCATCCTTCAGCTTATTTAGCTGTACACTTAAATTGCCTGCTGTTGCCCCTGTTTTCTCTTTAATAAATGTAAACTCAGCCGATTGAACCCCCACCAGCAGGCTCACCACCGCCAATCTTAGTTGGCTGTGCAGTATGGGGTCCAAATCATTAAAGGCCATGTTTAGGGTTCCTTTCGCGTTTTGCCCGCAATATATAACCGGGTATGATATACCCGCCCAATACAGATGCACCTAATACCAACAATCCTTCGGGGAAATCTACCCAAACCAATGCGGCTGCGCATATCCATGTAAATATCCCGCCCACAATCAGTGGTTTAAATTTTATGATAGTACCTGTAGTTAGAGTTCCCATTCCGTAAAAAATCATCAGTGCAATATATGCGGCTTTAAAATCGGCTACAGCGGTAACCAACAACAGTACTAAAAAAATCGAAACGCCTATATACATCCACATTGTGCCTATATAATCATCAAGATAGCTGGTTGCTACACTGTTTTTGCTAAGTCTGTACCCTGCAATGGCCGATGTTATTGCGGCAGCGGTCATTAATACCGGCCAGGGCAAAAAATCATACTCGTACTTTAGTTGCCATAAAATGTAGTGTGATACCGAAGCCGCCAAAACTGCCCAACCCCAAAGCAAAAAGAAGAAACTGTTGTTTTGAAGTTTGTTCTTAGCCGTATTAATCATTTGGGTAATAAGTTGCAGGCTTTGTTTTTCATCAAATGGTTCCATGTGTATGTTGTTTTAATTAGTTAACTAATAATTGCTCAAAATGGGTTAGTAGTTAATAGGATAACTTTCCATGGGTATAGTTACATGTGATTGAATTGAGCGTTCACAAGACGTTCGGTTAGTACTCGGAATACCACCAGATAGGGTTATGTCCATAGTTGAAGATAAAAAAATTGTTTTCATAGTTTTAAGTTGTAATACAAAAATAAAGTAGTTTACAATATAAACCAAATATTTTTTTACTTGAGAAAGGTTAACGCTTGTTAGTTTATGCCATTGGTTTTCAACACTTGAGGATAGTTAGTAGCTAAAACACAAAACTTTGCACTTTTTTAAATGTTAGGCTGTTTAGTATATATTTGCACACTTTAAAATTTTTGATATGAATTTCCAACTTACGGAAGAACATCTGATGATACAAAAAGCGGCTCGCGATTTTGCTGAAACCGAATTGCTGCCCGGTGTAATTGAAAGGGACGAAAAAGGAGAGTTCCCTTATGAACAAATCAGGAAACTGGGAGAACTGGGCTTTTTAGGCATGATGGTGAGCCCTGAGTATGGCGGAAGCGGTTTAGATACCATTTCTTACGTGCTGGCCATGGAAGAAATATCAAAGGTAGATGCTTCAGCATCGGTAGTAATGTCGGTAAACAACTCATTGGTTTGCTGGGGTTTGGAAACCTTTGGTAACGAAGAGCAAAAACGTAAGTACTTGGTGCCCCTTGCAAAAGGTGAGATACACGGTGCTTTTTGCTTAAGCGAACCTGAGGCAGGTAGTGATGCAACCTCACAACGTACCACAGCCGAAGATAAAGGTGATTATTATTTATTGAACGGTACTAAAAACTGGATTACCAACGGTAATAGCGGTTCGGTGTATTTAGTAATAGCACAAACCCACCCTGAAAAAGGACATAAGGGCATTAATGCTTTTATAGTTGAGAAAAACTGGGATGGTGTGCAAGTGGGACGCAAGGAAGATAAAATGGGTATCCGCGGCAGCGATACGCATTCTATTATGTTCCAAGATGTGAAAGTGCCAAAAGAAAACCGCATCGGCGAAGATGGTTTTGGGTTTAAGTTTGCTATGAAAACCTTGGCCGGTGGTCGTATCGGTATTGCTTCACAAGCATTAGGCATTGCCAGTGGTGCTTATGAGCGTTCAGTAGAGTATAGCAAGCAACGTAAGGCGTTTGGTAAAGAAATATCGCAACACCAAGCCATACAGTTTAAATTGGCTGATATGGCCACTGAAATTGAAGCTGCTCGTTTACTTTGTCTTAAAGCCGCTTGGATGAAGGACAATGACTTGGATTATGGTTTGGCAAGCAGTATGGCAAAAGTATTTGCCAGCGAAGTTGCTATGAAAACCACTACCGAGGCCGTACAAGTACACGGTGGATACGGTTATGTGCGCGAATACCATGTGGAGCGTATGATGCGTGATGCCAAAATTACTCAGATATACGAAGGTACCAGCGAAGTAAATCGTATTGTAATTTCACGCTCGATATTGAAAGACTAATCTGTTTAGGAATATTTAATTAAAAGCCCTGCACAATTGTGCAGGGCTTTTTTATATCTTAAAGGTTTTTGGCCAACTCTTTAATTTTCAGTAATTCTTGCTCAAGTTCTTTGGGTGTTTTATACCGTACACGGGTAATGTAAGTGACTTTAACAGGTGTAATACCGCAAAATTTTAGGATGGCATTCTTTAGCATATTTGTACCTGCCGAGTGGTAGGCAAACTTGTACCAAAGCACGGGAGCATCCATAGTAGTAATTAGGTGTGCGCTGCGACCCTTAAGCAGTTTGTCCCAAAGCGGGCCGTTATCATGGTATTTGTAGGCAAACCCCGAGTAGAACGCTCTATCAAACAGCCCTTTTAAAGCGGCAGGCGGGCCACCCCACCATGTTGGGTAAACAATAACTAAATGCTGCGCCCACAGTACTTTTCGCTGAAAATCAACCAAGTCGGGTTCTAAGGTTTGTTGGGTATGGTAGCCCTCACGCAAAATGGGGTCAAATTGCATATCACCGATAGTAAGCACTTCAATCGTGTGTCCTGTTTGTTTAGCGCCTTCGATGTATGCCGCACAAATACTTTTAGAAAAACTATGGGTTTCCGTGTTTCCGTTCAGCAGTAAAATGTTCATTAGGGAAATATTGGTGCTCAAATGTCACTCTAAAGAACAACGTAAAAAATGAGAGAGTACAGATATAAAGATGATATGTATCAGTTGCTGATAGGGCTACAATATTAGCCTTTTAGCAACTCAAACATTACCCCTTCTTTTAAGGAGTAGGTAGAGCAAAATAACTCACTAAGGTTATTGGCGCGCAGTGCGTAATCAATCAGGCAGCTGGCCACTACCATCATTTCTACTCGGTAATCCACCAAACCGGCCATTTTTTTGCGGTCTTCAAGGGTAGATAGCAATAAGGTTGTGTGTATATGGTGGTAGCTTACTAAAGGAATATTGCACCACGTTTCGTTGTTTTGCAACAACTGTGTACCAAAACGTTCGTTTATCAGTTCACAAATACTATCAAATGAGCCTGCCGACCCTACTAATTTTGTTACCGGAAATTTAGCAACAGCTTCTCTAAGCGGGGTAAGGTGTTTCTCTAAAAAGGCAGTAAGCGCCTCTAAATCCTTTGCAGAGATGGGTTCAGTAGTATGAAACATCTCGGCAAGACGCGCTGCACCAACATCAAAGCTGCCGTACCAGTGTATTTTTTCGCGGTTACCAATTATAAACTCAACACTTCCGCCACCAATATCCATTACCAGCACATCTTCATCTGTAAGGGGGAAGGCATGTTTTACGCCGTTGTATATCAATTCAGCTTCACGTAGCCCGTCAATAGTAGTAAGTTCAATACCTGTTTTGGCCAGCACCTCTGCGCTAAATTGGTTGCCATTGGCCGCTGAACGTATTGCCGATGTGGCAAACGCAGCTATTTTATCTGCGCCCAGCTCTTTAATTTTTTCACCAAAAAAAGTGAGGGCTTTTATTCCCCGATCATAGGCCGCGGCTTGTATCGTTCCTTTGTTAATACCCCCTTCGCCCAATTTCACGGGAAACTGTTTACGGTATTCAGTAGTAATAATTCCATTGTTAACCGACACTATTAGTAAATGAAAAGTATTGGTGCCGCAATCTATAACCGCCAGTTTTTGCATCCGTTCTTATTCTCTCTTAATCAGGTATTAGGTTTATTTGTTTGCCAGCCAGCTTTCGGGGTTCAGGTTATTGCTGTTTTGCCATACTTCAAAGTGCAGTACGGTTTTCCCCTCTTCTGCATCGTGGTATATAATGCCGAGTTCTTGTTTAATTTTTACTTTATCGCCCCTGTTTACCAATACCTGATCAAGGTGTGTGTACACAGTAAAGTAGTTACCGTGTTTCACCATCACTGCTTTTTGCATACCGGGTATTGAGAATACCGAGCGTACTTCGCCCTCAAATACACAACGGGCTTTTGAGCCTTTCACAGTGGCAATATCTACCCCGTTGTTTTCAATAGTAATATTTTTAAGCTCAGGGTGAGCATAGGTTCCAAACTTACGTACCACAATGCCTGTTTCGGTGGGCCAAGGCAATTTGCCTTTGTTGGCATTAAAACTTTTGGCAAGGGCAGCCCCTTCGGGGGTCAGTTCCATTTCGCCTTTTTTCTTACTATCCTCCGGCTTGTTTTTATCCTTACCCTTACTTTTATCTTTCCCTGCAGATTTTTTAATCTCTTCCTGTATCAGTTTTCGTATTTGGTCGTCAAGTTGCTTTGCTGCTTTTTCTTTTTGCTTAATCTCGTCTTTCAGTTCTTTTTCCTTTTGTTGGAGGGTTTTCACCAACTGCTGGGTTTCTTTCACATCCACCTTCAACTCATTGTTTTCTGTTTCTTTTTGTCCCAACAACTCGTTTTTCTCACGCTTTATCTCTTTCAGCTTAGTAATTTTTCCGGTGATGCTGTCTTGCATGTGTTTGATCAAAACCAGCTGACGTTCGCGGTCTTCACTCACCTGTTGAACGTACTTTATACGTTTTACAGCTTGGTTAAAGTTGTCAGATGAAAGTACATACGAGGCCAAATCACCTGACTCACGCATTTTATAGGCACGGTACACCATATCGGCGTATTCGTCTTTCAATCGTTTTAATTCATGGCCCAACTGCTCAAGAGTAGCATTTTCAAGAGAAATTTGCCCGTCAACTACTATGATTTCATCAGAGATTGCGCCAATTAACTCTTCGCGCACTTTAATTTGCTTATCCAGCAGGTTAAGCTCGTTCAGTGTCTTTTTCTTTTGCGAGCGGGTTTGGTCTAAGATTTTTTTGGTGAGTTTTATTTCCTGCTCTTTCTGCTTGCGCTTTTTCTCAAGCTCCTTACGCGATTGTTGGGCAGAAACCGTTAAGGGCAATAGCAGCAGTGCTGTGTATGTGATTACTATGAACCATCTACTTATGCTCATATTTTGCAGGTATCTTAAAAGGCCAGTCAACTATGGTTTGAGTGCTAATATCGGAATATTTGAGCGATGCCTTCATTTGTTGGGTGTTGGTAACTGCGCTAAGCGAAACTAAAGAGGGCAGTATTCGTGAGTTTTGCTCCACAAAATCGCTGTATATAACTTCTAACTTGTTGGCGGTTCCTGCTTCGTCAGCATTAATTTTTGCAGGTCTGAAAGTTTCAGTATTAAAGGCTTCTACTAACAAAAATTGTTTGATACGGGTTGTTATTTTCATGGCCTCGGCAGTATTCTCATACGACGAGTTGTTATCGTGCGTAAGTATTGAATTGCCTACCAATGCATCTTGTATTTGGTTGATAGTGAGCGGAGTGCCGGTATAGGCGGCAATAAAATCAATTTTACGGCTGGTAATGGTTTTATCGCTGTAGTTGATGATATGAACCGAATCGGGGGTGATAAGCACGCGGGCAACTTCAAAAAATATAGCTGATGCCGACATCCATATTTTTTGGCCGCGTTGCATGCGCACATTAACGCTGATAGGCACAGGTGAGCCTGAATAATCACAGACAGCGTTTGCCGAAAAATACTCAAACTCAAAGCGATTGGATTGAACGGCACTAAAAACGTCGGTTTTACTATCGCGGTTAACGGACGTATTATTGACTGTTTTTGTTAGTGATTTTTTGCTTTTGCAAGAGGCTGCACCTAATGAAACTGCCAATAGTAACAATAGTATCGGGTAGGCTGAACGGGTGTTAATCAGAAAGTTTACCTTCATTTATCTTTTTATCAAGTTGAGCTGAGGGATTTCCGTTTTGTTTAGCTTTTCGCCAGTATTCAACGGCTTTATCTTTATTACCCAAGTGGTAATATACATCGCCTAAATGTTCTAAAATATCTCCATCAGTAGGTGAGAGGACAAGGGCTTTTTCAATATAGGTTAATGCCTCTTCATATAAAGAACTTTTATACAATACCCATCCGTAGGTATCTAAATAGGCGGCTTCGTTGGGTTTTAATTCAACAGCCTTTTTAGCCATGCTCAGTGCTTTTTCTAATTGTTGCTGTTGCTGTGCAAGGTAGTAGGCATAGTTGTTAAGCACATAAGCATTGTTGCCATCAATTGCCAAGGCCGACTCAAGCGAGGCATAACACAAAAGATATTCGCGTAGTTGGTAGTAGGCATCGCCTGCAATGGTATGCAGGCCCATGTTCACAAAGTTATCACCTATGCCTAAATCAATTCCTGCTTGTGCAGTTGACGCTGCTTTTTTATAATTTTTTTGTTGGAACGATGCGTTGGCATTGTAGTAGTACAACACAACCCTATCGGGGAATAGCTCTAATGCCTTGTCGCTTTCGTCGTGCAGGTTTTTATAATCTCCTGCTTCTTCGTAGCAAGCCAGCAGTTGCTGCCATACTTTGAAGTTGTTGTTATCTAATGTGAGGGTAGTTTTATATTGTTCGGCCGCTTTTGCATACTGCTTATCACCAAACAGCAAATCAGCATAAATAGCGTGCGATTGTGGTTGGTCGGGGTGCTTTTCTACAGCTATTTCGGCCAATTCAAATACCTGTTTTCGGTATTCAAGGTTATTATCACCCAGCGGAGCCATCGAAAGAATAACGTTTATCTTATCTTTTAATGATACTTCCTTGTCTTTAAACGCAAGTTTCAGTTCGTTAATTACGTTGGCACTATCGCCTTCTTGTCGGTATATATTTGCTAAGCCAAAGTGTGCACGGCCGTTTTCAGGTTCAACGGCTAATATTTTTTTGTAATACTCAAGAGCTTTATCTTTTTTGCCTATTACCACATACAACTCTGCCAGCATGCCCAAATAATCGGTATTTGCGGGTACATTGTTCACCAGCTTTTGTACTTCTTCAATAGCCTTTTCAGGCTTATTCATATACAGGTACAAATCTTCTTTTTTGCGAACAACTTCTTCAGAAAGTCCGAAACGGGCTTCCATTTTATCCAAAATAGCTATTGCCTCAAGGGGTTTGCTTGCCAATACTAATTGCTCGGCAGCATTATCATAGTATTCAGCAGTTTCAGGAGAGAGTTCAATCAATTGAATAAAAATAGCGGCTGATTCAGCGTTCTTGCGCAGCGACTTTAATAACAGTGCTTTTTCTTCAAGGTACCATACATTTTTGGGCGAAAGTTCAATGGCCTTGTCAAGCATGATACCTGCGCCCTGTTTGCGCATTTCCATGTAGCACAGGTATAGCTGGTAATATACGTCTCCAACTTTTTGGGTAATTTTAAGGCACTGCTCAAAATTTTGTGCAGCCTCTTCGTATCTACCAAGCTGTTTGTCTTTATTGCCTTCAAAAAACAAGGCATCAAAGCGCATTTTATCAGCTTCGTTTGCAAACAAAGGGCCTCCTGAACCGGCAGTGGCTTTGCGGGTATTGCCCGTATTTTTGGGACTTTTGCACCCTGCAGCAACAAGAGCCGCGAGCAAAAAAATGTAAAGTATATGTATTGAAGGGCGCAAAGCGTAAGTATTTTTAAGAAAACGTAATATTAATAAAAATGTTACGCAAAAGGTAAACGGCTAAAACTATTCCACAACAGAATAGTCGCTGATGCTCAAGTCATCTTGCTTACCGGTAAACGATGCGTAGCTGCCTATCATGCTGCCGGTTATATTAGCATTTTTGATAGAGGTGTGTTTTTGAACGATAGAATTTGAAACTACCGAGTTCTCAACTTTGCTGCCTTCGCCCAATGATACGTAGGGCCCCACCACTGAATTAGTGATGGTTACATTGTCGCCTATGAAGCATGGGGGTATAATTTGCGCATTGGTAAGTTTAGCGTTGGGGTTGGTTTGGCTGTAACGCTCGCGCTCCAACTCAAGCACGCGCTCGTTGGTGTAAACGGTAGCGGCTTTGTTACCGCAATCCAGCCATTCTTTTACGGTACCGGGATGAAACTTAAGCCCTTTGTTTTTCATGTTCTCAAGGGCGTTGGTAAGTTGGTACTCACCTTTGTCTTTAATATCGTTATCCAACAGGTATTTTATCTCTGCTGATAGGTTATCACCGTCTTTAAAGTAATAAATACCAATGATAGCAAGGTCAGAAACAAACTCTTGGGGTTTTTCAACAAACTCGCTGATGTGGCCATCGGCAGCAATTTTCACCACCCCGAATTGTTTGGGGTCTGCAACCTTGTTCACCCAAATTACACCGTCTTTTCCGGCATCCAATGTAAAATCGGCACGGAAAATAGTATCTGCAAAAGCAACAATAACATTACCTCGCAAGCAAGGCTCTGCACAGTAAACCGCATGAGCAGTTCCTAAGGCTTCGTCTTGGTAAAATATTTTTCCTATTGCACCAATGTTTTCTGCAATTTTCAATAAGCTGGCTTCGGCTTCGGCACCAAAACTTCTGCCAATTACAAAGGCTACTTCCTCAATTTTTTCATCACACATCGCCGATAAGTCGTGCACAAGGTGCTCAACGATGGGTTTACCGGCAACCGGAATAAGGGGTTTTGGGGTAGTTAGGGTGTGGGGTCTCATGCGTTTGCCCATGCCCGCCATTGGTACTATAATATTCATTGGGTAATTGGTGTCTTTATATACGTTAAACTAAATCTACTACTTCACTCCGGTATGGCCGAATCCGCCTGCGTTTCGCTCGGTTTCGGTAAGTTTTTCAACGGGTTGCCATTGCACGTTCTCGTGGCGGGCTATTACCAGTTGGGCTATTCGTTCGCCATCATTAATTACAAAATCTTCGGATGATAGATTAACCAGTAATACCTTCACTTCGCCACGGTAATCCGCATCAATAGTGCCGGGGCTGTTAAGCACGGTAATTCCGTTTTTATAGGCCAATCCGCTGCGGGGTCTCACTTGGGCCTCGTAGCTTTGGGGCAATTCAATAAAAATACCGGTGCTTATTAGTTTCCTTTCAAGCGGCTTCAAGGTTTCGGGTCCTTCAAGGTTGGCTCTTAAATCCATTCCTGCCGACAAACCGGTTTGGTATTGTGGTAATGGGTGGTGCGAATTGTTTACTATCTTAACCTCTATCAAAACCTAGTGTTGTTTTGGCCTGCGAATTTAGCATTTTGAATGAAAAATGCCCGCTTTTATCTAACCACTATATTAAACCAAAAGCTACGGGCAGTTGTTGTACTTTTGCACGCGTTTTTAAAAAAAGCAGGAAATGAATTTGTTTTATAAGCAGTATAGCCAAACAGGCAGGCCTTTGTTTATTTTTCACGGATTGTTCGGGATGTTGGATAATTGGCACAATGTAGCATTGCAACTGGCTGCTGATTATGCTGTTTATACGGTTGATTTGCGCAATCACGGGCAATCGCCGCATAGTGATGAGATGAACTATAGCCTGATGGCGGATGATATTGCACAACTGCTGGTATCGCTTAAGTACGAAAAGGCTCATATACTGGGCCACAGCATGGGGGGAAAAGCGGTGATGACTTTCGCGCTTAAATATCCTGCAATGATTGATAAGCTGATTGTGGCTGATATAGGTGTAAGGGAATACAGGCGCGGCCATGATGAGATTTTTGATGCGATTATCCCGCTGAAATTGGAAACGTTTGAAACCCGTGGTGATATTGACCGCCACCTTACCCCATTGCTGCCTGAGTTTAGTACCCGCCAGTTTATTCTTAAAAACCTTGCCCGCAATGCTGATGGTGGTTTTTATTGGAAAATGAATGTGGAGTCTATCTATAAAAATTACGAAAATATTGTGGCTCCTATAAAATCAGACAAACCTTACACAGGCGAAACCCTGTTTTTGCGTGGCGGCAAATCGCGGTACGTAACCGATAATGATTGGGCTGAAATTTCTAAACTATTTACCAACGCTCGATTAGCTACCATTGAAGATGCAGGACATTGGGTACATGCCGAAAAGCCGGCTGAAGTAGTTGCTGCCGTAAAAGAGTTTTTAGGGTAATAAGCAAAATTGTTACGACGGATTAAAATCCGTCGCTCTTAAGATTATAAAGCGTGGAGGGACTTAAGTCCCTCCACGCTT
>OFDN01000255.1_pt1 | contig 49405 bp, 48 predicted proteins | sample 1520971 | NCBI WGS metagenome assembly OFDN01 (sample SAMEA94257418, study PRJEB24077) | hot springs metagenome | biome: Aquatic biome; feature: Geographical feature; material: Water | place: India | collected 2012-06-12 | depth 5 m | reverse complement strand
CCCCCGCCATGTCCGCGGCGGGGCTTCAGGCAGGGTCGTGGTGGCGTCGGGAGCGGTCATGGACGGCTGCTTAGCATGCGGCGACCGCGGGGTCACGACCCGCGCAGGCGCCGCAGGTCGTCGATCACCCCGTCCACCGTCATGGCGGCGAAGTCGGGACGGTGGTGGACCAGCACGCGCGGCCCGGTGACCTGGATCGGGGTGGGCTGGTCGACGAACAGCGCCAGTGTGGGGGTGCCGAGCGCCGCCGCCATATGGGTGGGGCCGGTGTCGTTGCCCACCGTCACCGTCGCCCGGCGCGCCAATGCCGCCAGTCCGAACAGGTCGGTTCGGCCGGTGAGATCCACGGCATCGGGGCAGACGGCGCGGATGGCGGCGGCCAGCGGACCTTCCGCCTTGCCACCGGCGATCACCGAGCGCAGCCCTTGCGCCGCCAGGAGCCGGGCCAGGGCGCCGTAACGCTCCGCCGGCCACCGTTTTTCGGGACGGTGCGGGGCGGACCCGGGAATCAGCAGGGCGTAAGGTTCCGACAGGCCGGGATCGGCGCCGCCGTCGAGCCAGGAGAGGTCGGGGTATTGCGGAAGTTCGATCCCGAAGGTGCTGAGCTGGCGGGCGTGACGCTGCACCGCCGGTGTCGACTTCCGTCCGGGATAGCGGTCGGGGTGGCTGGCCCCGCGCGCCGGTCCCGACCATTCCGGCCAGGGACCGGGTGTGAGAAGCCAGAAGTACCGCTCCGTCCGCGTCTGACCCTGGAGATCGTAGACGCGGTCGAAACGCCCACCGCGCAGCAGGCGCCGCACCGCAAGGTAGGCGAGGGGGGAGCGGTCGCGCGGGTCCTCCAGCACCTCGTCGAACAGGCCGCTGCGCCGGGCGAGCGGAGCCAGCGCGGGGATGGTGAGCAGGCTCACCCGACCATCGCGATGATGGCTGCGGATCGCCTGGAAGGCGGTCTGCGCCAGGAAGAAGTCGCCCAGCGCTCCCAGCTTGATCACGAGGATGCGGCGGCTCATCGCCGATGCCCGGCGCGCTGGGCCACCAGCAGCATGGTTGCGGCCGCGAGGTAACCCGCCATCCACCAGGCCTGCCACAGCCCGTAGGCGGTGTTCGCCATGGTTACGCCGGCGGCGAACAGGCCGATGGCGTAGGGCTGCGTCTCCGCCCCAAAGCGGCGGGTGCCCAGCAGCGCCAGAAGCGATATGGTAAGGACCAGAGCCGCCCCCGCCAGCCCGAGTTCAAGCCAAACCTGGAGAAAGGCGTTGTGCGGGTGCAACGGCAGCAGGCTTTCGGTCAAGGTGCCGAACCGCGACCACTCGCCGATGTCCGGCCGTAGGGCACGCGACGCATCGATGCCGTGGCCGAGCAAGGGTGCGTCCAACACCCGCCAAGCCGCGTGGCCCCAGATCTCCATCCGGTGACGGGCCGACTGGAACAACCAATCCGCGTAGCCGACGTCCAGCGCGTGACCGGCGGCGAGACCGAAGGGCACGGCGAGCACGAATCCCGCGACCAGCGCAGCGCCGACAGCATGCCGCGACCAGCGCGGGGAGACGGTTGCCAGCCAGAAGGCGGCGAGACCCGCCGCAAGACCCAGCGTCGCCGACCGGCTGCTCAGCAGCGTGGACCCGAGGGTGCATGCCGTCAGCAGTGCCGGTCCCGCCCAGCCGCCCAGGCGCCGGTGCAGCGCCAAACCGCCGGCCCAGGCCAGAAGACTCAACACCGCCGCCGTGCGCTTGGGGACGTTGGTCATCTCCATGTCGAGGCTGTCGGGAACGGTGTTCCACCAGCGGTGCAGCGGGTGGTCGAACGCGGCCTCGACGCTGAAGGCGAGAATGCCGGCGGCCAACCCGGCGAGGAACCAGCCGGTGGCGCGATCGGCTTGCTCGGCATCAAGCGTGAACGTCCAACGGCCGATGATGAAGGCGCCAAGCGCGATGTAGGCGATCTCGAAAACCGTTGCGATGGCGCGGGCCGACGGACTCCAGGCGACGCTGACGGCCGCCAACAGCAACAGGCCTCCGACTGCCACGATCTGCGCTGGTCGAGCGCGCTGAGCGTCGACCGTCCCACGACGCAGGAGGTCGGCCGCGGTTATCAATGTCATGACGATCGCCCAGACCGGCAGCCCACGCGGAGCCAGCGCCACCACCGGCCCGAGGGAGGCGCAGCCCATCGCTGCCAACGCGGCGGACATCCGGCGGAAAGGGTCGTCCGTCCGTTGGCGGCGCGATGACTGTGCGATCATGGGGGGGCGGGGCCGTCCGACCGGAAACCTTGAAAGACCGGCTTTGTGTCCGATCCAGCCCGGTGCTTATCAGGACCCCGCCGCGAATTCAATCTTGGCAGAGGAACGCGCCCGAGGGCGGGCGGACGCGTTCCGGTTCCGATTCCAGAGCCGGGGCCGCCGGCGGCGGCACCCCCGGCACCGTGGCTTACTGCCGCATGTGCATCTCGTACTCGCTGCGGCTGATGATGCCGTCGCCGTTCAGGTCCATGCGATCGAACGACGTCCCGGAACGGACGGTCGAGCCGGGTTCGATCGTGGTGGCCGGGCTCGGACCGGTCTGCCCGCCGCCGCGGTTGATGCTGCGGTCCTCCCCGGCGGGGGCGCTGCGCGTCGTGTAGGTGTAGCCCGGCGTGCCGGGGAGGGTCTGCGCCGAGGTGCCACTCTGCATGTTGGTGCCGCCCATCGACGAACCCGGCGCCATTCCGGTCCCGGTCGTGCCGGACATGGTGCTGGGCGAGTGGATGATGGTCTGCGGCGGGGCCGCACGGTCGACCGGGGCGGTCGGGTTGGCAGCACTGAACTGCCGGTAGGTCTCGATGAACTCCTGCTGGGTGACGCGACCGTCGCCGTCGCCGTCCATCATCGACGCGGAGGTGCCGCCATAAGCCGACATTTCCTCGTTGGACAGCCAGCCATCGCGGTTGCGGTCCAGCGAGGAGAAGCTGCGCTGCGCCTCGCGGCGGAGCTGCTCTGTGTTGGTGTAGCCGCTCTGCGCGACGGCCGGCGCGCTGGTAGCCGCCATCAGGGCGGCGAGCGCCAGGCTGGAGAGCGTTGCGGTTCGCATGGTCGATCCTCCTGAGATCGGACGTGGATGTCTGACACGCTGCAAACACCGCAGGGTGCATGGTTGTTCACCGACGAGGCATCCGGTCGCGCCCTATACGCACGAATTCCCTGTCGCGCTCCTCCCGTCCTTGGGTGATAGTCCGTAGGTGGATGGGAGGCGACCGCCATGACAGGAACGAGCTGCGGCCGCCGCGCCGTTCTGGCTCGCCTCGGCGCGGCGGCATTCGGTGCGATGGCCGCCGCACCGGTGGCGCGCGCGCGGGCTGCCGACGCCGGCAGCGAGCTTCGGATCGGGGTGGTGTATGCGGGCCCGCGCGATGACGGCGGCTACAACCATTCGCACGCGCTTGCGATCCGTTCGATGGCGGCCTTGCCCGACGTCCAAGTGCTGGAGCGTGAGGAGGAGAGGGGCGGCCTTGATGCCGCCGCCGGCCGCCTCGCCGTCAAGGACGGGTGCCGCATCGTCTTCGTGACCGCGCCCGACGTCTCCATTCCGGCTTTGCTGGCCGGAGCGGTCGCGGCGCCGGACACGCTCTTCGTGCTGTTCGGCGGGGTGTCCGGCGGTGATCGGCTGCCGGCAAATGTGGCGGTGTGCAGCGCCTTCATCGACGAGGCCCAGCATGTGGCCGGGCTGGTCGCCGGCTATGTCAGCCGCACCAAGCGGCTGGGTTTCGTGGGCTCCGGACGCGGGCCGGCTGTGCTGCGCAGCCTCAATGCCCTGGCGCTCGGCGCCCGCAGGGCCGACCCCGGCGCAACGTTGCGCGTCGTGTTCCTGGAGTCCGGTGCCGGCGAGGCGGAGGCTGCGGACGCCGGTCGTGTCCTGCTGGCGGCGGGTGCCGATACGCTGGCTGGGCATCTGCGCACCGTGCGCCCCCTGTGCGTGGTGGCCGAGGCGGCCGGCGCTTTCTGCTGCGGCCTGCACACCGATCTGTCCGCCCTGGCACCGAAGGGTTATCTCACCGGAGCGGAATGGGACTGGGCGCGGGCGGAGCTGGCGTTCGTTCAGGCGTTGCGGGGCGGAATCGCATGGCCTCGATCGATGCGCGGCGGCCTGGGTGCCGGTCTGGTGCGCTGCGGATCGTTCGGAGCCGCGGTTCCGGCGGAGGCCCGTGCGCATGCGGAGGCCGCGCGTTTTCAACTCGCGAACGGCACTGCGGCCGTGTTCCGTGGCCCGATCCTCGACAACGCGGGACGGACCGTTGTGCCCAAGGGAAAGACACTGGCGACGGACGACCCGGCCCTTAGCGCGCTCGCCTGGCTTGGCGAGGGCGTGAGCGAACTCGGACGCTAGAAGGTAGGGTCAAGGGCCGCCGCCGTCCGCCGCCGGTGGCAGCGCGGGGAGGGTGGCGACTCCCACCAGGTGCGCAACGACGCTGCCGAAGGGGCTGTCCAACTCAACCCGCACCGGAACCGGGGGCATGCCGTCGCGTACCGGCGCGATGAAGACTTCCACCGGAGGACGTTCCGCATCGTCGGACGGCGGGCGGAACCAGCCGGAACTGCGGTTCTTCCACTGTCCGGCGATGGACCGGTAGGACACGCGGCAGTGCATCGTGGCGCCGGCGAAGACGGAGTAGCGAGTCCTTTCCAGATTACGGTTTCCGGACCGCACGAAGCTTAGGTCGTAGCGGTGCCGGCCGTCGAACACCGGAAGGCTGCGCCCGCATGTGCCATCGTCCCGGACCCCCAGCATGGTGACGACCACGGCCGAAAGCGGATCCAGCGTGCCCCGCTGAAGGTCCGCCGGCACCGGATCGCGCTCCACCCCGTCCGCGGGAGGATCGGCCACCGCCGACAGGGCGCCGCCGGGCCCGTAATCGATGCGCACACTCCGCGGCTCTCCCCGCCACAGGCTGGACGCCCGGAAACTTTCCGGCACCGCCGCCGTGCCGGCCAGTGTGCCGGCCGCGGCGGATTGGGTGCGCCATGCCGCGAACCGGCCGAGCAACCCTTCCGTCGCGGCCTGGACCGTCACCGAGTAGCGCGCTTGCGCGACCGCCACCTCCGCCGACGCGTCGAGCACCGCGATCCCACCCACATGCACGCGGTACAGGAGGCGCACACCGTCGGCCGCGTGTGCCGGAGCGCCGACTGTGAACAGTGCCGGGGGCAGCGACATGGCCAGCGCCATGACCGGAACCGCAAGCCTCATCCGACCCCCTCGTCAGCCGTGCACAGGGCCCGGCGCCGTGCCGGGAATGAAATGCAATATGGTGCGCAAACGGCGCTTGACACCCCGCGATCCGACCCTTAAAAGACCGCTCCACCGCGACGGAGCGGGCGCGTAGCTCAGCGGGAGAGCACTCCCTTCACACGGGAGGGGTCACAGGTTCAATCCCTGTCGCGCCCACCATCTAAGAAGGCCGCCAACCTAAGACGTTGGCGGCCTTCGCCATTTCCGGGGCGGCCTCGTCCGGGGCGGTTTCCAAGATGGTCACCGTCATCCTATCGAGGCGCCGCGCGATTTCGGCCCCGCATCGTCCATTCCCCATCGCTGCCCCCTTCACGCCGCATCGCAACGTGGCATAATCGCCGGGAAAGACAGGGCAGGGGGTGGGTCGTATGAATCTGACACCGCGGGAGAAGGACAAGCTGCTGGTCGCCATGGCGGCGGTGGTGGCGCGGCGGCGGTTGGAGCGCGGCGTGAAGCTGAACCACCCGGAAGCGGTGGCGCTCATCACCGACTTCGTGGTGGAAGGGGCCCGCGACGGGCGCACGGTCGCCGAGCTGATGCGCGACGGCGCCACGGTGATCACCCGCGCCCAGGTGATGGACGGCGTGGCCGAGATGATCCACGAGATCCAGGTGGAGGCCACCTTCCCCGACGGCACCAAGCTCGTCACCGTCCATCAACCGATCCGCTGAGGGTGACACCCATGATTCCCGGTGAAATCCTGCCCGCCGCGGGCGAGATCGAGCTGAACGCCGGCCGCGAGACGGTGGAGCTGGAGGTCGCCAACAGCGGCGACCGGCCCATCCAGGTCGGCTCCCACTATCATTTCTACGAGACCAACGAGGCGCTGAGCTTCGACCGCGAGACGGCGCGCGGCTTCCGGCTGGACATTCCGGCCGGCACCGCCGTGCGATTCGAGCCGGGGCAGACGCGCAGCGTGCGCCTCGTCACCTATGCGGGAGCGCGAGTCGTGCAGGGCTTCAACGGCAAGGTCGACGGCCCCCTCTGACGGGCCGGTTCCAGGAACAAGGAGGGGGACCATGGCGCATCGCATCGACCGGGCAGAATACGCGGCCCTCTACGGCCCCACCGTGGGCGACCGTGTCCGGCTGGCCGACACCGACCTGATCATTGAGGTCGAGAGGGACCACACCGTCTACGGCGACGAGGTGAAGTTCGGCGGCGGCAAGGTGATCCGCGACGGCATGGGCCAGAGCCAGATCAGCCGCGCCGGCGGGGCCGTCGATACGGTCATCACCAACGCGCTGATCATCGACCATTGGGGCATCGTCAAGGCCGACATCGGCATCCGCGACGGCAAGATCGCCGGCATCGGCAAGGCCGGCAATCCGGACGTGCAACCGGGCGTGGACATCGTCGTCGGTCCCGGCACCGAGGTGATCGCCGGCGAAGGCAAGATCGTCACCGCGGGCGGCATCGACGCGCACATCCATTTCATCTGCCCGCAGCAGGTGGACGAGGCGCTGTACAGCGGCGTCACCACCATGCTGGGCGGCGGCACCGGCCCGGCGGCCGGCACCTCGGCCACCACCTGCACGCCGGGGCCGTGGCACATGGCCCGCATGCTCCAGGCGGCGGAGGGCATCCCGATCAACCTCGGCTTTTTCGGTAAGGGCAACGCCAGCCAGCCGGGGCCGCTGGCCGAGCAGATCGCCGCCGGGGCCTGCGGCCTGAAGCTGCACGAGGATTGGGGTACCACCCCCTCGGCCATCGACACCTGCCTGTCGATCGCTGAGGACATGGACATCCAGGTCGCCATCCACACCGACACGCTGAACGAGTCGGGCTTCGTCGAGAACACGGTCGCCGCTTTCAAGGGTCGCAACATCCACGCCTTCCACACGGAAGGGGCGGGCGGCGGCCACGCGCCGGACATCATCAAGCTGGCCGGGCTGGCCAACGTGCTGCCCAGCTCGACCAACCCCACGCGCCCTTTCACGGTGAACACGGTGGACGAGCATCTCGACATGCTCATGGTCTGCCACCATCTGAGCCCGCGCATCCCCGAGGACGTCGCCTTCGCCGAAAGCCGCATCCGGCGCGAGACCATCGCGGCGGAGGACATCCTGCACGATCTCGGCGCCTTCTCCATGATCAGCTCGGACAGCCAGGCCATGGGCCGGCTGGGCGAGGTGATCATCCGGACCTGGCAGACCGCCCACAAGATGAAGATCCAGCGCGGCCGGCTGCCCGATGAGACGGGTGACAACGACAACGTCCGCGTCCGCCGCTACATCGCCAAATACACCATCAATCCGGCGCTGTCGCACGGCATCGCCCACGCGGTCGGCTCGGTCGAGGTCGGCAAGCTGGCCGATCTGGTGGTGTGGAGCCCGGCCTTCTTCGGGGTGAAGCCGGACATGGTGCTGAAATGCGGCACCATCGCCGCGGCGCTGATGGGCGACCCCAACGCCTCCATCCCCACGCCGCAGCCCGTGCATTACCGCCCGATGTTCGGCGCGTACGGCCGGGCGCTCCAGGCGTCCAGCGTCACCTTCGTCAGCCAGAAGGCGGTGGAGCTGGAGGTGGGGCGTACGCTCGGTCTTTCGCGGCTGCTGATGCCGGTGAAGAACGTGCGGGCGGTCGGCAAGAAGCAGATGGTGCTGAACGACTACACCCCCGTGATCGAGGTCGATCCGGAAACCTACGAGGTGCGCGCCGACGGGCAGTTGCTGACCTGCGAGCCGGCGGCCGTGCTGCCCATGGCGCAGCGGTATTTCCTGTTCTGAGGTCCGGTCTGTTGTCTTCCATCGGTGTGTTCGATTCCGGCCACGGCGGGCTGACGGTGCTGCGCGCGCTCGTCGATGCCCAGCCGCGGCGGCCCTTCACCTTCCTGGGCGACCACGCCCACGCCCCCTATGGCCGGCGCAGCAACGAGGACATCCACGGGCTGACCAGGGCCGGGGTGGAGGCATTGTTCGCGCAGGGCTGCCGGCTGGTGGTGGTGGCCTGCAACACCGCCGCCGCGGTGGCGCTGCGCCGGTTGCAGCAGGAGTGGCTCCCGCACGCCTACCCCGGCCGCAATGTGCTGGGCGTGCTGGTACCGATGGTGGAGGCGATCACCCGCGTCCCCTGGATGGTGCAGGAGCCACCGGTGGACCGCATGCACGAGCCGCGCACGGTCGGCGTCTTCGCCACCGTGCCGACCGTCAGATCCGGCTCCTTCCCGCGGGAGATCGGCAAGCGGGCGCCGCATGTGCGGGTGGTGCAGCAGGCCTGCCCCGAGCTGGTGCCGCTGATCGAGGAAGGGGCGCCGGACGCCGTGCTGGCCCCGACCGTGCGCGGCTATGTGGCCGAGATTCTGGAACGGGCGGATGCGGTTCCCGATGCCTTCGTGCTGGGCTGCACCCATTACCCGCTGGTCGCCCACCTCTTCGCCGAGGCGCTGCCGGCGAAGGTGGAAATCTTTGACCAGCCGGCGCTGACCGCGCGCAGCCTGGAGCATTACCTGGAGCGTCACCCGGAATACGCGCCGGAGCTGCGATCCGGACCCGCGCCGCTGCGCTTCCTCACCACCGGCGATGCGGAGCGGGTCGGCGCGCTCGCCGGCCGTTTCTTCGGCGGGACCACGCCCTTTCAACGGATCACCCATGACTGACGATCGTTCCCGCCGCGCCACCCGCGTGCACGCCCGCGGCCATTGGCCGACCGAGCGGCAGGCCGGCACCGTCACGCTGGCCTTCGACGACCGCCACCGCCGCCGCATGATGATGACCGACGACGCCGGCGGCGCCTTCCTGCTCGATTTGCCGCGCGCGGTGGCGCTGGACGACGGCGACGGGTTGGAGCTGCCGGACGGCACCTATCTGCGCGTGGTGGCCGCGGACGAGGATCTGGCCGAGGTGCATTGCCACGGCATGGAGCATTTCGGCCGTGTCGCCTGGCACCTCGGCAACCGGCACCTGCCGGTGCAGGTGGTGGGCGAGACCGTACGCATCCGCCGCGACCATGTGATCGAGGACATGCTGCGCGGTCTGGGCGCACGCGTACACGCCATCCGCGCGCCGTTCCAGCCGGAGGGCGGGGCGTACGCCGCGCATGGTGCCGCGCACGGGCATTCGCATGACCATGGGCACGGCCACGACCATGGGCACAGCCATGGACATGACCACGACCATGGACATGACCACGACCATGGACACGGGCACTCGCATGGATGAGGCGTGCGGGGAGACGCAGCACCTCACCCTTCTCCTCGCCTGGCTGTCGCCGTCCTTTCCGGTCGGCGCCTTCTCCTACAGCCACGGGATCGAGGCGGCGGTGGAGCAGGGGTTCGTGCGCGACCGCGCGACGCTGATCCGCTGGATCGGCGGGGTGCTCGAGCATGGGGCGGGGCGCACCGACGCCATGCTGTTCGCCCACGCCCACGCCGCGGTGCGGGCCGACGACGAGGCGGCCTTCGCCTGGGCGGTGGAGCGGGCGGACGTGCTGCGCGCCTCCTCCGAGATGGCGCTGGAAAGCCGGGCGCAGGGGCAGGCCTTCCTGACCACCATTGGCAACGCCTGGCCGCTGGACGGGCTGGAGCGCTGGCGCGGCGTCGTCAAAGCCACGGGGCGGCCACCGGCCTACGCGGTCGCCGTGGCGCTGACGGCGGCTCTGGCCGGGATCGGGTTGCGGCCGGCGCTGGCGGCTTTCCTGCACGCCTTCGCGGCCAATCTGGTGTCCGCGGGCGTTCGGTTGGTTCCGCTCGGCCAGACCGACGGGCAGAAGGCGCTGGCCGCGCTCGACCCGCTGGTGCACCATGCGGCCGCGGTTGCGCTGCACAGTTCCATCGACGATCTCGGCGGCCGCTCCGCCATGGTCGACTGGACCTCCATGATTCACGAAACCCAGTACACGAGGCTGTTCCGCTCATGACCTCCCCCATCGAGAAGAGCCATGGTGGCCCCTTGCGCGTCGGCGTCGGCGGGCCGGTCGGGTCCGGCAAGACGGCGCTGGTCGATGCGCTCTGCAAGCGCATGCGGGAAGGGTGGGAGGTCGCGGCGATCACCAACGACATCTACACCAAGGAGGATGCGGAATTCCTGACCCGCTCCGGTGCCTTGGATCCGGCGCGCATCATGGGTGTGGAGACCGGCGGCTGCCCGCACACGGCAATCCGCGAGGATGCGTCGATCAACCTTGCCGCCGTGGAGCAGATGAACATCCGCTTCCCGGATCTGGACTTGATCTTCATCGAATCGGGTGGCGACAACCTCGCGGCCACATTCTCGCCCGAGCTGGCCGACATCACCATCTACGTCATCGACGTGTCGGCCGGCGACAAGATCCCGCGCAAGGGCGGGCCGGGCATCACCCGCTCCGACCTGCTGGTGATCAACAAGATCGACCTTGCCCCTCTCGTCGGCGCCAGCCTGGACGTGATGGACCGCGATTCCAAGCGGATGCGCGGCGAACGCCCCTTCCTGTTCACCAACATCAAGGCCGGCAAGGGGCTGGACGAGGTGATCCGCTTCATCGTCGAGCGGGGCGGGTTGCCGCTGCCGGGCTGACACGCCCCCCCCCCTTCCCGAAAGGGGCAGGGAACCTCCGGCTTGACCGTGCTGTTCTACGGCGTGAGAGCGAACCACGCTGGAGCCCGCGCGCATGCCCGTCACTTCTTTCCGCGGTCTCGTCCTGGGTGCTGCCGTGTCGGCTGCCTTGTGCGCCGTGCCGGCGGCGGCGCAATCACCGCCACCATGCGACCAGCAGCTTGCCGGGCTCGACCGCCGGATCGAGGCGGTGCGCGCTGCCCTGTCGCCGCCGGCCAGCCGTGCGGAGCTGGACGCGCTCGACGTTCACCGGCAAGCGCTGCAGAGCGTCGCCCGGAGCGGAACGCCGCAGGCCTGCGCCGAGCTGCTGGACGACGCTGTCACTCTTGTGCGGGCCATCGAAAACCCCCGCGTGTTGCCGGCGGACGAGTTCGATGACCGGACGCTGCGCAACCCGCAAGGGGAAGAGCTGGGTGAGATCGGCGAGCTGATCGTCGATCCGGTCAGCGGCCGGGTCGTCTATGCCGTGGTGGAACTCGGGGGCTTCCTTGGGTTGGGCGAGCGGTATTTCCCGGTTCCCTGGGCGCTGGTGCAGCCGACCCCTGACGGGAACAGCTTCATCCTCAACGTGGCGAAGGACCGCCTGACCGCAGCACCCCAATTCACCCGCGACAACCGCCCCAATATGGCCGACCGCCAATGGGCGCAGGCTCTCCACACCTATTACGGGGTTGCGCCGCCCTGGCTGGATGGCAGCGCCGCGCTGGGCGCCTTCGTGGCGAGCGGGGCCGGGGATGCGCAGGAGATGGACCGGTTGAAGGCGGAGGTGACGCGGCTGAACGAGGAATTGTCGCAGACACGCGCATCCGGAGGGTCGGGCAGCGCGCCCGGCCCGGGCGCCACCGGCAGTCCCGGAGTGGCGCCTCAGCCGGAGCCGCCGCAACCGGGTAAGCCATGAACGCGAACAGGCCAGCGAGGGAGAGGACAACCATGGGGCAGTCCCTGTTCAAGCATGATTTCGACCGCATGATCAACGTGGGCCACACCGAGCGGCTGGCCTCGCTGATCGGCGGCGGTGTGCTGGCGGTGCTGGGGATGCGCCGCCCCTCTGTCGCCGGGGCCGCGATGGCTCTGGTGGGCGGCGCTCTGGTGGCGCGTGGCCTCACCGGCTATTGCCCGGTGAAGGGGATGGCGGAGGATTGGTCGGAGAGCCGCGGCGCAGTGCCGGGCGGCGATGGCGACGAGCAAAACCCTTACGCGCGGCACCCCGGGGACATCTACAGCCAGCCGGACGAGAAGGATTTGGTGGACGAGGCGTCGCAGGAATCTTTCCCGGCCAGCGATCCTCCGTCCTTCACGCCGGGCGTGGCGCGCTGAGCGACCGGCTATGCGGGCTGGTTGGAGATTGCCCAGAGCCGGGCGATCGCCACCGCCCGCTTCCTGTGCCCAATCAAATCAGCATGCCGGATTATAAATTGATTCAGGTCAATGCGGAATAAAAAACAACAGGCTCAAGCGAAAATCTTAGCGGCATGTCTATTTTATTACACGATACAGACGTTGCACCTCTATCGGATACGTCATATGCTGCACCGCAGCTAAGTATCCAAGAGGGGCTTTTGCCATGTCTCTGATCTCCCTGGAAGGCAAGCGCGGGCTTGTCATCGGCATCGCCAACAAGAGCAGCATCGCCTATGGCTGCGCGCGCGCCTACAAGGACATGGGGGCGGCCGATCTCGCGGTCACCTACCTGAACGCCAAGGCCGAGCCGCATGTCCGCCCGATCGCCGAAGAGCTGGGCGCCGGCCTCTTCCTGCCGCTGGATGTCCGGGTCGAGGGCGACCTGGAGCGTGTCTTCTCGACGATCAAGGAGCGTTGGGGTAAGCTTGACTTCGTGCTCCACTCCATCGCCTTCGCGCCGAAGGATGACCTGCACGGCCGCGTGGTCGACTCCTCCCGCGACGGCTTCATGCTGGCGATGGACGTGTCCTGCCACTCCTTCATCCGCACGGCCAAGCTGGCTGAACCGCTGATGGCGGATGGGGGCTGCCTGCAGACGGTCAGCTTCTACGGCGCCGACAAGGTGGTCGAGCATTACAACCTGATGGGCCCGGTCAAGGCGGCGCTGGAGAGCGTCACCCGCTACATGGCCTACGAGCTGGCACCAAAAGGGATCCGCGTCCATACGCTGTCGCCGGGCCCGCTGGCGACACGCGCGGCGTCGGGCATCGATCATTTCGACGAGTTGATGGAGCGTACGGCCGCGCGCGCACCGCAGCACCGGCTGGTGTCGGTGGACGATGTGGGCGCCTACTCCGGCTTCCTGGCATCGGACGCGGCCAAGGCCCTGACGGGCTCTTGCGTGTACATCGACGCTGGCTACAACATCATGGGTTGATAGTGCCCTGGCTGGGAGGGGGCGACAACCCTCTCCCGGCCAAAGCTGCGTCAAATCGCCCCCCGTCCCACCTGGTCATTCTTTGCAAACGAAAGCCGCTCCATAATCCCGGCCGATAAGGAAGGCCGGAGGCGCCATGGGCGTCATTACCTGGAGGCGGCAGCTGAGCGTCGGCCAGCCCGCCATTGATGAGGATCACAAGCACCTCATCGAATACCTGAATCAGCTCGATACCGCGCTGAACGCGCAGGGATACCTGCCGTCGCGTGTTGCGAAGATCCTCGTCAAGTTGCTCGAATACACTAAGGAGCATTTCGGCCGGGAAGAGAAGCTGATGCGCATGGCACACTACCCGCGGCTGGAGGAACACATCCGCCAGCATCGGGAGTGCGTGTCCAAGATCGCCGCCTTGTCGCAGGAGTTCACCAAGAATCCTTCGCGCGCAAGTGGCGAGCACATCTATTCGTTCACCGCGGACTGGCTTGTGCGCCACATCATCATGGAGGACACCCAGCTTACCCCCTATGTTCGGGGCGTCTGGCTTTGACGCTGCACCCCGTCAGCCGAACACGGAGCGCCGGCGGCTGGTCCCATTCTGCCACGCCCACTCCACCAGAACGGCCACCAGCCGCTCCAGCGCCGGTCGCACCTGCTGCGCCAGATCGGGGCGGAAGCCGTATGGGGGAGCCTCATCCATGTAGGTGATCTGGCTGAGCTCGAGCTGAACGGCGTGAATGTTCTCCTCGGGGTGGCCGTAATGGCGGGTGATGAAGCCGCCCTTGAAGCGGCCGTTTAGCACATGGCTGTGCGTGTCGATCGCCTCGACCACGTTCATCAAACGCCCGACCAGGGCCGAGGACGCGGTGACGCCATCGCCGGTGCCCAGGTTGAAATCCGGCAGCCGCCCTTCGAAGAAGCGCGGCACCTCCGACCGGATGGAATGGGCGTCGAACAGGACCGCCACCCCGAACCGGTCGCGCAACGCCCGCAGCTCCTGCCCGAGCTGGTCGTGATAGGGGCGCCAGTAGGCCTCCACCCGGCGCTGCACCTCGGCGGCATCCGGCTCCATCCCCGGCTTGTAGATCGGCGCCTGATCGAAGGTCCGGGTGGGGCAAATCTCGGTGTTGTCGGCTCCCGGGTAGAGCGCCGTTCCCATGGGGTTTCGATTGAGGTCCGCCACAAAGCGCGACTGCACCGCCTTCAGGAAGCCCACCCCGTGCGCGGGGGCGAAGTGGTAGAGCCGGTCGAGATGCCAGTCCGTGTCGGGAACGGCAAGCCCTTCGTCGGTCATCGTGGCGGCAATCTCTGCCGGAATCGCCCTTCCCACATGCGGAATGCTGAGAAGGACCGGAGTCTCGCCGGGCTGGAAGCGGAAGGTGTCCATGCATCACTCCAACGGGCGGCGCGGGGCGGGTGCGCCGCAGCATGCGCATGAACTATGGCGATCCGGTCCCGGCGATGCAAACATTGTTACAGATTTGTCAAACCAGCATCCGTCCGATGCGGGCCGTGGTCCGGTGCCGTGCATGGCAGCCGTCCCAACGGTTCCTATGGTATACGGAATCCAATGCGGCTATAGACAGGGCAGCCCGCCGGCTGCTGCAATGCGGTAGTCGCTCTGTCGTCTCATCGGATGTGCGCCTGTGACCTTCGATCCCGTTTCGCTGGGCCTTCTGGCCGCCGTTCTCCTCTTTGCCGGGCTGTGCGCCGGTGTGTTGGCCGGTCTCCTGGGCGTCGGCGGGGGCATCGTCATCGTGCCGGTGCTGTTCCATCTGTTCGGGGTCGTCGGGGTGGATGGCGACGTGAAGATGCACCTGGCGGTCGGCACGTCGCTCGCGTCGATCATACCGACGTCGATCTCGTCCATCCGCTCCCACCTGAAACGCGACGCTGTTGACAAGGATCTGCTGAAACGCTGGGCCTGGGCGGTGGCGCTTGGGGTGGTCGTGGGCACCATACTGGCCGGCATCGTGCGAGGCGCCGTGCTCACCGGCGTGTTCGCCACCGTGGCGCTGGCGGTGGCCATGCACATGGCCTTCACCACGGAGAACATGCGCTTGTCCGATCACCCGCCGACGGGGTGGCTGAAGAACCTGATCGCCGGCTTCATCGGCATGTTCTCCTCCATGATGGGAATCGGTGGCGGGACGCTGACCGTGCCGACCCTCGTGCTGTGCAACTATCCGATCCGGCGCGCTGTTGCGACGTCGTCGGCGCTTGGCCTGATCATCGCGGTGCCGGGGGCGATCGGTTTCGTGATCGGCGGTCTGAGGGCGGAGGATCTGCCTCCCTTCTCGCTGGGCTACGTCAGCCTACTCGGCCTGCTGCTGGTCGCACCCACCAGCATGCTGACGGCACCGCTGGGTGCGCGCATGGCGCACACGATCAACCCACGCATGTTGCGGCGGGCTTTCGCGCTGTTCCTGGGCATCACCTCGACGCGGATGTTCTATGGACTGTTGACCTGAGCTGCCCGCCCGGCGACACTTCCCGGATAAGAAGAAGGCCGTCTTGAGCCTAGCCGGGCCATGTCCGGCCATCCGGGAGGATGCCATGACCACGCGCAGACAGTTCCTGGCCCCGCTTGCCGTGATTCCCGTTGCTGGCTGGGCGGTGTGGGCCTCGGGCGCGCAGGAGCCGCCCCACCCCGTGGGCCCGTTCCATCTTCCGCTCGATGAAACCACCGCGCTGTGGCGCGATCTCGCGCAGGCCCGTTTTGTCGGGCCTGCATCGGACCCGGCCTTTCCAGAGCCGATCCAGGCGCTCGATGGCAAGACGGTGACTCTCCGTGGTTTCCTGTCTCCGCTGTCCGATGGAGCGGTGCACAGCCGCTTCATCCTGTGCGCGAACCCCGTTTCCTGCTCGGCCTGCCAAAGTCCCCGACCGGCCACCATGGTGCAGGTCCAAACCCGCGAGCCCGTCGCGGCCCATCGGGAACCGGTTGTCGTCATGGGCATCCTGCGGCTGAAGCCGTTCGAGGGGCTGTTCTACCGCCTGGACAGAGCGGAGATCGCCGTCGGCTAACCGCCGTGGCGTTCAGTCGAACAGCAGCCCACGGTCGGACCGCGCCAGCGGGGCCGTGCCGGCGATGCTGGCGATCAGGTCGCCGACTCCGGCGAATCGCAGATGGCTACGCGCCATCAGCAGACCGTCAGTGCCGGCGTGCAGTGTGAGCCGGGACGCCGGTGCCGTGGGATCGAGGATATCGGCCACCGGATCGCCGGCGCGGAGGAGTGCGCCGGGCTGCGTGTGGAACAGGATGATGCCGGGTACCGGGGCGGTGATCCGTTCCAGCGCTGCGAGCGGCGTAGCCTCGCAGCTTGGTGTCGGCGGATCGTCCACCGGCGCCCGCAAAACCCCGCGGCGGCTAAGAAAACGGAACAGCGCGTCGGCATCCGCGGCGGCGAGCGCTTCGGACACGTCCGCCTTGCCACGAAGCTCAACGGTTGCCGCTAGGCAGGCGGGCGGGATGGGGCCGTCGGCCGCGAAACGTTCAGCCAAGCGCCACCAGGGGGCCGCACAGGCCTCGTCGAACGGATCGCCTCCCGAGTCGCTCGCCAGAAGCACGGCGCGCGCACCAATCTCGGCCGCGAGGTCGGCAGCGTCCGGCCACAGAGCGTCACCGGTGTAGAGATGGACGACAGCCTCCATGTCGCAATGGAGGTCCAGCACGATGTCGGCATCCAGCGCGAGGCCCAGCAGGGTGTGGCGCAACGCGGCAAGTTCCGTGGCCGGGGCCATCTCCGCATGGACGGCGGTCAAGGCGGCGCGCACGGCAACCACATTGGCCTGAGGATCGGGCCCGATTCGGCCACGCAGCCGTTCCGTCGCACCGTCCACCAGGGCGGCGAAACCGCGGTTGAAATTCTCTCCGTTCGCCACGGCGTAGCGGCCGATGGCGGAGCCGGCAATCGACTGCGCCAGCCCGATCGGGTTGCAGAGCGGCACCACCACGACCTCGCCCGCCACGTCGGTCGTCTCCAGCCTCTGGATCAGGTGGCTGGCGGTGACCATGCCAGGGATTTCGTCGGCGTGCAACCCACCCTGGACATAGACCTTGGGCCGCGCTCCCGGTGTTCCAAAGCGGTGTATGGTCAAGGCGCGTCGGGTCCCCGTGCGGTCGGAGGGGAGGGCGATCTCCTGTACCGTGTGCGCCATGTCGGAATCCCTCGCTGCTTGGGCCTGTCGGCCGATACCATATGGTCATGGCGACCTTCGCGCCCAGCTTCATCACGATCGACCGCGCGCGGATGGCCGCGCTGTGCGGGTCCGTCGCGCTGTATGGAGCGGTAGGTGCGCCGGCTCCGCCGACGCTGCGCTGGATCGAACTGGGGATTGCCGGGTTGCTTCTGGCGGCGGTCGGGCTGCGGCGGCCGTTGCTGGCGGCGGCAGGCGGCGCGTTCCGCGGTGGGCCCGTGTGGGCGGCGGTGGGGACGCTGTCGCTCGCATGGTTGACCTGGGTGCCGCTGTTGCGCGGTGTCTGGCAAGGCTGGGAGCCGACCGACATCGTCCGCGATGTGGTGCCCCTGTTCTTCCTGTTCCTGCCGCTGCTGCTGGTGCCGCTGCTGTCGCGGGGAGGCGCGGGCGCGGCCGAGGCGCTGTGCGGCGCCCTGATGCTGGCCGGGCTCCTGTTCGCTCTGCGCTGGTGGCGGCAGCAGGGTTGGGAGTTCGGTGCCTTCGGCGAAAGGACGCTCGGCGACGGCCGGACCTATCTTCTGAACGCACCCGCGGTGCTGGTGGCGGCGATCGGTTTTCCGGCGCTGTCGTTGCGGCTCGCCGGGCGGGGAGGGGCGGCCGAATGGGCCGCTGCCACCCTGGCGGGAGCGGCCGGGGCGGTCTGCCTGATCGCGCTGGCCGGAGCGGCCCATAGGCTGGCGTTGGGCATAGCGTTGGCTTCTCTGGTGGCGGTCGGCTCGATCCAGGCGAAACGGACCCCGTGGCTCGCCGCACTTCTCCTGGTCATCGGGGGCGCGCTGCTGGTGGCGTTCCATGAGGGCGCCGTCGGCACGTTGGGCCGTCTGATCGAGAAGACGCGGCTGACTGGTGCCAACGCCCGCGTCGAGGAGGCCGAGGCGGTGCTGAGGCTCGTGTCCTCTTCCCTTCCCTCCCTGCTGTTCGGAGAGGGGTGGGGAGCCTTGGTGGCGAACCCGGCGGTTGGTGAGTGGCGGGTCTCCTACAGCCACACATTTTTCAGCTATGCGCTGCTGAAAACGGGTGTGCTGGGGTTGGCCGCGTTTGCCGGCTGGGGCGGCTCTGTCGGGTGGTTGGCGTGGAGGTTTTTGCGCCATGATTCGATGCTGGCCTTCGTTTGTCTGCCGCCACTGCTGGTGCCCTTCGGCTTGCACACGAGCTTCAAGTACCTGGACACCGGGCTGCTGCTGGCGGTGGTTGCCGCCGTTGGGTCCCGCAACGAACGGGGTTCCATCCGTTGAAATGGAATACCAGTGCATGTAATCTCGTCGCACACAATCGCGGTGCGATCGCGTGCGCTCCATTCTGTTCGTAAACCGGGTTTTCCCTCCGCAGAGAGGTGCAACCGGCCGCTGCCTAGCGGACCTCGGTGGACGCTTGGCCGCCGCCGGCTGGCGGGTCACCGTGCTGTGCGATGGTGACGGACCCGTCGACGCTCCGGCCGGTGTGACCGTCGTGCGCACCGGGCGGTCGATTGCGGATGACGGGCGGCTGTCGGCACGGGCGTACCTGCGCTCGCTCGCGCGGCTCGCCTTCGGGGCTCTTCGCCTGCCGCGTCAGGATGTGATCGTGACCATGACCGATCCGCCGCTGCTCGCCCTGTCCGGCCCGGTGCTGGCCGCGTGGCACCGGTCGGTGGCGATCCATTGGTGCCACGACCTGTATCCGGACCTGCTGCCGGCGCTCGGCGTCGCCACTCCGGGGCTGCTCGCCGGTCATCTGGATCGCTGGATGCGGCGATCGCTCCGCGCCCACGACGGCATCGTCGCCATAGGGCGCTGCATGGCCGAGCGGCTGGCCCGTTCGGGTGTCGATGCGGCCCGCATCACGGTGCTTCCGAATTGGCCGGACCCTGTCATCCGGCGGGATGAAGATGCCGCGGCATCGGTGCGGCGTGGTCTCGGCTTGGACAGACGGTTCGTCGTCACATACGCCGGCAACTTCGGACTCGCCCACCCCTTGGATGCGGTCCTCGACGCGGCGGCGTTGCTGGCGCGTGATTGCCCGGACGTGATGTTCCTGATGGTCGGCGACGGACGTGCGCACGGCGCGATGGTCGCCCGCGCTGCGGCGATCGGGCTGACCAACCTGCTCACGCTGCCCTTCCAGCCGAAGGAGCGCATCGGTGCTGTGCTCGGGGCTGCCGATTTGCACCTCGTGTCGATGACCACCGCGGCGGAGGGAATGCTGGTGCCCTGCAAGGCGTCCGGAGCCTTGTCGGCCCATCGGCCTTGCCTCTTTCTGGGGCCGGCGGGTTCGGAAGCGGCGCGTCGCATCAGGGAGCGCCGCTGCGGGATGGTTCTGGAACCGGGGGACGCCGAGGGCTTGGCCACGGCCATCGCTGCCTATCGGAACGATCCCCAACGCCTTGCGGAAGAGGGGAGGCGGGCCGGTTTGGCGGGGGCTGAATGGACCGCCGATGTGGCCGCCCAGCGTTTTGGCGGTTTCGTCGATGGGCTGACGCGGGACACTGCGGTGCCCGCAGAACTCGGCGTCGGGAGCCGAGGCTGTGGTTGACGGACTGGCCGAGATCGCCGAACGGCGCGGCGAACGGGATGCCGGTGATCGGATCCTGCACGACCTGCTTCGCGGCTGGCGGTTGATACTTCTCCTGCCTCTGGCGGCGGTGGTGGGGACGTTGGCAGTGCTGTGGAGCGTGCAGCCCGAGTTCACCGCCGTGATGGTGGTTGGACCGACGTCGACCTCGGGCTTCGCGGCGATGGGCGCGCGCATACCGCAGCCGGGCCGGGAGGCGGCGAGCGCCGCCGAGCAGGGGACCGGAACGGAAACGCTGTCCGACTTCGCCCGTTACCTCCACCTTCTGACGTCTGTCCCGGTGGCCGAACGGCTGATGGCCGATCCCCGTCTTGTCCAACGTATGTTCCCGGAGCGCTGGGACACGGAGGCCGGCGTCTGGTTGGAGCCGGCGGGGGCCACGTCGGTGCTGCGCCGGCTTCTGTTCAGGCTTGCCGGGCGTGAGGATTGGGTGGTGCCTGATGCGAGCGCGGTCGTGCAGTATCTCAGGCGCCGCATCGTGGTGGAACCGGTCGGCACGAGCGCGATGCGCCGTGTGAGGTTCCGTCACGCCGACCGCGCCTTCGCGCTCGCCTTTTTGCGGGCGTTGGGGGAGCAGGCCGACGCCCATCTCCGCGGTGAGGCACGGCGTCGCACGACGGCGCAGTTCGAATTCGCCGATGCCTTGGCAACCACGGTCACCCACACCGAACATCGCAAGATTTTCGCCGATCTCCGCAACGAGCAGCAGCGGGTGCTCGCCATGCTGGACGTCGGGCTGCCCTTCGCCGCCGACGTGGTCGAAGCGCCCAGTGCCGACGCGCTGCCGGATTGGCCCGACCCGACGATGGTGTTGACCGTGGCGCTGGCTGGCGGCCTATCCCTGGGGGTGATGGCGGCGGCATTCGGAGCGACCCGGCGGACATGGGCGCGCGGCCAGTGATTCCGATATCCGTCATCGTGATGACCAGGAACGAAGCCGCGAATCTGCCCGCGTGTCTGGAATCGGTGCGCGGCTTCCGCGAGGTCTACGTCGTCGACTCCGGCAGCACCGACGGAACGCCGGAGATTGCCAGCGCCATGGGGGCGCTGGTGGTCCCCTTCACCTGGGACGGCGGCTATCCGAAGAAGAAGCAGTGGTGTCTGGAGCGGCTGCCCTTCGCCGAGGATTGGGTGCTGTATCTCGACGCCGACGAGCGGCTGGCTCCCGAACTGGTGCGGGAGATGGCGGCGCTGATGCGGGATGGGCCGCGGCACGCCGGCTACTTCGTCACCGGCCGTCCCGTGTTCCTTGGTAAGCACCTTCGGTTCGGCGCGGCGAACCGCAAGCTCATACTGGTGGACCGCCGTCGTGCCGCCTTCCCGGTCGTTCCCGACCTCGACGTTGCAACCATGTGGGAGGTGGAGGGCCATTACCAGCCGATCGTGGACGGCCGCATCGGTCGGTTGCGACACCCGTTGCTGCACGAGGATCGCAAACCACTCTCGGCATGGTTCGACCGGCACAATCGCTACTCGGATTGGGAAGCCGCGCTGCGTGACGACGGTAGGATGGCGGCCCTGGTCAGCAGCGAACGCGGGTTACGGCGTGTCCTCAAACTCATACAGTCCGGCACGCCGCTGCGGCCCCTTATGGCCTTTCTGCACGCCTATGTGCTGAAGCTCGGAGTGCTGGACGGAAGGGCGGGTTTTCACCACGCGATGGCCCGCGCCTTCTATCATTGGCAGGTGGATGTGAAACGGTTGTCTCTCCGTCAGTCGGCCGGCGAACCGCCGTCCTTCTCGCCGCCCAGCGCCTTGACCAGATCGAAGGTCCGCTTGCGCACCGATGGCTCGGAGATGCGGTAATAGGCACGGACCAATTCGAGCGTTTCGCGGCGCGCCATGGACTCGAATTCGTCCGTCTCGCTGACAGGGCCGTCGGCGACCAGGATGGTTTCCGACTCGGGAGGGGGCATGTCGTCGAAGAAGAAGCTGACCGGCACACCCAGAACCTGCGACAGATTGTAGAGGCGGCTTGCGCTAATCCGGTTTGAACCGCGCTCGTACTTCTGCAACTGCTGGAACGTGATGCCGACCGCTTCACCCAGCTTTTCCTGGCTGAGACCGAGAAGCGTTCGCCGCAGCCGCAGCCTTGCGCCCACGTGCACGTCGATAGGGTTCGGCCCCTCGCCCCGGCGCGACAGGGTGTGAGGTGCGGACAGCTTGGTTTTTGGAGGAGACATCGAGCAACCCTCGGGCACACAGGAGCAACCCGGCATCCGCCGCGGTTGATGATTAGTTCAAAAACTAAATTGTATGAATCCGTAGCCCGGTATCAACACTTTGTTGCGCTCTTGGGATCAGACATTTCAAAAAGACATATTCTTTCTCTCGAGATAAACCGCAAGCGCTTGTATGTCTCTGGAAAGCACCGACGAACCGCCATGCTGAGGCGCTGGAGCACCGCGATGATGCCATTTCGGAACCGGCCGTAACCCAAGATTTCGTGGCGAATCCTCTCCTGATCCCGCCGTCCGGTTGCGGCGTCCCGGGCCGAGAGGCCAGCCGGCTCCACCAGACACACCGGCTCCCGCAGGCGCTTCACCGATCGCGCGGCGGCGAGCGCCCTAAGCGTGAACGCATAGTCCGCGCCGACCCTGAAGCGCTCGTCGAAGCGCAGGCAGCCCAACCGTTCGATGCGGTAGAGGATGGCCGGGTGATGAGTGATCATCCCGAACACGACGGCCTTATGGCCGCGGGCAGGCTTCAGAACCACCTCACCATCCGGGAGCTGCTCAAGGGCGTCGCCGTACAGCATGTCCGCCTTGGGATGGCTTTGCAGCGCTATCAGAAGCCGTTCCACCACGTGTGGGCCGGCCAACCGGTCGCCGGCATTGAGGAACAGCACGGCGGACGCACCGGTCGCGGCCAAACCCATGTTCATCGCGTGATAGAGGCCGCGGTCCGCTCCGGATCGCCACCAGGCGGTTTCGGCTGAATGATCGTGCAGCCACTCCGCCGTTCCGTCGGTGGAGCCACCATCCACCACGATCCAGTCGAAGTCCTGCCGGCTCTGCGATCTCAGGCTCTCGCGCGTCGCCAGGAACCCGGCAAATCTGTTGCGCACGACGGTGATGATGGCGAGGTGCGTTTTGGTCATCGTGAGATCACTGTGATCGACGCCGCGGTCAAGGCGAGTTGGCTGACGATTCCCCCTATGTCCTTGGCCAGTTCGAGGAATCCATAGGGGCGCACGTCGCGCGGGATCACGATTGTCGCGCCCGGTGGAACGGCGGTGACGGTGTGATTCCAGGATGAGATCGACAGCGGCTCCGCCCGCCCGTCGGGAAGGACAAGGAAGCTGCGGCCCGTGTCGGCATCCCGGGTGGTTCCGCCACCCTCGCGGATGTAGTCGTCGGCGGTCTTGCCGGACATGAATTGGAGCGCTGTCGGGGCCATGAGCTCGCCGGACACGACGACGGTGAGTGGACGTTTGGGGATGACGATCTGATCGTCCGCTTCCAGAAGGACATCGAGTTCCGGTCGCTTGCGCAGCACGACCGGATCGGCCTCGACGACGATGCGGCCCGGCGGATCGATTCCCCGCAATTCGGCGGCGAGTTGCCGGGCGTGGGATTCCTGCTCGTCGCGGATCGGCTCACCCTTCTGACGCAGACGCACGAGGGCCGCGTCGATCGAGCGCGCGTGGTTGATGAACTCCTCCTTCTTGCGGCGGCGTTCGCTTTCGCGGCTGAAGAAGGTGCCCGCTGGGTAGGCGTCCTCGGTGAGGCCCCCGGCGCGCGCGATGAGCGCGGACAACCGTTCTCCGCGCAGAACGTCGTAGCGGCCGGGGCGGCGGACTTCGCCGGCGATGGTGACGGTGCGCGGCTCCATCCGCGCGAAGGTCGGATTGACGCGCACCGCATCCCCGATCCCCACATAGGTCCGTTGGCCCTCGGTTTTGGTCAGGTCGATGGTCTCGCGTCTGGCCGCACCGCTTCCGAAGGTGAGCTCCACACTCGCCGGGTCACCCGTGGCTGCGACACCACCGGCCTCGGCGATCACGTACTCGACCGCGGTGCGGTCAGCCAACGGATAGGCGCCGGGTAGACGCACCGCGCCACGCACCTGGACAGCGTGCTCGTTCAACAGCGAGACGATCATCGGATCGAGACGCGCGCCATCCATCGCGGGTTCCGTGCCGTCGGTGGCGATAGCCCGGCCGGTGAGCGATCGAACCTGGGCCCGTGACACCAGATGCACCCGGTCCCCGTCCTCCAGGACGCGGTCGGCCCGGCCGCGGACGACCTCCTGCGGTGAGAAGGCGATCAGGCTGTGGGTCAGCGACCGCCGGTCCATCCGCTCGATCACACCCATCAGTGGGTAGGCACCGTCGCGCAACGCTCGGCCTTGCTCCAGCACCCCGCGGAGCGTCGTCACGCCGGCCAGCCTCCGCACCCCCGGAAATCGCACATGCCCGATCAGTTCGTAGACGGGCTCAGTGCGGTCCATGATGTCATCGCGGCCAAGGCTGACTTCCGGCTCGATGGCCGCGACAGCGGCGCGAGGGCCGGGCTTTTCCCGCGTGGTGCCGGCCGACCGGGCGATCGCCTGCGAGCCGGATTTGCCGGCAACCGGGAAAAATCCCGGCCGGGCGACGCCGGAACGCACCAGCACGGATTGCTGCAGCGTGAACACCAGCAGATCCGGATTCTCGTCGAAGATGGGCGGGCACGGCTGCCGACCTCCGGTCAGCTCGGCGGCGGCCTGCGCTTGTGGCCCGCGGGCGAACGGTCCATCGGGCGAGCCGGCCAGCGTCCGCGCGAGCACCACCAAGCCGCGGCAGGCGCTGTCGGGCAACGAACGGTCGCCGCGCAACAGGCGGAGGACGGCATCCGACGTCAGGAAGTCCACATCGGCCGTGCTGAAGACGATCAGCGTGTCCCCTTCGGCCAGCCGACGGTCGAAGCGGCCGTCCAGGACCCCGGCGAGATCGATGGCGGCGAGGATCGTCATCCCTGTCGCGCGATCGGTGCTGGCGAGGGCCGCGAAGGGTCGGTAATGGCTGGGGCGGAGGTCCCGTTCCCCCACCAGGTCGATCAGGGTCCGGTTGTCGCGCATGGACCGTGGACCGGGGCGCAGGACGTGTCCTTCCAGACGCACGACGCCCTGCCGGTCCTCCCGCAGCGGGGCGAGCATCAGGATGTCGCCGTCGCCCAGCAGGGGCGCCGCGCTGTCCTTGACCTCCTCGGCCATCTCGCCGCCATCGGCCTTCAACCCGAGCCGCATGGCCCGCTGGGTCGCCGGCCTGATCAGTCCGCCCGCAAGGTCGCGCATGCCCGCGACGGAGACACGCTCGACTCCCGCCGGCAGTTCGAAGATGCCGGGATGCTTGACCGGCCCGGCCACCGCGACCGTCGGCCCTAGGGGCGGAACAAGGACACGATCGCCATCGCGCAGACGTTCCGTCGACCCGCCGCCACCGATGTGCACGAGATCATAGACATCGACCGTGCGTTCGCTCGCGCCGCGAAGCAGTCTGATGCGACGCAGCGACCCGCTGCGAGTCACGCCGCCGGCGCTGGTCAGCGCATCGAACACCGTCGCCTGGCTGGTCAATTCCTGCCGCCCGGGTCTCTCGACGGAGCCCAGGACGAGCACGCCGATCTGACGGATTTCCGTCACCGAGACGAAGGTTTCCACATCCAGATGCGCGGCAGATATGGCCGTCGCCAGCTCCCGGCGAAAGTCGTCGAGGCTGCGCCCATCCGCCCGCAGCGGCCGGAGTTCGTCGATCAGCAGGCGACCGTCGCCATCCACGCGATACCGGCGGGTCGAATTGATCTGGCCGCGCAGGGTGACGGCCAATTCATCCCCAACCCCGAGGACATAATCGCCCTGCACCGCACCGACCGGCTCCCGACCATGTGCACGGACCGCATCGGAGTCGAAGAGCTCGTAACCGAATTGCTTTAGGTCTGAGCCGGCGCGCGCGGAATAGGCCTGTTCGACAGCGGACGGTGATCCGGTCGCAGCCTGTACACGGTCGGTGGTCGAGCACAGGATGCAGACACTCACCACCATCGGCGTTGCATGAAGCACCGAAACCATCAATCTGCACGCGGCAGAGAGCATCAATTCTCTCCAAAGGCGGTTTAGCGCCGCGGAGGTGGCAACTGTTAGGTAGCATACAATGGCATGAAATCGCCTGACAATACCATTTTTCCGGTGCTTTCCGCCGGCTTTTGCCGGTCGGCTCGAGAGGGCGCGCGCGGTGATGCCCTCACCAGGAGGTCCGCCAGCGGGATGGGAGGCTTGAAGCCGGGCGGACCACACGCCAAGCTGCGTTTCGGCTGCAACGACGAACCGCCCGCCTGCGGCTCCCGCCCGACCTCACCAAGCGGAATGAAAGCATGATCATCCTGTACAGCGACGACCACCGCCGGCAGGCGGGACGCGCCGAGTTGAACGACGGCCGGCTCGTGCCGTGCCATGAGCGGCCGGAGCGGGCCGAGATGGTGCTCGCGCGGGCGCAGCAGGTGGGGCTCGGCCCCGTGCGGCCGCCGCTGCCGCTGGATGAGGCCCCGCTTCTCCGCGTTCATGACGGCGTCTATGTGGAGTTCCTTAAGACTGCCTGGGATCAGTGGATTGCCGAACATGGCGACTGGGATGCCCTGCCGCTCAACTGGCTGGCTCCGAACATGCACAGGCGCGTGGTGCCGGAGTCGATCGATGGAAAGCTGGGCTATTACTCCTTCGACGCCGGCACCCCCATCACCAAGGGAACGTGGCAAGCCGCCTTGTCGGCCGCGTCCTGCGCGGTGACGGCCGCGGACGTGTTGGCCGACGGCGAAAGGGCGTCCTTCGCGCTGGTCCGCCCACCCGGCCATCACGCCGGGCACGCCTTCTATGGCGGCTACTGCTTCATCAACAACGCGGCCGTTGCGGCCCAGCGCCTGCGCGACGGGGGGGCCAAGCGGATCGCGGTTCTCGACGTTGATTACCATCACGGAAACGGTACGCAGGAGATCTTCTGGGAACGCGACGACGTTCTCTTCGTGTCCGTGCACGCGGACCCGCGTCAGGAATTCCCCTATTACAGTGGTCATGCCGACGAACGCGGCGGCGGTTGTGGCGAGGGATTCACGCTGAATCTTCCCTTGCCCTGGGGAACCGACTGGCCCGCCTACGCCGAGGTGCTGTCGGCCGCGGCTTCGCGTATTGGTGAATTCGCTCCGGACGCGCTCGTGGTGTCGTTGGGGGCGGACACCTATCAGGGCGACCCTATTTCCCGCTTCCGACTGACGTCGGACGACTTCCCGCGGCTTGGTGCAATGATCGAGCGCATGCACCTCCCGACCTGCTTCATCATGGAGGGCGGCTATGCCGTCGAAGCGCTGGGAACAAACATCGTGAATGTTCTGACCGGTTTCGAGGGGCGGTAGCGGATCACGATTGCTTGCGGTCGGCCGGGGGCCGGTTGCCGAGTCGCGAGCAATCGTCGTAAAGTCGGGTTACCGTTCATCGATTGGGCCGCAAGATCTTGATCGACTCCGTCTCCGGAACCGTCGGATGGCAGCCGCAGCGCGTCGGCAGGCGCGCGGCTGCGGCGGAGTCAGACTCGGCGTCCACGCAGATCAACGGAGTGGACTTGTCCGCTCCAGAGGTGCAGCGCCAAATCCAGCAACTTCGGGCGACCGACCAGAGGGTCCGCCAGCATGAGCAGGCGCATGTCAGCGCCGGTGGGCCCCACGCCGGGTCGCCGAGTTACCAGTTCACGCGCGGGCCTGACAACAAGAACTACGCCGTCGCCGGTGAGGTGCCGATCGACGCCAGCCCGGAGCAGGATCCGGAAGCCACCATCCGCAAGATGGAAACGGTCAAGCGGGCCGCATTGGCGCCGGCGGACCCGTCTCCCCAGGATCTGCGCGTCGCCCAGCAGGCCGATGCCGTAGCCGCACAAGCCAGGTCCGAACAGCGTCGGCAGGAAACCGGCGACGACCGCGGAGCACGCGATGGCGATGGGAACCTTGCTGCGGTCCGGGGCGCCGCTGCCTATGGTTCGGCAGCGGCGATCGGGACGAGAGCGAGGCCCAACGCGTTCTCGATCAGCGTGTGAGCCGGGCGGCCGGCGGTGTCAGGTCCGCCGTTGTCCGTCGGACGTCAACAAGGTGCCGTACAGGTCGGGCCTACGGTCCCTGAAGATACCCCACGACGCGCGCTGCAACGCGATGCTGTCAAGGTCGAAGGTCGCGATCAGAACGGCTTCCGAGTTCCTGTCGGCCTGTGCGACAAGTTCGCCGGTCGGGCCGGCGATGAAGGACGATCCATAGAAGGTGATGCCGCAGCTTTCCTCCAACTCACGGCCAATGCGGTTGGACGCGACGAGCGGCATCATGTTGGCGCCGGCGTGGCCTTGCATGACCCGTGTCCAATGCGCTTGGCTGTCGAGATCCGAGTCCTGTGGTTCCGATCCGATGGCGGTTGGATAGAAGAGCAGTTCCGCCCCCATGAGCGCCATCGCTCGGGCGCTTTCCGGAAACCATTGGTCCCAACAGATGGCGGCGCCGACCTTGGCGTATCGGGTGTTGAAAACCCTGAACCCGGTGTCCCCCGGAGTGAAGTAGTATTTCTCCTGATAGCCTGGGCCATCGGGAATGTGCGACTTGCGATACACGCCGAGTATCGAACCATCGGCGTCGATCATCGCCAGGGAATTGTAGAACGCATTGTTTGCCCGTTCGAAGAAGCTGACGGGAAGAACCACATCGAGTTCCCGCGCCAGTGTGGACATCCTGGCTAGAACCGGGTGGCCCTCGGTCGCCATGGCGAGTGAAAAGAGTTCCTGCTTCTGTTCCTTGCAGAAGTAGGGCGTTTCGAAAAGTTCCTGCAACAGTATCACCTGGGCTCCATCGCCGGCGGCACGACGCACCAAGGCTTCTGCCTTATCGACGTTCCCAGCACGGTCCCAACCGCAGGCGAACTGCGTAGCGGCGACAGTTACGTTGCGCATGACGGTCTCACTCCAAGACATGGCGCCGTCTGAATTCGATCTCCGGGACGGCATAGGTGGCAGCCGGGACCTGTATGTGCTCTTCAAAGCCGGGCTGGCAACCCCTTGTCCCGGAATCCGGATCGTGACTGCGGTCGGCTGTGCGACTCTGCTTGCCTGACACTCAAAGGAAAACCGGTCAAAATCAAACGGTGCGCAAATCCAACATACGTGGATATGGGCGGCGTACTTCCGAATGATGCTCCAACCTGAGAAAACCCGTAGGGGTAATCTTTCATTCATCATAGAACTTTCAGCCGTGCAGCGATGGGAAAAGTGTAAGTTGACACATATCCTTGCATGCGAGGCGAAACGCCGCGATGGTTTCCTTTGCGTCAAGCTTTTCAGGGGATATGATCGACCGTCCACCGCGCACTTGAGGTTGCGGATGCCGGTTCCGTCTCCCACCCCGCTTCTGGATGCCATGAGATCGCTTTGATGCACCCACCTTCCGACAAACCCGGTGTTGCACCGGGCACGCCTGCTGCCGGCGGCGTGCCGAAGCATGGTGACATGGAGTATGGGTTCTCCCAGCTCTTGCGGGATGTCCACCGCTCCTTCACCAGGGCTCTCCAATCACGGATCGCAAGCCACGGCGTCACCATGGGGCAATGGCTCTTTTTGCGCGCGCTCTGGCACGAGGATGGGATCACCCAGCGGGAACTGAGCCAGCGGGTCGGCATGATGGAGCCGACCACGGTGACGGCGCTGAATGGCATGGAGAGGCGCGATCTCGTGCAGCGCGTTCGGAACCCGCACGATCGGCGCAAAGTGAACATCTTCCTGACCGAAAAGGGGAGGTCGCTTCGCGACGTCCTCCTTCCGTGCGCGGTGGAGATCAATCAGCTCGCGATGCGTGGGCTTGCAAATGAAGAAGTGTCACGCACGATGGAGTTGATGCAGCGGGTGATGGATAATCTTCGCGAACTGAACGCTGGAGGGGCGGACAGCGACAGCGGCGGCGACCCGATGACTGAGGATTAATCCTCGTCCAAACGAAACCTTATCGGAACATCCAACCGGGTGCCGATGGCGACGCCGTTGCGCACTGCGGGATGGAACCGCCACTGTCTGACCGCGTCCTTCGCCGCATCGTCCAGAGCGGCGGAGCCGCTGCTTTCCATGAGCTGGACATCGTCCGGCGCACCGGTTGGGGATACGGTGACACGCAACAGGACACGCCCCTGCTGCCCGCGGCGCCGCGCCGCCATCGGATAGCGCGGCGGCGGACTGATCGATGGGTGTGCGCTCCGGTCGCCGCTCTGCATCTCGGAATGTGGCTGGCTCGCCGGTGGGGGGGCATCCCCGGCACGGCTTTCTGCCGGTCGTCGAGCGGTGACGCTCTCGCGGCCGGCGGGTGGACCCTCGATAGACATTGGGTGATCGGCGGGGACCGCCGCGGGGGCCGGAGGTTTGCGAGGTGGTGGTTGCCGAATCGGGGCTGGCGGCACCATCGCCGTCAGCGTCGTCGGCTGCTCTGGGGGCGTGTCTGCCACCTCGCCCGGCGTCCGGGCCGAATCAGCCTGCGATTGCTCCGGCAGCGTCGGCTCCGCCGCAATCGGCAGCTCAGACGTCACCGCCAGCGACGGACCGGAAGGGAGCGTCGCCGGTGACGCGCTGCCGGCATTCTGGGGCGATGTCTCTGCCGGATCGATGGTTCCGACGTCTGTTGCGATGGGATCCGGGGCGGCTGCTGGGGTGGGGCGGTCAGGTGGCGCCGCTGGTTCGACCGATGATTCCCCCTCCCGCTCGGCAGCGCTTTCGTTGGAAGGCGCACTGGCCGGTTGCTCACGGCTGTCTACCAATTCGATGGCGACGATCGGCACCGCTGCTGTCTCGGTCTTTTGGCTCACCCCTGTGATGAGCGCGCCGATGGCCATATGAGCGGCCAGGGAGAGCCCAAAGCCGGTTATCAGCTTGGTCCGCGGTGGATTCAGGCTCGCGGCGTGAGCGGCCGGAAGAGGTTTCATGGCACGGTGCCGCGCATGCGCAAGACAAGGGCCAGAAAGAACGGCGCACCGAGCAGCGCCGTAAACACGCCGAGCTTCAGCTCATTGCCGGATGCCGGGAGGCGCACCGCCACATCGGCGGCGACCGTCAGCGCCGCTCCACCAAGCGCGCAGGGCAGAAGAAGCCGGCCGGGCTGCCATCCGACCAGCGGACGCAAGAGATGCGGTACGATCAACCCGACGAAGCCGATCGCACCGCTCACCGCCACCGCGGCACCGACGGCAAGGGCGGTCCCCAAAACCAGTTGGAACCGCAGGCGGACGAGATCAATCCCCAGGGAACGGGCCGTTGATTCTCCCAGCGTCAACGCGTCGAGTGGCTTGCCGAGTGTCAGCAACAGCGCCCAGCCCACGGCCATGAAGGGGAGTGTCAGGCTGACATGGGACAGGCTGCGGTCGGTCAGCGATCCCAGCAGCCAGAAAACGATCTCGGTCAGTGCGAACGGATTCGGCGACAAACTCAACGCCAGCGATGTCAGCGCCGATGCCAGGCTCGAGAGGGCCGTGCCGGCGAGCACCATGGTCAGCACGCTCGCGGATCGGCCGGCAAGGGCGTAGAGGATGGCCACCCCGACGAGCGCCCCGCTGATTCCTCCCAGCGGCAACGCCAAAGGCAGCACGGTGGACCAGCCGCTGTAAAACGCGATGACCGCACCCAGCGCTGCGAAGGGAGACACCCCGACGACACCCGGCTCGGCCAGCGGATTGCGCAGCCAGCCCTGCAACGCCGCACCCGCCAAGCCGAGGCTGGCCCCGACAGCAAGGCCAAGCAGCGCCCGCGGCACACGAATCTCGGTGAAGATGACGGCTGCCGTGCTTCCGCGGCCGGCCGTGAGGTCCGCGAGGACGGTCAACAGGCCGACGGGGCTGGGTCCCACGGACAGCGAGGCGACGAACAGCGCGATGCACAGCACAGCCAGAGCGGCGTTGAGAATGCGGGTGGTCATGGTTCCGATGCCCGGCGGATGATACGGACGGCTTCGGCGGTGAACGGTCCTCCGCACGCCGTAAGCGCGCTTGGCACATCGATCCGACGCCCGACGCCGCTTCCATCGGTGAGGGCCGGATGTTGGAGCAATGCCTGCTGCAGCGAGGGGCGTTCGGGCAAGGCGTGCTCCGACACAAGCAGGTCGGGCCGCCCGGCGACGACCGTCTCCAGGCCGACATATCCGTATCCGATCAATCCGCTGCGGGCAGCCAGGTTCTCCACCCCGGCGGCCGCGAAGACGGCGTCGGTCAGGGTTCCCGAGCCGGCGGTGAAGCCGCCGGCCTGCCATGCCAGAGCAACCGGTCGTGCCCCGGGCCGCGGTGGCACCTCGTCGAGGATGCGGTCCATGCCGGCGATCAGTTCCTCTCCCCGCTCGGTCAATCCCAGCGTTTCCGCCACCCGACGCACCTGAAGGCGAATCTCGTCGAAGTTTCTGGGAATGGAGAGTTCAAGGACCGGAATGCCTTTGGACTTGAGGAACATCACCGTCGGCCGTGCCGTATAGGAGCCGGCCAAAACCAAGTCCGGCTGCAGCGGATAGATCTCCTCCGCCATTCCGTGGTTCTGTGGAATGTCTTCGACGCGCGGTGCCACATGGGACAGCACGGGATCGCGGGACAGATGGGACAGCGACAGGATCGACGTGCGCTCGGCCAGCAGGACCAGCAACTGATCGGTGCACAGGTTGATCGACACCACCCGGCGCGGCGCACCCTGGGCCGACATGGTGGTGACGCTCGCGACGAGGATCACGAGAAAAGTTGCGCGCATCGGCTTGACGCGGATCCCGGAATTCAACACTCCGCTCACGAAAGCCAACACCGGTGGAACACCCCGCCCCCGGCTTGTGGACGCGCCTTCGCAACGGCAGGTCTCCTGGATTCGGGTCGTAGCCGTTGCCCTCTGACCTTCTCGGTTTCGCAGTGGTCGCCTGATGGGGAAAGGCACGCCGATCACAGTTGCGGGGGCAGCCACGGAATTGCGCGGAACGCGTCACCGTGTTCCCTTTTCATCCCGTCAAGGAACCGTTGCATGGTTGCGACACTAAGGATTCATAAGGGCATCTGGCAAGTGGAACCTTTGGGGGCTACTGTGCCGCGTCATGGAGACAGCACACGACATGCGAAGGCCGCGGATCGGCCTGACCGGCAGTGCCGGAGTGGGGAAGACGACGTTGGCGCTGACCGTCGCCGACGCGCTGGGCGTACCGGTGCTCGAAGAGCGGATGCGCGCCCGGTTGTTGGCCGGCTTCAGTCTGCACACGCTGACGCGGGAGGAGCACCGCGATCTGCTTCGCGACGACGCGGAAGACCTGATCGATGCCGCGTCGGCGTGCAACGATGGATTCGTGTCCGACCGGACTCCGTTGGACTTCGTGGCGTTCTGGCTTTGCAACGGTTATGCGGCCGATGAGCCGGATCACACCGGGGCACTGCTGGAGCGCGCGGTCGCCGCAACCGAAGCCTGGGACGCGGTGATCGTGCTGCCCTGGGGCGTGCTTCCACTGTTGGACGATGGTGTCCGCTACCCGAACCCGTGGCACCAGCTTCACGCGCAAACCGTGATCGAGGGCCTCTGTCGACGGTACGTTCCACTGCAGCGGCTGCACTTCATGCCCGCGCATATGGACGAACCCGACGCGCGATGCGACTGGATCGTGCGTCGTATCGGTGTGCTGTAGCGGTCGCCGGTCAATCGTCCGGCTCGGACGCCTTGGGCATGCTGGCACCGGTCAGGTTGGCACCGCTGAAACGTGCGTCGCGCGTGTTGGCGTCGCTCAGTATGGCGCCCGTGAGATCGGCATCCGAAAAGTCGGCGCTGGCAAGATTGGCCCCGCGCATGTTCGCGCGCACCAGAGACGACCCGATCAGCTTGCACCCCGTCAGGTTCGCGGCCCAAAGACGTCCGGTGGGACTGCCTTCCGGCCCCTTTATGTCGACCCAACCGATGCCCGCCCCGTCGAGCCGTGCTCCGGAAAGATCGGCTCCGCGCATACTGACACCGTCGAGGATCGCCCCGCTGAAGTCCGCATCGCGCAGGTCAGCTTCCGACATGTCGCACATGATCAGCAGGCTGTCGCGCATCTTGGCCCCGACCAGTGTGACCCTCCGGAGGTTGGCTCCAGAGAGGTTCACGCCGTGAAGGTCGATGTGGGACAGATCTGCACCGGTCAGATCGGCACGCGCGCCCATGGCGCCGTTCGTGTTGATCCAGGTGTAATGGTGATGAAGCGATTCCTGGATCTGGATCGAGAAGTTTTCGGCCGAGCGGGCCAGGTTGGCGCCCGTGGTGTCGGCCCCGGCAAGATCGGCACCCTCGAGACGGGCGCCCTGCAGGTCGGCGTTGCGCAGATTGGCGCCGGCCAGAACACAGTTCGACAGGTTGGCGTCCCGCAGGACCGCACCCGTCAGGTTCACACCGGAAAGGTTGCTCCCACGCAGATCCGCCCGGGCGAGGTTGCAGTTCTTCATGGTGGACCGCAAAAGCGTGGCACCGGCCAACAGAGCGCCTTCGCAATCCGCCCCGTTCATCGTCACATCGGTGAGGTCCGCGCCGCTTAGATTGGCGTTGGAAAGCATCGCCTCGTCGAAGTTGCTCCCGGTCAGGTCGGACCGGACGAAGTCGAGCCCCTTGCCGCTGCTCCGGCCATTGCCGTAGAGCAGCGCGCCACCGCGGAGATCCGCTTCCTTGAGTATCGCCCGGCGGAGCTTGGCGCCGCGCATGTGGGCACCGCGCAGGTCCGCCCGGTACAGGTTGCAGCCGGACAGGTCCGCCTTGGTGAGATGAGCGGCGAACAGGTCCGCATGGCTCAGATTGGCGTTGGTCAGATCGCAATGGGAGAGATTGGCACCGGACAGCTTACCCGATGTCAGATCGACCCCGGAAAGGTTGGAGCCTTCCAGATTCAACATGGTCAGGTTGGCGCGGCTGCCGCCGCCTTTGTTTTTCAGCCAGCGCTCGTGCTTCTCCAGCACGGCAACCAACTCATGTGGCGTCATGTCCCGATCCGTACAGTCCGGCGGCCCCAAGGGTCCAAACCCGTTGCAACATGCGGCAGTTTGCTAAAATAGTCTCCATCAATCGTTAAGGGCACTATGCCTTTCGGCGGAGTGCGGCATGGGATGACGAACCACCGCGGTGGCTTTATCCTGCGGTGACACGGAACTTGGAAAGGACGAGGAATGGCCATTGGGCATACCGTCGCCGCCTTCGACGCGGAGATGCGAGAGCTCCAGGCGACGGTTGAAACGATGGGCCGTCTCGCCGAACGGCAACTCGAGATGGCTCTCAAGGTGGTCATCGACGGAGAGCTGCAACTGGCCGATCAGGTCGTCGCCGGCGACGCGGAGATCGATCAGCTCGAACATCGCGTTCAGATGATGGCTGTCCGCTTGCTGGCGCTCCGTCAGCCGATGGCACGCGATCTTCGAGAGGTCGTTGCGTCTCTCAAGATTGCCGGCAACATGGAGCGGATCGGTGACTTCGCCCGCGGCATCGCGCGTCGGGCCAACGTTCTGGTGGATCTTCCGACACCACCACCGGTCCGATCCTTGACCTGGATGGGCCAGAGCGTCGTAACCATGGTCCGCGATGTCACGACCGCCTATGTGAAACAGGATGCTGATCTGGCCATGGCGGTCAGGAACCGTGATGGCGAAGTGGATGCGGCCTACACGGCGCTGTTTCGCGAGCTGCTTACCTACATGATGGAATCGCCGCAGCAGATCGGCGGCTGCACGCATCTGCTGTTCATGGCCAAGGCGATCGAGCGGATCGGCGATCACGCGACCAATGTCGCGGAGAATGTCTGCTTCCTTGTGAAGGGATCGCTGCCTGGAGAAGAACGGATCAAGCAGGATCTGAGCAGCTTCACCGTACTCTCTCGTAAGGAAGACACCGGAGAAGCCTGAGGCCGCATTCAACCACGTCGGCAGCCATGGCCGGCCCGGTCAACGCCGGGCCGGCCGTCTTAGCTACTGATTCTGTTGCAACTGACGCATGATGTCGGCGCCCGGATCGTTCGCCGGTGTATCGGACTGTTCACTGCCGGGGAACAGCGGTGGTGCCGGAGCGTAGTCGGTTTGCGGAATCTCAATCTTGATCGTGTTGATGTCCACCGCCGGACCATGGTGGACGCTGTCCAGAACCAAACCTGGGAACGCGATGACGATCGCCACCATGATCAGCTGGATGCAAACAAAGGGAACGGCGCCCCAGTAGATCTGTCCGGTGGTGATCCCCTCCGTGCGGCGTCCGGTCACCTTGTCGATGTAGGACGTTCGTGGCGCCACGCTGCGCAGGTAGAAGAGCGCGAAGCCGAAGGGTGGGTGCATGAACGACGTCTGCATGTTGACACCCAGCAGAACGCCAAACCAGACCAGGTCGATTCCCAGCTTGTCCGCCACTGGCGCCAGCAACGGCACGATGATGAAGGCCAACTCGAAGAAATCAAGGAAGAAGGCCAGCAGGAAGACCATGATGTTGACGACAATCAGGAAGCCCAACTGACCGCCGGGCAGGCTGGTCAGAAGATGCTCCACCCAGAGGTCGCCGTTTACCGCCCGGAACACCAGACCGAAGACGGTGGACCCGATGAGGATGAACACCACGAAGGTGGACAGCTTCGCCGTCGTGTCCATGGCCTGACGCATCAGCGACATGCTGAGCTTGCCCTTCATCAGGGCCAATAGAAGGGCACCGACCGCACCCATCGCGCCGCCCTCGGTCGGCGTAGCGATGCCGAGGAAGATGGTGCCAAGCACAAGGAAGATCAGCACGAGCGGCGGCACCAGCGATACCACGACCCGAGTCAACAGCTTCATGCCGCGCAACGTTCTGGCCTCGGGCGGCAGTGCCGGCGCGTAGCTGGGCCGGGCCAGGGTGACCAGCAGGATGTAACCGGTGTAGAGGCCGGTGAGAACCAGGCCGGGCAGCATCGCGCCGGCGTACATGTCACCGACGGAACGGCCGAGCTGGTCGGCCAAAACGATGAGCACCAATGAAGGCGGGATGATCTGCGCCAACGTTCCGGAAGCAGCGATCACGCCCGTCGCCACACGGCGGTCGTAGCCGTAGCGCAGCATGATCGGCAGCGAGATCAAACCCATGGAGATGACCGACGCAGCCACCACGCCGGTGGTTGCCGCCAGCAGGGCACCCACGAAGATGACGGCGTAGGCGAGGCCGCCGCGCAGAGGACCGAACAGCTGGCCAATGGTGTCCAGCAGATCCTCGGCCATACCACTGCGCTCGAGGATCAGCCCCATGAAGGTGAAGAAGGGGATCGCCAGCAGCGTGTCGTTGAACATGATCCCGAACACGCGTTCGGGAAGCGCTTGGAACAGCTCGGGGCGAAGCAGCCCCAGCTCCATGCCGATGAAACCGAACAGCAGCCCGTTGGCGGCCAGCGCGAACGCTACGGGGTAGCCGAAGAGCAGGAAGAAGACCAGCGCCACGAACATCAGTGGCGCCATGTTCTCGATCAGGAATGCCGTCATCGGATTTGTCCTCTGCCCTTCAGGAATGCCCGTGCATCTTCTCACCCGGCTCATCGCGCAGCCCCATCAGAAAGGCGACGCGCTTGATGAGTTCGGAGAAGCCTTGGAGCACCAGAAGAAGGAAGCCGGCCGGCAACAGCAGCTTGACGGGCCAGCGCAACAGGCCGCCGGCGTTGCTCGACAGCTCATGGATGCGGTAGCTGTCCATGAACAGAGGCCACGCCAGCACCATGATCATGATGGCCATGGGCATCAGGAAGAAGATGGTGCCGATGATATCGACCCAAGCCTGTGTGCGCTTCGAGAAGCGGCTGATCACGATGTCGATACGGATATGCTCGTTGCGCAGCAACGTGTAACCGGCGCAGAGAAGGAACACGGCCGAGAACAGGTACCATTGCAGTTCGAGCCAAGCGTTCGAACTCGTATCGAGGGTGTAGCGTATGGTGGCGTTGCCGGCGCTGACGACGACGGCCACCAGGACGAGCCAATACACGAGCTTCCCGACCGCTTCATTCAGCGCATCGATAAGCCCGCTCACCTTGAGCAGGATTCCCAAAGAAACCTCCGTGACGCTCCGGAGCGGCCGCGGCCGTCCGTCTCCCTGTTCGTTTGGTTGAGCAACCACCGGTATCCCAACCGGTTCGTACAGCACATGGTTGTGGCTCTGTACGGTGGCAGCCGGCGCGGATATTCTGCCGGACACACATAAGATGCAAGCGTTTGTATGAGGTCTTGGGAAATGCGGCGGGCTATGTGGTGCCATCGTCCGGCATCACGAACCAGCCGTCCGTGCCCAGCGCTTCCAAGGGCCTGAACTTCGCCTTGTACGCCATCTTGCGGCTGTGGGCGATCCAGTAGCCAAGATACACGTAGGGAAGTCCATCGGCTCGGGCTTTCCGGATCAAGCTTATGATCAGATAAGTGCCAAGGCTCCGCCGGGGCTGGCGAGGGTCGTAGAAGCTGTACACGGCCGAGAAGCCATCGCTCAGTCGATCGACCAGCATGCAGCCGATCAACCGCCCCGTGGCGTCGCGCAGTTCGAACAGGCTGGTATCGGCACGGCCTTCATCGATCATGGCGGCGAAATCGGCCATCGACATCCGCGCCATATCGGAATCGCCGTGCCGGGAGTTCTGATAGGCGGTGAACAGGCGGAATTGTTCCGTGGTGGCGTGGGCCGCAACTTCAGCGAAGAACATCCCCTGATTTTCCCGGTCCACGCGGCGCTGGGACCGGGATGGCTGAAAGGCCGCCGTCGGAATTCGAACCGGCACACAGGCGCTGCAAGATGGGCAAACCGGCCGGTACACGATGTCGTGACTGCGACGGAAGCCGGCCCGTGACAGGGTTGAATTCACTTCCGCCGCGAACGGGTTGGCCAGTCTAGTGAACAGCTTCCGCTCCACACGGCCTGGCAGATAGGGGCAAGGCATCGGCCCCGAGCGGTAGAACTGCTGGAGGGGACGATGGAGCGGCTGGATGATCGACATGCCGTGGTCTTTCTGGCCCCGCGAGCCTCGGGGGACGGTCCGTCAGATTTGCGTCTGCGTCTGGGTCTGAGTTTGAGCCGAGCAATCCACGACGTCCAGTGCGTCGGCAGGGATCAGATCGTCCTGACCAAAGAACGCATGTCCAATCCCGTCCGTGATCCCGCTGAGCTGCTGCTGTATCCAATCGAGATACTCGTGCAAGCCGTCCCGAATGACGGCGTCAACTGGACGCGAGAGCAAAGCCGCTTGCAACTCGTCCAGGCGCTCCATCGCTTCCGAGCCACGGCGCAGGTTGTAACGGGACCGCAGTCGCGTCAGGACCCCGTCGATCTGCCGAACGCACATCACCACGGATCGCGGGAAGCCCTCGTTGAACATCATGAAGCCGGCGACGGTCGATGGCGTCATGCCGCGCGGATAGACGCGGCGAAACGCGTGATAGCCGGCCGCCGAACGCAGCACCGTCGTCCACTGGCTGACGTCGAGAGTCGAGCCCACGTCCATTGGGGAGGGCAGAAGCGTGTGGTATTTGATGTCCAGCAACCGGGTCGTCTGGTCGGCCCGTTCGATGTATTTGCCGAGTTGATAGAAATACCAACCCTGGTCGCGGTAGAAGGTGCCTTCGGTGATGCCGGTGTGGGTCTGGCACGCCTCCTTGATCCAGGAGCAGGCGCGGCTCAGGTTTGGCATCTGGACGTCGCGCGGGGTCAGCTCATTCAAGCGGTTGTAGAAGACGTTGATCTGTGCCCACATTTCCGTCGAGATCCATGGGCGCAGAGTCCGCGCGTTCTCACGCGCCGCCCGGATGTTGGAAACGAGCGAGTTCGCGTTCTGCGGGTCCAACATGTAGAAATGCAGGACGCTCTCAGCGTTCGCCCGGTCGTACCGGCTGAAGAAGTTCTTCTCGTCGCCATTGAGCTGCACCACCGACAGCCAGTTGGTGGCGCCGCGAGTGTCGCGGGCGAAGGTTTCCTGGACGTCGAGGATGCGCGCAAGGTTCTCGGCGCGCTCCATGTAACGCGCCATCCAGAAGATGCACTCGGCGTAGCGGGCAAGCAGGCTCACGGCGCGGTTCCCTCCAGGACCCAGGTATCCTTGGACCCGCCCCCCTGGGACGAGTTGACGATCAGCGTGCCCTTCTTCATCGCCACGCGCGAGAGCCCGCCGGGAAGCACCCAGGTGCTCTTCCCCGTGATGGCAAAGGGCCGCAGGTCGACGTGCCGTGGCTCGATGCCGTCAGGGGTGACGGTGGGGCACACCGACAGATCGACCACGGGCTGGCTGATGTAGTTGGACGGATCGGCCAACAGCTTGGCACGACAGTCGTCGAGTTCCGCCTTGGTGGCGCGTGGTCCGATGGTGATGCCGTATCCACCGGCTTCGCCCACCGGCTTGACCACGAGCTCTTCGAGGTGCTCGAGCGTGTATTGCAGCGCGTCGTCTTCGCGGCAGATGCGGGTGTCAACGTTCGGGATGAGCGCGTCCTGATCCAGATAGTACTTGATCATCCGCGGCACGTAGCAATACACCGCCTTATCGTCTGCGACACCGGTGCCGATGGCGTTCGCCAGTGCGATGTTGCCCTTGCGGTAGGCGTCCATGATGCCCGGCACACCGAGCAGGCTGTCCGGGTTGAACGCCTTGGGATCGAGGAAGTCGTCGCCGATGCGGCGGTAGATGGAATCGACCCGCGCCAGTCCGTCGGTGGTCCGCATATAGACGCGATCATTGTCGACCACGAGATCGCGCCCTTCCACCAGCGGCACGCCCATTTCCCGCGCCAGGAAGATGTGCTCGAAATAGGCGGAGTTGTATGTGCCGGGCGAGAGCAGCGCGACCTGGGGGTCGTTCTGGTGCGGGGCGATCTCGTACATCGCCTCCAGCAGCTTGTGACCGTAATTGTCCACCGGGCGGATGCCGATATCCTGCATCAGGTCCGGGAAGACCCGCTGCATCATATGCCGGTTCTCAACCACATAGGAGACGCCGGACGGCACGCGCCCGTTGTCCTCCAGCACCCGGAAGGTCCCGTGGCGGTCCCGGACGAGATCCACACCCATGATGTGGATGTAGGTGTCGAACGGCACGTCCAGGCCGATCATCTGAGGGCGATAATTGGCGTTGCCAAGCACCAGTTCCGGCGGAATGATGCCGTCCTTCAGGATCTTCTGGTCGTGATAGACGTCCTTCAGGAAGAGGTTCAACGCGGTCACGCGTTGGTTGATTCCCGCTTCCAGGTGAGCCCACTCCTTCGCGGAGATGACGCGGGGAATGACATCGAAAGGAAGGATGCGATCGACCGCGTCCTTGTTCGAATACACAAGGAAGGTGATGCCGAGATTGTAGAGTTCACGTTCGGCATCTTGCAAGCGACGCCGCAAATCCTCGAAATCCAGGGAGGACAGCCGCTGCCGGATCAAAGCCGTATGATCGACCGGAGAGTCGCGGAGACCGAACAATTCATCGTAATACAGACCCTGATCGTAATCGGCCAGGATATCGTTAGGCCTTGACGCGGATGCGCTCACCGATCCCCCCGCTGTCCAACCCGGCTCCGCTTGCGTTCCGGGCAATGACGAGACAACAAGTATGAACCAGATTTCGCAGGGTTTGAACAGGTCCAAACAAGCGTCATTGTGCGACGCAACAGCGCTTTAACGTCGGTTGCACGCATCTCCGCTCAACTGCGTCCCGGCTGTGCAGCCGGTGCCTGCGCTTCGCGCAAAAGCACAATGGAGATGCGGCGGTTGCGCGGCGATCCCGGCTGGTCGGGTACGAGGAGATCGCGGCTCGCCTTCCCGACCACGTCCTGGATGCGGGACTCGGGAATGCCATCGGTCACCAGCGCGCGCCGCATCGCGTTGGCCCGCTCGGCGGACAGATCCCAGTTGTCGCGGTTTGATCCGGCCGGGAATGGCGTCGCGTCTGTATGTCCGCTGATCGAGAGCTTGTTGGGCAGCTTGCCCAACGCCTTGGCGAGCTGCGAAATGAGCTGGCGCGTCTGCGGAAACATCTGGCTGGAGCCGCCGGGGAACATCGACACACGATCCTGGTCGACAATCTGGATGCGCAGTCCGTCCGGTGTCTGGTCGATGATCAGATTCTGGGCGAGGGGTGCCAGTTCCGGCACGGACTGGATGGCCTGCCGGATCTCGGTCGCGGTCTGCTGGAACCGCTTTGCCTCCGTCTGAGCGTCGATCAGCTTGTCCTTGGCCTCCTCCACCCGCTCGGCGAAGTCGGACAGCCGCTCTCCCGGCTTCTGGCCGGCGATCCCCAACTGCTTGGCCAACGCCTCCAGCCGCTCCTGGAAAGCGCGTCGGGTTTCGCTACCGCTCTGCTCGGCCGTACCCTGGGCGCCCTGAGCCGAGTTCTGCCCCGCACCTTCGCCCGGCTTGGGGGTGTTCTCCTCCGTCGGGTCGAGCGGATCCTCGGTGGTGCGCGAGGCGAAGCCCGGCTGGCCCTGCACCGGCACGTCCGCCGACACCGGCGAGGAGGGGGAGATCTGCGCGCCGGGCGCGGTGATGGTCTGGCCGCCCAACACGCCGCCCGAGCCGGAACTTTCGCGGCTCACGCTGACCGGGGCGAAATAGTCGGCGATGCCCTTGCGCTGGTCCGACGTGGTGACGTTGAGCAGCCAGAGCAAAAGGAAGAAGGCCATCATCGCCGTCACGAAATCAGCGTAGGCCACCTTCCACGCGCCACCGTGATGGCCGCCGTGGCCGCCCTTCTTCTTCTTGATGATGATCGGCTGCTCGGTGCCGCCCGGATTGGCTGCCATGGTCGGAACGCGGGGGCCTGAGGTCGCTGACGGTGGCGTGATGATTGGTCCGCTTGATTAACATCCATTTAACATTGCGTGGAGCGGCGACGAGAACGGGCCGTGCCGGATTTCGTCTTGCACCCCCCGGACCCTTGCGTTAATCCCGCCATTGGCAAGACTGGACAGCAACGGGCGTGGGTAGGATGGACTTCGATTCGCGGGACTTCCGCAGCGCGTTGGGCTGCTTCGCGACAGGAATCGCGGTGATCACGGCCCAGCCGGCGGACGGTCACCCGGTGGGCGTGACCGTCAATTCCTTCTCTTCCGTCTCGCTCGATCCGCCGCTGGTGCTCTACTGCCTGGGCAAAGCGTCGCAATCCTTCGATGCGCTGGCGGCCGCCCCCGGCTTCGCCGTGAATGTGCTGGCGGAGGACCAGACGGAGCTGTCCGTCCGCTTTTCGCGCAGCGCGCTTCAGGACCGGTTCGCAGGCCTGTCCGTCACCGCCGGCGTGACCGGCGCTCCGATCCTCGACGGCTGCCTTGCGACGCTGGATTGCACGCGCGAGGCGGTGCGCGACGCCGGCGACCACATCATCGTCATCGGCCGGGTGCGGGCGCTGGCCTCGCGCGAGGGGCGGCCGCTGCTGTACTTCCGCGGCGCCTACGCTGAACTGGCACCTTGAGATCCTAGGACACGTCCGACATCAGCTCCGTCGGGAAGCCGGCGCCGGTCAGCGTTTTGGTGATCTGGGCGAGGTGACGGGTGCCGCGTGTCTCCAGGATCACGTCGATCTCGGCCATCTTGACGGGAACGTCCTGGAACAGGCGCTGGTGGTGGACTTCCACCACGTTCGCCCCGACATCGGCGATCAGGCGGGTGACGGTGGCGAGCGCGCCCGGAACGTCGGCGAGGCCGATGCGCAGCCGCACCACACGCCCCTCCCGCACCAGCCCCCGCACCAGCACCTGTGACAGGATGCGGGCGTCGATGTTGCCGCCGCTGATCACTATGCCGACCCTACGCCCGGCAAAGCGCGCGGGCTCGGCCGTGACCGCCGCCAGACCCGCGGCCCCGGCTCCCTCCGCCACCAGCTTCTGCACCGTCGCAAGTTGGTACACGGCCTGTTCCAACGCCACCTCGTCCACGAGCAGGATGTCGTCCACCAGCCGCCGCGCGATCTCCAGCGTGTGGCGCCCCGGCGCCTTGACGGCGATGCCCTCGGCGATGGTGGATCCGCTGCACCGCACCGGCTCCCCGGCGAGAGCTTGGCGCATGGACGGGTAGAAGGCGCACTCCACGCCGACGATGCCGACGTCCGGCCGCAGCGCCTTGGCGGCAACCGCGATGCCGCTGATCAACCCGCCGCCGCCGACCGGAACCACGAGCGTGTCGAGCTCCGGCGCCTGCTCCAGGAACTCCAGCCCGGCGGTGCCCTGGCCGGCGATGATCAACGGGTCGTCGTAGGGGTGGACGAACAGGCAGCCCTCGCGCGCCGCCAGCTCATGGGCGAAAGCCTCCGCGTCGCTCAGCGTATCGCCCTTCAGCAGGACGGTGGCGCCCAGCGCTTCCGTCCGCTCGACCTTGGTGAAGGGAGTGAATGCGGGCATGACGATGGTCGACCGGATCCCGAGCCGTGTCGCGTGGCAGGCGACGGCCTGCGCGTGGTTTCCGGCAGACATCGCGACGACGCCCGCTACGCATTCTTCTGGTGACAAGGATAGAAGCTTGTTGAGGGCGCCACGTTCCTTGAAGGCGCCGGTGCGGTGTTGGGTTTCCAGCTTCAGGAAGACGGTGCAGCCGGCCGCTTCCGACAGGCGCGGCGCCTCCTCAGCCGGGGTGCGCGGCAGGTGGCCGTCGATGCGGCGGGCGGCAGCCTCGACGTCGGCAAAGGTGACGGTCATTGCGGGTGTTCCGGTGTCAGGAGGAGGCGTTCGGCGCCGCCGGCGCGCAGTTGGTCGGAGGTGCCGGCGAGCGTCACCGCTCCGCCATCGGCCCAAAGCGTGGTGAAGTCCCCCCAATGCGGGGACAGCGGGTTGCCCGATTGGCCGGTGGCGATCACGAAGCGGGAATTGGCGAGGTCGGCGAGGTCGTAGACCGCGCGGAAGCCGGGGCCATGCACATGGGAAAAGGGAGCCTCGTTCGACGCCACCCGCGTGGTCCCGCGGTTGACCGTGTGCACATCGCCGTCGGTGGCGACGGACAGATCGAACAGCGACCCGAGGACCGGGATTTTTCCGAGAAGGCGGTGGTTCAGAACCGCCTTGTGCTCCAGCCCCCAGGACCAGCCGGACATGTCGTTCCCGTGCCTTTTCGTGATCGCCGCGAGCGCCGTGGCGAGCGATGCCGACAGCGCGTCGGCGCAGCTCTCCGGTGTCGGTGTGGACACATCGTCGCACCAACCCTGCGCCTCCGTCAGCATGTGGCGCACCGCCTCGGCGCGCAAGTCCCAGTAGGCGGGGAACAGCTCTCCCAGCTCGTCGGCGGTGAGGCGGCGGACCAGCTCGCGCAGCCACCACGCGTAGATCAGAGGCTCCGCACGGTCGCGGGCCATGGTGCCATCCCATGACCGCAGCAGGGCGAGCGCCTGCACCTCCCGCTCGTTGCCGGGTCTGGTGGGCAGGAGCACGGGCAGCAGGGCGCGGGCGTGCAAGGACACGGCGTCCATCTGCTGGGTGGCGGCGCGGTCGACCGACAGCGTCACGTCGCGGTCGAGCATCTGCCCGATGCGGCGCGCCCGCACGGGGTCCGGCCACTCGCTCGCCAGATGATGCGGGTAGTCGGGGCCGACCACCCGGTTGTTGGCGTTGACGATCCGGCCCGACGGCGGATCGAGGGCGCGCGGAAGCTCGTCGTAGGGGATGGTGCCGGTCCAGTCATACTCCCCGGTCCAGCCGGGCACCGGCGTACGGCCGTCGCCCTTCCGCCGAATCGGCACGAGCGCCGGGGCCATGAAGGCGGTGGCGCCGCTGGTGTCGGCGTAGACGACGTTCTGTTGGGGAGCCTTGTGCAGGGTCAGCGCAACGGACGCCTCCGCCACGCTGCGGGCGAGGGTCAGACGGTGCAAACCGCCCGCCGTGCTATCGTCCTCCACCAGCCCGGTGAAGGCGAGCGCCATCACGTGCCCGGCCGGTGCTCCGGTGCCGCCGTCCACGTCAGAGATCACCGGGCCGTGGCGCGTCTCCCGCACGGTGATGGTCAGGTCCGGCTGGCCGGCGATACGGATGACCTCATTCCGGGTGCGGAACGGCTCCGCCCCCCCTGGGGTCAGGTAGCGGGTGGAGTCCTGCGGGTCGAGGCGCTCGACGAACAGGTCCTGCGTATCGCTGTGGGTGGTCGTGAAGCCCCAGGCGACATGGCCGTTGTGGCCGAGCACATGCATCGGCACGCCAGGCACGGTGCCCCCGGCGATGGTCACCTCTGGCGTGACGATGCGCGCGAGGTACCAGAGGATGGGCGCCTCCAGCCCCAGATGCGGATCGTTGGCGAGAATTGGCTTGCCCGTCACTGTGCCGCGCCCGTCCACCAGCCACTCGTTGGACGCCAGATCCGGACCCAGATCGGGCAGGGTCGCCAGCGCGCGGTCGAACCGCAGATCCTTCAGCTCCGCCGCGAGCGTCACCGGAGAATCGGCGGGTGCTTCGGGGTAAAGATCGCGGATCCGGTCGGATGTGAAGGTCTGGAGCAGGCGGGCGTTGCGCAGCTCCTCCCGGTAATTGCCGGACAGCTGGAGCGCCATCAGCTTGCCCCAGACTAGGCTGTCGGCCGGCCGCCACGGTTCAGGCTCCAGCCGCAGGAGCTGGAACTCGATGGGCAGCGCATCCCGTCGCGTGGCAAGATAGGCGTTGACGCCGGCGGCGTAGCGGTCGAGCGCCTCGCGCGTCTCCGGTGGCAGGGCAGCGAGACTGGATTCGGCACGGCGGTAGAGGCCCAGAGTCCTCATCATGCGGTCGATGTCAACGGCCCAAGACCCAAATCGGGTACCGACCACCTCCGCCACCCGGCCGGCCCCCACCCGTCGCATGAACTCCATCTGGAACAGCCGGTCCTGCGCGTGGGCGTGACCGAGCGCGAAATACGCGTCGCCGAGGTTGGCGGCCATGATGTGGGGCACACCTTTTCCGTCGCGCAGCACCTCCACCGGCGCCGACAGGCCCGGCAGGGCCAGCGTACCTTTCCCGGTCGGCACCTCGGCGCGCATCCACAGCAGGAAGCCACCGGGAACCAAGACGGCCATGAGCAGCAGAGTGCCCAGCAGCGCCGCGATGACGGTCAAGGTCCGCCTGATCATCCCTTCCGAGCCTCCGATGCCGCCCTTTCCGCCGGCCCTGATAGATGGAGACGCGCGGGCCGATTGCCACAGGCTGTACCGCGGCGTGCGCCATCCCTATCATGGCGCCGATCGATGGTCCGCATGGTCGGGGAGGAAACAGGAATGCCCTATTCGCAGCGCAGCGTGCTCGGGCTCAGCGCCGCGGGATTCCACAGGATCGCCTACACCCAGTGGGGGCGCGAAGGGGCGGGCCGCACCGTGGTGTGCGTGCACGGGCTGACGCGCAACGGCCGCGATTTCGACGCGCTGGCGCTGAAGCTCGCCGACACCCACCGGGTGGCGTGCCCCGACGTCGTCGGGCGCGGCAAGAGCGGCTGGCTGACGAACCCGGCGCTCTACGGCTACCCGCAGTATCTAGCCGACATGGCGGTGCTGCTCGGGCGTCTGGGCGACGAGCAGGTGGATTGGGTCGGCACCTCCATGGGCGGGCTGATCGGCATGATGCTGGCGGCGCAGCCGAACTCCCCGATCCGCCGGCTCGTCATCAACGACGTCGGCCCGCTCGTCCCGAAGGAAGGACTCGAGCGCATCGCCGACTATGTGGGCCGCGACCCGGTGTTCGAGGACATCGCGGGGGTGGAGGCCTATCTGCGCTATGTGCTGATGGGCTTCGGGCGGCTGACCGACGAATGCTGGCGCCATCTGGCGGAACACAGCGCCCGCCCGCGGCCGGACGGGCGGTTCGGTCTCGCCTATGATCCCGGCATCGCCCAGCCATTCAAGGCGCAACCGATCGGCAACGTGGATTTGTGGCCGCTGTGGGACCGCATCACCTGCCCGGTGCTGGTGCTGCGCGGTGCCGACTCGGACATCCTGCTGGCGGAGACGGCGGCGGAGATGGCGACCCGCGGCCCCAAGGCGCGTGTCTTGGAATTCCCCCATGTCGGCCACGCGCCGGCTTTGATGGACGACGCGCAGATCGCAGCCGTCACCCAGTTCCTGGACGCGGAGGGCTGAATCATCGCCGCGTTCGACCCGCAGTCCCTGCCGCCGCTGCGCGAGGTGATCGCCCGGCACGGGCTCGACGCCCGTAAGGCGCTGGGCCAGAATTTCCTGCTCGACCTGAACCTGACCGGACGCATCGCCCGCTCGGCCGGCGATCTGCGCGGCGTCACGGTGGTGGAGGTCGGGCCGGGGCCGGGCGGCCTCACCCGCGCCTTGCTGGGGACCGAAGCCCTGGCGGTGGTGGCCGTGGAGCGGGACAGCCGCTTCGTCGCCGCCCTTCAGGACGTGGTGGAGGCATCCGCAGGCCGGCTGACCATCGTGCAGGCGGATGCGCTGGAGGTCGATCCAGTCGAGTTGGCTCCGGCCCCGCGGGCCATCGTCGCCAATCTTCCCTACAACGTGGCGACGCCGCTGCTGCTCGGCTGGCTGAAGCGGATCGACGACTTCGCCGGGCTGACGCTGATGTTCCAGAAGGAGGTCGCCGACCGGCTGGTCGCGCAGCCGGGAAGCAAGAGCTACGGGCGGCTGTCGGTGATCACGCAGTGGTGCGCGCGGGCGAAGGTGCTGTTCAACCTGCCGGCCAAGGCCTTCACCCCGCCGCCGAAGATCGAGTCCACCGTTGTCCAGTTCACCGCCCGTCCCGACCCGGAGCCGGCGGACTGGAAGACCATGGAGCGGGTCACCGCCGCCGCTTTCGGCCAGCGCCGCAAAATGCTGCGCCAAAGCCTGAAGCCGCTGGGCGATGCGGAGGCCTTGCTGGCCGAAGCCGGGCTGGTCGGCACCGCGCGGGCGGAGGAGGTGCCGGTGGCCGGCTTCGCCGCCCTGGCGCGGGCGGTCAGGGCCCGGACTGGAGCGTCTTGACGTAGTCGGACAGGCCGACCTGCCGCCGCCGCCGCAGGCGTTCGGCGCGCAGGATGGACTGCACGGACAGCACGCTCTCGTCCACGTCGTGGTTGACGATGACGTAGTCGTATTCGGCCCAGTGGCTCATCTCGTCGCTGGCCTTGGCCATGCGATGGGCGATGACCTCGGCCGTATCCTGGGCGCGGGCGCGCAGGCGGCGTTCCAGCTCCGCGGCCGACGGCGGCAGGACGAAGATGCTGACGAGGTCGTCGCGGGCGTTCTCGGCAACCTGCTGGGTGCCCTGCCAGTCGATGTCGAACAGCACGTCGCGCCCCTCCCGCAAGGCGCCCTCCACCGGGCCGCGGGGCGTGCCGTAGAAGTTGCCGAAGACGTTGGCCCATTCCAGCAGCTCGCGCTCTTCGGCCATCCGCCGGAATTCCGGCTGGTCGACGAAGTAATAGTCCGTGCCCGGCACCTCGCCCGGCCGCATGGGACGGGTGGTCACCGACACCGACATGGTGATGCCGGGGTCGCGGTCGAGCAGCCGGCGCGAGATGGTGGTCTTTCCCGCGCCCGACGGCGAGGACAACACCAGCATCAGGCCGCGGCGGCCGATGTGCCGCGGCGCGGTGGTGGCGAAGGGGGAGGGGGTGGGGGTGGGGGTGG
>OFDN01000254.1_pt1 | contig 49525 bp, 50 predicted proteins | sample 1520971 | NCBI WGS metagenome assembly OFDN01 (sample SAMEA94257418, study PRJEB24077) | hot springs metagenome | biome: Aquatic biome; feature: Geographical feature; material: Water | place: India | collected 2012-06-12 | depth 5 m | reverse complement strand
GTCATTCCCAACTTGATTGGGAATCTGTGCGGGGTAGATTCTTTAACTCACCCCTGAAAAAGTATTAGCCCGACGTTTCCACAGTCGCCCCTCTCCAATTGTAATTAGAGAGGGGGAACGTTGGGTAATCGTACAATTATGTAATAGTCAGGGGTGGGTTAAAAGGCTTGTTTAAGATTCACATGCACAAAACTTGTTAATTGAAGGATGAGACCCTGAAATAGTTTGGGGGGACAAGCGGATATTACTCCGAAAAACTCAACTCCATCAACACTCTTGTATCGCTGGGGAAATAATGCAACACATTGGGGTGTGCTGAATGGACTTCATTTGCAGTTATAAAGCCCTTTTTACTGTATGCTTGCAATGCTTGGGCATTGGTTTTAAAAAGGATAATCTGGGCTTTTTGCAGTGAAGGTGTACGTTGTTTGTGTTCTTTTATCTGCTCGGCAATCACCTTAGCGGCCAAGCTTTTACCACGGTATTGCGGTGCTGTATACACGTGTTCAAATTGTAAAGCCCCTTCTTCCCTATCCACCCGTAGTGATTCAACCACCGCGTTTTTTTCAGTTGCTTTCTTAAATACTTCGCTGCCCAAACCGTAGGCCAGTACTTGCGCTGTAAGCATTGCCGACGGGCCTTCCGCACCTTCAATCCAAGCACAGCAAGTAGCGGCAGGATTGCCGTTTTCGTCCCTTGCCACCAAAAAACCTGATAACCAAAGCTCCTGCCCTTCTACGTCCTCCAGCAACATTTCTTTAAACAGGGGTTTAAGCTCGTTTTCATCTTTCTCAAAAATGGTAGAATAACTAAGCGTATCAGAACCGCTTTTTACCGCAGCAAATACGGCATCAGTAATAAAATCAACATCAGCTTCGGTGGCATAGGTAAACTTCATGCCCGCAAGATACTATACAAGGTGTTTTTAATAAAAGTAGTGCTGTTTAAGCGTGCTTCATCTTTTTAAACAGCAACAAAAAAGCTAGCAAACACAAGATGGCACAAGCGCCGAAGGCATATATAAAGTTTGCGGGATTATTGCCATACAACGCTGCTGATAGCAAAGCGCCACCGCCTATACCAATCTCAAGGGCGATGTAAACGGTAGATAATGCCCTACCCCTAAACTTATCCTCGCCCAAATCAATCGTCCAAGCCATAATGGTGGGTGAGTTGATGCCGTTGGCTATACCAAATAAAAAAGCCGACACCACAAACATAAACAGTCCGTTGGTAAAGCCCAGTACCAGCATTGAGATACTTAGAAGTCCTATCCCCATTTTAAGCGTTTTTACCCGGCCTATCCTGTCTGATAATTTGCCGGCGTACAAACGTGAAGCGATGCTTGACAAGGTAAAAATGGTAAAGAACCAACCTTTTTTACCCGGCTCACCAATGTGTTTGCTAAGGTCGGGCACAAGGGTAAGCATTGCCCCAAAAGCCACGGATACCAGCATATATACTGCTGCAGGTCTCAATACCCTCGGCTCATAAAAATCTTCTTCAGTCACTTTTAATTGCGAGAAGGAGAACTTTTGGGTTTTGGGCAGGGTTTCTTTTAACGGCCATGTAATGATTAAGGCTACAATTCCAAACAGTGATGACACATAGAACATCATGCCGAACGAAAAGTTGATGGCTAATGAGCTGCCCAATGCGGGCCCCATTGCCATGCCTAATGTACCAAACATACTCACCAGCCCTATAGTCTCGCCGCGTCGGTTAGCAGGGGCGATATCTCCCACATAAGCAATAGCTCCGGTAGGGGCAAAACCCGTTGAGAAACCGTGCATAAAGCGCAGGAAGAAGAACAATACCAATGTGGTGAAAAAGGGATATAACAGCCCGCACAATGCCGTCATAAATGTACCGAAAAGCATCACAGGTACGCGCCCTACGGTATCGGTAAGTTTACCGCTAAAGGGACGTGAAATGCCTGCCGCTAATGTAAAAAACGCAATAATATACCCTTTGTAATCCTCGCCGCCCATAAGGGTAAGATAATCGGGCAACTCGGGCACTATCATATTGAAACTTGCAAAAAACAAGAAACTGGATAGGGATAATATCCAGAAATGACGGTTGTATATGCTTTCGGTTTTGGGAGATGCGTTGCCGCTACTATCAGGTTCCATAGGAAGCTGCAAAGGTGGCAAAAAGGTTGCCAAAAAATAAGGGTGTGAAGTGTTTGTGTGTAAATTCTTACGCCTACTCAATCTCTAAGTCAAGGGCATTCTTCAAGTCCATCAGCTTTGGATTCTTTTGTACAAGGCTGTCAAACTTTTCGCGGTTGGTGTAAGGCACAATGTCGTTTTCAGCACTTTGCACAATATCTACCTGCATAGTCAAATCCATGTTGCCTGTGCGGCGACGTAAAAACACCATCATGTCCTGTCGTTCGTCTTCTACCATATCAGCCGATACTTTGTGGGGCACGTGCAATACAAACACATTAGCATTTTGCACATCGGGGGCGGTTTTTTCAAACAAACCCACCAGCGAGCGTTTGTTGGCATCGCGCAAACCTTGCACGTACTCATCCCAAGCGGCGGCAAAATCTTTCTTATCGTTAACAGGAGTTGTTACCTCTGTTTTTTGCTCGTTGGCAGCAGTATTATCAACTACTTTGGGTGTTGGCGGAGGTTGCTTGGCAAAATCCTTTAATGAGGGAAGTCCTGAAAGATTATACGCGGGTTTGTTTTCATTACCCAACGGTTTAGCTTCAGATGTTGGAGCAGGAGGAGTGAGTGTGGGCGTAGCTGTAACTGTGGGTATTGATGCAGAAGGAGTTGCAATAGTGTTACTGCTTTCTACATCATTTTTTTTTTAAGGGCATCGTTGCCTGCCTCAATGCTGATAGCTTGGGAAATAAGGCACATTTTAATCAAAGCAAGCTCAACGTGCAAACGTTGGTTGCGGCTGGCTTTGTAGCCCACCTCAGCGTGTGTGGCAATGCTTAAGGCATTAAACAATAAACCGGTATCAGTGGCTATTGCTTGGGTTTTGTACTTTTCTTTTACGTTATCAGCTACCTGCAACAGTTTTAGGGTGCCCGTATCTTTGCATACCAATAGGTTGCGTATGTGCAGCGAAAGGCCTTCTAAAAATACTAATCCGTCAAAACCCTTTTGCAAAATCTCGTCGTACAAGTTCAGCGCAAGGGGCACATTCTCGGCATTGATAGCATCCGTTACTTTAAAGTAGTAATCATAATCCAGTATGTTCAGGTTTTCAATAACACTGTCATACGTTAAATGATTACCGCTAAAGCTCACCATTTGGTCAAAAATCGAAAGCGCATCACGCAATGCACCGTCGGCTTTTTCTGATACGATGTGCAATGCCAAAGGGTCGGCAACAATGCCTTCTTTCTCTGCAATTTTTTGCAGGTGTTTGGCTATATCGGGTATCTGGATGCGTTTGAAATCAAATATCTGGCAACGCGATAAAATAGTAGGAAGTATTTTATGCCTTTCAGTAGTTGCCAATATAAATATGGCGTACGAAGGCGGTTCTTCTAACGTTTTAAGGAAAGCGTTAAAAGCCGCGCTGCTCAACATATGCACCTCGTCTATGATGTAGATTTTGTATTTAGCACCCTGGGGGGCGTAACGCACTTGGTCAACCAAAGCACGGATATCATCCACGCTGTTGTTGCTGGCAGCATCCAGTTCATAAATGTTAAACGAGTGGCTTTCGTTAAAGGCTTTGCAGCTTTCACATTCGTTGCAAGGCTCTATGCCTTCTTGCAGGTTTTGGCAGTTGATGGTTTTGGCCAAAATACGGGCGCAAGTAGTTTTACCCACCCCACGCGGACCACAAAACAAAAAGGCTTGCGCCAAATGGTTGTTTTTAATCGCGTTTTTTAAGGTATTGGTAACATGGCTTTGCCCCACCACGGTATCAAACGTACCGGGTCTGTATTTGCGTGCCGAAACTATAAAGTTCTCCATCTTTTTGCCGTTGCAAGTTTAAGGGTTTGCAGGCAGTGATAAAAATTTTTTAGTGCGTTTGGGGATAAATGGTTCTATCTATGAAGGTTTTTAAATAATGAACGGATAAGGCTCTCAAAAATGAGACGTGAAATTGTTGTCACATACTAAGAGAATTAAGATGATGAAATACCCTGCTTATTGTATTTTGCAGCAGTGGATGCAAATAAAATAGGAAGGAAAGTTGCTTTATGGTCGCTATTGATTAATGGTCTTGTCGCATTAGTTTATACTCTAATTAACGATGCTGCTTCAATCTTTATATACCTATATGCTTGGATAATATGCAGTGTATTAGGAAACGGATTTGTTATTATTTACATTCTTTTAAGGCTTTTTATAGATAAGACTTACTACAAATCAATCATAACAATAGCCCTATTACTCTTAAACATCTCAATGCTTCCACTTATAGAATACTTTAACAAGCGACTGCCTGTTGAATTTGTTAATACTACAGGAAAATTAATTGAGGATGTGAAGATTTACAAAAATAACATTGTGGAATGTGAGGTGAAAGAATTGGCTCCATTTGAAGAATTGGAGTACACATTTAATAAGTTTGAAGCAAGCAATATTAATCTCCGATATACTATTGATGGTGCTGAAATGAATGATTCAAATGTGATTTGGGTAAATACTGACAGGCCGCTAACCATTAACTTTGTACCGATTGCTTATAACATTGGTCAGATCAAACGCATTTATGTTGATTAAATGGCAACTAATAAATGTAAAATGAGATGTTGCACACTATAAATGAATTCCCTACCTTTGCCGTCCTTTTAAAAAGGATTTAATAAAATTTTAACAGCACATGGATTTAAAAAATTATGAATCTGTAATCATATTTACACCCGTGCTGTCTGATGAACAACTGAAAGATGCAGTTGCTAAATACAGGCAGTTGATTATAGAGCAAGGTGGACAAATTGTGCACGAAGAGAACTGGGGGCTAACAAAGCTTGCCTACCCAATTCAAAAGAAAACTACGGGATTTTATCAGTTATTTGAGTTTAAAGCACCCGGTAAAACTGTGGCAGCTCTTGAACTTCAGTACAAACGTGATGAGCGCATCATGCGTTTCTTAACTATCGCTCTTGATAAGCACGCGGTTGTTTACAACCAACGCAAACGCAATGGCGAGTTTAACCAACCTAAAAAAGATAAGGAGGCAACCGTATGAGTACCCGCGCAGCAGGACACAACCCAAACTTTGTATTCAACACTACCCCAGAGGTAACTAACAAGAAAAAATACTGTCGTTTCAAGAAAAACGGTATTAAATATATTGATTACAAAGACTCTAACTTTTTGATGAAGTTTTTGAACGAGCAAGGTAAAATTTTACCTCGTCGTATCACCGGTACTTCATTAAAATACCAACGCAAGGTTGCACAAGCCGTTAAACGTGCCCGTCACCTTTCGATATTACCTTACGTAGCCGATGGTTTAAAATAATAGGAGGTAGCACAAATGAAAATTATATTAAAACAAGATATAAAAAACCTTGGCTATAAAGATGATGTAGTGGCTGTGAAAAACGGTTATGCAAACAACTACCTTATCCCACAAGGAATGGCTACTATCGCCACCGAAAGCAATTTGAAAGTGTTGAGTGAAAACCTTAAACAAGCTGCTTTCAAACAAGAGAAAATTAAAAACGATGCTTTGGCTATTGCTGATAAACTTAACGGTGTATCAGTGCAATTAGGTGCTAAAGTTGGTGCGAACGGAAAAATCTTCGGTTCTATCAACGCACTTCAAGTAGCTCAAGCCCTTAAAGTAAAAGGTTTTGAAGTTGACCGTCGTAAGATTGTGTTGAACGAGGATCCTAAAGCTGTAGGTTCATACACTGCTACTGTAAACCTTCACCGCGAAGTTTCAGTACAAGTAGGTGTTGAAGTTGTTAGCGAATAAGCTCACTTTAATCTAAAATATAAAAGCCATCCCAAAAGGATGGCTTTTATGTTTCAGTTGAATTTAGCAATTTACTTATCATAGGCTATCGTCTTCCAACTCCAACTCAGGGGCGTTAGGTTGCGCAGCAGCCTCATCATGCGCCACCAATATTTCATTAATCATATCTTCAAAAACAGAACCGCTCAAGTCTGAGTTCTCGGTTATCTTACGTAACTCGGCAATCTGGTCTTCTTTTTTAGGTTTAGCCAATGCCCTGCGCACATAAAGAGCCACGGCAATGTTAGTAGCATCAAACGATAGGTTTTTGTTTTTTATCCAAGCCGTTTCTATCCATTTACCTGCCTTGCGTTTGCCAACAACTTCCGTCCAACCGTCCTGTGTAGATTTCACTGCTACAATATCCGTAGCTTCAAAAAAGTTTTTGGTTATCGTAGCCAAATCAGGGCGACTGTATATATCCGTTTTATCAAAAATTACTGCAACACTTGCTCCCACGGCTACAAAATCAGAACGCACCCACCCCTCTTTACCATCCAACAGGCTTACTTTGTAGTAGCTTACTTTCTTCCCCCCTTCTTGTACCTCCTTGGTTTCCTCCAAAAAGGTTAGTTTTTCCCCCAAAGCAATGGATGAAAGCCATTTTCCTTTCTTTTCAGGGGTTGCTTGCAACGATGTTTTGTCCCAAATACACACCGCTGACGATTTATCTGCAACCGCATCTTTTTGCGGACCGTTCTTTTTGCAACCTGCTCCTAAAAGAGCTAAACAAAGTACCGCAATACCTACAAAGTTTTTCATTCGTTATTTGTCGTAGTTAGTTTTTTAGCCAAAAATAAATGATTAGCAGGCAAAAAAGTTAAGTGTACATGATATTTTATAAATCTTGTTACCTTATTTTGAAGTATCGTTTTTTACATGAAAAAAATAGCACTCCTCCTTTTTGTCCTTCCCTTCTTTTACTCGTGCAAAGAAGACTTAAAAATAACCCATAGCGGCCAAACCATGGGCAGCTACTATAACATTACTTATTATCACCCCGAAGAAGTATTAACCTTAAATGAAATTGATTCTTTTCTGGCTGTTTTTAATAAATCACTGTCAACATGGGATTCTACTTCATTAATCAGTCAATTGAATAACGCACCCCGCCAATATGAGCCGGACAGCTTTTTCTTAACCATGTATAAAAAATCAAAGCAGGTATGGGAACTGAGCAACGGCCTTTTTGATCCCAGTGCCTCGCCGTTGTTTGAGGCTTGGGGGTTTGGACTGAAGAATGCTGAGAAAATGGACAGCACTAAAGTTGATTCGCTAAAAATGTATGTAGGTATGGACAAAAGCTACCTGCAAGGCAACACATTGCTAAAAACCCTGCCGCAGGTAAAATTCAGCTTTAATGCTATTGCGCCCGGCTATGCCGCTGATTTATTGGCACAAATACTGCTTGATAAAGGAGTGGATAATTTTTTAATTGACATAGGGGGTGAGTTTGCCTCGCATGGCAAAAAGCCTGACGGCACAGACTGGAAAGTGGGCATTGAAAAACCGGTTGAAAATCCAGACAGTAAAAACGGCACGCAGGCTATCATTACTTTAAAAAATAATGAAGCACTAGCCACTTCGGGCAATTACCGCAAGTTTTACTACCGCGACGGGAAAAAGTACAGCCACACCATCAACCCTAAAACCGGCTATCCTGTAAGTCATAATTTATTAAGTGTTACTATTGTTGCACCCAATGCCACCACCGCTGATGCTTATGCTACCACTTGCATGGTAATGGGGCTTGAGAGTGCCAAACAATTTGTGGCAGCCCAAAAGGGCATAAAAGCCTATTTTATTTATGACAACGGCGGCAAATACGGCGAGTTTATTACTGAAAACCTTACCAAACAATTGAGCAAATAATCATGAACACCGTTTTATCAAAAACCTTCTTTTTTTTAATAGCCACGTTATTTTGTGTACAAACAAACGCTCAACATAACATTGTAGGCAAATGGATTTCATCACAAGATGGTGATACCGGAATATTCAGCTTTGAAAAAAACGGCTTCTTAACCATAACTGTTGATGGAGAGACAATTGGTGGCGAATTGTTTGATTTCGAGGGATTGGATGCATGTGTAACGTACACTCTTACACCAACAAAAAAGCCTAACATATTTGAGTTAGACATTAATATACGCTCTGCAAGTAATGATAGCACCATTTTTTTAACAGCTCCGGGATTGATAGAGTTTATTGATAAAGGTTCTTTAAAAATGGCAATCAATTTTGAGCACGAAGAAATTGGCCCGTTAACGGTTGAACAAAAATCAAAATTCAGACCCAAGGACCTATCTCCCGCCAGCGAAGCCATTGTATTTAAACGAGTTAAATAAACTATGAAACAGATTTTACAAATTCTTTTAACCCTTTGTTTAGTACTGGGCTTTTCGGCAACAGAAGCTCAAAAAAACCTTAAAGGACGTTGGCTGCACGTGGATGATGCAGGCGACTCAGCCGTGGTTGAGTTAAAAAACAAGAACTTACTGAGCATTTATTTGATTTTTATGGGTGCCATTGATAGTAGTGAGTTTTTTGTTACCGGCGCAGGTAATGAATTTGGAGAAAGCGATGAAGACGAAGATGAAGAAGGGGGCTCTATGTTGGTGGATGCAAAATACAAAACCTCAAAAACCTATAAAAACCACCTGTATTTTGTGCTTTACCATGCCGGGACTAATAAGCCCTATTTGATTTATCCGCTACTATACAGCCAGCCTTCGCCTGATAAATTAGTGCTTACTATTTCTGAAGAATATTCTGATTTTATGGACGGGGTGCTGTATACCGATGAAAGCTCGTGGAAAAAAGCAGAAGATATTTTACTGAATATGACCCCCGAAAATGTTGAAGAGGTTGAATTTGTGCGATGGTAACAGATAAATATGGCTACCATAACACTCGAAACCCGAATAAATGCCCCGATTGAGACTTGCTTTAATCTTGCAAGAAACATTAGTGTGCATCAGCTATCTACCGCCCAAACGCGAGAAAAAGCTGTTGCAGGACGAACTAACGGTTTAATAGAGTTAGGTGAAACGGTTACTTGGGAAGCTATTCATTTTGGAATTAAACAACGTCTAACTGTTAAAATCACCCAATTAAAATTCCCGTATTTATTTGTGGACGAGATGGTATCCGGTGCCTTTAAAGCTATGAAACATATACACCGTTTTGCTCCTACTGAGCATGGCACGCTGATGACCGATGAGTTTTCTTACACCACTCCACTAAGCGTTTTAGGCCGCCTATTTGATGTATTGATTTTAAAAAGATACATGACTGCTTTTTTGCAGAAAAGAAACGGGTTGCTGAAACAACTGGCCGAGAATGCAGCCCAATAAGCCTAAAACTTCTGCCAGTTATATCGGAGCCTGAAAGGCTCACCTTTACCCACAAAAACAAGATCGCTCACATTGGCTTGGTACACCACCAAGTCACCGTTTATCCAATAATTATTCACCACTTCGTTCGATATATTTTTCACCTCACCGTTGCGGTACATCATTAAATTGTTCAACCGGTTTTTAAACACCAATGTATGATTAAACACCTTTATACCATTGGGCAAAAAGTATTCTAAAAAGTGAACATTACCCCTGTCAAATACCTTTAAGCGGTTATTCTCGTCCATGTAATACACCAAACCGTCTTGTACCCAATACTTCTCGGGCAAAAACGTTTCAAGGCAATACACACTGTCTTTATAAAACACTTTAAAATCATTGTTCTTAGTGTGGTACAGTACTATATCATCCCCTACAGTATAAAAGTTAGGTGTTAGCTCTTCTAAATCATACACCACACTGCTGTTATATACCTTGAGCCGGCCTGTTTGGTCAAGGTAGCCCACCGTATTTAATCCCACCTGATAATTCTCCACCTCATACTGCTCAAGCGTTTTTACCTTTCCGCGTAAAAAAGCCTTAAATATGTAGGCGTTGGTATTATAAGCCACAATGTTTCGCGTAGCTTTATATTCACGCACGGGTATATTATTAATATTGTATATCGTACCGTCGTAAAACACCTTAAACGCATTGGTACGGTCATAAAAACACACCACACTATCGTGCACAGTATACTCGCCTGAATAAAAACTCAACTTCGTTACATTCTCTTTCCAATACACATATAAATTGTTGCTAACGGTAAAAGCGAGCATGCCTCTTGAGAATTGAAAATTTGAGGGTGGGTTTTGTGCTAATTGCTGACTAGTTGCATTTAACGACACTTTGAAAAAGTCCATACGATCAACAAATGCAGCCGACTGTGTACCAAACTTATAATTCTGCACTCTGCGTTCATCCATACGTCTGATAGCTCCATCATTATACACATACAAAATGCCGAAGGTATCAGTGTAAGCAAAAAAATACTGGGCAGCTGATGTTAAAAAAGAACACAGGAACACTGCTAAAAAAACAGCGTTTTTTGAACGGATAAAACCAAAAACTTTATGTAATCGATTAGTGTTTTGCAAAACTATTCTGCGGCTTTTTCACAATCTTTAGAAACCGGTTGCCCACAAACCGTGCAAGTGATGCCATCTTTGAGCAACATAGGGTTTTTTGAGGCGCACCCTCCGCGTACTTCTGCATCCTTTATAAAAAACAAGCGGATGGCAAAAAGCCCGAAGCCGATACCTAAAACCGCTAAAGCCAATAGTATTGTTGCCATGTTACAAAATTAACGAATAATGCTTCTTAAAAGTATAAAAACGCTGCACTTTGCACAACTTTTTGTAGATAATTTTCGTTATTTAATCAAACAAACGGTGCTTTAATACAAATTTTGGCTATATATTTGTATTACAAACGGCAAACTATGACATCTATAAAAACTACAGGCAAACAACTATTGCGCAAAGGCATAGTTTATATTTTGCTACTTGCTAATGTTGCCGCTTACATTGCTACTGATAATTTCTTTGCCACCCGCACCGTAACTTCTGAACAAGAAGATAAAAAAGATTTGGTTTCAAACCTTTATACAGGCTGGAAAGTAATTGATTGGAGTTTTTCTCTCATCGATTATTTCCGTAATGTAGGCGAGAGCAAAAAATAAAAACTAAGACATTTATCTACTTTAGCTGTGGCGTTTGCCCACACACATGTCAACATTCAATTTTCGTCGGTATAAATTAGAGCATATATTCTTTTGGTTGCTATACACACTCTTTTGGGTGATAGTATCAGGCAGTACTGCACACATTTCAGAAATCATAAAATCGCTTATTGTTGTTTTTTTTCATGCCGCTACAGCGTACTTTAATATTTATGTATTAGTACCGCTGTTGCTACAAAAACAAAAGTATTTATCCTACTCATTAAGCCTTATATTATCAATTACCCTTACCAGCTTTCCGCTGGCTATTGTTATTTTTTATTACTCAGGAGGGGGAGCAAACAGTGCCATTTGGGATATTTGGTCGCAAGAGTTCTTTGTGTTTCATTGCATCACCACATCGTATGCGGTGGCAATAACACTAATGCTTCGTTTGCTGTTGCAGTGGTATGAACGTGAACGTGAAAAAGCCGAACTGTTGAGGCTTACCAGTGAAACCGAACTGAAATTCCTGAAAGCCCAAATTAATCCTCATTTTTTGTTTAATTGCTTAAACAGCATATACGCTCTTACTTTAAAAAAATCAGACGATGCCCCGCAAATTGTTTTAAAACTCTCTGAAATGCTTCGTTATATACTATATGAAGCCGGAAATGAAAAAGTAACCGTTGATAAAGAAATTAATTACCTGCGAAATTATTTAGAACTTGAACAAATAAGATTGGGAAACAGGGGTGAAATAATTTTTGAACATACTACCGACAGCGAAGACTATCTTATTGAACCTATGCTGCTTATGCCCTTTGTTGAAAATAGTTTTAAGCACGGGCTTAATATGAAAGCAACGGACGGGTGGGTAAAAATCATCTTACAAATAAGCAACGGAAAACTCCACTTCTGCATCAGTAATAATAAAGGGGCAAAAAACTACGTTACAAGTAACGAAGTAGGCGGTATTGGCATAGAAAATGTAAAAAAAAGGTTGGAGATGCTATATAAAAACTCCCATGTTTTGCAGGTAGTTGATGGGGATGATATTTATGAAGTTACACTAAACTTAGAAATTGATTGATTTTTACCTTTCTGTTACATACTTTACAGGCAACTTTGCGTTTATAAAAAATAATTACACACACTTTTGCAATTTTCAACCAACCTAAAAACCGATGTTATGACAGTAAGCTGTCTGATTGTTGATGATGAGCCCTTGGCGCAAGACATCCTTGATAGTTACGTAAAAAAAACACCCCAGCTGAATTTAGTAGGTATTTGCAGCAATGCTATCGAAGCACTTGAAAAAATGAAACATAATCAAGTGGATTTGATATTTCTGGATATACAAATGCCTGAAATCACAGGGATTGATTTTTTACGTTCTCTCAAAGACCCTCCAATGGTTATTTTTACCACTGCATACCAAAATTATGCTGTTGAAGGATTTGAATTAAATGCTATCGACTATCTGCTGAAACCCTTTTCACAAGAGCGTTTCTTGAAGGCTGTACGCAAAGCCGAAGAGTTGTTTGTGCTAAAAAATGAGCATAGCCAGCGTGAAGACGATTATATTTTTATCAAATCAGACCAAAAGCTTCAGAAGGTAAGCTACAACGATATTTTATTTGTTGAGGCCCTTGCTGACTATGTGAAAATACATACCCCCGAAAAGCGATATATTACCCTGCAAACCATGAAAAATATGGAAGAAAAACTACCCGAAAGGTATTTTAAAAGGGTACATCGTTCATTTATTGTTGCCTTAGATAAAATTATAACTATTGTAGGCGGGAATGTTGAAATTAACGGCCAAAAAATACCGATTGGTAAAAACTATAAAGAAGGCTTTTACGACGCTTTAAAAAAGAATAACATACTTAAATAACGGTTACACATTTTTTCAAATATTGGTAAGCCCCTCTTAAAAAGGGGCTTTTTTATTTTACCGATTTCTCAAAACAGAAAAAGGGTAGCTCCCTGCCTTCAAAAAATACTTGGCCGCAGTTGGTATAGCCACGCCTAACATACAAAGCAACCGAACGTTCATTGGCGCTATATGAATCTAACCGAATGGCAGCATAACCCTGCTCTTTAGCAAAATATTCTGCAAAATCCATCAATTGCCTTGCAATACCTTGTTTCTGAAAACCAGGAGCCACGGCAAGCCTGTGTATCACTAATACTTTTCCTTGCAAACATTGCCAGCCAATAGTATCGTATTGTGGCGATTGTTCTTCATTTAAACATATCAAGCCTAAACACTTACCATTTTCTATAACCCCAAACAACTCCTGCGCTTGTATATCCGTCTCAACAGTTGATAGTACAGGGTATTTATCAGTCCACTGAAAAATACCTTGCTCATCAAGTGCGGCTTTACAATCCTTGTAAATAGTAAATACTTCGTCTAATCGTTCAATATTTATCTTCTTAATTGCCATAAAAAACTTTACCCGCAATATCAGCAAGCAACGCCAATAATTGCGGGTAATTGTATATCAGATAAAAGAATGCTATTAATCTACTTCGGCTTTAATTTTTAAGCCACTCTTAGCAATCTCACGTATTTTCACATCTATTTCTTCGCACAGCTCAGGATTGTCTTTCAACAATTGGCGTACAGCATCACGGCCTTGTCCCAACTTGGTATCGTTGTAGCTAAACCACGAACCGCTTTTCTTAATGATATCGTAATCAACGCCCATGTCTATAATCTCCCCGATGCGAGAAATACCTTGACCATATAAAATATCAAACTCAACCACACGAAATGGGGGAGCCACTTTGTTTTTTGCAACCTTCACCTTGGTTCGGTTACCAACTATTTCCATACCTTCTTTTAGCTGACCTATGCGGCGTATATCCAAACGTACTGAAGCATAAAACTTCAACGCATTACCACCGGTAGTAGTTTCAGGGTTACCAAACATCACCCCTATTTTTTCGCGCAACTGGTTAATAAAAATACAAATACAACCTGTTTTATTAATTGTACCTGTTAGTTTACGCAACGCTTGCGACATCAAACGGGCTTGCAAACCCATTTTACTGTCACCCATATCGCCTTCAATCTCAGCCTTTGGAACTAACGCAGCAACAGAGTCAATTACCAACACATCAATAGCTCCTGAACGTATCAAGTTATCGGCAATTTCAAGTGCCTGCTCACCATCATCAGGTTGAGAAATCAACAAATTATCTGTATCAATGCCCAATGCTTGCGCATAATTTTTATCGAAAGCATGTTCAGCATCCACAATAGCACAAATCCCGCCTTTTTTCTGGGCTTCAGCAATGCAATGCATGGCCAATGTAGTTTTACCCGACGATTCGGGGCCGTATATTTCTATTACCCTGCCGCGCGGAAAACCGCCCACTCCCAGTGCTACATCCAAGCCCAATGAACCGGTCGACACTGCCTCTACTTCCTCCACCCTGTCGTCGCTCATCTTCATCACAACACCCTTGCCATAGGCCTTTTCCAAGCGTTCTATGGTTGATTGTAAAACTTTTAGTTTTTCTGTATTCTCGGCCATATTTTTCTGTTAATTTCGTAAAGCAAATGTAATACGATTTGAATAGCAACTGCAAGATGTGGATAAATTTTTCATCTTTATAATGTTGAAATTTCAAACAAAAACCCTCTGTCACTTGTAACACGTATGTTTGATTCAGTTTATGTATCTTTTAGTAGTAAGCGGTATTATACATTACATGTAAGCCGCACCGCTTTTTATTCGAAAAATCAGCCTTTGTAAACGAATTTTTGTTTTATTTTAACAGCAACATTGTATTTTTAACGTCACAAATGACTCCCATAAAAACACACATTCCAGCAATTAACAGTTGTTTACGACGTTATAAAACTATGATGTGGTTTTTATGCTTGGTTACATTATTGGCTTCTTGTACAGAAAAAACACAGGAAAAACCATTAGGGGTGTATGATAGAATAGGGGAAATTCCACCGCCGGATGGCTTTGTGCGCGATACAACAGGGATTGACAGTTTTACACTGTACTTACGTAACCTTGAATTGAAAGAAGATAAAACGGTGTATTTGTATAACGGACAGAAAAAAGAAAACCAAGATGCACAGTTTGCAGTTGTTAAAATGGACGTTGGCAACCGTGATTTACAACAATGCGCCGATGCCGTAATACGCTTGCGGGCAGAGTATTTATTTAGCAGAAAAGAATACAAAAGAATCCACTATAATTTTACTAACGGTGAGCGGGCTGAGTACAAATCGTATGCTGAGGGTGACCGTCCCGTATTACTAAATAACCAAGTACGTTGGGCACGAACCGCAAAAAGAGACTACAGCTACAAAACTTTTAGAAAGTATTTGGATGTGGTATTTACATACGCAGGCACATTATCGCTAAATGCTGAGTTAATGAAAATATCGGTAGATGAAATCCAGCCCGGCGATATTTTTATACAAACCGGTTACCCCTATGGCCACGCAGTGATGGTGGCTGATGTAGCTATAAATAAACAAACCGGACAACGAACCTTTATGCTGGTGCAAAGTTATATGCCGGCACAAGAAATACATGTGTTGAAAAATCCCGAGAATACTAATAATCCTTGGTACACTATTGCCTATGGACATGATTTGAACACCCCTGAATGGACGTTTAAATCCATTGACTTGAGGCGGTTTAACGACTAATGTGATTACTTTTGCTACTGCACATGCAGCTTTTTTATTCGCACAACATTCAAAACAATACAATACGGCTTGAGGATGAAGAGTTTCATCACCTTAAAGTATTGCGCAAAGCGGTAGGCAGTGAACTTGCCGTAACCGATGGTAAGGGAAATTTATTTAGTGCCCGCATTAAAGAAATTGCGAAGCACCATTGTATTGCCGAAATAGAGAACACACAGCATATTGAACAATCAGCACATCCACTGCACGTCGTGGTAGCCCCTACCAAAAATATCGACCGTATTGAGTGGCTGGTTGAAAAACTAACAGAGATTGGTGTGGCTAAAATTAGCTTTATACAATGCACACACTCGGAACGTAAAGTGCTTAAAACGGAACGATTGAACAAAATTGCGCTTTCGGCCATGAAACAATCGTTGCAGTTTTACTTACCACAGTTAAGTGAACTACAAACTTTTGAAAATTTTATAAATACCGCTCTGCAAAATGCCAACCTGTTTATGGGGTATTGCGAAACCGAAAACACACAACACTTACTTTCTCAACCGTTTACTTATCAAAACTCAGTAATATTAATAGGACCCGAAGGAGACTTTAGCCCTGCCGAGGTACAAGCTGCACAAAAAGCAGGTTTTGAACCGGTATCCTTAGGCGTAAACCGTTTGCGCACAGAAACTGCTGCAATGGTTGCTGCAACGCTCATAAATGCTAAATTTGAAATTAACCCATGAAACTAAAGCACATCACGCTTCTGCTGATAACTTTTATAGTATTCTCTTCGCTGGCTCCTCCCCCGTCGTTTAAAATCGCACGGCTGAAATACGGAGGCGGCGGTGATTGGTATGCAAATAAAACTTCGTTGCCCAACCTTATCCGCTTTTGTAATAACAATTTGGATATGAACATCGACCCCGATGAGGCAACTGCTGAACCCGGTAGTGCTGAGATTTTTAATTACCCTTTTATACACATGACCGGTCACGGAAACTTTGTATTTACCGACCAAGAGGCCGAAAATTTGCGCAACTACTTAATGGGAGGCGGCTTTTTGCACATAGATGACAATTATGGTTTAGACCCTTACGTGCGTCCGCAAATGAAAAAGGTATTTCCTGATTTAGACTTTGTAGAGTTACCATTCAGCCATCCTATTTATCATCAGAAATATAATTTCCCCAACGGGTTGCCCAAAATACACGAGCATGATAATAAACCGCCGCAAGGATTCGGGTTGTTGTATGAGGGACGTTTGGTATGCTTTTACACTTACGAGTGCGATTTAGGTAACGGCTGGGAAGATGCCGGTGTGCACAACGATAGCGAAGAAAAGCGTCAAAAAGCCTTGCAAATGGGTGCAAATATGCTGCAATTTGCCTTCACGCAGTAAACTTAGCCCCTATTTTATCCGTCATAAAAGAACATTAGCAGGATAATTTTACCTTTTCATCTTAATTTGTATGTAAGGGTAAGTAAATGGAATAATCATTGTAAATTATTTTGGAGAGAGAACAACGTATGTTGAAGAAATTTTTTGTAGCCCTTGGGGCTTTTTGGATAATTGCTGCCAGTGCACAGCAAGATAGTACTTCCCTATCATTACTAAACTTGCAGCCTATGCCCCGCCACCAGCAAATCAGTCAGGTGGTAAGCGGATTGCTAAGCAGCCAAGCCTATCATAAAGTTGAACTTGACGACGAGTTGAGCAAAAAAGTATTTAAAGAATACCTTGCCGCCGTTGATTACACCCGTAGCTTCTTTTTGCAAAGCGATATAGATGATTTTGCAAAGGATGAGCTAAAACTTGATAATTACCTGCAAGATGGTAAACTGGAGTTTGCCTACAAGGTATATAACACTTTTTTAATGCGCGCTGAAGACCGTATTGCCTTTACCCGCATTTTGCTTGAAGACTCGATGGATTTTAGTGCCAATGATTCGTTTGAGGTGGATAGAGAAGCTTCGCCGTGGAGCGCTAATAAAAGTGATTGGGATAAGCTATGGACGAACAAAATTAAATACGAATGCCTTAGCATGATTGCTACCGGTAAAGACTGGAAAAGCACTTCGGATGTAGTACGTAAACGCTACGACAACTACGAAAAGCAGTTGAAGAAGATGAAAAGCGAAGACGTGTATGATATTTTCATGAACTCGTTTACTACCATTATCGACCCTCATACCAACTATTTTTCGCCCCGTGCTGCTGAAGATTTTAATATCGGTTCATCGCTTTCATTAGAAGGTATCGGAGCTACCCTGCAAACCGAAGGAGAATATACCAAGGTACGCGAAGTCGTAAAAGGAGGCCCTGCCGACCGTAGCGGAAAAGTACAGGCCAACGACCGCATTGTGGCTGTTGCACAAGGTGATACAGGCGAATTTGTAGATGTGCTGGGCTGGCGCATAGACGATGTGGTTTCCTTAATACGGGGCAAAAAAGGGACTGTTGTACGTCTTAAAATTATTGATGCAAAAGCTGCCGTAACAGATAAACACAAAGAAGTACGAATAGTACGTGATAAAATAAAACTTGAAGACCAAGCTGCCAAAGGCGAGATACAAGAAATTAAACGCGGTAAAACCACCTATAAAGCAGGGGTAATTAAGTTGCCATCTTTTTACTATGATTTCCAAGGTGCAAAATCGGGCGACAAAAGCTTTAAAAGTACTAGCCACGACGTGAAAATTATCATAGATAGCCTCTCTAAAATTGGGATTGACGGTTTAGTAATTGACTTGCGTAACAACGGTGGCGGAGCTTTGCTTGAAGCCATAAAACTTACAGGATTGTTTATCAAAAACGGCCCTGTAGTAGAGGTGAAAAACCTTGATGGAAGTATTGATGTTGAAACGGATAACGATCCCGGTGTGGCATACGACGGCCCATTGGTGGTATTGGTAAACCGATTTAGTGCCAGCGCCTCAGAAATTTTTGCAGCAGCCATCCAAGATTATGGTCGTGGAATTATAGTTGGAGAACAAACACACGGCAAAGGTACTGTGCAAACCGTTGTTGACCTCAATCCGTATTTATTTTTACCAAAAGGTGAAAATGCAGGACAGTTGAAAATAACCATTGCTAAATTTTACCGTGTAAACGGCAGCAGTACTCAAATAAAAGGGGTAATCCCTGACGTAGCCTTGCCCAGCTTGTATGCAAGCAAAGAGTTTGGTGAGGACGAAAGCCCATACGCTTTGCCTTGGGACCAAATTAAAGGTGCCGATTACACCAAAACTGCTGACCTTGCAGGTACACGCAACCAATTGATCGAAACTCACAAAAGCCGCATGAAGAAAAATAACGCCTACAAGTTTTTGCTTGAGGATATTACCTCTGTTGAAATTGCACGTAATCGCCGCTATGTAAGCGTGCAGTTTGATGCTTACAAACGTGAAATTGACAAAAACGAGAAAGAGAAAAAAGCGCGTGAAGCCCAAATTGAAAAACTTGAAAAAGACGGCAGCTACCAAAAAGACTTAATCCTACACGAAGGCCTTGAGGTATTGCTGGACTTTAAACTTGCAAAAACATAAGGCCTATTTTAAAAACACATACATAATGCCCTGTATTTATGCCAAAAGCAAATTACAGGGCATTTTTCATTACTTAATGTAGTGCACTAGAGCTACTACAACATAATTCAAGCTCTGTAAAGCTATTTGTTCAACCTTTAGGCAAATCAGGTTATCTTCGCGCAAATTTTTTTGAAACGCACGAATGGAATTAAACGAACAGGAACTTTTACGCAGGCAAAAGATTGACCAATTGCGTGAGTTGGGGATTGAGCCCTTCCCTGCTGAACTTTTTGAGGTAAATGCCTCAACAGTACACATTTTAGAAAACTACACCCCTGAGAAGGCCGATGAGTTTAAGAATATATCAATAGCCGGTAGGGTAATGTTGGTACGTGATATGGGTAAGGCTGCTTTTGCTGTTTTACAAGACAGTAAGGGTAAGATACAGATATATGTGAACCGCGACGAAATTTGCCCCGGAGAGGATAAAACCCTATACAATCCTGTTTTTAAAAAACTGGTAGATATTGGCGACATTATTGGAGTTAAAGGCCATGTGTTTACCACACAAACCGGCGAAATATCAATACACGTTACTGAGTTTAAGTTTTTGAGCAAAGCAATAAAATCATTGCCGATTGTAAAAGAAAAAGACGGTGAGGTGTTTGATGCTTTTAGCGACCCTGAGCAACGCTACCGCATGCGCTACGTGGATTTGATTGTAAACCCGCACGTGCGCGAAACCTTTATAAAACGCACCAAACTGATGAACACCATGCGCCAATACCTGAACGAAAAAGGGTATTTGGAGGTAGAAACGCCCATTTTACAGCCCATGTACGGTGGTGCAGCAGCTCGTCCGTTTAAAACACACCACAACACATTGGATATGACGCTATACCTGCGCATTGCCAACGAGTTGTACTTGAAACGCCTGATTGTTGGCGGCTATGACGGTGTGTATGAATTTTCGAAAGATTTCCGTAACGAGGGGATGAGCCGTTTCCACAACCCTGAGTTTACCCAGATTGAGTTGTATGTTGCTTACAAAGACTACTACTGGATGATGGACTTGGTGGAAGAGATGGTAGAGCAAATTGCGCTGAACCTGCACGGAACTACTGAGGTAGTTTGCGGACCAAACGTTATAAACTTTAAACGCCCTTGGAAACGCTACACCATGTACGGAGCTATACAAGAGTTTACCGGTGTTGATGTGAGCAAAATGACCGAAGAGGAAATGGCTGCGGCAGCTCGCAACATGGGTATCCATATTGATAGCACAATGGGTAGGGGCAAAATTATTGATGAGATTTTTGGTGCTAAAGTAGAACCGCTTTTAATACAGCCTACTTTCATCATGGATTATCCTGTAGAAATGTCGCCACTGGCTAAGAAACACCGCACCGAGCCCGGCTTGGTAGAGCGTTTTGAAGCAATATGTAACGGTAAAGAGATTTGCAACAGCTTTAGCGAATTGAACGACCCGATTGACCAACGCCAACGTTTTGAAGAGCAATTAGAACTGGGCAAACGCGGTGATGAAGAAGCAATGATGCTTGACGAGGACTTTTTACGTGCGCTTGAATACGGTATGCCGCCAACAGCAGGTTTGGGTATTGGTATCGACCGTTTGAGTATGATTATGACCAACTCAAACTCTATTCAAGACGTGTTGTTCTTCCCTCAAATGCGCCCCGAGAAGAAAGAAACTGAAGTAGAATTAACTGCTGATGAAAAGCTGGTGCTTGATATTTTGAAAAAACACAACACCATGCCTTTGGCCGATTTGAAAGAGGCAGCTGCACTTAGCGGCAAAAAATGGGACACTGCCATTAAAGGCCTCACCAAGCACAACGTTGCCAAGGTGGTAAAAACCGATACATCATTAGATGTTGAGTTGGTTTAACCTTTGATTTCTTTATAAGCAAAAAGGCGGTTTCAAAAAATTGAAACCGCCTTTTTCGTTATAGTGTGTTACGCTTTCTTATTCCTCTTCTTCTGTTTCGTGCACATCTTTTTTGCCCTTCTTGCCTTTGTCTCCCTTGTCGCCTTTATCACCCTTATCCCCTTTTTTCTTGTCTTTGCGTTTATCTTTCAGCTTTTTAAACAGGTGTTTCCTAAACTCTACCTCGGCCTTAAAAATCATCGCTACCTTTTTCACAGGCAACACTTTCTTAAACTCAGCCGTGTGTTTTTTAATCAAATCCACCTCTTTTTGCTTAAACTCAATAATATCATTAATCAGTTTTTCGCATTCGGCATCGGTCATAAAGGTTAGGTCAACATCCTCTAAATCAATGTCTGTTTTAAACGTTTTGCGTAGCTCCTCACTCTCCGTCATAAACTTCTCGTACAAAGGCATAAATTTTTTCTCTTCATCCTCAGTAAGAGCCAGTTTCTTTTTCAAAAACTCCACTTTAAGCTCTTTAATCTTTTCCTTATCGGGTTGTGCAAATGCGCTCACCGCAAAGCAACCCATCAATAATGCTATTATTATCTTTTTCATACTCGTTGTTATTTATCAAAGGTTTTCAAATAATGTTTCGTCGGCGTGTTCAAGCAAATACTCTTCAATATCCTCCGCATCCAATTCAGCGGCGCTGTCCTTTATCACCCCTGAACGGCCTTTACTATCCACTGTTTCTACCGACACTTTATCATCATCATTTTCAAGCACATACACAAGTATATCTTCATCCAGTGTTTCATCAACACCCACAAGTTCAATACCACCGGCCAAGTACTCTTCTATAGCCTCTTCACTAATGTCCAAAGTGTCCTGCATTTCGGCAGTTACAAGCGGCGGTTGTTCAGGCGTTGGAGAGGCAAAGAACACAAAATACCCTGCTACAAGTACAATAACCGCTGCCGCCGGGATTGAAAACGCAGGGCGTAAAAAGACACTGTAAAAGGGTGCCTTTTTGTGTTGCGACCTACTCTCAATTTTTTCTTTTACGGTAGAAGAAAATGTATCGAAATAGCCCTGAGGGACTTTAAAGTTTTCCTCGGGTTTTGAGTTGCCTGTCAGCTTTCGTATATGTTCGTCATTCGGTTCCATTTGTCTATTTGATAAGTATAACAGCTTATGGTTTAATCACTTTCTAAAAATCTTTCAATTTTTTTTACGGCATGGTGGTACGATGCCTTCAATGCGCCCACACTGGTGCCCAATACCTCGCTTATGTCTTCATACTTCATATCGTCATAATACTTCATATTAAACACTATGCGTTGTTTTTCGGGCAGTTTCAGCAGAGCCTTTTGCAGCTTGCGCTCAATTTCATTGCCTGTGTAATGGCTGCTATTGTCAATTTTTGAGCTTAACTCAGCTTCAACATCTACAAGCGGCAAAAAGAAGCGGGTGCGCTTCTTTTTCAAAATAGCCAAGGCCTCGTTGGTGGCAATGCGGTACAACCAAGTGTACAGCTTACTGTCTTCTCTGAAATTTAAAAGGTTTTCCCACACCTTGATAAAGGTGTTTTGAAGGGCATCGTCGGTATCGTCGTGGTCAATTAAAATCTTGCGTATGTGCCAATACACCTTCTTCTCATATTTTTTAATAATGAGGTGTAGGGCAAGGCTGCGCGTGCGTTCGTCTTTAAACTGGCGCACCAGTTGCTCATCTTCGCTTATTTGGGGGTTTGCCTCGCTCAACTACGGTGTAAGGTTATGTACGCAATTTATCCTTTGCGTTGCAAAACCTTTTGTACGGCAGTTACCACATCGGGGGCATCCAAACCGTATTTTGTCATCAATGCTTCGGGAGTACCACTTTCGCCAAAAGTATCTTTTACGGCAACCATCTCAACAGGTGCAGGGGTAGTGCGGGCCAATAACTGGCATACACTGTCTCCCAAGCCTCCGTTCATTTGGTGTTCTTCGGCGGTTACTACGCATTTGGTTTTTGCAACTGACTGTAAGATGGCAGTTTCATCCAAAGGTTTAATGGTGTGTATATTTATTATTTCGGCACTGATACCTTTCTCGGCCAAAATATGTCCGGCTTCGATGCACTTCCACACTAAATGGCCTGTACAAACGATGGTTACATCGGTTCCCTCGTTCAGCATCACTGCTTTACCAATCTCAAATTTTTGGTCGGGTGCGGTAAAGTTAGGCACTACAGGACGGCCAAAACGCAAGTAAACAGGCCCGTGGTGATTGGCAATAGCTATGGTAGCGGCTTTGGTTTGGTTAAAATCGCAGGGGTTAATCACCGTCATACCGGGCAGCATTTTCATTAGCCCAAGGTCTTCTAATATCTGGTGGGTAGCACCGTCTTCACCCAAGGTTAAGCCAGCGTGCGAAGCACATATTTTTACGTTCTTATCCGAGTATGCGATAGACTGGCGAATTTGATCGAAAACACGGCCGGTAGAAAAGTTAGCAAACGTTCCGGTAAAAGGTATTTTACCCGTGGTTGCTAAACCTGCCGCCAAACCCATCATGTTTGCCTCAGCAATGCCTACTTGAAAAAAGCGTAGCGAAAACTCTTTTTGGAAGGCATCCATTTTCAACGACCCGGTAAGGTCGGCGCAAAGGGCTACTACATTAGGGTTGGTTTTTCCTAATTCTAACAAACCTGCCCCAAAACCAGAGCGGGTATCTTTCTTGTCCAGTATATCGTAGTGTTTCATTTTTCAGTTACTGACTTATTGGTGAACCGAGTACTGCTGTAAAGCCCTCAGCTAACCCGTAATTTTTTAATTCAAATTAATATTTGTAGCTCCCCCCGATGTGATTTCAAACTCACGTTCAGAAGTAAGTACGGTTAAATTGGCCTTCATCGGCCTGAAAATCAACTTGTATTTACCCGGCTGCAACAATATGGTTTGTTTACGGTTTTTAGAGTCAAAATCCGCTACCCACTCAAAATTGTTGTTTTTATTCATGGTAAAAATACCCCCCGTAAATTCATTACCCAATAGTAAAATTAGTTTACCGGGCTGCGGAATAGTTACCGTAGTGGTAGTGCTTTGGTCTATCGATACATTGCTCATGTACACACGCGGTGTAGTAAGCACCTCTAAGTCATATTTGCCCACAATCAGCTTGCGTCGGGTATTAAACTCCTGCACGTTAATGGTTTCGGTTTTCCCGCCTTGCATTACGCGTGCAAATACGCGCTCATAGTTGGTAAGTCCGTCCATTTTCAGCATCAAATCTCCTTGCGGAGCATCCACAGCAATAATGTTGTGTTTGCCGGGCATCACCTCAATACCGTATTTATACACAGGAGGCAAGGTGTGTACTACCATATCGTACTTATAACCGGGGTCTAGCACTAAGGTATCGGGCACTCCCCTGTCGTTCATCGTGTGTATATAGTTATAAATTATTTTGTGGCTGCGCGAGTCGTAAAACGTCATGTTTACATTGGTTTCAGTCGCCCTGCCTTTTATATCCAGCAAGTTTACCTGAGCCGTTGTTGCGTTTAACGCTTGCGAAACTACCGTACCCAAAATACTCTCAAAATCACCTTCAGTTTTGGCATCAAAATACCTGCCCACACACTCAAAAGCACCCGCAAAATTTTCATTACCGCCCACCCCGATAACAAACGGGCGCAGCATTACGCCTTGTTTTTGCAAGGCTTCTGAAACAGCACAGGGGTCGCCGTCGCATTCTTCAATACCGTCGGTAATCAAAATAATAATGTTTCGCCAACCGGGTTGGTTGGGAAAATCATAGGCGGCCTGTGTAAGCGAATAGGCTATCAGTGTGGTACCGCTGGGTTTTATCCCTTGCAGTTTCTTTTTAATGTCTTCGGCATTGTCTTTCCCAAAAGGAACTTCTAAACGGGTGTCTTTACAGTTTTGGGCAGCTTTAGGGCTGGTATGCCCATACACACGCAAACCAACCTCAACAAAATCAAAGGTTTTAAGGCTGTCAACCATCTTACTGAGAAGATTTTTAGCAACCGTCATACGATTGTCCTTCTCCATCTTTGCCCACATACTACCCGATGCATCCAGCAAAAACAAAATCCTTGTCTTTTTTTGCGAAAACGAGGGCAGCATAAATAGGCTCAGCAAAGCGGCCAACAGGTATTTTTTATATCCGTTCATCCTTTAATTTTCCGTAGTGTTCATTGTATCAATGAAAAAACTGTGCCTTTTATTATCCTGCTCATTGCTCAAGGGTAAAAATCCCTAATCACAAATCACCAAACACTATTTAATAATCACCAAACGTTTCAGGCAATTGTGCCAATGCGGCTGCCAATTGCTCATCGTTAGGAGCTATACCGTGCCATTTGTGGCTACCCATCATAAAATCAACGCCTGCACCCATTTCGGTTTTCATTACTATCATGGTAGGTTTGCCGTTAAAAGCCATCGCTTTTGCTTTATCAAGTGTAACTACCACTTCTTCCATCACGTTACCATCCATTTCAAGTATTTGCCAGCCAAAAGCTTCAAACTTCTCTCTAAGGCTTGTAAAGCCCATGATGTCTTTGGTGCTGCCGTCAATTTGCTGGCCGTTAAAATCAACCGCTACTATCAGGTTATCCACCTTGTTGTGGGCGGCATACATCACCGCCTCCCAAATCTGGCCTTCTTGCAACTCACCGTCACCGCATAGAGCAAATACAAGGTTGTTCTCGTTTTCCAGCTTTTTGCCTAAAGCAATACCTGCTGCAACAGAAAGCCCCTGACCCAATGAACCGCTGGCAATACGCACACCGGGCAAGCCCTCGTGGGTGGCCGGATGGCCTTGCAAACGTGAGTTTATATTACGGAAGGTGCTAAGTTCTTTTACATCAAAATACCCGCTGCGGGCAAGCACTGAGTAGAATACTGGCGAAATGTGGCCGTTGCTCAGTACAAATACATCCTGCCCCTTACCCGTCATATCAAACGGCTGGGGAGTATGTTGCATTACATCAAAGTACAAGGCGGTAAGGTAATCAGCGCAACCCAACGACCCGCCGGGGTGTCCCGACTTAGCTGCGTGTACTTGTCTCACTATATCTCGGCGCACTTGTGTGGCCATTTTCTTCAAATGCTCTATATCTCTCATGGCAGGATTTTTGCTGCAAAAATGGGCTTTTTAATTTTTTAATTAAAATTGCAGTAACATTTTAGGATAGAAACCTAACTTATGAACAATACAGCTGAACTATATCTCTCGCCTGAAGAGGCTTTTTTTCCCGAAAAAACATTGCTGCGCCTTGCTGAAAAGCTGCGTATGGATGTTGATAAAATTTCGGATTGGAAAATCCGTAAAAAATCGATTGATGCCCGAAAAGCGAACATCATCGTCCGTTTGGTCATCGAATACGTGTTGAAAACCGACGGGGCAGGAAAACTACCCGCTGTTCCCCTTTTTGAAAATCCTACGAATTATCACGATTGTACAAATGCCCCTCACGAGGTAATTATCATCGGTGCAGGCCCTGCGGGAATGTTTGCGGCGTTGCGCTTGCTTGAGGCAGGCATACGTCCCGTGATATTAGAACGGGGCAAAGATGTTAGGGAACGTAGGCGCGATTTAGCGGCCATCAACAAAGACCGTGTGGTAAACCCTGACAGTAACTATTGCTTTGGCGAAGGCGGGGCAGGAACGTATAGCGACGGTAAGCTATACACGCGCAGCAATAAACGCGGAAACGTTGCCAAAATATTACAGGTATTTGTAGAGCATGGTGCCGCTGAAAACATTGCCTACGAAGCCCATCCGCACATTGGCACCAATAAACTGCCCGATATTGTAGCTGCCATGCGTGAGACCATTATCCGTTTTGGCGGTAAAGTGCTTTTTAATAAGCGAGTAACGGATATTATTCATCAAAACAACCAACTGCAACGAGTACAAACTGGGGACGGTGAAGAATTTGTCGCCCGACATATCATACTGGCCACCGGACACAGTGCCCGCGATATTTTTGAATTGCTTCATAAAAAGGGAATCGAAATCGAGGCGAAACCCTTTGCCTTGGGTGTGCGCATTGAGCATCCGCAAGAACTGATTGACCGTATCCAATACCACTGTGATGTGCGTAGTGAGTTTTTGCCGCCCAGCAGTTACAGTTTGGTGGAGCAAGTGAACGGCAGAGGAGTGTTTAGTTTTTGTATGTGCCCGGGTGGAATTATTGCACCTGCATCTACCGCACCGGGTGAGGTGGTGGTAAACGGCTGGAGCCCCAGCAAACGCAACGGTAAATTTGCTAATAGCGGCATGGTGGTGAGCATTGAAGAAAAAGACTGGCAAAAATTTGCCAAACACGGACCCTTGGCCGCCATGTATCTTCAAGCTGAAATTGAACAACGTGCCTTTGTAAAAGGCGGCAGCAACCTTACCGCCCCTGCACAACGGGTAACTGATTTTGTAAATAAAAAAATATCCTCGTCATTACCTGAAACCTCTTACATACCGGGTGTAACCCCTGTTTCATTAGATGAGGTATTACCAGCCGAAGTCGCCACCCGTTTGCGGGGAGGCCTGCAAGCCTTCGGCAAAAAAATGCGGGGCTACTACACCAATGATGCGGTGTTAGTAGGTGTAGAATCGCGCACATCCTCCCCTGTTCGCATCCCGCGTGATAAAGAAACCCTACAGCACCCGCAAATAAGCGGTTTATATCCTTGCGGCGAAGGTGCGGGCTATGCGGGGGGTATTGTTTCCGCCGCTATGGACGGAGAACGTGTGGCAGAGGCTATTATCGGGGTTGTAACGGGGAAATAAGGCTATTAATTATTGACCTACCCCTCGTTTGAGCAGGTATTACTAATTATAAATGCACAATGTCAAATGCCGTCATTTACTTTTCATCCGATTATCGGATAAAACTTTACTAACCAAATGAAAAAATCAGATGAAAAACTTTAGTTTTGGGTTCAAATCAACCTTACCTATGAAAAAAATCCTATTACTGGCTTTTGTTGCACTTTCATTTGTGGCTGCAAGGGCACAAACTGTTAGTATAGCAAGCGGATTAGATAGCATACAAAATCCAATTTACGGCGATATATATCTGTTTGACGCCGAAGAAAGCGTACCCTTTTACATTATTGTTGACGACACCAAACCAATAACTTGCAACAAATTAAAGGTTAAAGCCTATTTCAGAGACTACACAAACGGTACAAGTGATAACGATTACTGGGTGTACCAAGGTGAATTTGAATATCCTATCACTCCTCAATATTATGGCTACTGGATGGAAATGAATGCCTTTATAGTTGGTGAGTACAAAATGGAAGTATATGGCTACCTAAACGGTTCTTACCAAAAATACTTTGGCAGCAGTGAATTTTCAGTATACTCTGAAGATGATTACTGGGATTACGGTTGGTGGTAAACCGTTAAAACTATTCATATAACTGAGTCCGGCCGCAACAGCGCTCGGACTTTTTTATTTAACTCTAATCCTGCCACTCTGTCAGCACTTGTCAGTATCATTACTATCCACGCTGACTAATTACTGCCGTTTCGCCCCAAATTGTCAGCACAAACGCAATGGCACTGCTATTGTAAAATGTATTCTGACTAAAAAACATTAACGAAATAAAATGGGAAAAATAATCGGAATTGACTTAGGCACAACCAACAGTTGTGTAGCCGTAATGGAAGGTAACGAGCCCGTGGTAATTGCCAACAGCGAAGGCAAACGCACTACTCCGTCCATTGTTGCATTTTTAGATAATGGTGAGCGTAAAATTGGCGACCCTGCCAAACGTCAAGCCATTACAAACCCTCAAAACACTATCTATTCTATCAAGCGTTTTATGGGTCAAACCTTCGATAACCTTAAAGAAGAAACTAAACGCATCCCTTACCAAGTTGCCAAAGGCGATAACAACACTCCACGTGTTAAAATTGGCGACCGCTTATATACACCTCAAGAAATATCGGCCATGGTGCTTCAAAAAATGAAGAAAACTGCCGAAGATTTCTTAGGCCACGAAGTAAAAGAAGCCGTTATTACTGTACCCGCTTACTTTAACGATGCACAACGTCAAGCAACCAAAGAAGCCGGCGAAATTGCAGGTCTTGAAGTAAAACGTATTATTAACGAGCCTACTGCCGCTGCCCTTGCCTATGGTTTGGACAAACGCAGCAAAGACATGAAGATTGTGGTGTTTGACTGCGGTGGTGGTACTCACGACGTTTCTGTACTTGAATTAGGTGACGGTGTATTTGAAGTAAAATCAACCGACGGTGATACTCACTTGGGTGGTGATGATTTTGATAACAAAATCATTGACTGGTTGGCTGACGAGTTTAAACGCGACGAAAACGCTGACTTGACTAAAGACCCAATGGCAATGCAACGTTTGAAAGAAGCTGCCGAAAAAGCTAAAATAGAGCTTTCAAGCACTACTTCAACCGAAATTAACTTGCCTTATATTATGCCTGTAGACGGTGTGCCTAAGCACTTGGTGCGCACCCTTACCCGCGCAAAATTTGAACAATTGGTAAGTGACCTGGTTGACCGTACCATTGCTCCTTGCCGCAGCGCATTGAAAAATGCAGGTTTAACAGTTAGCGATATCGACGAAGTGATTTTGGTGGGTGGTAGCACTCGTATCCCCGCTGTACAAGACGCAGTTAAAAAATTCTTCGGTAAAGAACCCGGCAAAGGTGTTAACCCTGATGAAGTAGTAGCTATTGGTGCTGCAATTCAAGGCGGTGTATTAACCGGTGAAGTAAAAGATGTGTTGTTGTTGGATGTTACCCCGCTATCGTTGGGTATCGAAACTATGGGCGGTGTATTTACCAAACTGATTGAAGCCAACACTACCATCCCAACTAAAAAAGCTGAAACATTTAGTACTGCCAGCGATAACCAACCCAGCGTAGAAATTCACGTATTGCAGGGCGAGCGTCCGATGGCACGCGATAACCGTACTTTGGGCCGCTTCCACTTAGATAGCATCCCTCCTGCCCCACGCGGTGTTCCACAAATTGAGGTTGCATTTGATATTGACGCTAACGGTATTATGCATGTAAGCGCAAAAGACAAAGGCACAGGCAAAGAGCAAAAAATCCGTATCGAATCAAGCAGCGGCTTGAGCGAAGAGGAAATTGCAAAAATGAAACGCGAAGCAGAAGCTAATGCTGATGCTGACCGCAAAGCCCGCGAAGAAGTGGACAAATTGAACCAAGCCGACAGCCTTGCTTTCCAAACTGAAAAACAGTTGAAAGAGTACGGTGATAAAATACCTGCAGATAAAAAATCAGTGATTGAAGAAGGCTTGAAAGACCTTAAAATGGCGCACGCTAACAAAGACATCACCGGTATTGATGCTGCCATGCAAAAACTGAACGATGCTTGGGCAGCTGCCAGCCAAGATATGTACAATGCGCAAGGTGGTGCCGAAGGTAACCCCGGAGCAAATGCAAGTGCTAACGCAGGTGCAGGCGATGGCAAAGACAACGTAACCGATGTTGATTACGAAGAAGTGAAATAATCCTTCCATAACCCTCTCTCGGCAGGCTTTAATGCCGCCTCGGGTTGAAATAGTATAGCCCCTTCAAAATTGAAGGGGCTTTTTTGTTAGTATGTTTTTTAAAACACTAATAAAAAAGGAATTTTATTTCCTATGAATGATAATTTTTCATATATTTACACTAAAAAACAACAATTAACACATGAATAACGTACAAGAAGAAAAAAATTTCAAAACAATACAAGGAGCTCGCCCATTATTATCTGAAACTTCAATCCGTGATATAATTGCTAACTTACGACCTTACTTAGCAACATACTTCATTAATCATAGTATAGGATTTGTAAGAGACAAAGATAAGAGGAATATATATTTTCATAGGAACGAACAAACCTTGTTAGCCTTTGGGATTCTTGAAAAGTCATATACTGATACACATTGCGTATTATCAATAAAAAAAGAGTTCTTAAATCCTTAAAAACAATCGAAAGAGAATAATGAAAGAGTAATGGTAGTTTATTCAATTATTTTTTTGCTCACTTCAGATTGTAATATTAACAGAATTGGGTTTCAACCCATTAAAACCAGAACACCAAAAACTGTAAACTAACCTTTATCTTGCGTCGTAAATGACGGATGTACGACTTGTTGCCTTTGAAAGGCTGCTGAAAATAATGGACGAATTGCGCGAGCAATGCCCTTGGGACCGTGAGCAAACGATAGAATCGTTGCGCCACCTTACCATTGAAGAAACCTACGAACTTTCGGATGCGATACTTGCCAATAACCTTGACGAGATAAAAAAAGAGTTGGGCGATGTATTGCTGCACATTGTATTCTACGCCAAAATTGGACAGGAAAAAGGTGCATTTGATATTACAAGCGTCATTAATCAGTTGTGCGATAAACTGATTGTTCGCCACCCACACATTTACGGTGATGTAAAAGTAAGCGGCTCTGATGAAGTGAAGCAAAACTGGGAGCAGATAAAACAAAAAGAAAGCAAGGGCGAAAAAAGCCTGCTGGCAGGTGTGCCCAACAGTATGCCCAGCTTGGTAAAAGCCTACCGAATGCAAGAGAAAGCCGCTCAAGTAGGCTTTGATTGGGAAAACAAACAACAGGTGTGGGCTAAAGTAGAAGAAGAGTTGGGCGAACTGCAAGAAGAGCTGGGTACAGAAAATGCTACAGGTGAATTTGGCGATTTACTTTTTGCCCTTGTTAACTACGCCCGTTTTGAAGGAATAAATCCCGATGATGCCCTTGAAATGACCAACCGCAAGTTTAAAAAACGGTTTGAGTATATCGAATTGAAAGCCAAAGAGCAAGGCCGTAATTTAAAGGATATGACACTGGCTGAAATGGACGCTATTTGGAACGAAGCAAAAACAAAAGTGTAATTTTTTAAAATATTTTACTCTTTAATTAAACAATTTGGAACGATTAGTGTTTTATGGTTTACAAACCCTAAACACTATGAAAAAGATCATCCTTTTATTTGCTATTGCAGTATCTGCAAGTGCAGTTCAGGCGCAAACCGCATCAGGTACATTCTTTGCCGGCGGTTCATTAGGTTTCAACTCCAGCTCCAACAAAATCAAAGTAGGTTCAAACTCCACCGACGATTGGAAAGAGAGCCTGATTACCTTCAACCCTACTATAGGGTATTTTGTAGCTGATAAGACTGCCGTTGGCATCGTGGCTACCTTTACCAATAGAAAACGTACCGAGTTTTTTCCAAACAACGATAAAACCGTTACTACAGAAACCCCAATTAATGTTGGTGTATTTGGCAGAAGGTACTTTATGTTGAACGACCAATTCGGTTTTACCGGAACGTTGGGCGTCTATGGAATTTTAGGCGGGTCAGAAGAAGAAGACTATGACGCATCTTCCAACACTACCACTGTCGATAAATTTAACAACAGAGGCTTTGGTGCAGCAATAACTGCCGGCCCTGTGTGGTTTGCAACTCCTCACATTGGTCTTGAGGCAAATGTTGGTTTAATTGGGTTTAGAAGTGAAACTATCACCCAAGAAAACACAAACCCCGAAGTATCAATGACTGAATCAGGTTTCAACTTCGGACTAAGCACAATGAGCCTTAATTTGGGGTTCCACTACTACTTTTTTTAAGTAACTACACAACTTGTACATAATAAAACCCGTCAGAGATATTATCCGACGGGTTTTTTCGTTTTATTTGAAGTCTGTAAACCACGTACCGCATCAGTGAAAAAAAGTATAGTTGTTTTCTTTTGTTTTATCGCAATTCATGCAACAGCCCAAATTGGCGGAAACGGAATATATCAGGTGCTTAATGTTGCCCCATCGGCACGCATAGCGGCCATGGGTGGTACTTACATCACCCCTTACGACAGGGATGTAAACATTGGCTTTCAAAACCCTGCCATGATTAACCGCCAAATGGATAGGCAGCTTTCGATTAACTATCTCAACTATTTCACCGATATAAATCAGGGATATTTTGCCTACGCAAAGCATTTTGATAGCGTGGGTACGTTTGCTGCAGGCTTACAATACCTAAACTACGGTACATTTAAAGGTGCTGATATCGCCGGAAATTCAACAGGCACTTTTACAGCCTCTGATATGGCCTTCCAAATAGGGTACGGAAATAACAAAAAACAATGGCGCTACGGAGCCAATATGAAGGTGGTTTACTCACAGCTTGAAACATACAAGTCGTTAGGACTTGCCTTTGATATTGCCGGGGCATACGTGAGCAAAGACACTCTTTTTACAGCAACTGTAGTTGCCCGTAATGCAGGTTTCCAAATCATGCAATATGTGCCCGGTAATGCTGAGCATTTACCGTTTGAAGTAATGATTGGCGTTTCTCAAAAACTTAAACACGCACCATTCAGACTTTCAATGGTGGCTCACAACCTGCAAAAGGGTGATATTTCATACATCAACCCCAATGCAAAAAACCTGCAAATTGATTTCGCGACTCAAAAACCGATACAAGAAAAAATTTCTACCGGCGATAAAATCATGCGCCATTTGATTTTTGGGGTCGAAGCCGTTTTCAGCAAAAACTTTAACATCCGCTTTGCCTATAACCACCAACGCCGCAAAGAAATGAGTTTGCCTGATATGCGCGGCTTCACCGGCTTTTCATGGGGTTTTAGCCTCAAACTGCTTAAAATGAATGTGAGCTACGGCAACGCAGGTTTCTTTCCAAAAACCGGTAGCCATCACTTCTCACTGCTAATAGATACCCCAACCTTCTTTAAAAGAAAGAAAAAGGCACCAAGCACAACAACACCTTCTATTTAAACCCGCAGTACAACACCTGCAAGGCTTTTAGCCCTTTATTTGTTATCTTTGTACTAAAATTCAGGTGTTGAAAAAGATTATTATAGCTATTGACGGTCACTCATCGTGCGGAAAAAGCACAATGGCACGTGCCCTTGCCTCGCATTTAGGATATACTTTTATAGATTCGGGGGCGATGTACCGTGCGGTTGCGTTATACTTTACCCAAAACGGGGTAGATAAAAACGATGCAGCACAAGTTGATAGTGCACTTGAAAACATTACCATACAGTTTGTTTATAACCCTCAACGTGGTGCCAGCGATACATACCTGAACGGTAAAAACGTTGAGGATGAGATACGCAGCATGGCGGTTGCCCAGTTTGTTAGTAAAGTGAGTACCATTTCGGCAGTGCGCCGCTTTTTAGTGAAACAACAACAACAAATGGGTGCTGATAAGGGATTAGTGATGGATGGCCGTGATATAGGCACCGTGGTGTTTCCGGATGCTGAATTGAAAATATTCTTGACGGCTCGTCCGGAAGTGAGGGCTGAAAGAAGGCAAAAAGAATTGGCAGAAAAAGGCCAAAACGTGCCACTGAACGAAGTAATGGAAAACTTACTGGAAAGAGACCGCATTGATTCTACACGTGCGGATAGTCCTTTAAAACAGGCTGATGATGCAGTGGTTCTTGATAATAGTGATAAAACCCGTGAAGAGCAGTTTGAACTGGCTGTGAAATGGGCCAACGAGAGAATGCATCAGACAGCTTGCTGAATCTGATCGTTTAGATTAGGCAATGAAATAATAAATGCTGTTCCTTTCCCTTCTTCGGATTGAACATCAATTTTACCACCCAATTTATCAATAGATTCTTTGGTAACATACAAACCTATACCTGAGCCTGCGTTGATAAACGTGGCACGGTAAAACATATCAAAAATGTGCGAAAGACTTTCGGGCTTTATACCGATCCCGTTATCCACTACTTTTAAAAACACTTCTTTCTCATCCACACGCGCATCTATTTTTATTTCCTTATTTGGATTTTCGGGGCGCTGGAATTTAATAGCGTTACTGATGAGATTATTTACTACTGAACGAACCCTGAAACCATCGTTCATAAACCTTGACGTTTGACTGATATTAATGTCAAAGTTTATCTTATCGGCTCCTAAATAATAACGAAGGCTGCCCACGGTTTCCTGAATCATGGCTACAAAATCAAGCACCTCAAGTCTTGCCTCTTTTTTATTGTTGATGTAATAATCTATTACATTGTTGTTCAACACCTCCATACGCTTCACACTTATCTCTACCATGCGTAGGTATTCGTGCATTTTCTCGTCTGAAGTTTCGTGCTGTGCCAAACTAACTACCCCAAGTATTGATGTTAGGGGGGCTCTCATATCGTGTGATGCGCTGTATATAAAACGGTTCAGTTCATCATAGGCCTTTTGCAACTCCTCGGTTTTCTTTCTCAACTCACGGCGCGAGTTGCATAAATCAACACCGTTTTTCACCGCTACCATTATATCCTCATCTTGCCAAGGCTTGGTAATATAACGATAAACTTGGCCTTTGTTTATGGCGTCGATTACCGTATTAATGTCTGCATAAGCAGTAACAAGTATCCTTACAGTATCAGGGTATTCATCTTTAATGGACTCACAAAACTCAACCCCGCTCATTTCGGGCATGCGTTGGTCTGTAAGCAATACATGAAAAGGCTTTTCAGTTAGCTTCTGGCGCGCTTCTGCTGCACTGATAGCTACTTCAATATCAAAAAACCGTCTGAATTGAGCTTTAAACCCCGTAAGGTTGCCCATTTCATCGTCCAAAAATAATACCGATGGTTTCTCTTGTTCCAAAATGCAAACCTATGTTAAATATGGCTATGTAGCAATATGGCATTTTTTTTCTACAACACAGCAAAATTATAATTTTATGGCTCAAAGCGTAAAAAATTTAAAAAAACTACACTTTTGTTTTACGCCTTACTATCAATTGTTTTCCAAAAAATCGATAGTTTTTTAACCACCGCTTAACCATGAGAATATTTATCCCAATTGGCACAAGATACCAAAAAAGAAGGTACTTAAGATGGTATAATCAGTAAAATAACGTCTTGCGCAAATAAATGTATGATAACCAATATTCAAATAACAGTATTAACGAGTATTACATATTCCTCTGCAATTCATGCACCGCATTAGCTATCAACCGTTAACAATATAAGACGAAGTGCAAAAAAATGAATTTAATTATTTGGCATAAAAAACTTACGCAATTGAATACTTAATTTTTTTGACTACAATGCTAATTAGTTACCCAAATAATAAGTGAGTAAATAACAGAAAGAGAACTTTTATCAGAACTGCTCTTTCCTCACTACTGTTTTTCCTCTATCGTCATAAAAAAGCCATTGACCTGATTTCTTGCCGTCTTTGTATTGGCCGGTAGATTCAATAGTGCCGTCTTTGCGGTAGGTAATAGCTACACCGTGGCGCACCGGTACGGGGGTGGGACTAATTGCTGTATCGCCGTTAGAATAATTTACCTGAAATGAATAACGAAGATAATAGTGATACACTTCTTTCAATTGTGTTTGCGCTGAGTCGTAATAAACATGTCCCTCCTCTTCAAACTGGGCATTGGCAGTAGCAAAAACAAACAGGGCAGTTAAGGCAAGAAACAATTTCTTCATATTTTCTTAATAAACGCAAGTAACTAAAAATTAGTGTTGGTGCAAAAACTATTTATCTACCCTATATACTCATTTGCAGCCATTTAGTAAATGCCTCAAATAAAAACACCTGCAAGGCAAGCCTTGCAGGTGTTTTATAAAACTTTATTAAACAGCTAATTATGCGTTGGCAGCTTTTACGCCCAACACTTCAGCCATCTTAGCACCGATTTCTGCGGGGCTTTCCACAACGTGAATTCCGCACTCGGCCATAATCTTCATTTTAGCAGCAGCAGTATCTTCAGCACCACCGATAATAGCTCCGGCGTGCCCCATACGTTTACCAGCAGGTGCAGTTTGGCCTGCAATAAAACCAACTACGGGTTTAGTACCATTTTGTTTAATCCAACGAGCAGCTTCAGCTTCCATGCTACCGCCAATCTCACCAATCATAATAATACCATCGGTGTCAGGGTCGTTCATAAACATTTCAACAGCTTCTTTGGTAGTAGTACCAATAATAGGGTCACCACCAATACCAATAGCAGTGCTTTGTCCCATACCGGCTTTGGTAATTTGGTCAACCGCTTCGTAAGTAAGTGTACCTGATTTTGAAACGATACCAATACGACCGGGTTTGAAAATAAAACCGGGCATGATACCGATTTTAGCCTCGCCGGGAGTTATGATACCGGGGCAGTTAGGGCCAATAAGACGTGTTTGACGGCCTTGTAAATAGGCTTTGGCCGCAATCATATCTTTGGTTGGAATACCTTCGGTGATACAAACCACAAGGGCTATGCCTGCATCGGCAGCTTCCATTATGGCATCAGCCGCAAAAGGAGCCGGAACGAATATGATGGATACGTTGGCTTTGGTAGCATCAACTGCATCCTTCACAGTGTTAAACACAGGACGGTCTAAGTGCATTTGGCCGCCTTTACCGGGGGTAACACCGCCTACTACGTTTGTACCGTAGGCAATCATTTGCTCAGCATGAAATGTACCTTCGCCGCCGGTGAAACCTTGCACCAGCACTTTTGAATCTTTATTTACTAAAATACTCATTGTTTGCTCTCAAAAATGTGCCGCAATTTAGTGTTTTACGCCTAATTGGGGTGATTTTTTTATTAAAATACTGTGTACTTAATGTTGTACCTTGGGAAGAGTAAGGATAAACTCAGCTCCTTCGCCGGGTGAACTTATCACTTCTACCATACCGTTATGGCTTTCCTGTATAATATTAAACACTATCGAAAGGCCTAACCCGGTACCCAGCCCTACTTCTTTGGTAGTAAAAAAAGGTTCAAATATTTTGGCCTTTACCGTATCATCCATTCCAATACCGTTATCTTTAATGCTAATGGTAATATAATCGCCGGCATTGGCTGTAGTAAGCGTAAGCACCCCTTTAGGGTTAACGTTACGGTTGGCACGGATGGCATGAATGGCGTTACCAATTATATTCATAAACACTTGGTTTAGTTTGCCCATAAAGCAATCTATCTCAGGTATATCGCCATAATTCTTAATCACATTAATATTGTCGAGTTTGTTACGTAACAACATCAAGGTAGAGTCTAACCCTACGTGTATGTCACCGCGTTTCAAATCCTGCTCATCCACACGTGAGAAGTTGCGCAAACCTTTCACTATTTCTGAAGTACGTTGGGCACCATCATCAATTGTTTTTATCAGCAGATTTATCTCTTCTTTAACAAAATCAAAATCTATCTCTTTTCTAAAATGTGCTATCTCTTTTAATTTCTCTTCCAGTTTATCAGGCTCTACAATACCCTCATACATCTTCACCAATTCCATAATATCAGTAATGTCCCTGTGCAGGGGTTTAATATTAGAAGTGATAAAGTTTACAGGGTTGTTAATTTCGTGTGCTATACCTGCGGTTAATTGTCCCAATGATGACATCTTTTCTGCATCAACGAGTTTAGATTGTGCATTTTTAAGATTGTTCATCGCCTCATTTAATTCAGATGTACGCTCTTTTACCCTTGCCTCTAATATTACGTTTTGCTCACGTACTATGCGTTCATTCTCTCTAATGGCTTCAATGGCTTTGCGCTGGTTTTCGTTGTTCTCTTTGGTAAGTAAATTTATTTTATTGGCCAAGGCTATCGACAGCAAGGCTACTTCAAGCGCTGAACCGATAAGTAGGGTACTATTGGTGAACAGATTGTATGAAAATACACCAAAATTCATCATTACGTAAATGAATATACCTACCATTAGCGAACCCCATGCGATAAGGTAAAAACCGGCTGCTGGAAATCCTTTGCGGTATATATAAACGGCGGTTGCCAATATGTAAATTGCTACTAACGACTGCGTACCTAGTATCATACCGTAGGTGGTACTATGCACGCCAGCAAGGCTCATTACTATAAATACAACATATAATGCTGAAAATACGTGCAGGCCTTTGTGGAAACGTGGCGCGTTTTCTTTGGTGTGTAAAAACACCTTTAAAAACTCAATTCCTGCTAAACTTACTAAACACGTGAAAATAAAAATACTGTTATGCGCTAGCCATGATGAACCCGGCCAAAGGTATTGAAACGCATACCCCTGAAGGCTGGCTTGGGTAAGCCCCACAAACAGAGTGTGTAATACATACCATAAGTAACTCTTATCGCGGGTACTGATAAGTACAAACAGGTTATAAAAAAACATAACCAGTATAAGTCCCGCGTATGCACCAAATAAAACACGTTTGTTATCCTGACTTTCGAAAAGCAATTGGTTTTTGCCTATATACATAGGTAGCAGCAATTGCTCGCCGCTTTTTATACGCATGTAATAGGTATGAATCCCCGGAGTTTCGTTCAAATCAAAAACAAACGATTCTTCCTGATATTTTCTGGCAGTAAACGGAAAACGCTCACCATACTCAATAGCAGCGTATTTGCCGGTACTATCTTTATAATAAAAAGTGATTTCATCAAGCAGCGGCTCTGCTACATTAAGCAATAACCCTTTTAAGCCTGCGCTGTTATCAACACTAAACTTAATCCAAAAAACGGATGATGATGTATTTAAATTGGGTACTTCTTTGCCTAAACCGGCAAAATTAGCTGCACCTTGTACTTGATCAAACGTTAGTTGGCCTGTTTTATCCTCCAGCACATACAGGTACTTACCTATCAGGGCAGGTTCTTCAGTTGCAGGGTAGGCCTCCTGCACGGCTTGAGCCTGTAAGGCAAAACCAATAAAAACAAAACTAACGAACCACAGACCTGTTAATATCTTCTTGCACATGAAACGGTAACGGGTTTATATTTTTTAATTTAAGGTCAAATTCAATCTTGAGGGGGCCTCGCGAGGTTTCTTCAACAATTGTTTGATGCAGATTTTCTCGCAATTTCAAAATATTATCTCTGTGTATAGCATCTGCTGTAGTTAGCTTAGTAGTGTCGCGCACCACTATTGATGTTGCTATAAGATCAATTTTAGGATAAAAGAACGTACCCCTGTTACCCAATCCCATTTCAATTACAAATCCCTTCTCAACACTTATTTTTAATGTATGTTCAGCACAAAGTGCAAACAACGTACTTAGTTGAAGCTGGGTTATTATGGCTATACCTGCCCACATAAGGTAGGTGGTACCTACCCCGTATCCTGCCACTTCGCGGGCATTCCACAATCCGCACAACTCACCCGCACCGTTTTCGGCAAACTTTTTCACAAAATCAAAAACATTGTCTTCAACTTGCCCTATAGCAACTTCCATAGGAAGCGGGATTTTGCCGTTTGATACATGCACACGTATACCGCCGCAAATAAGCCCGTCAGGAGCTTCGGCCATGCACACATACACATCGGGGTTTTGCATCCACTCATTGTTGGCCGATGTAACTTTTGTTACCCCGTAAGCATTAAGCACATTAGCATGCCCCTCTGCAAACTTTATACAAGCATCAGGTTCATCAACGGCCCTGAAGGCCCTTATTTTTATTTCGCTAATCAACGTATTTAAATATAAAATAATACTTCACTTAAATTTCTACGCAGAGCCTTTACTTTAGGTTCATCCGCCCTGCCCAATCTAAACATAAATATATGCCCGCCGGTTACAAAACCGGGCAAAATAAGCTCGTATTCTTTCATTAAAGGTGATAATTTTTCCATATCATGTTCAGTTAGCCCTTCACCTTTGCCTTGGGTTAATCGCCTAAATAAAAACAAAGGTACTGAAAGTGGTTGAAAAGCATAACCAAGTTTTGTAGCTGCCAGCCAAGCTCGTTGCACCGCCCTACCTCCAAGCAAATAATCGTTTGGTGTGTGGCCCGGCATTGTTATAAGCCCCATTGCTGCGGCTACAGCGGTAACTTTTTTTGTTTGTTTCTCAAAAGCGGCACCTTTATCCCAGTTGCTTAGCAGTTTTATTGCCCGGTAATCTTTTGCCATGGTAAACCCAACCGCTTCGGATTGTGTTGCGCCCACAGTAGCAATATCAATACCATCGCGTGTGCGTTCTGCTTCCTCAGCATTCCACCTCATTTCTTCAAAAAACGTATTATAATGCCCTTGGGCGTGCATCATTCTAACTTTATCAGCTTTTGCTACTATGCTGCCCAATTGACTTATCTGTTCTCTATCGGTTATAAAACTAATGCCTGCGCCTGATATTTTTGCAATTTCCTTATTAAAAATTTCTTTGTCGGTTTCAGTTATTGGCTCATAACTACCCACATTACGATTAGTTAATCGGGTAGCAATATATGCTGAAAGCTCGTCGTTTTGCACATTTCCCTTCTCTAACCCTATACCTGCAATCAGATGGTTTTTTGTACCCAAAGGAAAATACTCAACATTGGCAGTGTATCCCAATGATTTTGCTTTTAACTCAAAATTTTCAATAGCGGCACCTAACCCAACATACGAGCCTAAGTTATTATAATCAAGCAACGAGAACGAATAATGTTCATCGTGAAATAAGTATGCCCTGCCATCTTTATAAGCCCATTTCCAAGGCTGCACATTACCCCCTGAAGGGGCAAGGCAAGCGGCAGTAATTATTTCTTCTAAATCATTTTTTCCTACCGTAACGGTAGGAACGTTTGAAGCCGTTTGTGTTAATGCTTCTCTAATATCACCACTGCTAAGAGCAGCAGGCTTTTCAGGTAAAGGCAACGGTTTGTCTATAGGCTCTTTATCGCCTACTAACTCATCCAAATCAATATAATATCTGCCTGAATCGTGATATTGGTCGAGTAAAATTCTGCGACAAACATCTCCGCCAACAGCACCACCCAATATAACCGATGTTGCCAATTGGGGCCAAGTGTTAATGGTTTCCTCTACCTCCATCATTGATGCCTTCATCCTTGGTGATATTTTTTCAGCACCAATCATCGGCAAAATGTAAGGTATCTTTTGCTCATTAGTAAGCCCCTTAATATCCTTGGGGTTTAAGTCACCCACCAACCCATGTAGTATCGGACGGTTAGGCTCTCGGTCAAAACGCTCTACATCCAGCAATCCTCTGTCACTGGTGTCCATTACCACCGGCACACCCAATTCGCGGGCTTTGTAACGTGCCAGTATCTTCATATCCAATCCGTCGCACTCATCTACCAAAATATCCAATTTTCCACCTTCTGTAAAAAAGCGGTCAATATTCTCTTCGGTTAAACCATCATCAAATAAGGTAACTTTCAAAAACGGGTCAATCTCAGCAATTTCTCGTGCCGCCATCACTACCTTTTTAAGCCCCATATTGTGCAACGGAGTACGTATACGGTTAAGGTTGCTTAATTCTAAATCATCAAAATCGGCAAGGCGTAACTCACCAAAGCTACGCTCCATTGCTAAAGTAAGTGCAATAGACTGGCCCACAGAAAGACCCACAATACCAATTTTTTTTGTAGTCAGTAAATCACGCTCTTCACGTGTTATTTTATATTGGTTGCGGTTAGTACGCACCTCGATAAATTCTTTCTCATCCAACAAATGAACCAACCTACGCGACCAAGGATAAAATACCCACACCCCGTAATGTTGTATATTTGCACCTGCAAGGTGTTTTTCAACACCTTCATGTAATTCTTCCTTGCTTAATTTGCGGGAAGGGTGCAAACTTTTAATAAGTTCGCATAATTGGGAGTGTATTGTGTCAAAAACAAAAATATTGGTATTTTTGATAAGAAATTGGTTAAACGCATCAATTTCAGTTTCAGTGCGAAGCCTGAAAAATACTGGAGAATATGAAACATCGTCGGCTAAGGCGGGTAATTGGATGTTTGATTTCATTTGCAGGTGCAATATAAATTTTTTTAAAGAAATATTTTAAATTTTAAATACTTTTATTGAAATTTACGCTCGAAAAATACACATGGAAAACGAAAAGATTAAGATACTTTATGTAGATGATGAAGTTGGGAACTTAGTGGGTTTTAAATCTACTTTCCGTCAGTTGTATGATATTAAAACAGCAGTATCTGCAAAGGAGGGCATGGAAATTTTAGATGCCAATCCCGGTATTGAAATTATCATTACCGACCAACGAATGCCGGAGATGACAGGTGTTGAATTTTTAACTGCTATTAAAGATAAACATACTGAACCTATCCGTATTTTATTAACAGGTTATACTGATTTTTCGGCTCTGGTAGAGGCTATTAATAAGGGGCAAATTTATCGTTATTTACAAAAACCCTGGAACGAAGATGAAATTAAGGTAGTGGTGAATCAAGCCTACGAAATCTTTGACCTTCGCCGCAAGAACCGTGAACTAATGAAGAGCCTTGAAAGAGCTAATGAGCAGCTTGAGTTTTTACTCCGCCAAAAGCTTATTTCATAAACGCGGTTATCATAATAGCTTATTAATAAAGATTTTATTTTAACACAATGGACAATTTATAATTGCCCTGAGTTTTCCAATCGAAATAAAACTACCTGCCATATCTGTACACTAATCTGAACAGTTGTTGTTAACTATAATTGTTAACAGTGCCCCATTAGGCTTAATTTGCTATAAATATTAATAGTATGAAAAAATTACTTTGGGTGGCACTGATTGCATCAATGGCATCGTGCGTTTCGCAGCGTAAGCATCAGGATTTGCAAAAAGCATATGAAGAGGCTGCTGAAAAAAATAAAAATTGCAACACCCAGTTAGAAATAGCTTCGGCTGAAAACAAGGTGTTGAAAGAAGAAAATTATGCCCAGCAAAAGCATATAGGCAGGCTGGTAATTGACTCTACTGAAAATTCTACTCGTTTGCAACGTACCAGAGAAGACTTGGAACAACTAAAAAACTCGTACGAAACCCTGCAGAAAAATACCGAAAAAGAAAACCAAAAATTGGACAGGGAATTGAAAGACCTTGAGACAAAACTGAACAAAAAAGAGGTAGAATTAAACAAAAAAGAGCAGGATTTAGCAGATAAAGAAAAATCAATTACAGAGTTGCAACAGAACCTGAAACAGAAAGAAACGAAGGTTAATGAGCTGCAATCAATATTAAATACAAAAGATTCTGCTGTAAACGCTCTTAAAAATAGTTTAACAAAAGCCTTGCTTGGCTATAAAGATCAAGGGCTTACCGTTACCGTCAAAAACGGAAAAGTGTATGTATCAATGGATGAGAAACTACTGTTTGCAAGCGGTAGCATTGTGGTTGACAAAAAAGGTAAAGAAGCACTGCTTGAATTTGCCAAAGCCATCAACAGCCAACCCGATGTAGGCATAATGATTGAAGGTCATACAGACAATGTACCTATGAAAACAGCCCAGATAAAAGATAATTGGGATTTAAGTGTGCTTCGCGCCACCTCAATAGTACGAATTTTGGCAGAAGACGGTAAAATTGACCCTGCACGTATTATTGCTTCAGGTCGTGGTGAGTTTTCTCCCATTGCTGAAAACAAGAGTGCTGAAGCCCGCGCTAAAAACCGCCGTACAGAGATTATCTTAACTCCTAAGTTGGATGAGCTTTTCCAAATCTTAGGTAACTAATACATATACTATATCAACTCAAAACAAAATATACAGCCCGGCCCATTAGGTCGGGCTTATTTGTTTGTATAAATTTGCCATTAGTGCAACCCAAAAAAATAAAAGTCCTTTTTTTACCTGCTTGGTACCCGCACAAAAACGATAGCATGGCCGGGTTATTTGTTAAATACCATGCCTTTGCCGTTTTAAACTTTGCCAATGTAGCGGTGTTGCACATAACTCCCGACCCAAATCAAAAAAAGGGAATTGAATTTAACTACCACATAGAAGGGCAGCTAAAAACTGTAATTGCCTATATACGTAAAAACAGCACCATTGATAGATACCTATACCCATTGCGTTATTTATGGGCTACTATTAAAGGCTATGGCTTGATAAAAAAAGTATTTGGCAAGCCTGATATCAACCATGTACACATACTTACCCGCAGCGGATTGTGGGCACTTTATAAAAAGATAACCACTGGCACACCTTACATTATCACTGAACATTGGTCGCGATACTTGCCGCAAAATAGTGATAGTTATAAAGGGATACTGCGCAAATGGCTTACCCGCAGGGTAGCCAAAAACGCCTCAGCCATTACCACAGTATCTACCCATTTGGGAGTGGCAATGCAGCAGCATCAACTTACTAATAAGTACCTGCAAATATCAAACGTGGTAAACGTAGGTTTCTTTAGTCCGCTAAATCCTAAACCGCAAAATCCAAAACCTGTTTTATTGCACGTATCTTGTTTTGACGAAAAGCCCAAAAACGTTAAAGGAATTTTAGATGCTGCAAAACAATTAACCCTTGAAGGCTTTGAGTTTGAACTGCGTTTAGTGGGTGACGGAAAGGACCACCAAATGTGCGTGGACTACTCTAATGAACTAGGGCTAACCAATGTAGTTTTTACAGGGTTAAAAACCGGAACTAATTTATTGGCTGAGTACCAAAAAGCAGATGTATTTGTTCTTTTCAGCAATTTTGAAAACCAACCCGTAGTTTTGATTGAAGCCTTTGCTTGCGGATTACCTGTTATAGCTACTAAAGTGGGCGGCATACCCGAAATTGTGCAACCTGAACGGGGTATTTTGATTGATGCAAAAGACAAAAAAGCATTGATTGACGCGATAAAAAGCAGCATTCTTCATCCTGAACAGTTTAACAAATCTGCGATGCAACAATACGCGCACGACAACTTTAGTTATGAAGGAGTGGGGCGCAAATTTTTTGAAGTGTATAAACAAACCCTAAACCTATAAACCAATGGAGGCACCCCGTACCTTATCCTTTGGTATTTTATGCAATGGCACTACGTTCCCCCAGTGGCAGGCTGCGGCTTTGCAGTTGCTGATAAACAACCCCGCTTGTAAGTTAAAATTGGTAGTGGTGAACACTAATCCTTCACCTAAAAAAAACATATTTAAGAAGCTGTTTTCGCGCACTTTGTTGTTCACTCAGTATGAGAACCGATTTCTAAAAATACCCGCCCTCAAAAAAGTTGATTTACAACAAGCCTTATCACAATGTGAAGTTTTACAAGCTACAACGCTGAAAAAGGGGAAATTCAGCCATTATTTTAGTGCTGATGATATTGAAACCATAAAAGGCCAGGAACTTGATTTTATAGTTCGATTTGGCTTTGGGATTATTAAAGGAGATATTTTGACTGCTTCCAAATACGGAGTATGGAGTTATCACCACGGCGACGAGATTAAATTTAGAGGCGGGCCTGCTGGTTTTTGGGAGATTTTTAACCGTTCGGCCGTTACATCGGCCATTCTTCAACAACTCACCCCTACCCTCGACGGTGGCAAAGTTTTGAAGAAAGGATATTTTAAAACCATCCACCACAGTTATCCCGAACAGTTAGACACCTTGTTAAGTCAAACTTCAAGTTGGCTATTGCAGGTTGCCCTTCAAGTAGCACATTCTAATAAGTTGCCAGAGATTCCTTCTGAAACGAAAGCAGAAAAACTGCACAAAGCTCCCGGAAATTTGGCGTTTAGTTGGTTTTGGGTACTAATACTGGTTAACAAAATCCGTTTTAAACTGAACAACTTATTTAAGGTTGAAATTTGGAACATTGGCACTTTAACAAACACAATTGAAGAGGTTGTTGAGGGTAAGAAACTATCTATAAAATGGCTGCCCGGACACAAACCACAAAGCCTTACCTACCGTGCCGACCCTTTTGTGTTAACCGAACCCGGTCGTGAAGTATTTCTGTACGAAAAATTTGATTACCACACCCATAAGGGACACATTGAAGCTATTGAGCATTATCCGCTTACCAACACTTTCACTCAAGAAAATATAATTATTCCACCAGGTACGCACCACTCCTACCCTTTTGCATTTGAATACAATAACACAAGGTATTGCTTGCCTGAGAATTTTGAGGCAAACAACGCCGTATTGTATTTAATGAATAAAAATAATGATTTGAAAAAAGTGTCGGTAGTATTGGGTGGAATACCCGCTGTTGACCCTACTTTGGTGTATCACGACGATACATTTTGGCTGTTTTTTACGTTGAAAAACGCATTGCCCAATGCCCAACTGTTTATTTATCATAGTGCCACCATCGATGGTCCTTACGAACCTCATATTTTGAACCCCGTAAAAACAGATATTTCATCAGCAAGACCTGCCGGAAACTTCTTCCGATATAAAGGTGATTTAATTCGGCCGTCACAAAACTGTACCCACACCTACGGTGGCAGTTTGGTGCTTAACCGAGTTGTTACACTGAGTAAAACTGACTATGTTGAAGAAAAACTAACAGAAGTGAAGCCTTTTGATGAAGAATACAACAAAGGCCTGCACCATTTAAGCGTGGCAGGCAATGTATTGGCAGTTGATGGAAAAAAATATATCTTTTCACTTTCCCTATTGTTAAAAAGGCTACAGGGCAAGTAATGAAAATACAGATACTGGTTACTTTTTTCTCGCGGTTTGGCAGTGCAGCAGCCGGCTTTGTTATAGCCATCCTGCTCTCTCAATTCTTAGGTGCCGAAGGAAAAGGACAAGCCTCGTTACTTATCCTAAATATCTCATTTATAAATTTACTTACCAACGTTATGGGAGGCTCGGCGGTTGTGTTTTTGGCACCCCGCTATTCTGCATTCACGCTTCTTGTTGTTTCGTATATCTGGGTGCCTGTGTCAGCACTGCTACTATGGGCACTTTATTTGGTTTCGGGATATACCTTCACATCACTCAACCATCACACATTTATACTGGCAACCTTATTAGGCTTTTTTCAAACCAATACCAACCTGCTACTGGGCAAAAAACAAACGCATACCTTTAATATCCTTAGTTTAGCCCAAGTACTATTAACCTTAACTTACCTTTTAGTTGCTTTATACAGCCCTGTAGCGTCAAAAAATTACAATCAATACGTTTATGCGCTGTATTGCGGCTACGGACTATCCTTTATTGCCAGTCTATATTATGCCAATAAAGAAATCAACGAATATCTATTTGCTGATGTAAAAGAGGTAATCAGTAAATTTATTAAGCACGGCGGCTATCTCCAGCTTGCCAATTTGGGACAACTGCTTATATACCGTGCCAGTTTTTACATTATCGGCTATTATCACCAGCTCCCCCCCTTAGGCATCTATTCTAACGCGATAGGTATCGCAGAATCCATTTGGATTGTGAGCAGAAGTATTTCTACGGTTCAATACGCTGAAGTTGCCAATGAAACAGACATTAAAGTATCCATGCAAAAAACGGCTCGTTTAAGATGGATAAACGTTGCCATTGCAACAGGCCTTACCTTGATTGTTTGTTTACTGCCTGACGGGCTATATACTCTTCTATTCGGTAAAGAATTTAAAGGCCTGCAAGAAATCATCTGGTGGCTTGCGCCCGGTATATTGGCCTTCTCCTATTACACTATCACTACCCACTTTTTCGCGGGCATCGGTAAAAACCACTACAATACCATCATATCCTTCACTGGTTTCGGGCTCACTGTGGTTTTAGGCATGATACTTATCCCTGCATACAGTGCTATAGGAGCTGCCATTACAGCATCAATAGTGTATTTACTCAACACCCTCCAGGCTGAATACTATTATAGAAAGCTAAGTATGGGGTAAAAATCAACCTGCGAAGCTGTTAATGTCATTGAGATTGCATCCATCCCGATCCATCCCTTATCCCTATTAATCAAGAACAAGAGTGATTAATGCAACAGCTATCAGGCTATAAGCATAACGCTTTAGAGCCCCATCCCTCCTATACCCGGGTGTATATTCTTTCTTCAGCGTTCAGGTGTTGCTGGTTTATGGTTGTTAGTTGATAGTTGATAGTAGTTAGTTGCCTATTGTTAGGCCTGGCTTGACAGATATCCGTTGATGTGTGTTTACCCTGTCTTACAACTGTGGACTGTAAACTGACAACTGAGGGCTTCCCTTGGGCATAAAAGCAAAAAAGCCCCAACCTGTGAAGGAGGGGCTTTTTTAAAGATTCCGGCGACGACATACTTTCCCAGGTATTACCCAAGTATCATCTGCGCTGGCGGGCTTAACTTCTCTGTTCGGAATGGGAAGAGGTGGACCCCGCCGCTATAGTCACCAAGAAGATTTTTAGCTCATAACGAGCAATATCTTTTGACAAAAGTTGAAAGAAAACAAAAAAATCAAGTATAAATTTAAGCTTACGAGTAATTAGTACTGCTCGGCTTTGACGTTACCGCCTTTACACCTACAGCCTATCAACGTAGTAGTCTTCTACGACTCTTATAAAGAGAACTAATCTTGAGGCGAGTTTCGCACTTAGATGCTTTCAGCGCTTATCTCATCCATACATAGCTACTCTGCACTGCCGTTGGCACAACAACAGATACACCAGAGGTATGTCCAACCCGGTCCTCTCGTACTAAGGTTAGGTCCTCTCAATTCTCTAACGCCCACAACAGATAGGGACCGAACTGTCTCACGACGTTCTGAACCCAGCTCG
>OFDN01000252.1_pt1 | contig 50024 bp, 81 predicted proteins | sample 1520971 | NCBI WGS metagenome assembly OFDN01 (sample SAMEA94257418, study PRJEB24077) | hot springs metagenome | biome: Aquatic biome; feature: Geographical feature; material: Water | place: India | collected 2012-06-12 | depth 5 m | reverse complement strand
CTACCCAATGTTCTACCATTCACAGCAGAATACCAGTGTGTCTCTTGGGAGAAAGCATAAGGAAGAAAATATAAAGTAAAGGGGCGGGGTTAATCTCCCGCCCTCTCCATTTTTGTTTTTAACCTATGGTAGTTTGCGCATAATGTCTGTAGATTTTCTGGTCTGATAGACACCGGGGCCTTGCCGTCAAGTTTCATCAGCGTAGTTCCACCCAGAGACTTGGCGCGTTTCCGCCGGGGCTATTGCAGCGGTACGTGGCCCCGGCTGGGACAATGACGGAAAGCATGCCGCCGCCCGCAATGTTGGCTTGACCGCCTTGTGCAACGGCCAAGCCGTTGACCAGAAAGATCGTTGTCGGAACGAAAGAGCTGCCTTGGGTGAACTGGATGTTCACCATGATTGGACGACCGGTGTTGTTGGTATAGTCCGTCGAGACAAATCTTGAAGACAGGACATTCTGCCATGTTTGGCCTACTCCGACCGTTTGGCTGTCCGTGTAGCCCTTTACCGCTGCACTCGTCGGAATAGTCGTGTCGTTATTGTTAGTTGCAATAGTTTCGCTAGATGTAACTACGCTTGCACCAGCCAACTTTTCAAAAGTGACAGAACCATTTGCTGAAGACAATGCACCTAAATTAGTTAGGGCTGTGGCAGCATCAGTAGCCCCTGTCCCACCCTTAGTAACTGGAACAACACTTTCTACAGCAGCAGTACCTAAACCAAGGTTTGATCTAGCGGTGGTAGGGTTAGAGAGATCACTAAGGTTATTAGTGCTGAGAAGGTCACCAGTACCAGCACCAGAATCGCCTTTAGATACCATAAGCTCCCACCTTAAAGCAGTAAGGTCGGTGCTGAAAGCTGCTGCTGAAGTATGTGCTACAAGACAGATATAGACGTTACCAGCAGTCTTAACCAAGTCATTCTTGGCATAGCTGGTAGCAGTTACCCAAGCTCCTCTCCACTCTGGAACAGAAGCGATATCAGTAATGGTCTGACCATCTAAAGTTAGGTTAGCCGTATCAATGATTCCTACGTTGAGTAGGGCGTTACCATTAAGGTCTAGGTCTGCTTCCATAGCATTGGGGGTACTGCCGTCAAGAGACAACGTATTGTCAAATGCTTCTTGGATAGCATCCCAATTCTGATTAAGAGTGTTGATTGCACTGGAGTTAGTAAGAGACGTAACGTCAGTGAGAGTGGGTCTTTTTGCCATTAGAATGTCAACTTTCCTTTAATACCGATCTTATCTTTACCTAAGACTGGCTCTAGTTTCAACTTAGGTTTAGGTTTCCTTTTAGAGTCACCTTTGATTGTTTTGGCGTAACGCTTCTCAACCGCCGATGCTCTTGTTTTAATTGTGTCTCTGCTGTTCATTAGACAGGTAATCCGACAATCTGTATGTTGGCGTTGCTCAGTGGCCCAACACCTTCGATGGAGTTTAGCAACTCGTTGACTTTGGCTCGGATAGCAGTGTTCTTAACTGTAGTACTTGCGTTTCGGGCAAAGCTAACTGTGTCACCTATGATGCCAGCACGTCCGTTAAAGGCAATAAGAAGATCCATAGTTATTAGCTCCGGGTCTTCAAAGCCGGATTGGTCAGCAAAGCGGCCATTAGAAAGTGTGACGATACATGCGGTAGTTGTTTGGTCAATAAGAAAAGCTCGTGCCATTATTTCTCCTTTGGCTTAGTAATCAGTTTCAATGTATAGGCTGGAAACCATGAGTCCGATCACCGACGAGGTACCACCAACGCTGATGTAGCCCCACGGGTTCAAGAGGGTAGACGTAGACGGAAGGTCCGTTGTTGCCGTGCCAGAAGCCGTCGCTCCGGACGCGAGGTCGGTGACCAAATAGCTTAGGCTTTGCGTGGTTCCGGACGGCGCAAACATGGCGATTTCATAGACAGACGTTCGGTCCGCCGAAGGTTTTGGGAAGCTTGCACCTAGAGCAACTTTAGTCGCCGTACCAGTACCATCATTATACATGAACTGGATTTGCGTATCAGCAGCATCGTACCCCATGCCACACATGTTCAAGAGCGTGGACGGGTTTACATCGGTTGGTGCGGTGACCGAGGTATACATTCCCATAAAGGCGCGGTGCGTAGATGTGGCAACTCCGGTTGCAGGCCCCCAGCGGATGATCAGGTGGAAGCCGCCTAGACCAGCCGCTGTTCCACCTAATGTAAACTGAGCGGCGCTGCCCCGAAAACCTGCGACGGCGTTTGTAGCTGCGGCAGTAACCAGCCATTCCCTGCGCCGCATGTACGTGTGCAGGTTGGTTGTCGCTACGCTCGCCCCGGTCGAGGAACCAGTGCTACCAGCAACAAAGCCAAAGTTGGTATCGGTCCCGCTGTTGCCGGTCGCCTGCCACATGCCAATCTTGTTGCGGCCAATGTGCGGGTTAAGCGATGTATCAAGGCCGGAGGGACCAATGATCGCTGGCAGGATGCGGCCTGCAACACTGCGCCCGAATAGAGTCACGTTGCCGGATGCTGGGGCCGAAGGAGTTGCAATCGCTGGGAAGGTCATCGCCCCGTTGTCATTCAGCGTCACGGCACTGTTCTGGATCAGCTTGCCTGTAGTTGTGTCAAATCTGACTAAAGCGTTATCTGTAGCTGAGGCAGGCCCAACCACATCGCCTAATCCACCACCCCCACCAGAAGGTGCGGCCCAAGTCCCGTCTGCCCTAAGGAAGTTGGTAGTGCCACCACCAGAGGCAGGAGCAAGACCTTTTAGAGAAGATGTGAAGGTGTCTAACAAAGTGGTAGCCTGAGTACCAGTAAGGTCTTCAGGGTCACCAATACCTGCTGATATACGGCCTTTAATGGTTGCGGTGTTTACGTTTGCGAGCTTACCATTTACCACCGCATCATCTTGAATTTGGTTTGTAACAAGCTGAGCAGCTACGATGTTGCCAGCCACTCTACCAACCACCGTGTTAGTACCTACAGCCAGATCAGCAGGGTCAGCAGTTGAGGCAGTAGCATTGGCCTTAATAGTGTTAGCAGCCATATCCGCTGCTTTGGTGTTATCCACAGCATTTGCTGCAATAGTCAGTGCGGTAGAACCAGTTACATCTCCGGTATGGGTGGCGTTAGAGGTTACGTCACCTACATAAAGAACGTCACCATCGCTTACAGCAGTGTTTAGCTGAGCCTTAGTAAATGACCCTAGAGATGTGGCAAAAGAGCCTGTACCAGAGCCAGTAACAACACCAGTAAGCGTAATAGTCTGGTCACCAGAGTTAGTTCCAGTAAGCCCTAAGTCAGTTTTAAGAGTGGCTAGGGTGTTTATTTCAGGAACACCTGTGCCTGCTGTCTTGCGGTAGATCAGCGAGGAGGTAGTCATGTTAGCCATCTTGGCTAGAGAGACTACGCCGTTATCAATAGTCCAAGTAGCACCAGAACCAGAGACAGTGATGTCTCCCTTATCTCCATCAGTAACACCACCGCCACCAGTTTGGTTTACCCATTGAGTGTTGTAGTTGGTGTTATCAATCTTGGCTAGGACTTGACCAGTGGTACCACCAGCAGGCACACCTTGGCCAGCAGGACCTTGAGGACCATCAGCACCAGTAGGACCAGCAGGACCCGCAGCATTTTGTACAAAGATTTCCCATTTAGAAGTAGAAAGATCAGTAGCAAAGACTCCTGAGATATGTTCGTCTAGACAGACATAAACATTACCATTGATCTTTACTAGGTCATTCTCTTGGTAGCTGGTAGCAGTAAGCCAGTCACTACGCCAAGTCAGCGTACCAGTAAAGAGCTTACCACCAATAACAGCTTGGCCAACATCAATAGACTGACCGTAGACCACACCAGCGTTAAGGATATCATTGGAGTTCATATCCAAGTCAGCTAACATAGTGTTAGGCGTAGAGCCATCTCTAGACAAGGTGTTATCAAAAGCCTCATCAATCTTGGTGAAGGCTTGATTTAGTTGGTTAACACTGAAGATCGGATTAGTGATCTGACCTAGATTTGGACGTTTAGCCATTATTTCTTACCTGCATTCTTGGTTCTTGGAAAGCTTCTGTTAGCAGACTTACTCTGTAATCTAAGGTTACCTTTGGAATTGTCCCTAGGGTTAGAGTTCTGAGTTGTGTTCGGCAATCTGTTTGCACCATTTTATTAATTCCTCGGTTGAATACTGCATTTTCATAGTATTGACCAGAGAACACACTAACTGTACATTATCTAATTCGTAACCCCTGTTGGAGTCAATCCTGTCAATAGATATATTAGTAGGACATTTTCCTCCAAACTGATTATAGGTCATTTCAACACCACTAATAGCACAACGGCCTTTTTGATTATTATAAAGGTTCATAACGTCTCCTAAAGTTAAATGCTCTCTTCTTTTCTTGTAGGCTATCAGATGCCGTATAAAGTTCTCTGGACTTCTAGAACGGTATTCCTTTGTGTATTTATGATTATATTTTTCTTTTCCGTTATATAAGTCTTTATGTGCCTTGGAGCAGAACTTTCTTTTAGGTTTTTCTATTTCAATTCCGCATTTCAAACAAATCATCTATTCTTCATCCCACCAGATTTAGTTCTTGCAAACGATCTATTCTTAGTTTTAGACTGTACAGAAAGGTTTTTGGTAGAGTTATTTTTTGGATTATTGTCTTTGTGTGCCACATCCTTACCATCGCCCTTACGAACCTTGCCAGCCTTCTCCATAGCTGCTCTGGCAGCATTCCTAGAGGCACGTTTCTTCTTCTGCTCAGGAGAAGCATGGTAGTTCTTGTATTCGGCAGCATAATCGCGTTTGTAGTTTTTACTTGAGGGCACTATTCTTCTCCTTATTAAACTCTGCTACGGCTGCACATACTTTAATAAAATCTTCTACAGTAGTATCTGCTCTCCAGTGATTTAGAGCTTGGCAAACAATTTGTATGTTATCCTCAGAGTAAGAACCACCTGCTTCTATACGATCTATAGAGGCATTAAAAGGAAACTTAACACCCTTCTTAAGATTACAGGTTAGTTCTAATCCACTTAAGGCACATCTATAGTTTTGAGACTCTAGTTTCTTTAAAAGAATTTCTCTGGTAAGTAAATCTCTTTTTCTACCAGAAAAATAAAGCAATCTAGAGAGGTACCTATCCCAATTACCAGATATTGTTTCGTACTGACTTTCAGTAGTCACTCTATTATTAATGTACTTTTGTTTTCCTTTACAGGTGTCAGAACAGAATTTGTGGTGATAGGTTTTCTTAAGAAATTCTTTACCGCAACACTCACAGTCTCTCACGTAGTTCTTGGAACTAGGCATTATGGGCACCTATAGGCTGCACGGTACTTCTCATTGAAGTTATCCACCTCGATAATAGTCTGGTCTGTGTCATTAACAGAGACGGTAGGAAGTTCTTTACAGAGATTAATCCTGTCCGTCCCTGAGACTGCCACGCATCCGGTGACGCTTAAGAGACTCATCACGAGTATTGTTGATCTGAACATTTTGAATCCTTTCTGCTCTCTTCACTTCTGACTCTAGAGCTTTGTTTTCTTTCTTCACTAACTTCAGGTACATCAGGAGCATCTTGACGACGAGCACTAACACACCAAAGGCACCAGCCACAAGGAGCCAAATCTGAATTGATGCAGGGGTGATCCATTTATTCCACAGGAGTTTGAGTATTGCCACGAAGCTTATCCTCCAAGAGCCTGAGCAGTCTACGTAAGACCACAGTGGTAATCATGTAGTAAGGCAACCATTCTGCTGGAATGAAGGTCATCATGTCGGTAAGTTCCAAGATAGGAACCACAAACATCAAGAAGTCCAGCAACAGTTCTAAAGATTTCTTCACTTAAGCTTCTCCTCTAATTGCTCAATCTTTTCTTGTAAGACAGCAATATCAATAGTTAACTGCTGTGTGGTATAGATATTCCAAGTAAGTAGACCTATAACAGCCCCTACCATAAGCTTGTTAATAAGGTCGTCTTTCATAGCCTCAGACATTACTTAAACCCCGAAGACTTAAGAGCATTATAGAAGTGCTCAAAATACACTGCAATAGTTATCGCTTTGTCTTGGACATTAACCAGTCTTCTGGCTTCAATGGCTTCTTCTCTGGAGAGCTTGTCATCTTGTCCCTCATAGAAGTCAATGCCTTTACCCTGACCATTCCACCTACCATCCATTATACCTTTGATTAGAACTCTAGCACTAATAGTAGGATCAAGCATCCTGTCTGGAAACTTCTCAAGATCAACTCCAGCATCTTTAGAACTTCTTTTGTAGTTCTCATGCCAAGTAAGTTGAACATGTCCTCTGCCGTAATAGACATGGCCATAGGGACCAGCAGGCTGGCCATACTTAGCTGGTGCGCTGTTAGGTCCACGCTTAGCAGCAAGCTTTGCTACAGCCCCCCTAGCTCCTTTGTCTGTCTTGGCAAAGCCTTCTCTGACAGGAACCATTCTCTTACCAGTTTCATGGTATGCAGTAGCAAGAGCATAAGCTAGAGTGTCTACGTCTTTGTCTCCTACTTCATCAAAGGCTTTAAAGATACCTTCCATACCGTCTACCTGTTCTTGGCTAAGACTACCAAAGAATGGTCTGATGATATCGTAGAATCTCTTCTTATCAAAACTAGAAGCTTTGACTACTTCCTCTACGGCCTTAGAGCCTCCTCTTAACCAGTTCATTATCTCTCTCCAATTCTAACTAGTGCTTCAACCAATGCTTTGATAGCTGGGTCCATAGGCTTCTTGATCATTTCTTTAGCCATAGCGATAGCTTCTTCAGGAGCACTGGTGGACTTCTCAATGATCTGCTGAACCTCAGGACTATCGAAGCTAATTAGATTGCCCCGTAGAGCCTCTGTGCTGACCGTAGAAGGCCCTTGAGCACCTTGGGGTATATCAGGAGACCCTGAGTCCAGAGAGAGCATAGGAGAGGCTCCTTGGTCACTCTTAGGGAGGGTAGAGACAGGAGCACCGGCAGGCCCAACACCACCAGAAGAGATTCGGCTGTATTTGTTAATCCAGATATTAGCAAACTCTTGGGCAGTCATATCTAAGCTACCACCATTAAGTCTCACTGCATCAGCACCAACCAAGTCTACAGCAAGAGCATCAGGATTACTTAAGAGTTTAGTAGCACCAGCAGGTCCTTGTTGGTGGGCTAAGTAAAGTTCCCCACCAGTAGGCTCTCTGCCCAACACTCTGGCAAGAACTACAGTATTGTCCTGAGCAAACCTTACAGCACCTTCGGTAGACTGCACAGGGTCAAACCTGTTCGTAACACCATAGGCAGCAGCGTTAGAGTCAATCTGTTGGAATAGGCCACCGGCACTGGAGTTATCATTTTGAGCGTTAGGGTCCCCACCAGACTCAATGATAGCCATAGTGTTAAGGTAACCAGACGGTAAGCCAGCCTCAGTTTCGTATCCAGCAAAGTCAATACCTAACTCAGCACCAACGTCACGCTGTCTACCACGCCCTCTGCCTCTAGGTATTCTACCACTCTTGGTACCAGTCTTAGTTTTAGGCTCGGTGTTAAGTATACCTACTGCTTCTTGTACCTCTTTACCAAACTCCCCCATCAAACCAAGAGTAGCAATCTTTTCGTTAAGAACTCTAAGGTTCATATCTTCAGGAAGTTGATTCTCAGCAGATTTGCTATAGGGTCGATAAGGATCATTCCATTTCTGCTCAGCAAGAGTACCGGGTTCAGGAACCAAGACAAACTGCTTACCATCAAACTCAATGTTGACACCAGCAACAAGGTTAGACCTTACGGTAGACATAGTTTGGTTAAGATCGGATGTAAGCCAGTCACCAAACTCCATTCTGAAGTCAGGGTTCTCAGACACTAGAGAAGTAATTTCTTTGATGTTGCTGGAGACAATCTTCTTGTAGCTTTCACCATCTACGACATTATAACCAGAACGTTTCTGGGACTCTTTAAAAGCAGTAAAGAACTCTGGCACAACACCGTACTCAAAAGTTTTAATAGCATCATTAGCAACTGCTTCAGCCTCAGTCTTAGACATATCACTAACGGAGGTCTTGATACCAGCAGTACCGAAGACAGAGCCTCCACCAGAGATAGCCTTAGAGAATGCTTCGTCAAATTGAGCCATGTCTCCAATAAGTCTGCTAAGGTTTTCTGGAGGTAGTACTTCAGCAAGTCTGGTGACAATAGCCACACCATTCTCATCCAGCTTCTTGTACATCTCAGAATCAATAAGGGCTTTCTGAGTGGCTGCTCTAGCAACAGGGTCTTTAACGGCTTCACCAATCTTCATAATACCATCAAGAGAAGCAAAGACTTGTTTATTCCAGTCATCAGCAGGAAGAGCATCCTGACCAAAGTTATTGGCATAAGAATTTCTGACTTGGTTCTCTAGAAATATCTTAGTGTCACTAAGGACAGCAGTAAGGTTGTTCATATCAACTTTGTTGTAGCGAACACCAAGTTGCGCTTGAAGCTCCTCTGGGATATCTACTGTAAGGCCATTCATCACATCACTAATAATAGGATTAAGAATGGTGCTAACAGTATTGTCTACCATGTCTTTAGCACCGGGCTTAAGGACATCCCACTGTCTGGTAACCAGAGTACCTTCAGCAGCATAGATAGCATTGTTACGCTCTAACTCAGCCAGCTTAGCTTCTTGTTGCTTAGCTTTGGTAACCTGCTCAGCAAGGAAAGCATCACGATCAGCCTCAGGCATATTGCTGGCTTGGGCCACAGCAAGCATACCTTCAGGAGTTTTAAACCATTCAGTAGCAGCATCTCTAGCTACTTCTTCTGGAGCAACAGTCATAACACCAAGGTTTTCAGCGTATTTCTTTGCTTGGTCGTTGAACTGTGGATATTTGAAAATAAACTCTCGCATACCCTTACGGTCCCAGTTAAAGGTGGCTCCTTTAGAAGCTTCAAACTCTTTAACTGCTACTGCAAACTTCTCGTCTTCAGTAGGCTTAGGACCATCACCACTTTTCTGTAAAGTACTAACACCAAAGTTAAACAGACCAGCAATAGCTTCCATAGCGTTAGGCTGTTGAACAGGTTGGTTAAAGGCTACGCCTTCAGACAGTTTAGGAGCGAACACCATTATTCAGCAGCCTTTCTTTTAGTTTCTCTCTTAAGGATTTCCACAGTTTGTTCTTCTAGCATTGTGATAAACTTCTTGTCAATATAACGATTAATCTCTGGCATGTATTCTTGGTTTAACATAATGGCAGTTTCGATAGCAGAGATTAGCTGTCTTTCTCTTTTAGTGCCGTAGCCGTTAGTCTCTCTTTCGTAGAACCAATCTTGATAGAGGCTATTAATCTGCCTAGCTTTAGAACGATACCAAGCTACGTCTTTCTTGGCAAACTCAGCTTCTCTCCAAAGTTCATTGATCTTGTTCAGAGGAACACCAAGAGCAATAGCTACGGCTTCACCAGTAGGCAGGTCATCAGCCAGAAGATCGCCTTTACGGGACCTGATGATACCCCATCTAAAGGCGGTCCAAGCGTTGTGAGCCATATTGACAGACTTGATTGATCTAAAAACATCGAGAGCATCTTCAGCAATCATACTGGTGCCACCAACCTTAATGTTGAACAACATCTTTTTGGTGCTGTCCAGAACACTGGTACCAAAGGTTCCAAGAGGACCCATAGCGGTAGCTAACATGCTTTGGTCCTGAAGGTTAGACAGAGTATCAAACAGACCTTCACCCCATGCTAGCCTTCTGCCAAGCTCTGTCTCTACGCCGGTAGCAATACGGATAAGGTTATCAATAAGGCCGTATCTAATCTGGTAGAAGTCAGACTCACTAAGCTCTACACCATGATTACGGTTATACCAGTCTAGAGCAAATCCACCAGCAGGAATAGCAGCAGCGCCATACATACCAAGCTGGAAGGTAAACAGTCTGGCTTTCTGTTTAGTAGACAAGACTCTCTTACCGCCAAGCATACCGGCCATATACCACTCAGCCATACGCATAGAGAACGACATAAATTGAAACATTGGTAGTTGTTCGATAGGATGCCTAGACGTAGAAGTCATACCGTTAGTCAATACGTCAGATTGGTGGGTAACCCATCTGGTAGCATGTTGACTAGTAAGATCAGCAGTAGGGCCAAACTTCTTGATATACTCCATACTAGCTGCAAGGTGTGCAGTGATACGAGCCATAAGTTCGCCTTCAGTATAGGCAATACGCAGCTTCTCTCTAGTTTTACGGAACATCACCTTACCAGCAGAGTCTTCACCAAGGTCTGCTACAGAAGCGTTGACATAAGCTTTACCAGACTTCTTGAAGGTATCAATCATCTGAAGGAAGTGTTCAGGGCTGATACCAAGGATACCGCTAGACCTCTTGGCCATAGCTTCAGCAGGACCTTTATGGCCATTCATAATGGTCTTACGGAAGTAAGGAGCTACAACAGAAGCTTGGACACCGATAGTCTTGTCAGCCATAGCCACAATGTTGATCATCTGAGAGGCTTGGACATAGAACTGATCAATAGCCCCTAAGCCAAGATAGGCATCAAAGACAATCCCTCTGGTACCAGCCACAGGGTCAGCAGACAGAGCATCAATCTTTTCTGAAGCCTTCTTCCAACCTTTATCAAAAAGGACATTAGCCAGACCTTCACGAGCCTTATGGTAAGCATCGTCAAGCTGTCTCTGTTTATCTAGACGTTGGAGAATCTTCTTACGCTCTAGCTCAAGCTTCTTACCAGCATCGGTGCCAGTAGCAATGGTCATGTTCCTAGCCTTTTGTCTAAGAGACATGTTTCTAATAAGAGCAATGTTCTCTCTAGGAAGTAGGTTCTTTTCTAGAGCAGTTTTAAACAATCTCATAATTGCTCTGGTCTCATAGGCCATTTCAGTCTGTCTAGCGACAGAAGACATGAGGCTACGAGAGATAGCTTCAAAAGGAGCAATGGTAGGAACCTTCTGACCACCATAGCCCATAAGCACAGTGTCCTTACGAAAGTCACCCATTTTGAGAGGACCGGGAGTAATGGCTACATCCTTGAAGGTAATGTCACCAATCATGTCATCCCCTTTGACCAGAGGTTGACCATCGGAGACAAAAGACACGGGCTTACGTAGGTCAATACCGTTCTCAGTAGCCCACTCTACAAGCTCCTTGACACCATGCACATCAGTGTTCCAACCAGAGTTTCTGGCAATAAGCTCATTAAGGTTATTGTCTTTGTACTTGGTCTGGATAACAGAAAGATAGTCATCAGCTTTGGTAAAAGCTTTAGGATCAGCAATCTTGTGAAGTTCTTTAATAACTGTGTTAATCTCGTCCTGAGCTTTAGCAGCTTCTTTCTCTGTCTTGGCTACAAGCAGAGTTCTAGGATTACCTTGACGCATAGTGCCGTCAGCAAGCTTATACTCAGTATCCTGCTTGACCATGAAGTTGGTATGGTTAGGGGCATACAGACGAGACCCACCAGCATTGTAGCCCATAACGTCAGTATGCTTTAAGGCTCTGGTCTTAGGAGTGGCACTGGCTACTAGGTCATGAAGCTTACCATCAAACTCCATAGGTTCTACAAGTTTATAGATTTGTCTGTCTGGGTTAAGAGTACCAATAGGCTGATAAGAACCTGAGTCAATATCCCAGACTTGTCTACCAGTGTTGGCTTCTTTGGTGGTCTTGACAGCACCTACTTCAATACCGTCCTGAGGGACTAGGATTTCAATACCACGCTCTACAGCCTTTTTAAAGTGAAGGTCAGCACTGAAGAACCAATCAGTGTTGTTCCACTCAAGCTTAAGCTGGTGCAGTCTAAGCTCTGCTTCAGTGGCTCTACGACCATTGACTTGAAAGAACATATCATCAAACTGAGCGGTAGTAGGAGCTTCGCGCATAGAGGCAAACCTACCGTCTCTTAACTCAGTATAGACACGTTCGACAGCAGCTTTACCATCCTTGCCTACGATACGAAGCTGACGCTCTACATCACGCTCTACAACCTCCATAGCCTTTGCTCTGGCAAATTCGCCCTGCTTAAGCACAGCATTGTTGGTGTCGTCAGTCTGGCTAAGAGGAGAGCCAAAGTTAGCAAAGAAACCCCTACCAAGCTCATCAGTATCCAGAGACTTGTAAAGCCCTAAGTCAGCAATAATGTCATCAGGCGTAGCACCCTGACTGTAGATACCAGTTTTGACGTTAGACTTCTTAGCTACCATCCATTGTTTTGTTTGACCGGGAACAGGAACAACCTCACCATAGATTTGGTCAGCATAAATCTTAGCAGCAGTTTCACTAGAGAAAGCCTTACCTTTGGTGGTACCGTAGTATTCTACCATCTGGATGTTATCAAAGCTATCCTTGGTCACCTGAGTCTGAGCATCGATATACCGAAGGTTACCAGACTTCTGTGCTCTAGCTTTAGCTTTGGCGATAAGGTCCTGTTTGACAGCCTCAAAGGCATCGTCATCAATAGCACTACCAGCAGCTAATCTGACATTGATAGCTTCTTCGGTAGCTCTAAGTTCAATCTCTACATCCTTGACAGCAGTAGCCTCTACAGGAGTTCTGGGAACAATACGCTCAGTAGTAAGCAGACTTTCTTTCCATGTAGCAGGATCGACAGCACCAGAGATGTTATCTGCCATAACCCCTTTCATCAGGGCCTCAGAGGTTTCCTTAGAGCTACCTTTAGTAAAGCCAATAAGTTTACCAGTGTCACCAAGAACAGTAAGAGAGGCTAGGATATCAATAGCAGCAAAGCCTTGCTGGAATGCAAGCTCAGCACCCTTACCTTGCTCTAAGGTAAGACCAAGGAAGTCATTAAGGTAAAATCTGTTGGCATCAGTAAAGAACCCCATATCAGCAGCTTCATTTACGATAGCTTCCATCTCAGTACGGATTACAGCAGCATCTTCTGTAGAATCCATAAGCTGAAGAAACCTATCGCTAAGCTCTTTTCTACGTTCTACGTTAAAAGCTGAGACAACAGGAAGGTCTGAAGCCAAGACATCAAAGAAGTCTCCAACACCGTTTATAAAGCCAGTGTTAGCTTCGCTCATCTTGTTGTTAAGAAGCTCAGAAGCAATAAGAACGTTAGCAAGCTTACCTTGAGCAGCACGTCTAGCAAACTGGTTGTCACTCTGTTTAAGAGCCTCGATGACAGCAGGAGACACGTAAGCCTTAAGGAATGGATTCTCTTCTCTAAGAGTCTCTAACTCAGCAATAGCCTGCTCAGGAGTCTTCTGGTCAAGAGCAGTAACCTCAATAACTTCATTGTAGACATCAAGCTGTTTCTGCTGAGTGACACCTTCAGCTTGCTTCTGGACAGGACCAACCATACCAGCAGCAAGGAATTGATCTACCTCTTCCTGCGGCATATTAGACACAAGAGGATACAGAATACTGTTCTGTTCTCTGACAAACTCAGACCTAAGCAGACCTTTAGAGCCAGTAGAGGTATCTACAGGAAGTCTGAAGACTGTGTTAGGTTGAGTCTTTTCTTTAGGACCAAAGATTGCCATTAGAATCCTGCTCTAGCAGCGTGAGAAACCATAGGAGGTTGAGGAGCTTGTTTTGGTTTAGGCTGCATAGCTGTTTTGATACCATCAAAGCCACCACCAGCTTGGAACAGAGAGCCACCCATAGAGGCCACAGCACCCCATGTAGCTGCTCTATTCTGGAACTTTTCAATGTCAGCACTAAGGCCAGACATTTGGCTAGAGAAGCCTAAGCCAGAGCCAAGCTGAGAGCCAAGAGACCCTAAACCACCAGCCATAGCAGAGCCACCGATAGCACCCATAGAAGCACCAGCAGCTATAGCCTGTGCCCTCTGAAGCTGAGCCTCTCTGATAGACTGTCTGTTACTTCTAGTAGTAGACAGGTCTTGTTGACGCTTAGAAGCAGCCGCAGCTTTCTTCTGTGCGTTCATCTGCATAACGGTACCACCAACAGTGGCAACTGCACCGATAACTGCTGCTACTGGACCCATTATTGTTCTCCGTAAAAATAGACATACATGTTGTCTGCAAAACCTTTGTATTTAAACCCAAGCATATCTAGAAGCTTTTTAATCTTCTCGTCATTAGGGTCTACTGCTGCAAAGATACCTGCGTATCCTGCTGTGGTCATAAACTGATACCAATCTTCTAGACGGTATTTCATATCCAAGAACACACCTTTATCCATCTTTTCTACATAGGGTAAATGGACAATAACGTAGGTCTCATTATACTCTAGTCTGATGGTGTAGTCCTTGGTCTCAATAAACGTAAAAGACTTAGAAGCGGGCATTGGCTCCAACCAGCATTGAGTAACCTAGTAGCACAAAGTTCTTACCTTCTTCAGCCACAAACTTAAGCCTCATAGACCTACCAGAACCTCTTACTTTAAGCCTGCTAGTGACAACAGACCTATTCTGTCCATTATCAGAAGTATCTGCTGGGTTAAGGACTGGAGTAGGCTTAATCCTGTAGACTTGCTGTCTAGTAGCTGGATAATCTTTGAAGTCCCAATACGCCTCAAGGAATAAACCAGAGGGGTTGATTACTTCAAAATTAGGTGCTGAAGTAAATCCCTCTTCTGTAGACCTACAGTAGACAGTAACGTATGGAGCACTCTTTTTAAGGAGGAGGTCACCACCAAAATCATAGCCACACTCTACATAAGCATCGTAGTTCTGAGAACCCCAATCTACAAAGTCTTTAGACGAGAATGAGGAAACAGTCATACGACCACCGTTGTAGGTAAGCACACCTAGCTGAGTATCAGCACTTCTGATAAGGTTGTACCCGGTTACGTAAACGTTACCAGCACCAGTAGTAACAGTATCAAGAGCATTATCAAAGACAATATCCTCAAACTCTTCTGCACCGTAGGCATCAAAGAAGAATAGTCCCATAGCGTAGTCTACGCTTTCAGCCAGTTCCCAAGGGTAGAAGGCTTGAAGCTGAACATCAAGGATAAGAATACGATTCTTCTTGGTTAAGACAGTCTCATCGTTATTAGGGTAGAGCCAGAAGATTTGCTTGTTAACTCTGTCATAAGCAGCAGTAACAAGGTTCTTGGCGTTAGCATCAATCTGGTTCCAGAAGGTCTGTATGGTAGCAATAGACAAGTTCTGTTCCATAGGGAAGCCAGAAGTCTCATCATAAGCAAAAGTATGAATACCGTATTTAGACCACCAGAACGGAACACCCTCAGCAGCAACAAAGGAACCAGAGCTATACATGCCTACGTTAGAAACTTTAGACACATAGTAGCTAGTGGCGGTAAATCTGCTATCAGGACCAGAGATAACCCAGACACCGTTATCAGCAAAGACGTAAAGGTATTGGTTATGGGTATACAGCTTCTTGATATTGTAGGCTTCAGGGATATGGATCACACCACCATCAGTTTCCAGAAGATCACTAAAGTACTCAGAAGCAGGATCGTTCTGTTGATAGCACTCACCAAGCAAGGTGCAGGAATCAGAAGCTTTAACAGTTTCTACAATACGGCTGTAGAGAATCTTACCGCTGTTGGACCCAGAACCTAGACCAGCAAAGAACATTCTACCAGCATAAGAAGCTACAGAGCTAAACCTGCTGGTTTCAACTTCTGTAGGAATACCAGTCATACCGGCTACAGTGCTCCTGTCTTTGTTGAAAAAGTCTACAACAAAGTGGCCATTACCAAGAAGGCTGGAACCTGAGTAAACCTTCTCCCATTCAGTAAGGCTGAAGTTACCGCTAGAGTCTTTACCAGAGAACCAAGGATGAGTCAGAGGAGGCCATGCAGAGTTGGTGCTGAGATAGGTGCTCAGAGCACTTAGACCTAGCCCAGAGGGCAACGTAGCGCCTCCTACAGTGGCTAAAGCAGAACCGTTGTTACCTACCCAACCAGAGTTAAAGGTGTCATAGCGTCTTGCTGCTGTAACGCTAGCAGTGGTAATCTTGTCGGTAAGGTCACAGACATCGCTAAGCCACTCAAAATCTCTAATACGAAACTCAATCTGAGTGGTGCTAATAGTGGACCCATCGTAAGTAAGGTAGATAGTGTCAATAGCTTCACTAGCGACAACCAGAGAAGAAGCAATGGTAGCAACTTCCACTCTTACTAAAGCTGCGTTAGCCCCACTGATCTGATAAGGAGTAAGGTCAACAGACAGTCCAGTGTATTGTCCACTATACGGTGCTACACCAGAGTTATAGAAGTACAGAGTGGCTCCAGCTTGAACAACCATAAAAGTTAAACCGGCGATACCACCCGGATTGTCCCACTGGCCTACAGAAAAGACTTCTGCTGGATCGACAGTAAAACTTGAGGTAGTAGCGCCGGTTTCAAATTGTACACCAAGCCTACGAGAACGACTGCCATCTCTGGACAAAGAACAGTTAAGCTCATCAACCGAAGCACCTTCAGGAAACGTAAGCTCCCCAGCTTCAGTGATCAGACCTTTGATAAGGTTGTTAACCGTTCTTTGATTGAGATTCTGCATGTTTTCTTTGCTGTCGTTCTTCGTGGAGTCGGTCTGATCTTACTGCAAATGTTTCTTTAGTATTTCTGACAAATTGTTCTACAGCTTCGATTGCTTTTTCTAGTGTAGTGTACTTACCAGATAGCTCGCTTGGTGTAGTGCCTTTGTTAGCTTTTACTGAGAAAAACATTTGAGAACGTAGTTTGCCAACAATAAAGTCTGTCTTGTGTTTAACTGACTCAATCTTAGCGTATTGTTTTTCTAGATCAAGCTCTACCGTAGAAGTTTCTGGTATTGTCTCGTTTGGTTTTGTATCTGTCATTCTGGATATAGCTCTTTAGTCTACGTGCCGCTTGTTCAACTTTTGGGTCACTCCCAGATTTGAAAACAGAGAAGCAAACAGACTTGGATTCAGCAAGAAGATAAGGGAAAAGTGTTTCATTTAAATCGGGAGTAAAACTATCTGACATTGTAAAGGTGGGATACTTAGTGCCCCAGCATCTAGACTTAGATTCTTGTAGCGTAGTGTCTACGGATGAGTCGTAGGAGTCGCAGACAATGTACTGGTTATCGAAGCTGGTGTAGTATCTAGGGTTTTTATCGTTACGGCAAGTAAGAGAAACTCCACTAGTAGGATCAGTGTAAGACACAACGTTGTCATCCGAAGCGTTTGGTAAACTGTCAAGAAACTTGAGAGGGTCCTTCCAGTAGACTTCTTTTCCATCGTATTCAAACATCCTTATTTCTTTTACGTTAGTAGGATACTGAAAAACTGTAGGCTTGCTGGAGTCAGAGAGAGCAGTAAGTTTAAGTAGCTCGTCATGTTCTGGAGTTTGTCTAGCAGCGACAATATTGAAGTAAGTATCTCTGATAACGCTGGCGCATTGTACGGCTTCTTCAGTATCAAAGATGCTGTTTACAGGCTCACTGTCCATGTCGTTTAAAACGGACTGAGTAAGCTCAAGCAGGGTTCTTCTCATTATTACGAACCTTGGATATAGACGGTTACAAAGAGCTTTCTTACGGTGTCTGAAGCACCGTCAGTTTCTACAGAAATTCTGCTATCGTTAGTAACGGTGTTGTTAGACACGGGGGTAAGAGTGTCGATATTACCGGCAGCAGAACCAGATTGGGTAATGGTAAGAGTGCCCATAGAGGTACCAGCAGCATTACGTACAGTTACAGTAGCGTTAGCAGTGGTAATAGAACCAGCAAGAACCGTAACAACCTTGGTTACAGTACCGGCGTAGGGAATAGGAAGGTAAATAGTGGCAGCAGTAGAAACATCATCAATTACACCAGTAAGTGTGTAGGGAGGAACTACCCAAGAGCCACTACCAACACCGTTGGAAAGATAAATCTCACCAGCACCAGCCGAAGCTACGCCTTTAGGCTCGTGAAGATCAGCACCAGTAAGAGCAGAGTGAAGAGGCATGTTATCTCCAAGGGAAGTAGGAGGGGACCATTAAGCCCCCTCCAAGTTAGATTAGAGCTTCACGTATTCGATGTAAAGCTTACCGACACCGGCAGTAAAGGCGGCAGTAGCGTAGGTAGCGCCAATGTAGGCGTTCTCTGCAATATACCCTGCGGTGGTCGTATGGGTGCCGCCACAGCGGACCGTCTCACCAACAGCGTCAATAGCCGTCAGAGCAATAGCCGAGGCGACGCCAGCAGCCACGATGGCAGTACCGGCAGCGTTGTAGGTGCCGATAGAGAGCGTAGCAGCACCACCAGAGGTGGCAGCAGTGGTCATCACAAGATCAGCCCTCGTAATAAGCGAGCCAGCCGGGATGAAAGGGTTGTTCAGGTCAATGTTAGCAGCACCAAACGTAGTACCCACAGAGGTAAGAGTAAGGTCTACAACAAGGACTTGTTTCATCGGAGTACCAGCGGTACCCTGAGTTTTAACAGCACCCTGATCGTCGTTAGTAAGGACGCGGAGTCCATCAGCGTTAGTATAAGACATGTAATTATACTCCTATTACACGTTGGTTTTGGTGATGATACGAACCATGTTCTCGGGACGATACAGCTTGACGCCATAACGAGCCGTGGTCACGTATTCATCACGCTGCTTGTCTTTGTTGTACTCGAAGTCAACCTTGGGGGCCTGACGCCAAGCACCGACAAACGGCGTAACGTTAGAAGCTGCCGAGAAGAACAGGTTCACTTTACCGTTAACCGAAGAGAAGTCTTGGTTAGCAGGCGAAGCAGCAGCGTTCGTAAGAGCGTTATCGGTAGCGGTCTTGAGGTAGTTCGACGTATAAACGTCAAAACCGTAGATGTTCTTAACGAACTTCATGCCGGTTGCAATACCGTCAGCAACGATACCTTCCCAACGAGGGTTGTCCGAGACCGATACAAGGTTGGTCAGGGTGTTGACCGTATACTCAACCGAAGGATCAACGATAGCAACCAGATTGGTATCCGGCACGTTGAGCTTTTTAAGAGCATAGCGGGCACGAGCAAAGTCACCAACCGTAATGAAGGTGCCGGTACCCGAACCAGCCCAACGGTGTTGAATACCGTCGATCAGTTCTTGCGAGTTAGCGGCAACACCAGCTTCAGGCGTAGCAAGCGTAGTGCGTTCAAAGTGAGCCATAATGGCACGTTCCTGTTCGGGAACAAACGCAGCCTCAAGCTGAGCAGCATAGAAGGCGTCTTGCTTTGCTTTGTTGGTGATGTACGAAGCCGAAGACAGGTACTCGGTGATCGAGAACTGGAACTCACCAGTATCCATCGGGCGGTACAGGATATCAGTATCTTCTTCGTAGTTGTCAACTTGCAGTTGGCCGATAGACGGGATGGTAAACACATCCCCATCAGGGAATCCGTCCAGCATACGGACGTATTTTTGAGCCTGCATCTCATCACGAAGGATTTCTTTGAGTTCCGAAGACCAAAGTTCCGAACGAGTGAGTTGGCTCATGTTTGCGGTAGTCATACCAGACATTAGCGTTTCTCCTTTGTTAATTGCCAAATCGGTCGCCAAGGCGCATCTTGTCTTGCATCATCTGCTGTTGCGTCTTGGGATTGAAGTAAAGTGTTTTGTTGGTTCTACGAAGATTCTGGTAATAGTTCCAGTCCCGCTCCGTAGGATTGTTGAAGTTCCCTGCTGCGGTATTGATGGTGCCTTGTACCGGAGCTTTAAACTCAGGCTTAGGCTCACCAATAAGTGTCATAAACGCGGTAGGAGATTCAGCAGCAAGCAAGGACAGACGTTCAAACGACATGCCTAACTCTTGTGCCTTCTTCTCCACATGAGCTTTCGCTTCCGTACCATACTTCTCTTGAAGCTTTTCTTGCACAAGTTTAGTATTTTGGGCAGCAGTATTGGTTTGCTCACGTTTAGTCAGGGTCTCTTCTACTAGGCGTTGGATCACATCTTCACTAAGGACCGGCTTGGTGTCGCTCGGATTAGTTTCCCCTTGTTTCGGTGCAGGGGTTGCATTGGGGTCTTGCCGCCTGCCCTGCAATTCAGCCAAAAGTTTCTTAGCAGCCTCTTCCTTACTCAGTTCGCTACGAAGTTCAGTAAGCTGAATTTCAAGCTGTTTGATGTAATTATCAGACTCCAGTTTAGACTTTGCAAGAACTTGAGGGTCCTTGAATGCCTCACCTTTGACTTCCACAATCTTAGCCAGCCAGTCTTCTTGGGTTTGAGCCTGTTGGGTTTGATTGCCGTCTTGACCCTTGGTTTGGTCTTCAAATAACATTTTAGTCCTTCTCTATGGTTACGAGTTTGATTACGTCATTAAGAACTTGGTTGACGATTTCCTTTACCGGCATTCAAGTCTTTTGGTAGAATTTGTAGATTCCACGGAACATGAAGCCCACACACATTATCTCCCCTTATAGGAACGATGTGGTCTACCTCGTAAGGCTCCCCGGTTGTCACCTTACAGTCTCTTGCTAAAGCATAGATGTACTCTATTTGCTTTAGTTGTTCTTTTGATAACCATGGCGGTGTGCCATTCTTTTTTCCACCTCGCCATTGACGACTTTTAGCCAGTTCGTAGTCCTTGTTGTTTAAGTAAAAAGTTCTTCTAACTTTCTTTCTACACAAAGAACCAGTGTCTGTTTTTGACCATTTTGATGTATACTGTAGTCTACATTTCTTACAGTATTGGTCATAGCCACTTTGCCTAGACTTATTTTTGTAGAATTGGCTTTGGTCTTTCTCAGTATTACATTGTAAACAGATCATTCTTTTATATCAATTAGCTTGATAACAGAATCAATAACAGTATTCCATTCGTTAACGGCGATCTGTCGGTACTCCCATCCGGGAGAATAGTCTCGGTCTGCTTCTTTCTTTTTGAAATCAGACTCCAAGATTTCTTTAAGAGCATCCAAAGCAGTTCTGAAGCGTTTAACATCTTCTCTACTATAGCCTGCCTTGATCCATCGGCTATCCATTATTTCTTCTTTTTAACCTTAGCGGCCATAGTATCTAGTTTTGATTTTGCCTTATCAAGAACAGTCGGTTTTATGCCGGATGTCTTTGGTTTAGTCTTGGGTTTTACTTGGGTATTTGCCATTATAATCCATTCTCCGCTGCAATTTGCATTTTTTCTAGCATGTCTGCTTCTTGGTCTTGTCCGGCCATCTGGGTTTCCATCTGCTCCGTCATTGTGATATTCTCACCAAACAGTTCAGGCTCGTTAAGTTCTTCTGCGATAATCTGAGCAAACCTTTTACCAGACAGATGAACAGCTACCGTAGGGTCATTCTGTTTAAGCTGCCAGAGAGTGCTCAGGCTTTGTACTCTACGGGCTTTCTCAGCAAAGTGTCTTGCACCCATAGGAACAATCTTACCGTTACCACTAATGTCTTCTTTCTTGATTTGTCTAAAGACAGTGACACCGGAGTTGGGATCGACAATCTCGATATTATCAATCATGTCCAGATTTCTGGTAGAGAGTTCCAGCATAGCATTAAGGGCAGGCTCTAGGAATACTCTTTCAAAATGGGCTGCCTTGTGTTCAAAGATTCTGGAGGCAGAGTTCTGAAGCTGTTCTACCTCAAAGGCAGTCTTTTCACCGGGGGTACGGATACCCATAGCTTGACGAGGAGCACCGGCCATCTCTTCCATCTTGTCTTCCAAAGCTCTGATCTGGAAGTCAGCATTAAGAGCAGTGGCATCAGGAACAAGGTAGGCTACGTCACCTTCTTCACCCATGTAGATACGGCTACCGGGAGCATAGTCAAAATCTTCGACATCACCTTTGATCTTGGTAATAGGATAGGCAATCTGGTCGAATACGTCAGCCTTGAGGTTCTCTAGGTGGTCAATACGGTATTGCATACCAACCAAGTTATCCAGAGGACCCATAGCGTAAAGGTTGTCTGGGCGTTCTCTCCAGCCTGCATGGAAGATAGGGGCTTTACCAGACCAAGCAGGTTGCTCAGTATTCTCTAGAATATAGGCTCTGTCTACAACAGAAATAATACGATCCCTAAGAAGCATAGAGTTGCTATAATCATAAATATCGCCGTAGAAGGTTAGAATCTCGACGTAATTGGAATCGTAGTAATTCTTGATATCCGTAAAGCCATCGGCAGTATAGGCATTACCTTTAGAGACATCACCGTCACCACCTTTGACAGCATTACGAGCATAGATCATCTTGTCAAAGATAGCTTGATAGGCAGTATTGCCACTATCGTCAATCATCTTCTTGACTTCACCAAGAGTCATAATGGACTTGATGATCTTAGGAGTTTTGCTGAAGTCAGCGGCAGAAGGATTGAAGACAATATCATAGGGGCTGATACGGATAAGCCTAGGGCCTACGTAGTCCAGCACTTGTTGACCATCAGCCTTCTTACGGAAGGTCTTTTCAAACTCTACGGTAGCAAAGCAGTTACCAAAGATAATATAATCTTGGACAAGCTTGGAGGCTACAGACGTAAAGTTAGATTGTCTGACCTTGTTATCCATATAGGCTTGGATAATGTCTCTCTTGAGCTTGGTACCAGACTCTTTATCCAGAGCTTCCCACTTCATCCACTTGTTCTGAGGAAACAAGGTGGCCATGTAGTTGGCATGGAGGTTATCGCTGATCTGAGTCAGCTTAGGAGTGGTGGTAGTGTTAGACCAGGGCAGGATAGCATTAGAGGTCGTCTTAGTAGACGTTGCGTAGAGGTAGTTACGCAGTTCCTTCTTTTCTTCAATCCATTTAGAGCGATAGTTATTCCACTCCATCCATTTGTTAGCAATCTCAGTTGCAAGGATGTCTGCGTGGATGATGCTCTCAATGTCTAGGGTAGTTCCAGCCATTAAGCAGACCCGTACCTTCTGTAACCCATGCCATCTTTAGAGGGTTTCTTGTTTCTTTTCAGTTGTTCTTTTTTCATGGTAAGTGGGGTATAGACTTTACCACCACGATTAGCCTGAGGTTTAGGCGTAATAACCTTACCAGCAGCAGTCTGTTTAGGCTTTGATGTACCGGGCATTAAGCCGCTCCTCTGAATTTGAAAGCAGACCAGTCAATATTGTTTCTTTTCTCAGAACCAGTATTCTTGGTAGGCTTAACTGCGATATCAATAGCGTTAGCAAAAGCATCAATGATGTCGTCATGGGCTGGGTTTCTGGTAGACAGTTCTTCTTCCAGAGTTTGACACTCTCCACCTTTGTAGTGCCAGATGTTACCCATGTCATACCGAGGTTCAAGAATAGCCATGATTCTTTCTGCCTTGGTTTTAGACTGAGGCCGATGCTCATCGATGCTGATAGCCAATCCGTTGTCTCGGATCATTTCTTTTATTTGTCGAACAATGACGGCTTGAGCAACCGTAACCTCTGCTCTAAGTTTTCTAAATCCCCACTTATTCGATAATTGTAGGAGATGCTCAAAATATTCACTAATACGATCAGTACGAAACCGATCAATGTCCAAGACGTAGATTTGATTTTCACTGTCGATGCCTACAACAACGATAGCAGTGTAGTCAGCTTTCTTGGAAAGACTGAACGCAAAGTCTACCGCTGCAAAGACATTAAGACGTTTGCCACGGAAATACCAATGACCACCTTCTTGGCTCAGGAACTTACGTTCATAATACTGGAACTTGTCCTTGGTAACCGGAACGTTGTCTGGATCAGACGGGTCATTGTAGTACTGTGCTCTAAACTGGCCACGATCAAGATACTGACCCCTCTTCTTGGCTAGAATCTTCTGATCAAAGCCAAACCATTTATCCCCTCTTTTAGAGGCTTGTCTAGGCCACAGGAACTCTCCGGTTCCATCGCCACGGGACTCTACGGTCCTTTCGTATACTTCATAGATATTTTCTGAACCAACAAGGTCCCCTGCTTCATCAAAGGAATCTTGGGTCATAGCCATAAGCTCAGAGTATAGGTCGTTAGGGTGGTATCTGGTACCGACAACCCATTCTCTGGCATTAGCTCCTTCAATAGAAGACAGAAGAGAATACTGGCTTTTAACTTTCTCTCTGCCTTCTTTAGAGTAGGCATTTTCGTAGATAACCACATCGTCCATAACTGCAATATCACAGTGCATACCAGTAATCGTGGTGGTAAGACCGGCAGTAAAGATGGAAGGGTCTCTGACGTTCCACTGTTCACGAGCAGGGTGGTCTAAAATAATCTCGGAGTTAGTCCACTTCTTACGTTTGGCTTCTTCTGCATTAACATGCTCTGGCCAATAACGACGATAGATAGGAGAAGTCAGAATAGACTTCATAAAGCTTAACTGCTTCTCAGCTAGGTTAGCAGTAGCAGAAATGTAGAGAACTCTAAGGGTAGGGTCCTTGGTAAGTTCCCAGACAACTCTGTAGGCGATTAGACGAGATTTCTGGTGGTCTCTTGGAAAGAGTAACAGTTGGTGGGTAGAGGCTTCAGGACGGTACCACCATTTAAGGACTTCTTCATGGCAGGCTCCAAGGACTTGCTCAGGAGAGATTAATTTAATAAAAACAAGCAAGTCAGCTTCAGCAGCCTGTCTTACCTCATCTGCCTGTCCTTTTATAGTCATTAGTTAATAATACCTTCTTCCTTAAGTCTCTTAAGGTCTTGTTGGATAGTGGAGTCACTAAAGGCAGCTTCAGCAGATTCAGAGACCAACTTCTTGTTGCGCTTACGCTCCATAGCGTTACCAGTCTTCCAAGGTTCCTCAATCAGATACTTGGCAGCAGTAAAGCTGGACTTACCGTTTGTCTTTACTTCGTTGATGATAGACTTAAAAGCATCACGCTTACGGATGGTAGCGGCGATAAGCCTCCACTCTTGAATATGTCTCTGGAACCAAGTAGCTTCGGTAAGACACTGCCAGAAGTAGATATCACCGAAGACTTCTTCTGCAAAGGTGACCTCGGAGGGGTCGTCAACGCAATGGGCGATGTAGAGTTTATAAAGGCTAACCTTCCCTTCTCTACCGTTCTTATCATACGTAAGTAATCCATCGGGGTTGAACTCACAGAAAATCTCCCTGAGCAGCATGTTGTTACGAGAGTTGTAAAGGTCTTTGTAGGAGAAGATAGACATGGTTACCTATTTAAAATTTAATAATTGTAATTATAACATATTGGAAAGCCTAAGTCAAGAACTTTCTTTAGTAAAACTAGACAAGAAATATTAAGTCTATGATTTCTAAAGAAACAAATATTTTTACTTCTAGCTCTTGAAATAGACAAAAAAGATACTATATTATATACTATAAGGTATACTTATAGCTAGCTCTATGGTACTACCTTACGTAGTAATAACTATAAAGAACTAACTTAAGATAACTTAAGGGTAGTACCTTAGGGTATAGCATAAAGGGGCTTTATGCTAGCTTCGTTAGAATAAGAGGTATTAACTTACGTAGTAGCATAAAGTATACCATTAAGGGGCCGAGGTAGGATTGTGGTAATTTTGTTGAGATAATTTCAAGGGGTATTTCCTCTGAAGTAGACCACCCCCCTACCCCCCGGTATGGCCTTCAGGCATTTTCCTGTGTGTATGCAATGGGTTATACGTGAATGGGTGTTAGGTAATGCCCGTTGTAAGCACCCGCTTATGCATAAACCATTGGTATATGTTGCATTTATGTCACACATGCTAATGTGATTTACATTTACATGCACCCTGTATGTTTCATTACTGTAACAATTCGTTACTTGACTTGTCCCTGTGCCTTGGCCTATGCGCGCATTGCGCTTGCGTGTGTTCCTTTCCCCATCGCGTGATGATCTCACGAAATGTTTCAATCATTGTAACAATATGTTACTTGAAATGCCCTAGGTGTCATGCCATGTTCTGGTCATGGCGAAAGGGGAATGATATGGGACACGCTGACAAGGTTTACGCTAGACTGGAATTGATTGCTTTGGCAGAATTGCGGCAACGTCTGGCAAAGGCGGGAAACTGGACCAGCTACCGCAAGGAAATGCTTCGCGGCCACATAACCATTGCCCGCAAGAGAAACAAGGGGGAGTACTGACTTCACTATCTAGGGCAGGCTTGTCTTGTCCTATCGTGTGCAGTCTAGCACTAGGCAGCAAGCGCCTAGCTTGCCCGTGTCATGCGGTATCATGGCGGCATAGGGGTCTGGCAGTACGTCCTGCCTATCCTGCCTCTTGAAACGAGGCTACTCATAAGGATGCGATTGGTATGGTGTAGTGCCATGCTGGCCGTAATTGAGGTGTTAAGCGCAAGCCCTGCACCTGCATCCGAGATAGTCATTGAACGCTATGAAACTAGATGACTAGGCTATGATCACAAGTCCATGATTGGCAGATGATCTGTTGTCCTACCACCCAAGCCTTAGCTAGTAGGTGACTAGATATACAGGCATACCATAGAGTATGCCTCTAGGTCTAGTCATAGGTGAGGTATCATGCCCTCCAAGAAACAACGCGCTAAGCTTAACCTGATGGTTGAGCAACGCTTCCCCAAAGGTGTAAGCAAGGGAGATACTCTTGCCCATACCCTAACACTTGGACAATCGTTCAAGTCTGTTGACAGTCTTAGCTTTGGCTCTATCTCCAAGGCTAAGGGATTGAAACCATTCTCCAAACAGTAAAGGACTACTATCATGAAATACACTGGCAATATGTCCTTTGAGGACATTGAAAAGGCTATCCCCATGCTTGCCAAGCGTGGTGCTGGCTTTCGGAATGATGTGCAGAAGCTGATCACCAGCATCGCTGTGCAGTGGATTGCATCAGGTAACGTGGCCCATGCAGCCAAGCTCATGACCCGTATCGCTACGGAAATCGAAGGCTACTATGGCCAAGCCATTGTCAACTATGCTCAAGGCATGTTTGGCATGAACTGGGACGGCAAGCTCAAGGCTCTGGTCTACACCCGCACCACGATTGACAAGGCGGTACTGGATCAGGTCAAGAAAGAACCTTTCTGGGAGTTCTCCCCACCCAAGGAAATCAAGGGCTTTGACTTCTTTGGTGATCTTATGAAGCTTCTGGACAAGAACCAGAAGAAGCTTGGTGAGCCTGACAAGTTGACTGAGAAAGATCATGTTGCAAGCCTTGAACTTGTCCGGTCTATCAAGTCCCTGCTTGCCCAATCCCAACAGGCTGAATAAGCCTAGCTATCCCCTGTCTAGAATGTAGAAGCTAAGCTACAGGTTCAGCGCCTGTCAGGGGTATCAAGCCTAAGCTTAAGACTTTGAAACTCTTAACTTAGGTTAGTTGGATGAAGCCGACCATGAACATTCGTGGCATTAAACTACTGTCCCTCTAGCCTGAGATGGGGACAGCGAATGTTCATTACTGTTTCATCCTAACAATGAAGGTGTAACTATGCTTTACTATGTCGAAGTACGTAAAGGGACATGGAAAACTGTTGGACCCTATACGAATAGGGAAGATGCCGAAGCCTGCCTCAGAGATGTCTTTGATGGTAAAGGCTTTATCATTGAGGAGAAGGTCTGATGTCTTACTATGCAGAGATGCCCGATGGGAAGGTGGTGCCCTGTAACTGGGTGCAGTATGAGCAACTGAAAGCCTTCGGTTGGGTACATCGTATCCTTACCGAGAATCAGGCAGTGTTGCATAAGCTTAGCAATCTAAGGAAAGCTAAGTAACTACTATCATCTGTGGTCTGGCCTAGCCTTACGGCTTCCCTTGGGGTGGAATGTCAGTAAACCCTAATCAAGAGGAAACAACACTATGAATAGTTGGTGGGAATATGTTGGTGACTATCTAGGCTATCCTAAGTGTTGCCGAGAAGCATTTCAAACAGAAGACTATCGCACAAGACCAGTAAGAAAGCTGGACGGAACAGGTTATGTTCCTTGTGCTGAATGTGATAGGAAGTCTGTTGATGATCTTATTGCTACCATCAATAGCAACAGGAAAGCTGTAGCACCATTTCCTGAGTTTCCAGATGAAGAGTGTGATCTGGTGTATGAACAATATCTGAAACAAGGAGAATAATCATGGCAACTGGTATGTCCAAGGCCAAGGCTCGTCAGAACTCCAAGACGAAGGCTCGTGCCTCTCGTGCTAAGCTTGGTCTTCCTGCCAAAGCTGGTAAGCGTCGTCCTCATAACATCATCCATGACAAGAACGGGGACTATGTGGCTGCTGCCTTTGTGCCCCGTCCCAAGGTGCAAGAAGCTGAGGCTAAGGCCTATATGATGACTCATGAAGTCAAGGCTTCTGACCGTATCCCTGTGCCTGTTGGTCATGTTCGCAGGGAAGGCTTGGCCAAGATTGCCAGCATGAAGCGTGGCACCAAGAACCTGTCCGATCCCTTTGTGTTTGACCGCATGGCCACTCACTTTGTCAATGGACTTGTCGAGGTGTGACATGGACTACGGGCTGCTTGTGGCAATACTGGTGGCCCTATTTATTCTATGGATAGCACGTAAGGATAAGTAAAATGACATTTGTTATGGAATACTAGTAGAATGGAGTGAAGAATGAAACTCGGTCCTTCCCTAATCATCCCTATCATCCTTAGTGCTGTGGTCCTAAACCTAGTCACTATGGTTATCTTTGTTGTCGTCTTGGCTCTTTAAGGAGAATTAAAATGAAAACTCAAGCATTACTTCAACTTCTGGCTGGTATTTTTGCATGTGGAATGTGGGGCTTTATTACTAGCCTGTTGTTTAACCCACTTATCTCATTAGTCTTTGCATTTATTGGTGGTGCTATTCTGGGTGGAATCATCATCAGCCCCGCCCTTCAAACTCTTTTCTTTGGAGAAGATAAATGAAGATTACTACTCTAGCACTAATGTTCGTTGCTCTTACCTCTCTTAAGGTAATGGCCAATGGTGGCCCAGAACCTACTCCTGAACCTGAGCCTCCTGTTGTGGTAACAACTGATCCCATTGTAGATGGTGACTCTGCTTATGATCCTTATAGCCGTATCTACTATTCCATCTGTACCTGTGATGAGATGAAGGTGGCATGGGGCTTTGAGTCTCTGGAGCTTCGTACCAACAAGGCTCGTAGCCAGTGTGAGCAGCGTCGTATTCGTAAGTCTTGCCCCATGAAATGGAAATGATTGACCTAGTAGCACAATACCTGTTCTTTATGTTCCTTCTTTTCTGCATCAAACACAGAGGTATCCTCATTGACATGACTGATGGTAATGTTGAGAGGCTTGAGAGAGAAGAGAAGAGATACCAAGAAGCCCTATGGTGGCTTAGTAACATGGAAGAAAGGAAAGTAATATGAAACTGGAGACAACTAAGCATTCCCTTAAGCTATCTCATCTGTCTGTGATGCAGCAGCAACGTGCATTGCGTAACCTTGCTCGTGCTTGCCGTATGCGCAACAAGAAGAAGCTTCTCAATGCTGAATCTGCTGAGGCTAATACCTATGACTGGCACCGTAAGGTTCGCCTTGCTAGAGAAGCTAGGGCTTACAACCTTATCCGTGCTTACCTCAAAGGTATTCCCTATAAGCAGGTAGAGCAGAACCTTAAGCCTACTACTATCACGCCTTTCCGTTGCCTTGAATATACTTCTGGTGGCACAATGTTTGCTGACTGGAAGTCTGCTGACTTGTTCTTTGAATGGGTGGAGGCTGAGTAAATAACCACTAGGCCCCGTATCGGAACAGACTTCTAATCTGTAGAACCGTAATTGGATCAATGGGGGTTCGAGTCTACTATTGACTTTCCTTACCATTTAGTGTAGAATAGTTAGTAACTGCCGTTAGCTCAACGGAGAGAGCGTTCGTCTTCTAAACGAAAGGTTCTGCGTTCGAATCGCAGACGGCAGACCATTAACAGGAGTAGGAAATGGAAATTTGGAAATCAGTAGCTGAATATCCAGAATTATTTGAAGTCTCTAACACAGGAAAAATTCGTAATAAAAGAAATAAGAGAGAGTTAAAACAACATCTCCACAAACACGGATACTACCACATCGCTAGTAAAATCGGTGGTAGGAAAGGTAAGTATGTTTGCTTTAAAGTCCATAGAGAAGTAGCTAAAGCATTTATTCCTACCTCTGATTATACCCTACAAATAAACCATAAAGATTGTGATAAGACCAATAATAATGCAACTAATTTGGAATGGGTAACTCCGAAAGAAAACATGAAGCACGCATTCTCTAACGGGCTTATACTATTCCCTGATCAAGAAAAATAATAAGAAGTTGACCGAAGAGAATATTAAATTTATTAGAAAAAACTACAAACCTAGAGATAGAGTCTTTGGACAAAGAGCTTTAGGTAGAAAATATTCAGTCTGTAAAGAAACAATTAAATCGGTTGTAGATAAAGTACATTATAAATAATTTTTCCGGGGTTGGTGAAATTGGTCAGACACGCTTGGTTTAAACCCAAGTGCCGCAAGGCATGAGAGTTCGAGTCTCTCACCCCGGACCACCGTCCCTACCATGTACAATAGGCCCGTAGAGGCCATAGGAAGGCCGCCAGAGGCCCTCTAAGAGTTTTCATAGTAAAAGGATCATGAGGCTCTTTTGAAGGAGTGTTATTTTGTCCAAAACAGGAGTTTTTGTTTGGAATGGAAAATACAACGGTGTTAATCCTATTAGAATTGTTCTTGAAGAAAGGCAGTTAGTTCGCTATCAGATGTTCAGTAGTGTCTACTCTTGTCTAGCAACAGGAAACATTAAGATTGCCCCACTAACACTAGGAGTATGGAATGATGACTGCTGAAATAGTAGAAATCCCACTAGAGCCACTAAACATCTGTGGTATTATAGGTACAGCCCTTATTCCTTTAAGCCAGTATAAGCTTACTAAGGATGAGATAAGACATGAGGTAATCGAAGTTATCCTTAGTGAACTAGCTTCTAAAGAAGTAGTCATTATGGGTAACACTCTAATCTATACGGAGGGCTTTGATGGCTTTAGAGTTCTCTAATACAACACTTATGACTACAGATAAAAAGTATTTCTTTCTAGAATCACCTGAAAAAGAGTCTGATGGGTACAGTGAATTAAAAGACATGTTTCATGAATACTTTTTGGTGGACTTCAATACGAATTAGGATTTGACTCTGATCCTAGGTACTTTCTACTACCTTCAACACTACTAACCTTCAATACTGAAACTGAAACGGAGAACTGAGAATGAAAACCTACAACGACCTTGCTATCGAAATCTACCCGCTGTGCAACTTCATGTTCAAGGACAATGGGCCTAGCGGTACCGGAAAGATCGAAGACCTTGTGAAAGAGATTGAACTTCAAGACCCTGAGAAATGGGAAATGAAGGGTAAAGATGTCAAACATGCTTTCAAACGCTTCATGAAAGCCCAAGAGCCTGCTGGATTTGAGGCTATTGAGAAGAGGTTTGATCGTACTTTCTACAAGTTTCTTGATCTGATTCCTCCCTTTGCTGTGCTCTTTGTCGCATCTGGGGCTGTGTCTACGGCAGACTTCATCAAGGTCTGTCTTGATGCTCCTGCTGATGCACAGATTATCCCCAACTTCATTCCTGAAGACAAGTTTGTTCCGACTCTTTGGGATATGTATCGTGACTGGAAGCAATTCAGTGAAGGGTATGTGCCTGTTGGTGACCTCAAGGACTTGGGTATTCCTCAGCTTCCTAGCCTTACTGCTGAGAAGAAGACTACTCTTGATCACCTTCTGAAAACCTTTGAGGTTCCTGAGTACTCGGCTATTGAGAAGTTTATCAAGACTGCTGCTCAGACTCAGAGTGTCCTTGCTCGTGAGGTCACTACTGTTAAGGAGCTTTCCGACAAGGAAATCGCTAAGCTTAAGAAGGAAACAAAAGAGCTTGCTGCTGCAATTTCTCGTATGACCAAGGAGTTGGCTACCAAGCCTTTCGAGGACGCTAAGGTTGTCGGAGATGGCACCATTCCTAACGGTAAGATTGTCATGAAAAATGTCGGGGATGTCTTCCCTGATCTTAAGATTGACATGCAGGTTCCTGTCTGGGAATGGGATGGTGTGCATCCTGATGTGCCTGCTGTTGATCCTCATTACATCTTCCGTGAGGAACTCCTGCTCAAGGCTCTGTATGCAATCATCAGCAACCAGCGTATGTATCTGCAAGGCCATACTGGTGCTGGTAAGACTACGCTTATTGAGCAGATCGCAGCACACCTTAACTGGCCCTTCACTCGTATCAACTTCGACTCTGAAATCACTCGTATGGACCTGATTGGTCGGGATACCCTTCAAGATGGTAGGTCTGTCTTTGTGGATGGTATGCTACCTAAGGCTATGTCTGGTCCGTATATCTGTGTGTTCGATGAGCTTGACTTCTGCCGTCCTGATGTCAGCTACGTTATGCAAGCTGCTCTTGAAGGCAATGGCTTGAACATCACAGAAGATGGTGGTCGTGTTGTCTACCCGCATGAACAGTTCCGCATGTTTGGTACTGGCAACACTGTGGGTCAAGGTGATGAACATGGTATGTACCAAGGTGCACGTCCTCAATCTCTTGCCTTCCTTGACCGTTTTACCATCTGGGCTAAGGTTGACTATCTGTCTGACGAAGAACGTAAGAACCTTGTCAAGCGTCACTTCCCTATGCTGGCAGAAGAAGAAGTCAATGTGATTGGTAAATATACCACTGAGCACCTTGATGCCTTCGAGAAAGCTAAGGTTCTTCAGCCTATCTCTCCTCGTGGTATGCTGGCTATTGCACGTAGTGTCATGTTCTTCAATTCCATCTACCCTAAAGACAAGAAGAACCTACATCGTGCTCTGACTCAGACCATTGTTGACCGTGCTACTGAGGCTGATGCTGCAGTGCTGAAAGGATTAGTGGATCGTATCTAAGGAACTTGAAAGCTTTGAACCAATGAAATATGCTGCGCCAGAGAAACTAGTTTTTGGGAGATTAACGTGAAAAAGGGACATGAACTAGTCCACGAGATTACTCAAACTGCGGCTGTCTTTGGTCGTAACAAGGAATGCACTGTAGTCTTTGAGGCTGACGCCAAGAGAGAGACTGCCTATACTGATGGCAAGGAGATTACTCTTCCTTCTCTTCCTGATAACCTTGAGTTTACTCATGAAGAAGTAATGACTATGCGTGGTCTGTTGGACCATGAGGCAGGTCATGTGAGACATACCAACTTTGATTCTGTCAAGAAGTTCGGGGACACTCAATCTGAGCAAGCCTTCTCTATCGCCAACACTCTTGAGGATATGCGCCTTGAGAAATTGGTTATGGAAGAATACCCCGGTAGCCAGAAAAACTTCCATGTAATGCGTGAGTCTATCTGCGCTAAGGAACTGGAGTTTACCAGAGCCAATCCAGACCTGTTTACTACTATCACGGCTCCTGCAATTCAGTCTGCTATCACCCGTGCTGGTACATTGGATTATGCTGGTGAGAACAACAAGGCCATGTACGACGATCTTCCTGACCGATTCAAGGCTTGGGGTAAGAAGTTCTCTGACTTGGCTAAACAGTGTAAGTCTACAGAAGAAATCCTTAACCTTGCTCTGGCAGTAGAGAAGCTTCTAGAAGAGTCTACTCTCAACAAGAAGCCTGAACCTATGCCTGAGGATGGTGGTAAGTCTGAGAGTGGTAAGGGTCTTGATGGTGATCCTGAAGACTTTGAGTTTGATCCTAATGGTGACTTTACCGAAGGTAAGCCCTCCAAGGGAGGTAAAGGCCAACCTGTTCAAGCCAAAGACAAGCAAGGCAATAAGATGCTTGAGGACATTATTGAGTGGGCTAAGGATAACACTAGGGGTAAAGTTGACAAGTTCATGAAGTCTGCTCAACCCACTGGTAAAGACTATCGTGTGTTGTCTACCAGATGGGATGAAGTTTACACCAAGACTTCTGTCAATAAGCGTAAAGACAGTAGACAACGAGAAATGGCTAATGCTCCTGCTGCTGACTATGAGAAGGTCAAGACACAGCTTGGTGGTCTTGTTAACACTATGAAGGCTAAGCTTCGTCGTGCTCTTATGGCCAAGGAGAGTCGTGACTGGGATTTTGCCAGAGAGTTTGGTAGACTTGACACTAAGCGTATCGTAGCAGGCTCTCTAGGCTCTCCTACGGTGTATAAGCAGCGTAAGGACCGTCTTGAGCTTGATACTGCTGTTCACTTCCTTATCGACCTTAGTGGCTCTATGTCCGGCTCTAAATGTCGTGTTGCTATGGAGGCTACCGTAGCCTTCTCTGAATGCCTTGAGGGTACTCAGATCAGGTATCAAGTTAGTGGTTTCGATAACAGTGGTGGGTATGGTACTGATCTTAGTGGTTTGGTGAGTAGTGCTAGATCTTCTGGTAAGAAATACCATCGTTACGAGCCTTTGAATATCTTCAAGTTCAAAGAGTTTAACCAGTCTTTACAGCTTGCCAAAGGACCTATCTCGACTATCCATGAATGTGCTTCTGGGAACAACTCAGACAGAGATGCTGTTGTGTGGGCTTACCAAGAGCTTCTTAAGAGACCTGAGAAGCGTAAGATTCTCTTTGTGCTTTCTGATGGTCAGCCTGCTAATGCCGTGATCAACATCAATGATTCTCTTATCAATGATTACGGTAGAGGCCCTCTTGTCAAAGGTCTTAAAGACGCTATTGACGAGTGTGGACAACATGGTGTAGAGTGTGTTGGTGTGGGTATCCTTACTGAGCATGTCAAGGACATCTATCCTAAGTCTGTGACTATCAACAGAGTAGATGACCTTTCTGGTGCTATCTTTAATCAACTTAGTAACCTACTCACTGGTGGAAAGGTTAGACTCTGATGATTTATTTTAAGTGTAGCCTTGAAGAACCCACAAGACTTCAAAGAAAAGACTTTAAGTTTAACTATTATAATTCTTATATTTGGAGAGATTACCATAAAAAGATTAAAGAAGTTAGTGAAGCTTGGGTTATTATAGGTCCAACCAATTTAGTGGAGTGGAACGATGCGTTGTAAATCTTGTGACTCACCATCAGCTAAATGGGTAGAGTCTTGGGAAGAATACTATTGCCAAGAATGTCTTGATGCTATCTATGACTCACTGGATGAGTTCGAAGACTTTGAGGAAATCTCAGAGTTAGAGGAGATGTATTGGGATGACTGAAGCTATCCTAATTAAAATAGGAGAAGACACTAGCCAATTTTGGTTCGGTGTAAATAACCCTAAGTATTGGATAGCGACACATCTGGGTTGGTATTCTTGTAAAGCATCTTCACCAGTTAAAACGAAAGATTTGATAAAGTACCGTTGGATACCGCTTTCTTCAAAACAACTAGTATGGTGGGAAGATGAATAAGGGTTTATATAAAGTTAAAGACCAATCTATTCTTTACTGGTACAAATCTTGGAAAAATTATTCAGAAAATTCTGGGGCTTCTGTAGATTTAGAAGTTGTAGATTTATGGACTTGGCAGAATTGGTGCGATGATTCAGATTATCTGGTAGGTGCAGCATGTCTAGCCCAATGGTGACTCATGCTACTTGCCCTGAGTGTGGTAGCAAAGATGCTTTCTCTTGGTATGAGAAAGGCAAAGGATATTGTCATGGTGGATGCGGAGGGAAATGGATTGTGACTGAAGATTACGCAGACCCTAAGAGACAAGAACCTAAAGGATTTACCTACGAAGGTATTAGAGGGTTAGACCCTAAGATTGCAGAGAAGTACGGCATCGGTATGCACCTTGATGACAAGGGTAAACCATTCCGATATGTATTCAAGTACCCTAACAACACCAAGTACCGTGGTTATGAAGAAAAGACTTTCTGGTTCAAGGAGTCTGGTGTTCCTCTTGTAGACTTCTTTGGTCCTACGGTTAATCCTGCCAGCACTAAGCGTCTGTATCTTACTGAAGGAGAATTTGATGCTGCTTCCCTATATCAATCTATGGATTCAACTTGGCCAGTACTCTCCCTACCTTCCGCCTCTATTGGAGATGCTTTTATCAAGAAGCACTTTGATTACCTGAATAGCTTCCAAGAGATTGTCTACGCAGGTGAGCTAGACAAAGCTGGTAAGAAGGCAGCAGAGAGGCTCTATAAGGCTCTGCCTAGTAAGTTCTTCTACGTCCCGCTAACCAAGTGGAAGGATGCTAACGAAGCCCTTATGGCAGGCCAAAAGGATGAGCTTAAGTGGTCTGCATTTAGGCCACAACGTTGGACTCCAGACAATTTCTTCTGTAGTGACAATCAGATTGAACAGATTCTAAAGGAAGAGAATCCTTACGAGTATGTTCCTACTGGTATTGAAGAACTTGATGCTAAGATCAGAGGTATCGTCAAGGGTGGTCTGACATTCCTCATGGCTCCTCCGGGTAGTGGCAAGACTGAAATCTTTCGTAAGTTAGAAACTGGTCTACTACAGAACAGCGAGCAACGTATTGGCCTACTTCATATGGAAGAACAGAAGTCTACTACCTACCGTGCTATGGCTACTTACAAACTTGGTGTTAACGTAAGAACCAAGGAGGATGCCGCAGAAAACAAAGTATCAGAAGAAGAAGTTATCAAAGCTGCTCAAGAGATTGCTCAAGGAGACCGCACGATTGTCTTTGAGATGAAGTCTGGTGATGATCCTATGGAGATTGTTAGCTATGTTAGACTAGCGGCTAGTGTTTATGGTGCTGATTATGTATTCGTTGATCATGTCCAGCGACTAGCCTATATGGGTGGTGTCGAAGGTGCTACTAATATCCTTACTAGAATTGCTAGTAACCTTGCCCAACTAGCTAAAGAATTAAACATCGGAGTGGTCATGATCAGTCACATCAATGAGGATGGCCACACAAAGTACGCAAAGTCTCTTGAAGAAGAGGCTATCATGCTTATCAAGATCGAGAGAGACAAGGAATCTTTGGATGAAGAGATTAGCAACACTACTCAATTCTTTGTCACGAAGAATAGACCATTCAGTAAGCTTGGGTATGCTGGTGCTGTGTACTATGATCCGAAGACCACGATAATCAGTGAGGCCAAGCTATGATTTACCTTGAACAAGATAGTTTTTCCTACTCACTCTTTAAAGTGGAAGAAGTTGGTGGGCCGTTTTTTGGTTGGAATACAGATGATCCAGAGGGTTGGTATGGCAATGAGTTTCTATACTACCCTTGTAAAGATGACTTCACTCAAGCCTTCCTAGCCCCAAGCATTCTTGATAGGTGGTCTTCATGAGAAAGGGAAACATTGTATTCTTTACAGGTAACGTCAGAGTTATCTCATCTCGCGCTAATCTTCTAAAGAATAACGCAGAGATTTGGGAACTAGAGAAAGTTCTAGAGGACTTGAAATGTCTAATCAAAAAATCGTGATGTGCGACATTGAAGCAGACGGTCTATCCCCCACCAAGATTCATTTCATCAGGGTGAAGACTTCTGATGGATTCATTCAGACCTTCTTTGACATGCAGGTATTCAAGACTTGGGTAGAATTCTACCAGCCTGACAAGTGGGTATTCCATAATGGTCTTGGCTATGATGTCTGGCATATCAATAGGCTTGTAGCACCACTGATTAATCCTAGGTCTGTGATTGATACCTTTGTTGTATCTAGGCTGGTAGCCTTTGAGAAGTTCAACACTCATTCTCTTGATGAGCTTGGTGAGTTCCTCGGTATCAAGAAGCTTAAGTACGATGGTCCTTGGGATGTCTGTACTCCTGAGATGATTGAGTATGGTGAGCAGGACGTAGAAGTACTTGAAGCTATCTTTGATTACTACAAAGACTATATCTACTCTACTGATTGGGCCAAGGCTATGCGTGTAGAACATGATATGGCTATTGTGTCTTACGACATGCAACAGAATGGATTCAGCTTTAACAAGACAGAAGCAGAGGGTCTATTAGCTGAGGTAGATGTAGAGATGAAGACTCTTGAAGCTTCATTCCAGAAAGAGTTTCCTCCTAAGTTGGTAGAGGTTAACAGACTCAAGTATCGTACCAAGAAGGACGGCTCTCTGTATTCCACAGTAGAAGAAGCTATGGATAAGTATCCTCTCACTAAGGTTGAGGGTAGTGACCTTGTGTGTTTTGACTATGAAGCCTTTAATCCCGGTAGTCAAATTGATCGTATTGATGTCTTGTGGGGCGCTGGATGGAAGCCTTGGATGAAGACCAAAGGTCATAAGAAATTCGAGAAGGAAAACAAATGATCTATAGAAGTCCTGAAAAACAAATTTGTTTACAAAAAAGTAGTTTTAGTTATGCCTTTCAATCATTTTATAGATATTCTTCTTTAAGTACTGAGTTAGAGAAAACTGGATTAGGCTACGTACCTATAGGTCCCACCAACTTAGTGGAATGGCAAGATGATCTTTAAGCACTACACTGGTCAAGTCTTCTGTTATAATACTGAAGCAGAGACTTCTTATTGGATTCACACAGACCATATAGTGGGCACAATTCCTTGGGATTGGAGATACTCCATAAAAGCTAAAGAGTGTAGAGCCTTGGGGCCAGACAAGTTGGATAGGTGGGAAGAATGAGTGAAGAAGGTGTGTACTGTAGGAACACTACAGAACCAAGTGATGTCGGTGCAAAGCTGTTTGTCAGGGCTGACACATGGTACTTTCACGATAGTTCAAAGTGTTTATATAAAACTCCGCATAGATTTTATGGTAACCCAGACCTATCTCTAGTTGCTCCTATCATTCTAGGAAGATTTTTGTATGACTAAAAAGAGAGAACTTTTATTAGAGGCGGTTAAGTATCTAGATGAAAGATCGTGAAGAACATTTTAAAAGATATGGATGGGTCTTGAATGAAGAGAACCTCTCCACCTTGCCTAAGACTGCCCCACAGGCTGCCAAAGACCTAGTTAAGTGGCTTACCCTAGAAGGTAGACGTAAGAGCCTTACAGAATGGTTAGGATGCGTAGCAGAAGATGGTAAGATTCATGGTAAGTATTGGCCTATCGGTGCTTGGACCCACCGTATGAGCCACTCTGCTCCTAACAGCGCTAACATCTCAGCACCATTTGCAGATACTCCTAAGACACCAGTAGAGGAAATCAAGGCTAGGTTTGATGGCCCTATGCGTAACTGCTGGACAGCATCAGATGGTGCATGGCTGGTTGGTACTGATGCTGAAGGTATCCAACTTAGACTCTTGGCTCACTACATGAAGTCTAAAGAGTATGTAGATGCTATCTGTAAAGGTGACAAAGCTTTAGGTACAGACATTCATAACATGAACAAGAAGGCTCTAGGTCCTGTCTGTAGGTCCAGAGACCAAGCCAAGACATTTATCTATGCCTTCTTACTTGGTGCATCTATCCCTAAGGTAGCAGAGATTCTACAGTGTTCTAACAAGGAAGCATCCCAAGCAGTTAACAACTTCCTTGCAGCCCTACCGGGACTAAAGAAGCTTAAGGACTGGACTATCCCCAATGATGCTAGACGAGGTTACTTCATTGGTCTGGATGGTAGGAAGGTCAAGTGTGACTCTGAACACCATATGCTTGCTGGTTATTTGCAGAATGGTGAGGCAGTCATTATGAAACATGCCAATATACTTTGGCGTACCAGAGCTAAGGCTGAGGGTATTCTATTCAAGCAAGTCAACTTTGTTCATGATGAATGGCAGACAGAAGTCTATGGTACCAAGGAACAAGCAGAAAGACTTGGAGAGATTCAAAGACAGGCTATTGTAGATATTGGTAAAGAGCTTGAGGTCTTCTGTCCTTTGGCTGGTAACACTAAGGTAGGTAAGACATGGCTGGAGACTCATTGAAAGGGCTATATCTTTCATTAGATAAAAAACCTTTTTCATTTGCAGTATTTAAAGAGGTTAAAGGATTGAACTTTCTAGAAGACTGCTATCTCTTTAATAATCCTACTAAAGAGTATAGACAAATTGGACCTAAGGTAATCGTGGAGTGGAGTAAATGATTAAAAGAGATTGGAAATGGAGTGGATTGGCAGGTGGCTCTGTAGTTCCCACTGAGAGTTTCTCCTTTAAAGGTAAACTTAAACCTAGGTATTACAAACTAGATAGCACTCAGCTACAGTATGGTTGGAAAAGACCACAAGAAGAAGTTCTTGGACCAACCATCTTGACCGCATGGAATAAGTGATGGAGGGTATCAGATGTTGGTTCTACGGTACAGAGGATAAAGTTTATGTTTACCTAGACTTAACAGTTAGGTACTATGCTTTTGAGTCGGACACTCTGGAAGAACGAGAAGACGTAGACCAAGATGAGATTGTTATAGGAGCTAAGTGTTTGGTTTTGTGGTGAAGATTTCTCTTGACTTAGGAGGTAAGATACACTAGAATGTACAGACTAGAAGAAGACCAAGAAGCATACTTCCTGATGGAAGGTTATTGGGTACATGAATGCTACAACGACTGGCTTTATGGTTTTAAGGAGAACAGATGATTGAAAACCTGTATTAAATGTGGCTTACTTAAAGATGACCAAGAGTTTCATACTAGGGGTGGTAAACAGAGCCACTTAAAGAAGTCTGCATGTAAAGAATGCCATAGAAAATTTGCTAAAGATTACTACCACAAAACAAGTAATCCAGGTAAACAGAGGAAATCTAATCTAAAGAAAGACTTTGGTATTACTATTGAGTATTATGAAGAGCTTCTAAAGGAACAAAATGGTTCTTGTAAAATATGTAAGACACATTATTCAGAGTTTTCTAAAAGACTAGCAGTAGATCATGACCATAGCACTGGAAAGATAAGAGGACTCCTCTGTCTGTACTGTAATACTGGTCTTGGTAAATTCAAAGACTCAACTAAACTACTAAACGAAGCAATCAAATATCTAGAGGAAAATACAGATGGCGACCAAGAAATTTAAGGTACGGGGCAAAGCCCTTTGGAGTAAAGTCTTTGACTCTAACAAAGAGCTTAAAGATTGGCAAGGTAATCCTCATGCCTTTGGAGGACTCTTTAAGATTGATGTTATCTTAGATAAAGATAATAAGGCTATCTATAAGTCTTCAGGTACCTCTGGTAAAGGTAAGTTTGATGACGATGGAAATTTCCTAGCGACTTTTAAAAGAAAAGAAAAAGAACGTTTCGAATGGGCTGGAGGCCCTCCTAAAGTAGTTAACGAAGACGGCACCCCATTTGTTGGCTCAATTATTCCTAATGGTTCAATCGTTGAGGTCGAGTTCACCGTTTATACAACGTCAATGTCTCCGGGAACCCGCCTAGAACAGGTTAAGGTTCTAGAGTTGGCTGAGATGCCTGCAAGAGAGGAGCCTAAGGAGGAGACTCCAGATATCTCTAAAGCTGTTACTGCTTCTAAAGTCAATGTGGAGATTCCTTTCTAATGGTTAAGCCTATTGATCCTGAGTTGGGGCCTAGAGATGGGCCTCACTACTCTAAGAAGTATAGAGATAAAAATATAGATAAGGCTAGGCAGAATGGGTTCAAAACACATTTCCACATTAGTAGATGATATCCGATATGTTATTACTAGAAAAGGAGGTTGGGACGCCACTGTTTCTGAGTTCTTTAGAGGTACAGTCGGCGATGCTATGGACAGACGCTTTACCAAGGAAGAAGAAGAGCGTAAACCAACCTTGAGAATGAGTAACATTGGTACCCCATGTAAAAGAAAGCTCTGGTATTACCTCAATACAGAATTAAAGACTGCCGATCTTCCCGCAGGTACTCTACTGAAATTTGCATACGGAGATATTATTGAAGGACTTCTTCTGTCGTTAGCTAAAGCAGCAGGCCATAGAGTAGAAGGAGAGCAGGACGAAATTGTAGTAGATGGTATTGTTGGCCACCGTGATGCTGTTATTGATGGTGTTACTATTGATGTGAAGAGTGCTTCTACTCCCAGCTTCAAGAAGTTTGAGAAGAATGAGCTTAGAGTAGATGACCCCTTTGGCTATATCCAACAGCTTACTGGTTATGTCTATGGTGCTAAGGATGATCCTTTGGTTACAGACAAGAAGGGTGGTGCATTCCTAGTGATGGATAAGACCCTAGGCCATATCTGTCTAGACTACTATGACCTTACTCCAGAGCTTCATCTGTTTCCTTCCAAACTTGTAGCCACTAAGCTTATGTCTACCATGAAGACTGAACCTCATAGGGAACATGAACCTGTACCTGATGGCAAGAGTGGTAACATGAAGCTAACTGCACCGTGCACCTATTGTGATTACAAGTGGCAGTGTTGGCCGGGGTTAAGAGGATTTGCGTACAGTAACGGACCCACTTGGCTTACTCGTGTTTCTAAAGTTCCCGCTGTCCCAGAGTTTACGGAGAAATAAATGCCGATAAAAGACAGGACATCTCAAGTATACGGATGCTACACTGTCCTAAGACAATCTCCAGAAAGAGCGGCTGGGGGCACCGTCAGATGGATTTGTAAGTGTAATGTTTGTGATACTGAGCATACTTTATCAGTAGCTTATTTTAAAACAGATAAACTTTCTGCTAACTGTTCTAACTGCTCTTGGAAAAGAAACTTCAAAGGGCACGAAGAGCTACCTATGACATATTGGTCTAGGGTAGAAACTCAAGCTAGGCAAAGGGGCCTATCAGTAGGGATTACTATTGAAGATGCTTGGAATATCTTTCTTATTCAACATAGGAAATGCTACTACACCGGAGAAGACTTGAAGTTTGGTAAGAGAAAGGAAGAGCAGACCGCCTCTTTGGACAGAGTTGATTCAAAGAAAGGATATGAGTTAGGCAACATCGTCTGGTGTCATAAGGATGTTAACAGAATGAAAAGTAACCTATCAGAATCTAGATTTAGAGAGCTATGTGGTAAGGTTGTCAACCTACCTAAAGTACCGGAGTTTAAAGAATGACAATGACACCAGCTAGCCTATTTCCCACACTGACACCTAAGGAGATTGAGTTGATTACCGGAGCCACTACTACACTAACACATAGTGGAACAAGCTGGGTTCCCACGACGATTGGATCGCTAGGTCTTCTAAATAGGCACATGCTTGTATCTGAGTTAGTTAATAATGGCTATTGGGTTAAGATGACTGGCTCTAGGGTAACCAAGGATGGTTGGACCAGTGAATCTGATTGGGACTATGTTGTCTTTGATCCAGACAGAAAGCTTGTAGAAGTCTATAAAGATTGGGTACTAGGTTCTGATGCTGGACAAGGTGAGTTTACCAGTATTCGTAAAGGTGAGGTTAACCTGATTCTAGTAGACAAAGAAGAAATCTGGAAGAAGTATATCATTGCCACTAACCTTATCAAGACTCTCAACTCTAAGACTAAAGGAGAACGTATTGCCGTATTTGATTCCGTATTTGGTAAAGACAAGAATGCAGCAGCAGTGGAGTTCTAATGAAGACAGCACCCGGTAAAAAACCTAGAAGGTCTTCTAAAGAGAACACACTAGAATATTATAAAAAATATAGAGAAGACACTAAGAAGAGTGACCCACTACTTTATAAAAGTAGACAGCTACAGAGTAACTGGAGAGCTAGAGCAAAGAAGTACGGCCTAGACATTTCTTTTAAAGCATCTGAAATTAAAACTTGGTTAGAGTCTCAAAAACCATTCAAATGTTACTACACAGGAGAGGTTGTAGAAGAGGACGGCTTAGGTATTGACCATAAAACTCCTATTTCAAGAGGAGGTACTTTTGATTTTGACAATCTGGTTATAACCTCTAAATACGTTAATGGTGCTAAGGGAGAGATGACTGATGAAGAGTTTTGGGAACTTCTAAATGTTATTATAAAATGGGAAGACAAGGGAAAAAGTCTGTTAATGCGACTGAGAGTTAGTGGTTCAATGTATAAAGGAAAGACTAAATAATGGAAACTGTAGTCACTGCTTATCTACTTGTTGGTGCTATTGTAGGTTTACTAATCTGGCGGGCCTCATTCAAGCCAGACTTTGATCAGTTTATAAAAGACGAGTATGGACAAGAACCTCCATCCTTTAATCAAAAGATTGCTACTATTGTATCTGGTATCTTCATCTGGCCTGTCCATCTTTATTGGTGGCTAAGATCATGATTGAACCATTGTAATAGGGCACTTGGTCTTCTAAAAGAAGATACCGAAGTAATGAATAGATTGATTAATTATTTGGAGACTCACAATGGGTAAGACGCATTTAGTTTTGCCGGACTCGCATTCGCACCCAGACTATAAAAACGATAGGTTCGACTGGATTGGTAAGCTTATCCTAGACCTAAAACCTGATGTCCTTATCAATATTGGTGATACCGCTGACATGCCTAGCCTCTCTGCTTATGATAAAGGTAAGGCTAGCTTCCACGGCAGAAACTATGAGAAGGATATCAATGCTCATCTAGATGCTCAAGAGCGTATGTGGGGTCCTATCACAAAGGCCAAGAAGAAGAAGCCCTATAGTGTTGTGCTAGAAGGCAACCACGAGCATCGTATCAAGAAGGTGTTAGACTATGAACCGCACTTGGAAGGCCTCAAGTATGGCATCAGCTTCAGAGACCTAGAGTTTGATAGGTATTATTCAGATGTTGTCGAGTACGATGGAGGCAACCCCGGAATCATCAACATTGACGGGATTTCATACGCCCATTACTTCGTCAGCGGAATTTCAGGAAGACCTCTCCAATCAATCCATCACGCCCAAGCCCTAACTACTAAGAGATTCAACTCAAGCACTTGTGGACATTCTCACCTATTCGATTACCATATTGCTAGAGATTCTTCGGGGTCGGTCAGACAGGGTCTGGTGTGTGGTGTTTTCCAAACATACGTAAGCCCGTGGGCAGGTAGTTCAACATGTAACTTGTGGACACCGGGAGTCTGTATTAAAAGAAACGTTGAGGACGGTCATTATGATCTACAGCATATTAGTATGGATGCTCTGAGAAAGGAGTACGGCTAATGGGATTCAAGGACCCTGAAAGAAAGAAAGAATACAACAGAGAGTACCACCAGAGTATCAAAGAGAAGGCGAATGAAAGGTCCAAACTTTGGTATAGAAACAATGAGGAGAGGCGTCTTGAGTACAGGAAGAAGTACAAAGAAGAGCGCTTGCCGACAGTTTTGCACACAGAGTCTAAGACAAGAGCTAAAAGACTGGGCCTAGATTTTAACCTAGACAAGGAAGATATTGTAATTCCTGACGTATGTCCTGTGTTTAACTTTGAGTTAAAGCCCGGACGTGGAAAAGTTACTCCCCGAAGCCCATCGGTGGACAAGATTAAACCCGAACTTGGTTACACAAAAGGAAATATACAGGTAATTAGTCACAAAGCTAATAAGATGAAGCAAGATGCTACACCAGAAGAGCTTCGTATGTTCGCTAAGTGGGTCCTAAAGACCTTCCCGGAGGAACAAGATGGGAAGACATAAGACAGTCTCAGAGGAAGCCCTAGAGCATCTAGTCGAAGACTATGGACTAGAACAGTTGCTAATTGATAACGACATTGAACCTCAGGTAGTGGTGGAGCTACTAATTAGAGAAGGTTTGATTGATCTAGAGGAATTTAGTTGGGAGACTGAAGATGATGACTAACAATGAGTACGTAGACGTTACTGCCTATTTTGGTCAGGATGACCATTGGGAAGAACAGGAAGCAGACATGCTGGAACTTGCACAGTATCAAGTCTTTGATGCTTACCAAGACTTCACTGATGAGACTGCTATCTACCCTGAGGAGAAAGGACTAGAGTATACTGCTCTTGGTCTAGCCTCTGAGGCAGGAGAGTTTGCAGGCAAGGTCAAGAAGTGGATCAGAGATGGCAAGAAGGATGACGATGCTCTAGTAGCAGAGCTTGGTGATGTGCTTTGGTATGTTGCCCAAGCAGCAGCAGCTATGGATGTCCACTTGTCTGATGTAGCCAAGATGAATGTAGACAAACTCAAGTCTCGTAAAGAGCGTAACGTATTGGGAGGGTCTGGTGATGACCGTTAAGGAACTAATTGATCTACTCATGGGCTTCCCGGAAGATGAGCCTGTGTTCATCCCAGACTTCAACAGTTATGATAACTTCCCTATTAAGAATGTAGTTCTAACAAGCAAAGGAGTGCTCTTAGATTACTGACTATAACAACTCACCGGGTAGAAAAGAGTACATTAAAAAGTATAATGAAGAAAACAAGGAGAAAATAGCAGAACGCAGAAGAGAATGGTACCAGAGGACTAAACCAACTAGAGTAGCCAAGCATAAGAAGTATTACCAAGATAACTATCTAGTCTCGTACCTTAGTCATATGAGATTAAGAGCTAAGGCGAGAGGCTTAGAGTTTGATCTTACTGTGGATGACTTAAAATTTCCAGATACCTGTCCAGTATTTGGCTTTAAATTGGAACGAGGAGAAGGTCGCGTTAAATACAATAGCCCATCTGTTGACAGAATCGACCCAAACAAAGGCTATACTAAAGACAATATCCAGTTTATTAGTCATAAGGCTAATGCTATGAAGAATAATGCCTCTCAAGAAGAACTTGAAATTTTTGCTCGGTGGATACTAAAGGAGAAAGAATGACTACTAAAACTTATGGCCCCACTCTTCCTATCAGTGAAGAGATTCATGCAATGAAGTACAGAAGTAAAGGCGAGTCCTTTAAAGAAGCTATGACTAGGGTGGCTGACGCACTAAAGGATAACGAAGAACACTATAGGCAGTTCAGAGAGATTCTTTTGAACCAACGATTCTTACCAGCCGGTAGGGTTCAGGCTGCAATGGGGGCACCACGAGAAGTTACGGCATTTAACTGTTTCGTAAGTGGAACACTAGAAGACTCTATGGACAGCATCATGGAGAAGGCTGCGGAAGCAGCACAGACAATGAGACTTGGTGGAGGTATTGGTTATGATTTCAGTTCTCTACGTCCACGAGGTGACCACATCGCTTCTCTCGACTCCCGTTCTTCCGGGCCAATTAGCTTCATGGGAATCTTCGACGCAATCTGTAAGACTATCGCATCTGCTGGTCACAGACGGGGTGCCCAAATGGGTGTTCTCAGAGTCGACCACCCGGACATTGAAGAGTTTATCAAAGCCAAAAACAACTCGACTACGTTAACTCAGTTTAATGTCTCTGTTGGTATCACTGATGAGTTCATGGATGCAGTGATCAATGACAAGATGTTTGATCTGAAGTTTGAAGGCAGACGCTACAAGACTGTCAGAGCTAGATACCTCTGGGATGAAATCCTACGCTCTACTTGGGACTGGGCAGAACCGGGTGTGCTGTTCATTGACACTATCAACAAGAAGAATAACCTCTGGTACTGTGAACAGATTGCTGCCACCAATCCCTGTGGTGAGCAACCTCTTCCTCCTTATGGAGCCTGCCTACTTGGTAGTTTTAACCTCACCAAGTATCTTTCTTGGGATGAGGACCCAGCTATTGGTTTTTGGTTCAACTTCTCTAAACTAAAGCATGACATTGCTCCTGTGGTTAGGGCTATGGATAACGTCATTGACCGTACTGTCTACCCTCTGGAAGAGCAGCGTCTAGAGGCTCAGAGCAAGCGTAGGATGGGCCTAGGAGTTACTGGTGTAGCTAACGCTGGTGAGGCTCTAGGCTATGAATATGGTTCTCCTGAGTTCCTTGAGTGGCTTGAGGAGGTCATGACAGTGATCAGAGATACCTGCTATCAATCGTCAATCAGTCTTGCCTTGGAGAAGGGACCATTCCCTATGTTCATGGCAGACAAGTATCTGGAGTCTGGCTTTGCTAAAACTTTACCGGAGACACTTAGACGCGATATCCATAACTACGGGATTAGGAATAGTCATCTTCTCTCAGTCGCCCCAACTGGTACTATTAGCCTCAGTGCTGATAATGTATCCTCTGGTATTGAGCCTGTCTTTAGTCATTCCTATGAGAGAACAATCCAAACCTTCGAAGGACCTAAAGTCGAGAGAGTCGAAGACTACGGATACAGAGTCTTCGGAGTAAAAGGTAAGACTGCTAATGAGCTTAGTGTCTTCGACCATGTAAAGGTGCTAAACACTGCCTCTAAGTTTGTGGACAGTGCTTGCTCTAAGACCTGTAACGTTGGTGATGAAGTTACTTGGGACCAATTCAAGGATGTCTACATGCAAGCCTACCTTGGTGGGGCATCTGGTTGTACCACTTTCAGAGCCTCAGGTAAACGTTATGGTATCCTCAATGCTGCTGCTGTAGAAGATGTAGCAGAGGAACCTAAGAAGGAAGAAGACGAAGATTTTGTAGAGGAATCTGGAGCGTGCTATTACGACCCCTCTACCGGGCTTCGTCAGTGTGAGTAATAAAATCCCGAACAAAGCACTCCAGTAGGGAAGACCGGCAAACCTGTGTGCTTGAGAGACCCACAGTCCTTAGGGATGGTTGAAGCAGTTAGGCCGTATTAACAAAGGAGAGACTATGAAGGCTACGTTGTTGAACGTTATGGGAAATGATTTAACGGTAGTAGATGCTGCCAGAGTATCATTCAAGAAAGGACATAAGGAGTTTAGCGAGGAACAGAACCATAAGTTGATCAAGTATCTTGCAGAGCATGGGCACTACAGTCCCTTCGGACACTGCTTTGCCAGCTTCCATGTTAAGGCTCCTGTGTTTATAGCAAGACAGCTTGTTAAACACGAGTACCTGAGATGGAATGAAGTAAGCCGTAGGTACGTAGACGATAACCCAGAGTTCTACTTCCCTGAGGAATGGAGAGGAAGGCCAGTAGACAAGAAACAAGGCTCTAGTGGTGTAATTGACAGATCAGTTGGAGAGTGGGCCTTAACGGCTACAGCTACAGCATCACATAACTACTCAAAACTAATTGAAGAGGGCGTAGCTCCTGAACAAGCCCGTATGATTCTCCCTTTAAATACCTATTCCGAATGGTATTGGTCAGGAAGCCTAGACGCCTTTGCTAATATGGCTAAGCTTAGGTGTAAGCCAGATACCCAAGAAGAAACTAGACTCATTGCTAACCAAATCAGTGAGCAAATGTTAGAGAAGTTCCCTGTGTCTTGGTCGGAGTTAATCAAATGAAGATTGAATACATTGAAGAGCATGAAGATGGTGGTGCTACCATCAAGTTTGACCTAGAGTATGAAGAAATTCAGGGTCTGCTATCCTATGCACTAAAAGACATTCTTGTTAAAGCTTCTAAAGAGGTTCTAAATGAATGATGATTGGTATTACATTTCCACCACTATTATAGAGCAAACAGATAAAAGACTATCAGCGGTGCTTAAAAGTGATGGAACACCATTCGAGCTTGAGAAAAGAAAGGAGCCAATCGGATTTGTCCTCAAACCCACTAAGTGAACAAGTAGGTGGTTCCCACTACAAGACCATGAAGATTCAGCCTATCGAGTTTATTCAGGCTAATGACCTTGGTTTCTGTGAAGGGAACGCTGTGAAGTACCTTTGTCGATACAAACAAAAGGGTGGTTTACAAGATTTACATAAAGCAAAACACTACATTGAGATTCTAATTGAGATGATGGAAAAATGGCAAGCAGATCAGCAGACTACCACAGAGAAGCTAGACTAAATAATCCAGAAAAATACAAAGATGCTGATCGTCGTAAATACCAAAAACAAGCGGAAAAGCAATGCCTACACCAAAAGAAGCAAAGAAAGTTAGACCCAGTAACCTATATCTATAGACAAGTTAAGTCTAGATCAAAAAGACTCGGTATTGACTTCAATCTAGATAAAGAAGATATTGTAATACCAGAGTACTGCCCTATCCTACTAATAAAGCTGGAGGTTGGTGATGGACGAATCATGAATAATAGCCCCTCTTTAGATAGGGTTGACAACACTAAGGGGTATATAAAAGGAAATGTCAGAGTAATAAGTTTCAAAGCTAATAGGTGTAAATCTAATCTAACTAACGATGAGATTAGAAGACTTTATGAGTATAGTGTTTCTTAGTACACCTGTAGATACAAACAGAAAGGCGGGGTAGAAGACCTCAATAAAGTGATCCACTACGCCCGCCTGTTGATTGAACAAATTGAAAAGGAGAAGACTGATGACTGAAGATAATAAAGCTCAGAAAATGGTTGAAGCTATTGTTGACTATATCTATGAAGAAGGAGAAGGTAAGATTACCAACCTTGAAGTTCTAGGTATTCTTGAGTATGTTAAGCAAGTCTTTATTAGAGACCTTAAATACTTGGAGGAAGAATAATGTTTAGTGCTGTATATCTAGTTTGTATTATGGGGCAGCCATGTCAATTCTTCGTAGACGCCATCATCTATCCTACTGAGGAGGTCTGCATTGAAGAGGCTGAAGCCACCATCGTTAGGAACTCTAACCTACCCAATGTTCTACCATTCACAGCAGAATACCAGTGTGTCTCTTGGGAGAAAG
>OFDN01000251.1_pt1 | contig 50119 bp, 89 predicted proteins | sample 1520971 | NCBI WGS metagenome assembly OFDN01 (sample SAMEA94257418, study PRJEB24077) | hot springs metagenome | biome: Aquatic biome; feature: Geographical feature; material: Water | place: India | collected 2012-06-12 | depth 5 m | reverse complement strand
CGAAGTAATTAACCATCAACCAGTCCGGCCGGACTTTTGAGAAGGAACCCCATGACCCCAACAGAGCTGATCGCGGCGGCGGAACGCATCAAGCGCATCCGTGCCGGTGTCGAGAAGTCACAGGACATTTACAGCGTGCCTGTCCGCAGCAATCCGACACGCATGGAGTCGATCGAAGCCGGAAACAAGGTTAAGCGGCTGATGCTGGACGACGAGCGGGCACTGATAGGCTACGCGATCGAGTCGCTCGCCACCGTGCGGGCTGACGACGATGAGCCGGTGAGTCTCACAAGGGAAGAAGTAGAACTTGCTACAGACATGAAATGGGCGTGGGACTTATACCAGCGGGGCGCTATGGGCCGCATGATTGGCCGTCTCCTTGAGGTTATCGGATGCGAGCTGCACGCATGAGCGACGAACCACCACAAGAGCATGCCGAACCAATCGGCTCGCCGATGTTTCAAATGACCATCGACGACTTGGAGTATCTCGAACGAACGCTGCCGCAGTTGATGTGGTCTACAGCGTTTTCTGGATCATGGAACAACACGCAGCGGATTCAATGGTCGAAGGTACAGGCGGTGTTATCGCGGGTTCGCTGGAACGGCGGGCCACCACTGGAAGTTGAAAGGATTGATCCATGACGAAAAAGACACGCGGCCAAGTCCGCGACCTGCTGCGGGCGTTGGGGAAGGATGTGCAGACGTGAGCGAAAAGAATTGCGGGACGTGTCGGCATAAAGGCGAGGAGATGGTTGGTTACGGTGCGTCAGCAGGTAAACGAATCTATTGCACACACGCATGCAATCGTGGGATGACAGTCAGCAATCTCGGCGGCACCGACTGCCCCTGCCACGAACCAACAGAGCGAAAGGAGCCAAATGGACATGCTGACTGAGGAACGCCTGAACGAGATCGAGGCCAGAACCGCAGCGGCGACTCCGGGGCCGTGGAAGCTGCACGCTGCCCGTGATTCATGCGGCGACAACATCTTCAGCGACTCGATGCCACCACGTCGAATCGCAAACACATACGGCGATGTTGATAGCCCGAACGCAATCTTCATCGCCCACGCCCGCACCGACATCCCGACCCTCGTGGCGGAAGTGCGGCGACTGCGGGAGTTAACATCTCAGACAGCGGACGTTCTGCAGGCGATTCTCGACTCTGGTTATGCAGAGAATCGCGGCCTGATTGCTATGAGAATTGATCGGCTGCGGGAACAAACTCAGAAGGGGGAAATGAAGTGAGCAGAAACACCAAATCGGCTGCGATTATGGCGTTCGCAATTACCATCGCTGTCTCTGCGATCTATCTAACCGGCGTGTCCCATGCTCGAGCTCAGATGCAACGCGAAATCGCCCAACTCAAACTGGCCATCGCCCAATATCAGGAGCAAACGAAGTGAGTATTGACGCTCCAGAGCTATATGACTTCATGCGGTCAGTCGAGCGAATGATAGCCACTGCCGAGATCGACGAAGACAACGGAGAGTCGTTTTACGACATGAGCAACTGTCCTTCACCAAGCGAGATTATCGCAGCCTACGAATTCATTAAGGAGAATCAGAAGTGAGCACAGAAACCGCGACAGAAAACGAACCGACAGTGATGGACGCTATCGCATCCATTCGCAACGAAGCAGATCACCTGCTTGACTTCGCATCTGGTGTGCGAAACGAGGTCCAGGTCAACCCGCTGGATGTTGCCAACTGGAATCTGATGGTAACGGACCTGCGGCGTGTTGTGTCGCGGGCGAACACGATCATTTGGAACATCAACGAGCGTGAGAAGTACGCGGCAACTGTGGCCAGCGTGGCGACGAACACGGAAGGGAAGGTGCCTGATGTCGGAAATTGAATGGAACGAAGACTTCGACGACGAGGACAACTCCTATTGGGAAGGGTTGTCGCCATACACAACAGAGACGGACGAGCCGCCAAATCTGCATTGGCGAATTCGACAGCGGCTTTCAAGCAATCGCATTGAGTGGTATGCCGATCACGATAGCGAGCTGGGCGGTCAGGGAGAGTTCTGGCTGTCTCTGGAAGAGGCTCAAGCTGCGTGCCAGTTGGCTCATGACGCGATTATTGATGAGTTTGCGGAAGGGGGCGGCGATCATGAGTAGCATTGAGGAGCTGACACGCAACTTGCAAGAGCTAGAAGCAGCCAAGCAGGTCATCCTTGACCGCCAAAAACAAAGGGACATCAAGGCGGAAGTCAACGCAGAGTCATTCAAAGGCTGCCAGTGCGTAGCGATGGGCTGCATATATGCCACGGCCACATCAATGCTGGCTTTTGGTGTGGCCGGAATCGCCAGCGGAAGCGTATGGGTTGCGTTCTGCTCATCGCTGTGCGTGTGGCCTATTGTGGCCTTTCCTATGGCCGGTTGGTATGGCCGGAAGCTAGAAGCGGAACAACAAAAGCAAAGGGGCAGCGGCAATGGCTAGTGACCTTTGGGCCGCACGCAATAAGACCTACGACGAGATTAACATAGTCAAGGGTGCAAAGCCGCGAAAAGACGAATGCGGGAACTTTTGGAAGGACGGGTATTTACCTAACTACGAGACGCTGTTCACGGTCACCCCTGAAGATGTTCCCGGCCTTCAACCAGGCCAGTGCGTGCGAGTCAAGATCGTGCCGGTTGAGGAGCCAGAGCGAAAGGACGGTGAGTGATGCCCACTCAAGCAGAAATTGACGCGGCGTTAGAAACAGTTAGTCAGCCACAAACCGACTCGGCGTATCACTACGCTGCAATGGAAATGCTAGCGTACGAATATCGGAAACTCATCGACCCGACGCCGATCGCGCCGGAGTTGCTGGAAGCGGAAGGGTTCACGGTCAATGAAGATGGTATCTTTACCTGTGGCGGCGTGAAGATTTGCCGCAACTTCCGCGAGGGTGAGTGGCTCATTCAGTTTGGGAGCCTGGCGTGCGTGTGCCTGCTGTCTCGCAAAACAATGGGTGGCGTGCGTCTCGCGATGATGCAGGCAAGGGGTTCGAAGTGAGCGACGAACCGAAGGTTGATTGCTTTGTGGCGATCGTGAAGCTCTCGAATGGCGTGTGCCATCAGGTGGCCATGTCCAACGAACAGAGTCGCTTGGTCCTCAATCTGTGCTGCGACCTGATGGACGGCACGATCAAGATTATGCCGATACCGCTGGACTTGGATATCGGCCCGCGAATCCCGTCGCCGGAGCAGTGCAGAGAGATTAACAATAAACCGGCATAGTCGGCCGGTATTACGCTTTTACAGAAAGGTGCATTAGATATGGCAGTTGGATCAAAGTCGCACAAACCTACGGGAGTTGATCATGTGATTGTGTCGCAAGGCACAAGGCAGATGGCAAAAATGCCAGCAAGCAAGTTCGCCGATATAGATCAGGAAATTCAATTTATACTTTCGGAGTTGGATCAAACTAGGCTGCAATTTGCAGCCTTAAAGCGATCTGTTAGCGAGCAGATCTCAAGGGCATCTAAATCTAGTCGAGATGGACAAGAATTTCTGCGGCGGAAAAACATCATTGAGTCAGAGTCTTCAACAAAACGAGAGGAGCTTAGAAAAAATCTGGCAGACTTAGAGACTTGGCTTAGGGACGCAAAACTCAGGAGTAAGCAGGAGTCAGAGAGGAACGCAAAATCAGTTTCCGATCACTTAGGTGTTGGTCAGGTGGCGGTCAGGAATGATGGCTCGATCGATTATGGTTTATTGGCTGTGATTATGCTGAATGAACTGAAATCAATTAACGGCACACTGTCCGAGGTTCTAGCTTATATGAAGGAAAGGACGCCGGATTGCGATAGTAGTGCCGGAACTCATATTGAACATCAGTAGCCGTTTCGCGTACAATCCAAGCAAACCGTACACGGAGCCTCTTTCGTGCCTGAGTCCTTCACATATCTCGCGACGCCGTACAGCCGCTACCCGTACGGACTCGAAGCGGCGTACCACGAAGCATGTCGAGCTGCAAACCTGTTGCGGGAGACGCGGCGGATTCGCATTTTTTGCCCGGTTGCTGAGTTTCATAAACTTGCCAATTCGCTTGGTATCGACCCGCTTGACCATGAGTTTTGGCTTGCGGTTTGTCGTCCGTTCATGGAGCGGGCAGCGGACTTGCTCTTGGTCAAGATGGCGGGGTGGCAGGATTCGTTGGGCGTCGCGAAAGAAGTTCAGGCATTTCACGCGATGGGTAAGACGGTTGGATTCGTTGATTGGAACGTAGGGTAAGGGCCGATGGATGTTCGCACAAACACCGATTCAACCGCCAGATGTTTCAGGCTGGGGAACGGACACGGCGTTAATCTGGATTGCCGTGTTTCTGGTGTTTGTAATGGTCGGAATGCTGGGCTTTCTGATCAGAGAGCGTACGATTTTGATGGACAAGTTCGAGTCGTTTTTCTCGGCACAGAGGGCGGACAACGACCGATGGCGTGAGGATTCACGGAAGCAGCGGGCGATAACGCGGAAGGTGTTAGGCAAGTTTCAGCAGCAGCACACGGAGATTGTTTCAGTGCTGTCTGAGGTGATGCACGATCGGCGAAAGAACGGCAATGGCGGAAATGGAAACGCATCCAATTGAGGACGCGGATCACTCGCTGAGTAACATTTTGCGGACACTGACGCATGCGTTATTTGCGTCGCTGATCGGGATAATTGCCGTTATAATCGCGGTGGTGATTGGCGGGATACTGCTGTGGAAAGTGGCAAGGGCGGACATCGAGCGGATTGACGATCAGCTACAGCGGATTGAATCGCGGATTGAACAGAACAAATGCAACTGCGGGCCGGGATCGGTTGAGGCGAGCGGGAATACGGTCAACGTCACAGGTATGAATTCAACGGGAGAGTTAGCCCGCGAAATTCTGCAAAAGAAAGGTCTCGTCAATGGCGACGTGTCAAGAGTTGTCCGATCAGAGAGATGCGGCGAATGCCCTTGCGGCTGTCTACGATGCGGAAGCGAATGCTCTTCAGGCGTTGTCGCAGGCACATCAGGCGATGGCTGAGGCGTACGTGCACAGTTCCAAGCCAAGGCTCAAGACGCCTATGCACAGCAGCAACTAGCGGCTGACATCACGGCACAGATGGTGAACCAAGATTGCCCGGGGGCGTAATATGAAACCAACGAACACCGTCCTGCAAATCATCGCTGTGGCCTTGCTGATGCTTGGCGTCAGTAACGCGACGGCAACATATCAGATCGTCCAGTCTGACGGGGCGGCTGACATCTCCGCGTGGCTGAAGACTCTGGCACCGTTCATCGGTGCGGCGTTGACATCGGGCGGCGGTGTGCTGTCGCAGTTCTGGAGCAAGATTCGCGGCGGCAAGAGCATCGGGCCTGTGGTTGATGTCATCTCGAATTTGATCAAGGGCAGTCAATTGAAGATTGAGCACGGTTCTGCGTCATTACTGATTGAAATCTCAGGCAAGCAGTACCGCTGCACGATCACGGAAGTGGGCACGACGCCAGCGGAAAGCGAGGCCGCGAAGTGAGCGATTATTACGCTGGATACTATGACGGCCTGCCACGAGCGGACCTTACTTGGAACGATAAGTCCGATTGGAGCGGACCTGCATTGATACTTGTTGGTCCGAAAAGCGAACTCGACAAAAAGTTTGAATGGCTGAGACGGCAACCTCAATCTCGCCAACGTCAACGGCACATGCGTCGGCTGTGGTCACAGCTTTATCCGGGCAGGGGATGCTAACGTGAACCGACTCGCAACCCTACTGCTGTGCCTGCTGCTGTGCGGCTGCGTTGTTCCGCCACCGAAGCCGGAGCCACCGACGCCGGTAAGCGACGTTGACGCGAAGCTGCTGCAAGTCGTGATCGACTACGCGGGGCAGTGCGGGGACTCCCTCTTGGATACGCCGACCAGCGATGTTGAGGCACAGTATCACGCGGCGTTGAAGTCGGCCCGGCAACAGGGTCGGCTTGCTGCTCACAATGCGGAAGACGTGATGCTAAATGAAGCCAGCGGTGATCCTGCGAAAGTGCGTGAAATCGGCGAAGCGTGGAAGCGAGTGCAGAAGCGGTTGGAGGGGCTGAAGTGATTGAGAAAATCGGCGGCTACCGAATGGACCTTGAGCGGCATGACGTGCTGGATCGCTTGACGATTCCGGGCGACGTGCTGTCAAAGCTGTGCGGTGTTGCCGACATTCCAGACACGCTCGACCTGCGGGACAAGATCCCCGTCCGCAATCAACAAAGCGAAGGTGCCTGCAACGGCTACGCCAAGCGGGCGGCGGATTACCTGAATCATCTTTTGGCGACTGGCGGCGAGCCTCAAGAGTTCAGCGGCGACGGCAACTACTACGTCATTCAGGCCATCGACGGCATTCGTGGTGATAACGGATCGACGGTCAGTGGCGGCGTGACGATGGCTCATGAGGTTGGAGCCATTCGCATCGAGGATTTCCCGGAGACTGGAAGCTACGATCCGCAGCGACTTCCGCGAAACTACAAAGATCTTGCCGCACCGTTCAAGTGTGCAAAGACCGCGATCATCCAGAGCGATCACGTCAATCGTGTGAAGCAGTGGTTGGGCCTAGGCTACGGTGGCGTTTGGTGGGGCAAGGCGTGGGGGTTTCGATTTGACGGACGTGGTAATGCTACAGGATGGTCTGCTTCTGGTGGTGGTCACGCTACAGCGATTCTCGGCTATGACGCTCGCGGCTTCCACTGCCTGAATTCGTGGGGCAAAGCGTGGCAGGGAACCGGATGGTATCACGTGCCGTACGACCTGTTTGAGAAGGTTTGCCGCCATCAATGGACGGTCGTCGCAGCGACCAGCGACATGAGCGAAATCAAGCCGCGTAAGATCGACTGGGTAAAGGACTCCATCAATGCTTAGCCTGCTGTTGCTGCTGGCGTGCCAGACGATCAATGACGATCCCGCACCGATCGACCATTCATCGCCACGAGTCGAGCCTGCCGGCGTTGTCGTCACGTTTGATTCGCCGCCGGTGCAGACGACGGAGCGTAAAAAGCTGATTGTCTATTCCCGCAAGTTCGGCTGTGTGCCGTGCCAACAGATGCTTGCCGAGATCGGCGACGGTGACGATGAGTTAGAAATCGTCTGGGAATATGAAAATATCCCGTCATGGGTTGAGGTTGTGCCGACCGTCTACAACCCGGAACGCAAGGTTCAGCTACAAGGCCGGTTGCAGATGAGCCAACTCCGCAAGTGGGTTGGACTGCCAGCGTTTCCGGCGGCGAAATCGCAGCCTGTTACCGGCAGCATCAGCAACCTCGATAAATACCTTGAACCGCTAAAGTACGTTCAGAACATCAGCGGAACATTCTCCGAAGAATCCATCGACCTCGGCTCTGTGAGTGTCCAACTCAACCGAGCCGACTGGCAACTGATTGTGGTAGACGGTGGCCAGTCTCTTACGTTGCGATTTACTTCACGCAAGCCGAGTGTTCGACGGGGCATTGTTTCGATGCAGGTCAACGGCGTCACGCTGAAGGGCGACACGTTGACGGTGGATGTTCCGGGGCCGGATTGGTCCCTCAAAATCAAGGAATAATATGTCTCGCGAATTGACTAGTCACAGAGTCAACGGACTCAATGAGTCTCTGCTTGTTAATGTCTTGGATGAGCCAGGGCATGGCGGGGCATGTCACGAATACCAGATTCGCCGCTGGGTTTCTGGTCAAGGCGATGAATACGACGACGCCGAGTTGTGCAGTATCAAGTTCCAGAACGGACCGATACTAGAACATGGCATCAACGGAATCAGCCAAGAGGCATTGCTCGCCATCGTCGAAGATCGGTTGAAGTGCTTCCAAGCAGGTCCATACGCTTGCCGCGAGAACGCCATCGCCCTGACCAAGATTCAGGAAGCCATGATGTGGCTGCAATCCAGAACCCGCGAACGGATGCAGCGTGGCGTAGAGGGGACAAGTGCGAAATGAAACTGGCCAGACTCTTTACCCTGCTGTTCGTGTTCGCTGCCCTGTCCGGCTTTACCGCCACTGGCAAGGCTGACGATCACACAATCCCGCAGTTCATCGGCGATTATGACCAGATCGCAAATCTGACGTACATCTCTGACGACTGCGATCGTGGGGCACCTGCGAGCATCGCACTGGCCATTTGCCAGATGCAGGACTACTTGCAGTACGGCACGGACATCCCGCGTTCGCCGCACTTTCTGCGATGGGTGGCAGCACAGCAAGATCCGTTCGACGACATCTATCCGGTCCACGGTTTTAGCTCTCCGTTCTTGTCAATCAAACTGGCCTCGGAGATCGGAGCACCAACGCTCGCAAGCTGTCCGCGAACAACTGCGGGCCGGTTCACTCAGGCGATGTATGCCGATGCCGCTGCCTCACGACGGCAGAACGGCTTGCTCAATATGAACGACGTTCCGGACTATCCATCGGCGTTGAATCATCTCGCAGCGAATCCGGGGGATGCGATTCAACTGGCAACGGACGGTTGGGACGGTTACGCGATCATCGGCCTGAATCAGCAAGGACGCGGGATTTGGTTGCGGTTCTACGACGGTAGGTTTCTTGACACATCGATACGGCGGGCTGTCGTTGATTTCCCAACAGAGCAAGAGGGTATTGCCCGCTGGCGTAATATGGTGGAAGGCAACATGGTTCCGCCGATCAATTATATGACCGTGTGGACGATGCAGGAGTGAAGCGATGCCAGCGGCAGTAGCAGTCACCAACGGCGGGACACGTCTCAAGACTCCGACAGCGTTGCCGGGTTCGGCAGAGATGTTGACGGTGGACGCCAACGGTCAGCTTGCCACGCAGGCGATTCCGTCCGCTGGTATCGGTGGTTCGTTGGGGCCAACGGCCAATGCTTTTGTGCTCACAAGCGGGACAGGCGGATCGACCGCACAAGGATCGGACCTGACCTACTCCAGCGGTGCCATCGCCAGAGCGACAGGCAACGTGTCGATCGCGGCAACAATAGGTGAATTGTCCCTCACGTCTGGCAACAATCTTGTCAACGTAATGAGTGGCAGACTGTACCTGCAAAATACGCGACATTATCTGTTCCTCAACATCGACACATCGGCAACGACGCTGCACTTTGACGCGAACGGCGAGATCGGTATCGGGTCGGGCGGCAAGCTGAGTTTTTCGTCAACGACCAATTCCTACGGCACGGCTGACGTTGGAGCATTGAGGTCTGCTGCTGGCGTGCTGAAGATTTCAGATGGGTCGAGCGGATTCGGAACGCTGCACGCACTGTTGAGGACTAACTCATACACGGTTGCCACTCTGCCATCGTCGCCTGCTGATGCGCAGATTGCGTTTGCATCAAATGGCCGCAAAAGCGGCGAGGGTGCTGGTGCTGGGACTGGCGTGTTCTGTTTCTCGGACGGCGGCAGTTGGTATGCCGATCTCTATAACTCTGTGGCGGTGGCAGCATGACAACAGTCATTGATCAAATCAAAACGCGAGTGACGGCAGTCGGCGGGAGATGCTGGCTGGACGAGCTGCTAGTTCGTGCCGACGAAAGCGACGTGAAGGGTGCTCACGTCGTCCTGCAATGGCGTGCTCCTGATGCCGTTGGCGGCGAGTCTGGCGGCAGTGTCGGCCCGTTGCCGGTTACGGTGCTGGCAGACGATCCCCTGTGGACTCAGGTGTGCGATTCGATCGACCTGAGTGCGTTGCAATCGGTGAATGATCTTGCAGCACAGGTCGAGCAACTGACACAGCAACTCGCTACGGCGGAACAGGCCCGCGATCAAGCAATCGCTGCCCATAACGCTCTGGCGGAACAGTACAACGCCTTGCTGGCCCAATCGCAACAACAGAATGGCGGCGACTGATGGCGTCTACGTTCCGGCTCGACACAGGCATCGACGCGATGACGACGCCGACATGCCGTCTATTCGCCGACGGCTCTGATACGGTGCTCGACTCCGGCACGGCACTGACCGAAGCCACCAATGCGAATGGCGTCTACACGGCCAGCGTGAGCAGGACCGGACTGCATCGCATCGAGTATTTCGAGAACGGCGTCTGGCAGGGATACAAGTGGGGCTATCTGGTCGATGGCCAGGCCGTCGATACCTACGACGATCGCAGGATAGCACTGGCCGGGCAGACCGGCGGGCTGTCGCTGCATGACACCGTATCGGCCGTCAAGACGAAGACGGACTTCTTGCCGAGTGCTACTGCCGGAACAACGGGCGGAGTGGCAACCGAACCAGTTGAGGCAACGCTGTCGGCTGGAGACATCACGAGCATCGCCAGTCAGATCAGCAGCAACCTGACGGACGTGGACGTGCAGCTTGTAGACGCGGTGACGGCCGTAAGCAAGCTGACGTTGACGCAGGGGACGGACTACTACGACGCAGACGGGAAGGCTGTCGCGTGGACGTTCACCAATCGCAGCTATACGCCAACATCTTGCAAGCTGACGGTGTGCTCGGGTAACGTGAAGACGTGGACGACGACGCCGGTCGAGACATCTGGCAGCGGGAGCACGTCGTTTCATGCCGAGTTCGATATCGACAGGGCGACGGCAGACGAGTTGGAAGCTGGGGACGGCACGTTCGAGGTGATTTCGGTATTGGCGAACGGTCGCGAGATTGCCGAGATCAGCGAAGGCGTGGCGAGAATCAAGAGGAGGTTGACGCCGTGAGTGATGGTGGGCAGATCGTCCCTGAAAATCCTGGGGGGCGGGGGGATGATGCCGACGACGACTATCTGACTCCGGTCCAAGCCAACAAGATTGTGGCTAGCTTCCTGAATCCGAAGCGGCGGTTTCCGTTTGACGCGAAGGTTGCCAGATTCGCCATCCGCAAGACAATCAGGAACATGCAGAGCGGCGACGGTCGCATCTCAAACGCTGCTGTAGCCAACCTGATCCGCATGGAGAAGCTGAACCAGAATGACGATTTGGCACGGCTGGCAACGGCAATGGGGGTACTGAAGCCGAAGGAAGATGGCAAGCCGCAGATCAATGTCAATGTTGGCGTTCAGGTGGTAGAGGCCGATGACTGGTACGGAACAAGAGCCGCGGCGAACGGTCACATTGCCGCGAGCAATGGATCATCAGCGGCCGATATTGCTGTCACCAGCACGATTCAAAGTGGTAGTATGCGGCCGACGCTGGGGGAAAACGGCCATCGGACTAATGGCCACTCTTAAGGGACACGGGGCATATCGAGGGCATCGCAGAGGGGCAATCGACGGCGGCAATATCTGGTGGGTTGCTCCGACGTACAAGGTAGCCAGCAAGATTTGGCGAGACTTGAAGCGGGCCACGAAGGATGCTTGGGTGTCGAAGAATGAGGTTGAACGTCGAATCGAGCTTCCCGGCGGCGGCAGCGTGACTGTCTGGTCCGCCGATGATCCTGATACGCTCGTTGGCGATGGCATCGACGGAGTGGTGATTGACGAAGCCGCCAAGGTGCCTGAGATCGCTTGGGGTGAGTCGATTCGTCCGGCACTGGCAGACCGTCTCGGCTGGGCCATCTTCATCGGCACGCCGAAGGGTCAGAACTGGTTCAAGTCGCTGTTTGATGTGGCTGGTGGAGACACTGACGGACAGTGGGAGCGATGGCAGCGTCCGACTTGGGACAACCCGATCATTCATCAGAGTGAAATTGAGTCGATGCGGTCTGACATGACCGTCGATAAGTTCGCTCAAGAGGTGGAAGCCAAGTTCCTTGATATCGTCGGTCTGATGTTGCCACGAGACAAGGCAATCATTGTGCCGGACTACCCGCGTACGATTCGGTCGCCGGTGCGTTTTTGGGATAAGGCTGGCACTGACCGTGAGGACGGCGACTGGACTGCCGGGGCGTTGGTCGGAAGGGATGCCGGGCTGATCTATATCATCGACATGGTTCGAGGTCGCTGGGAGCCTGTGCAGCGTAACAAGGTGATCAAGCTGACTGCGGCAATGGACGTAGAGCGATGGGGTAAGAGCGGAGTCAGACTGCACATTGAGCGTGAACCTGGCAACGGCGGGAAGGAATCCGCACAGATATCATCTCGCGACTTGGTAGAATATGCCCCGTTCTTCCACAATCCAGCCGGCCACGGCGACAAGGTTGAGCGGGCAACCCATTTCGCAGCGCAATGGCAGGCTGGAAACGTTCGCATCTGTCAAGGGGCATGGAACAAAGCTATGATAGACGAGTTCGCGGCATTCCCAGATGAAGACGTAAATGACGATCAGGTTGACGCCGTGTCATGTGCATTTAACAAGCTGGTGTTGACGACTCCTACCGGCGGCAGCTTCAAACCACGTTTCGCGAAGGTGTTCTGATGGGCTGGATTACTCGCATCTTCGGCGGAACAAAGCAGGCGGGCAGTGGCACGGCTAAGGGCGGGAGCGTGCCGACAGTGCCGGAGATGAAGGAACTGGCCAAGATCATCCCCGAGATGCGGAAGGACTATCAGGTCACGTTCTGCGAGGGGATCATCGCGGCCAATGTCGCAGCGGTTCAGGTCACGATCGGGACTGATGACGCTCGGCTGACTTCCATCGCCGAGAAGTATCAGGACTTGTGGGACGCTACCGCGAAATCGATGCTTGACGCCGTGGCCTATGGTCGCGTGGCGTACGAAGCGGAGTGGCATGACGCGGGCGGCTACCAGTGCATTGACAACCTCTGTGCGCTGCCGTTCGAGCTAACCGAAATGCGGCTGCGTGACGGCCGATACAACGGCATCCGCGTGCGACTGAAGGAAGGCCACGAAGACATTGAGGCGGTCAATTCGTGGTGGCTGGCACTGGATGCGACGATGGTCCGGCCGCATGGCAAAAGCCGCTTCTTGCCTGCTCCGTACGAGGTATTTCGCGAGCGGTCTGGAGCAAAGGAGAACCGAAAGACCGCATTGAGCAAATGGGCCTTGCGTGGCCCTGTGGTTCGTGGCCCGGCGACCGATTACGACGAGCAGACGCAACAGACGTTTGATCCATTCGCGGAGATGAAGCCTGCCGTCGATCAGTGGGGCAAGGGCGGTCTGCTCTACCTGCCCAACACGCGGGAAGCTGGCAGCGATTCGGACTACACCTACACCATCGAGCAAGCCGACCTGCAAGGCTTCGACCCCAATGCGATCAATGCCGCGATTGACCGGCTTGACTTGGAAATGATGCGAGCGTTTCGCATCCCCGAGAAGACCGCGATGGAAGCGGCGGGAGTCGGCACGTATGGGGCCGTGGTGCAGATTTTCCAGATCCTCTACGCGATGATCGAGGAGATTGTCAGCCAGTTCGTGGAGTCGTTCCAGAAATATGTGATTGACCGGACTCTTCAGGTCAACGGCCTGCAACCCGGTCTAATCACGGCGTCATTCGTGCCGTTGACCAGCAAGCCGGATGCCTTCGTGTTCGAGGTGCTCAAGTTGCTGTTGGCCAACCCTGCAATGGTCGAGGCAATTCTTGCCGGTGGCGTCGATCTTCGAGAACTGATGGAGCAAGCCGGACTGCCGGTGTCTGGCAATCTTGAAGCCGTGTTGCAAGCGGCCGCACAGCGATTGCAGGCAGCGACCGGCACGGTTCCCGGCATGGCTCCGGCGGCGTCTGGTGAGTTCGGTAGCCTCGGTCGTCGTCAGTGGCAGAACAACATCAAGGCTATCCGCGATGTTCTCGGAGACGTGACGTCAGGGGCCGTTACGGACGCGATGGCGAAAGAACTGCTGCAATCCCTCGGACTGCCACCGGAGCGGGCCGATGCGTTGATCACGGACGCCAAGGATGGCACGGTGGACGATCCTGAGATCAAGCAGCCGGTGGCGATGGCGGTTCCGATCCCGCGTCAAGGCTTCAAAGTTCCGACAGCGGAGCAGGTGCTCAATCAGGGTCTACGCGAGTTCGATCGGCTGTGGAACGAGCTGCTGGACGCGATGGGAAAGAAGGCCAACGCAACCACGCTGAATCAGATTCGCCAGCAGATTCTGGACGTGGAAGCCTCAATGCGGACTGCGGGCCGCGTGCTGGGGATGCTGTCGCCGTGGCAGCCTCGCATCAACACGTTCGCAGACGGGGCCGGGACGGACGCGGACAAGGCTCCTATCGTCAAGCTGGCTGACGAGTTCCGATACCCGTGGATCAAGTCGGCGGTTGAGTTCTTGGAAGGTCAGGGCGTACTGACGGCTGACGACTTCGCGAAGATGAGTCGGCAAGACCGGATTGCGACGTACACCACAGCGGAGATTGAATCGCCACGTCAGCTACGCCGCGTTCAGGCGACGTTAGCCGAGACGCTGGCAGAGGGCGGTGACCTGCGATCGTTCAGGAAGAAGATCGGCGAGGAACTGGCGTTGACGCGGGCACAGACGGAGACGCTGTACCGCACACAAACGAAGCGTGGTTACGTCGCTGGCATGGAGTCAGCTTTCGAGTCGCCGACCGTGCGTGAGGAGTTCCCAGCGGTCATGTATGCTGCCACGGCCGACACGCGGGTGCGGGATGAACATTGGGACTTAGACGGCGTTGTGGTCATGAGGAATGACACGCGGGCGTTCAACGTGTTGCAGGCGGCTGCGAGCGATTACAACTGCCGATGCGGTCTGATCCCGTTGTCACTCGCAGAGGCGGAAGCAAAGGGCGTCAGTAAGTATTCAGACCTGCCCGCAAGTGCGAGGGCGAAGTATGGTTGAAAGGGGTGTTCCATGTCTGAAGGATTAGCGGCCGTGTCGCCGCAACCAAAGCTGTCCGATCAGGTCGCCGAACTGGAACGGCAACTGATGATGCACAAGGAAATGGTGCGGGACAAGCAGCAGCAGATTGACACGCTGCGAGGGGAGTTGAACAGCATCACGCATGCGGCCAATAAGGCTACCGGCAACTTCGATGCAAAGTCCGCCAAGAACGCAGTTGACCGACTGATTGATGAGTCGTCAGCCGCACGTAAGCAAATTGAAATCGATGGCGGAATGTACTACGCCAAGCTGAACCGCATCCCGCTATACATCCGCCGCATTTGGGGGGCTGTATGAATCGACCGACCTGCCCGCGTTGTCGCCGCATCGCCATCGTGGTTGAGACGGTAGACGATGGTTGCACTTGTCGCCGCCGCTTCGGTTGTCCGCAATGCGGGCAATGGTCGCTTGGTGTCGCTGTGCAGCGGTCGGAGGTGCGGCATGTGCGGTTAGCCGATCGTATTAGAGTCATTCCGCACGGTTCATCTTGCGGGAGTTCCGGTATTCGATAGATTGGATAGTGTGTTGGGCGTGGCTGCCTTTCGGCTGCCATCGCTGCGGCTGAATCGGGAGTAGCTACCCGATAGATGCCTGAATCATCGTTGCCATCAGGGGCGGCGGTCGAAAGATCGTCACGCCCCTTTTTCTTTTGGCAGCGACATGAGCAGCAAGACTCAGCGACGTGCAAAGCAAGCCATGCGGCAACGCGGCTTCGTGCTCGCATCGCTCGGGCCTGCGGTCTCTGCTCCCGACTTCGGTCCACAATCACCGCCGGATGCAAATCGCAGCGAACGTGTCGTCAAGGACATTCTCCGCGTCGGTAAGTGGAAAGTCGGTTACGACGATCGCGGCAATCCGACCTACTGGGATGTGACTCCGCAAGTTCTCTCGCAGATCGTCAACGACTTCAACGCGATGAAAGCGAACGGAGTCGAGCCGAACCTCGGCAAGACTCACGGCGACGACAATCTGCTGATCCATCCTGACGACCTGATCGCACCGATTGACGAGCTACGCATCGACGGTGACACGCTGTGGATGGCGTCATATGTCACGCCGGAAGAGAAGCGGTATCTCGAAAACCCTGCCCGCAAGGTGAGCGTCGGAGTCATTCCGAATCACGCGGACGGCACGGGCAAAACCTACAAGCTCTATCTGACTCACGTTGCGGTCACGGATCGTCCGGTGGTCGCTGGTCAAGCTCCATTCATGGCTCTGGCTGATGCCGGGGGAGGTTCTATGGACTTTGCTGCATTGGTGGAAGCCATCAATGGTCTTCTTGAAGCGAACGGCATGGGCAAGCTGCCCGAAGATGTGACGGAAGTCAACATCGTGGACGTTCTGAAAGGCGTCCAGACCGCGATGGGCAAGACCGCACCTGCTGAAACCGAGACGCCTGAAATGCCTGCTGAACCGGGTCTCGATATGGCTGGGTTGCCGCCTGCGATGGCGGACCTAATCCGCAAGCAGAACGATCAGATCAAGCAACTGTCCGACCGCGTTGCGGCTGCTGACGCTGAGAAGGTGCAAATCCAGCGAGCCGCGTTTGCCGCGAAGGCTGCGGACCTGCAAACCGCTGGCGTGGCCAAGTCGGTCATCGACGGCAAGATCGCTCTCGCCGATCGGCTGAAGTGCTACGACGTGGCACTGCTGGACGGTCTCAAGCCGACCCTCAACGTCGGTGGTGGCGTGGCTCGCAAGCTGGCTGATGGGACTCCTGCACAAGGAGCGACTGTCAGCGAAGACGACCGCAAGAAAGAGATCGCGGCGGACATCGCCAAGCGTCGCGGCATCAAGCTCGAAGACGCGATGAAACTCGTTCCCTAATTCCCGTTCCACGTTCTCGAAGGAGAGTAAGACATGAGCTATCTGGGCGGAACGCGAGCGGGTCGTACGATCACCCCTCGCAACATCCTCAAGCGGACTGGCGATGATTTCTATCTGCCGGGTCCGAATGTTCTCGACGCTGGTACGTCAACCTATCGTCGGTCAGTCGATGGAAAGAACACCGGATACACGAATGAACTACGTGCCGGTTGCATCATGGCACAGATCACCGCTTCCAAGAAGTGGGTTCCGTGCAAGCGGACGACTGTCGAAGCGGGCGGGTCTGGTTCCGGTTCAGGTGCAGGTTCGACCGTGATTCCCGTCGTGGATTCGCGGTTCTTCGTTGTCGGCGAAACGTTGACGATCCCTGTGACCGGCGGTCAGACGACTCCAATCACGCGGGTGATCAGCAGCATCGACTACGACAACGACCTGATTACCGTGGCCGGTGCAGCGTTCCAAGTCAACACCGGAGCCGTGATCTACACTTCAACCTTGAGCGACGGTTCGACCTCTGCGGCTGGCTGCGAAATCCCGCGTGCGATCCTGTCGCAAACGGTCTGGACGACCAATCTGGAAGATCCGATCGACGCTGCGGCCGGAACGCTCTACGACAAGCCGATCCAGCTGTTGTATCGCGGCTATGTCAACGTGGATTACATCCTCGGCGACTACGCTGCGGCCCGTGATGCGACGACCAACTATCTCACCGGCATCCTCTGGGATGACCGTCAACAGAACAACTAAGTCGGTCATGTGACCGTTTTCAACCCGAACGAAATGGAGACTGACACATGAAGACTTGGGAAGAGTTGCTGAACTACCAGCAATTGACCACGAGCTATCGGGCCGTGCCGAGCTTGCAGAATATGTTCTTCACGAACACATTCTATCGCTCGCCGCGTCCCATCTTTGGCGATACGGTCGAGATGATCGAAATCTCGGCAACCAACTCGCCGGGCCCGATGAACACGAAGGGCAGTGCTGCTCGCATGATCCAGCCGAAGGGCGGGAGCAAGCGGACATTCTCGCTGTTCGACTACTTCACTGAGTTACCGATCGACCCGCTGGCTTTGATGCACTTGCGGCAGACAGAATCTGCCGAATTGCAGAACATGGGCCAAGAAGTCATCGACATCCAGCTTGAAGAGTCGGCGACGAAGCAGCGACTGGCCAAGGAAGTCATTCTGTCGATGATCATGGTGTATAACCGCGTCAACATCGACGGCAGCGGCAACATCCTGATCCCGACCGTCAACGCGACGAGCGGAGCCATCACAGATGCCTCTGGTACGCTGATTTCTGCGGACTTCGGTGTGCCTGATGATCATCGCGGTAACCTCGGTGGCATCATCGGTGCTCAGTGGTCAACGGACAGCACGTCGATCATGGATCACCTCGAAGCGATCCGCCGACAGGCCGGTATCGACGGTGCCCCGGACATCGCAGACATCTACGTGAATGCGGTTCACAAGGAAGACCTGCGATCGAACACGGAATTCAATGATTGGGCGAAGTACAACACCGCATTCCCGAATCAGGTGCTGACCAACTTCGACTCCGACATGATTACCGTGTTCGGCAAGCGGTGGCACTTCATCAGCGGAACGTGGGTTGATTCGACGGGCACGACCCGCGATATCATGCCGCAAAATTACGCTCTGATGGTGCCGGATTATGGTCCGTGGATTCGGCCCTTCACCGGGCGGCGACTGGTGCCAAACGGGCAAGGCATCTGCTCTCCAGCGACGCCGATGGAAGACTTCACGGCCGTTGAAGGCGAGTACGCCTATGCCTACTCGAACCACAACCCTGTCCGCGTGAGCGTCTTCACCGGCGACACGTATGGCATCGGGTTCGCGAATCCGAACGCCATTTGGGTTGGCAAGGTCTTCTCGTAAATTTCCTCACCCCTGCCCGGTGATGTGATTACCCCTTGTCACGTTGCCGGGCAGTGTGGTTTCGGGTGATGCCGTGACTGAATACTGCTCGCAGGCTGACGTGAAGGAGAGGGCTACTCTGCAAGGGTGGCGTTATCTCGCAGATCGCGATCATGACGGGCAGGTCAACACGGCGGAATCTGGTGCTGTTGATGCTGCGATTGAGTGGGCTGGCGACGAGATCGACGTGGCCTTGGCTCCGAAGATCGAACCGGCAGACGCACGCGGCCAGAGCAACCGCTACCTGAAAAACATCGCCATCGACCTGTCGGTGTATCGGCTGTTTACCAACGGCGGAGACGACGCGACAGCATCGGTCACGCGAGCGTACGAAGAGGCTCGCGAGAAGCTGCAACGCATCAAGACGGGTGAAGATGTGCCGGGCCTTGAGCGGGTCTATCCGCGTCCCTCGATGATCACAACCAAAGTTCCCCGAGCGTATATCCCGAGGTAGTCATGGCTGCATCATCGACTACCAAGGTTCTGCGACCCGCACGCGAAGCGGTCATGTACGCTTTGAAGAACTGGCCACATTGGACGGTCAAGCCGAACGTCTACGACTCTGACGAGTTGATGCAGTGGCTATCAAAGGCAGATCCGCAATTGTCGCGAATGCCAGTGGTGTCGGCCAGATGGCGAGAGCACACGCCGGAATGGTGGGTGTTCAACGCTCAACAATGGCAGGCTCCGCTTGAGGTGTCGATTTGGGTTCCGCGTGATCGGCATTCGCTCGCAGAAGATCTTGTTGAAGACGCGATTGACGCCGTGTTTCGCTACGAGTCCGAAACGTCAACAGATGCCGTTCCGGTCAGCTATGTGCTGACTGAAAAGCTGAATGGATGCAACGCCGAGATCGTTTCGATATCGCCTGCCGTTCCTGCTGAGCTAGGCGAAGGCGGACTGCATCAGGCGTGGTTATCGACTGTGGTATTCAGCCTGCGAATTAACAAGTCGCCGCGATTGAGAGGAACATGAAATGACGTGCCTTGTTGGTGCTGAATCCTATGCGTTCATGCAAGACGAAGCGGCGTCCTCATGGGGTGATGCCGCCGGTTCGTCGGGGACCGGATCGAGCGGGACGGAATACTTCTTCCCGTTCGTCTCTTACGGTGTTCGCTGTACTCCGTTGTACCGTCAATCCAACGCATTCATCGGATTGCACCAGCGGAAACATCGGCAAGCGTACGGGGCCAACGTCGCAGGTCCGGCATCGTTCTACTTGCACGGCTACTATCCATCAGGCGTCAGTGCATCACTCGCACAGAAGGCGATTGACTGGTGTTTCCTTGACTACGAAACCGATGAAGTCGCATCACGGACTGTGGAGTGGGCGGAAGGTCCGAACGTCACAAACCGGCGTCATACCGGCCTGCGAGTCAATTCGGCTTCGCTCGTTGGCAACGCGGACTCTGGCGACCTGATCTGCAACGTCGATCTGATCGGACGTCAGGAGTACGCCTACCAGACAGCGAACACGCTACCGACAGACATGGAGAAGCTGGCCGACTTCAGCGTGACGAGTGCGACATTGACCCTGTTCGGTGAGACGACGCAGTTTTCAGAATTCACTTGGCAGCTTAACCGCAACCTGCAGCCGCTGCGGCTGAATGACTGGTGGATCACCCAACTCTGCGGCGGGACTCGCGATGAAACGCTGTCGATCACGATCCCGAAAACAACCGACAAATGGGACCAGCTCAACCGACTGATTGCCGATACGCCGGGAGCCTGCGAAGGGACTGCAACGATTGTTTGCCAAGGTTCGCACAACGGCACCGGCGGAAGCGGGACATACACGCAGATGACCGTCGTTTTCAACCGCCTGCGGTTCATCCAGAACGATTTGGCGGGCGACAAGGGGATTCTGATGCAGCCGCTTCAGTTTGAGGTGCTGAAGCCGGACACCAGCAGCAACGGTACGACGATTTCATGGGCTAACGTCTAGGAGATCGGCAAGGGGGATTTGTGCGATTCTCAGTCAAGTTTCCATCGAACGAAATCCGTTCGCAGTTGCGGCGTGCCCGCGTCAAGTTCGGCAACGAACAAGGCGAGGCACTTAACGCAATTGGCGTGCGGATTCTTTCGTTTGCACGGCAAGACTACGTTACGAAGGGGCGTGGCGGAGTCGGAACGGATGGCATCAAATGGAAGCCGTTGGCCGAATCGACGATCAAGGCGAAAGCTAGAATCGGTGTTGCCAAGAAACAGCGGAACCGCAAACAAACAAAGTCTGGCAAGGCACGTCCGACCGGCAACGCAACGCAGATCGGCATCGGCAGAACAGGGTTTCAGTTCAACTCGTCTTCTCCCGGTTTCGCCGCTGCCGGTGGTGGCAATGTCTTCCGCCTGACCAGTACTTCCGTGACGGTCGGCTTCGGTCGGTTTTACTCAGAATACTTCGACGAAGATCGACCGCTATTGCCTTCGGTGCTGCCTGATATGTGGCGTGAAGCATGTGAGCAGATCGTGGAACGTTGGGCCGAGCGGCTATTAAGCGAGGTGACAGATGGCCGCTAAGATCGAACTGCGGATTGACGATCAAACGCAAGCCGGAGCACAGTCTGCGGCGGCGAACGTCGATAAGATCGCCGGCAACGTCGATGACTTGCGTCAGGAGTTCGCACAAGCGACGGCACAAGCCGACAAGCTCGCAGATGAGATCGACGACGCTGCCGACGAAGCGAAGCGTCTGGCATCGCAGAAGGGCATCGGCAAGGGCGGTCTCGGTTCACAAGTCGTTGAATTAAATCAAGGTCTCGAACTGCTTAAGAAAGGCTTCGAGGTCTCACTGCGGGCTTTGCAAACGCTGGCCGACAACGGAAACCCCGCTGCACAATCATTGCTTGACTCGTTTGGCAATCTGCAAAAACAGCTTATCGCGATCGGCGATGATCCGACAATCCAGAATGCCCTAAATGGTCTGGCGGATATCGTCAATAATCAGGTGGCCCCGGCACTTGGCAAGGTGCCAAGTCTGATCGAAGATGTGCAACTTGGATTCGGATATCTTGTCTCGCAGGCTGGAGAGTTCACGGGATTCTTTCCCGAAGGTACATCCGAAGAATTCGTCTCCATTCGCATGGAGATTGAAAAGACCAACGATGCACAGCGGGAGTTGAACGAAGAAGCCCGCAAGACTGCTGTCGTGTTTGGTCGGATCGAGGAGATTGAAAAGCGACTGACCGCAGAGGCAGAGTCTCGAAACATCGCGGCCATCGAGTCTGAAGCGGTGCTCGACTCGCTGCTGGAAGATGAGAAAGAAGCCCGCGAAGAACTGGCTGATGCTGGCAAGCTGGAAGGTAAGGCGTTAGAGGAGTCTGACAAGCGGATCGAGTTGATTCTCCGTCGCCGGATGGAACTGCCAAAGATCTTGGCGGATCGTGAGCGGGCGGCGGCAACCGAACGCATCGCCGCAGAGCAAGCCGTAGCTGATGCTGCCAAGGAAGCATTAGAAGAAGCTGACGCAGCACGGGCAGAGCAGACCGCCGAACGAATTGATAAGAAGATCGCGGAAGCCAACGAAGCGTTCCAGCGGCTGACCGACTTGCTTGCAGAATCGCGTGGCGGTAAACCATCTGCGATTGATCAAGCTCGCCAGTCGCTTGACCCACGTGCGGTTCGTCAGCAGCTTGTCGAGCAAGCTCAGGCACGGGCCGGATTCGAGTCGTCGATGGCTGGTGGCACGATGGCCGAGCAGCGGGCCGCGTCTCGCCAAGCGGGCATCCAAGCCTTTCGTCAGTTTAATGCCGGGCAGACATCGCAGGCCGACATCGCGGCCGCACAGAACGCATTGATCCAGTCGGCAGCACAACAGGCACAGACTCGCGGCGACTTGGACGCGAATACGGTTCAAGCCTTGACTGAAGCGGCGAACAACCAGCAGCAGATCATCCAGACGCAGGAACAGCAGGCACAGACGCTTCAGCAAGTCGTGCAGGCGTTGCAGACGGTCGGCAGGTCAGCTAACGGAGTCCGTCAACGTGCCCAGCGTGGGGGATTCGGCGGATGAGCCTGAAGATGCAATACTCAACGCTGCCGTTCGGCGGATTCACGACCGTCGATGTCACCGCGTCCAAAGTGGATCGCATGGTGATTCGCTTCGGTGATTCGCATCCGGCGATGGCTTCTTGGGTGATGTGGGCACCACAGCAGCAAACGCCGATTCCGCGATTGGCTTTCGTCGTGATTTGGGATGAGGGGGCCGTCGATGAAACCGGAAACGGCCAGAGTGCGACACGGCCACTGTTCGAGGGCTACGTAGAAGAGATCAAGCCGGGCGAAAACGGCCATACGGTCGAATACACGGCTTACGATGCAACCCGCCGGGCGGCCAACGAAATCACGATCATGTCAACGGCGTGGGACGAGGGCACGATCGTCTCCGGCATGACTGGAACGCGGCCGGAACCGGGCACTGGTGCTGTTCCGCGATTGGTCGGAAACGTCTACATCGACAACGATCCTGATTACGCTTTCGAGCGGTTCGCGGGTGCCACAGTCGGCGGCATCATCGCAGGGTTGCTTGAGGATCAGTATCAACCGCTGTATTGGATCAACGCCGCACCTGGGGACGGGACAGCGGCGGGCAACGGAATCGCCTATCTGCTCGACAGCAACTCGGGTACGGGAGCGTCATCTGAGATCGGCGGCATGACCACGATCCCGCAGGAGAAGATCGTTTTCGACTCCGAAGGCTTGCGGTCTGGCATCGCACGCTTGATGCAGCAGTACGCCCCCAATTATCGCATGTGGCTACGTCCGGGCGAACGAAAATGGCGGTTCTACGATATCACGCAAAGTCCGCAGGTCACGCTCACGCTGAACGACAAGGATGCGTCCAACGTCGTGCTGTCCATGTCGCTGGAGCCGTCCATTGAGGAGTGCCATACGGCCGTGACGATCTACGGGCCGGAGACAACTCTGGTCGCTGCTCCAGATGGCAGCGGAGACGTTGCCGAGTTCACGACATCCGGCAGTGCTCCTACGCTCTCGCCGTTAGGCAGCGGCATCGTGCTGGAGACGTACACGGACGCTCTCGGTACGCATGACGTGGTAGCCTACACCCGCTGGCAGATCGTCGATTCCAGCAAGCGGCGTGGTGCGAAACTGCTGTCACGCACGATCACAGTGCCGATGATTTCGCCGGGGCCGAACAATGAGTATCTCGGCTACCAGTTCGTGCAGTGCAAGTCGCCATGCCTGCAAATCTCGTTCGACGGCGGACAGACTTGGGTAACGGTTGGACATGCCGTGTTTGACTTCCAAAACGGCATCGTCGATATGACGAATCCGATATACTTTTGGGTTGATCCGCCGCCGCTTCCGCCATCAAATCAGCGGTTCTTTGTGCCGACCGATGTGCGGTTAATTTGGGCGTACTATACCGACCCGCTATCAGTCCGCAAGCCAGCGAGCGGATATGAGGGCACGGCGTATACCGTCGCGGGATTGCAGTCTGAAATGCGTCTCTACGATGAAGCCTTGGCGGTCGGATACGAGTACGGAACGCCGGTCACAACGTCAGCACGCGAAGCCGCGTTTGAAACGCTCGCACAGCAGTTGTTGGACGAGCGGAAGAATATCGTTTACACAGGCGGATGCACGCTGGCCGGGCTGCGATATGAATTCTGCCGACTCAATAAACGCATCAACATTGCAGGCGTCGATGGCGACGGCAACGCACTGTCAACGGGATGGGAGTCCATCAACGCGGTGTTGACAGACGTGGAATACGACTTCGCGAACCAGTTGACAACGTTAACGTTCTCGTCTGATCAAATGGCGTTAATGCGGATTGATCCAGAAGCGATGAAAGAGAAGCTGAAGATCAAGGCTCTTGAGCAGGTCGAAACATACTCATCGTTCGTTCAATTCCGCGAAGACCGATCGTCTCCATACGGACCAGCATTGCGGGTGCTGAGCTATGCCGAGATAAACCGCGATTTTGTCTACGTCGATCCAGACACAGGCGAGGTGCAATCATGATGCGATTCGCCAGAGAACCGGAACATTGGATGGCACAGATCGAACAGCTTGTCCAGCAGCTATCGGTGGACCGTGACCGACTCATGAAGTTCGTGCCACAGATTCCAGATGGTGAAGTCGGCAACGCTTTCAGTGGACCTGTTGATCCGGTGAACTTCACCTTCCCGACAGGTGCGGTCCAGAGCGGTTCACCAAACCTTGCCAGCGGTTCACCACAGAGCGGAACGTAATGCAGTATCGTTACCCGAAATCGTATGAGCATCGCAAAGCCGAGATCGAGCGTCGGCTGCGTGAATTGCTTGTCGATTATCGGCGATTGATGCAGTTCATTCCGCAGATACCAGACCAGATCGGCGAGCCGTTTTCAGGTCCGCTTGACCCTGTTCAGTTTCAGTTCTTCCCTGAGATCAACACGGGCGGAACGAACACGGGCGGAACGCCAAATACTGGCGGTTCGCTGTCATACCCTTGGTGGGACGGGACCGCAGGTGGTTCGGGTGGCGGATGTCTGTATGACGGATGTTTCTCGATTGAGTTTACAAACGCCGTTGAATGTCCGGCAGGAACTGACGGTGTGATTACCGTTATTGAGGCTGGCACTACGCTCTATTTTTCGCGAGTAACAGGCTTCGGAAATCCCGGAAATCTTTGGACGATATACGACACGACAACGACAACCCGCATTTCAAACGGCTGGATTGTTATTGATTTCAATTCATGTACTGCGAATCTGTTTTTTGAGGTGTTTGAAAGCCGTACAGGTCTCTACGAGCCGACAGGGGCGACTTACAAGGGGGACTTTGATCCGTTCGCCGGTTCAGGATTCTTGCTGGATATCGTGACGCCAGCTTGCACATGGCCGAATCAACTGACAGTCGTTCCGTTTACTTGTCCATCGGGTGTCTAATGGCCTGCATCTGCGATCATGCCGGATATTGCCCGCTGCTTCGCCGTACCGTCACGGTCGAAGAGTTCGAGCGTTGCCAGCGTGATCCCGCGTTTCTTGAAGACCGACGCAAAGCAGCAGGCGTCCGCAAGATGCCGAGACGCGGCGACGAACCACGTCCAATTGTTGCTCAACCGCCGAAGCCGAAACCGTGCAAGTCATGCGGGCCATCGACAGTGAAGACATGGCAACCAGTCGGGCCGGTTGTCACCAACAAGGATGGTCGGCCTGCAATCGGCTTGCGTGATCAGTTTCACGGTCAATCGGTGTTTCTGATCGGTGGCGGGCCATCGTTCAAATCGGTTGATCAATCGAAGCTCACGCAACGCGGCATCACGCTCGCAGCGATGAACAACGTCGCCACGATGATTCGGCCGCATATCTGGTTCAGCGTGGACTTGCCCCGCAACTTCGCAGAAACAATCTGGCGTGATCCAGCAATCATGAAGTTCACCTTCGACAAACATCTGAAGGACACGCGGCCTGTCGATGCGTGGAACGGCGAACGCTGGGTAAAGGCCGGACTCGCCAAGGACTGTCCGAACGTATGGGGAATGGCACATAAACACGGATGGAACGCGGAAACATTCTTGACTGATACTGTTCCGACGTGGGGGGCCAACGGGCCGCAGGAAGATCCCGAAGGAAAACACAAACATTGCACGGTCATGCTGCCGTCGCTGTGGATGCTCTATTGGCTTGGATTCCGCAACGTCTATCTGCTCGGCTGCGACTTCAACAACTCAACTGGATCGTACGCATTCGACGAAAACTGCGACCCCGGCAACATCTCGCTGTGGGGCTGGCTATCTCGCAGGTTTGCCGAGGTCAAGCCGCATTTTGAGCAGTTCGGATTCCGTGTGGTAAACTGCACTGAGAAATCATCGCTTGATGTGTTCGAGCGGATGACGTTAGACGCCGCGATAGCTGAGATGCTGTCGAACTGGCCGGACAAGATTCAAACAAAGGGGATGTATCGTGGTTGATCCGATTCGCGTCTTCGTTGGTGGCACCGATGAGCATCGGCTCGCCGCAAAAGTGCTGGAGTTCTCGATTCTGTCGCACGCATCGGGGGACATTGAGTTCCGCATGATCGCCGATTGCGGCATCCCAAATCCCGACAGTGGCGGTCTAACGCCGACATCATTCAGCCTGCAACGGTTCATGATCCCGGAGATTTGCGGCTTTGAGGGACGCGGCATCTATCTCGATTCGGATATGATCGTCAGGACCGACATCGCAGCTCTGTTCGATCGGCAGTTTCATGCTCCCGCCAAGGTTCAAGCGTGCCCCGGCTGGCAGTCGGCCGTGATGCTGATTGACAACTCGATCGGCTGGAAAGTCGCCGACATCGCGGACAAGATCAAGCGGCGGGACTGGAAATACACTCACGTCTCATCTCTGAAAGTGTTTCCGCAAGAGATCATCAGTCGCGAACTGCCGAAACAATGGAACTGCATGGACACGCCGTGTGATCCGTGTTACTTGCTGCATTACACGGGGATGCGGACGCAACCGTGGCTGTACGCAAAACACCCCTACGGCGGTCTGTGGGAGCAGGCGTTGACCGATGCTCTGGCGACTGGATTCATCCACGAAACAGAAGTTCTCGACGCGATTCAGTGCGGTTATATTCGGCCATCATTGGCATTGCTGATCGGGCAGGAACCGCCGTATGATGACACGCAGTTTATCTTTCCAGACGATCTTCGCAAGATGCAAGGGGTTGCATGAGCGTCTTATTTGTTGGCCGTGCCGGTTTGGGCGGCGTCCAGATGCGAGGCGTCGATATCGCCAAGCGACTCGGAGCAGAGTTCCGCGATTGGTCTAATCTGCCAGACCATGCGTTTGATGCGATCATCGTCGTTAAGTATTTCGACGCCGAACAAATCAAGAAAGCTCACAAGCTCTGCCATAGACTGATTCTCGATCCGCTGGACTCGTGGTCGCACTGCAAAGACTGGACGCCAGACACATTCTTTTCGCAGCTGTGGTCAACATCTCGCTGCGACGAAATGATTGCGGCATCGCCATCGGCAGCGAAGTTCATGCCATGCAAATCGCACGTAATCCCGCATCACGCCGATCCGCGAATCGGCGACTGGTACAATCCGAGTGGTCCGGTTGTCTACGCCGGCGGCAAGCGATTTCTTGGGAAGCAGTCCGAGGCGATCCGCGAAGCATGCAAGTCGCTCGGCAGAGAATTCATCGTCCAGCAGGACCGCGATTGCTGGCAAGCATTGAAGGGAGCGTCGCTCACGCTGTCGGTCAGATGCGACGGTGAAGAGACGATGCTCAATCAGCACTGCAAGCCAGCGGTCAAGGTGGCCAACGCGGCTGCTGCCGGAATGCCGATCCTTTGCACTGATGACCCGGCAATCACTTCACTCTGCGACGTGCCGACAACGACAGGCGATTGGCGATTTGATATCGAGCATGCGTTGTGCTGCGATCCGCCAAGCTATGAACACTCCATTGACAAAGCCGTCGAACTCTACAAGGGGATTCTGTGAACATCAACATCGGTTCGGGTAACAGATATAAAATCGGCTGGATCAACGTGGACCTCTACGCCGATCAGGTCGATATCCGCAAAGACATTCGCGAGGTCCATTTCGATGAAAACTCCGCCGATACGATTCTGGCGTCGCACGTTTTGGAGCATTTCGACCGCGAAACAGCGGTTGAATTTACGAAGCGGTTTGCACGCTGGTTGAAGCCGGGCGGCAAGCTCATTGTCGAGATGCCGAACTGGGCACGCTGCCGTAAATTGGCGATGGCCGACGACCTCAAGAGTAAGCTCGGCGGGCTGAAGGGACTGCTGGGCGGACGGCAGACCGACAAGGAGCTGTGGAATCAATGGATGATTGACCACGAAGACATCATCCTGCGTCACTCGTTGACACGCCGATCATTTGAGGAAATCCTGCCACCGGAGTGGAATCTGCCCGGCTGGAATCACATCTACGTGTGGGAAGCGGAAGAGTACCGCGATGCGGCGGAAGCGTGCGGGCTGGACGCCACCGTGCATCGGGCGACAATCCACGGGCCGCGTCATGGCAGGGACTTCCGAGTAGAGGGGGCAAAGCTGTGAGGATCAGCGAGCTATACGAAGACGGGCCACTGACCGGACAGGACGTGTTCATCATCGGAACTGGCCCTTCGATGGGCGTCTTTCCGCAGTCGCTGCTGACGGGCAAAACATGCGTTCTGCTGAACGATGCACAGAAGCATTTCCCGGCGTTAGGTCCGGTCGCATTCGCCAACAATCTGGAATTCCTTGACGGCTGCAAGCTGCCGTATCAATGCGTCAAGGGTCGCTTGAAATACCCGTCGAAACGGTCTCGCAGCGACGACCCGACGACAGACGACAATCACTGTTCATGGGACGATCCAAGCCGCTACGTGTTCTCCTATCGACAGCCGCCTTGGGACAAGGTTTCGCATCACGACGAATCGACTCTCTGGAAAGAACCGTGCCATTATTGGGCACCGAAAGGCGGGAGCGTATCAGCGTTTGCTGTTCAGTTTTGCCTGTGGTCAGGGTGCAAATCAATCACGGTTGTCGGCTGCGATTCTGCGGAAGTCGGCGGGCAAGAGTACGTTGCCGGAAAGAAGATGAACCACATGCGGCGGAGATACCCGCAGTACGCTTACGGTCTGACACGCCTGTGCCGTGAAGCTCACATGCGAGGCGTGCCGATGGTGTCGCTAACGCCGTTCTTCGGGCTGGGATACCACAATCAACAATTTGTCGAGATGAACCTATGGCGGAGATAATCCAAGTCAGCATCGGCACCGAACCGAAACAGTACATCGCCAGCGAGGTGCTAAAGGCGTCGATTCTGCGGCGTACCAATCGGCCGGTCCAGTTTGTCGAGTCGTGGAAGCCGAGCGGATGGCATCCGGCCATGTCGCAGGCTCCGAAGCTCAAGAACGGCACAGCTTTCAACACATGGCGGTGGATCACGCCATCTCTGTTCTATGCGGGCAAGGCAATCTATCTCGACGCCGATCAAGTGGTGTTATCTGACATCGGCGAGCTATGGGACTTGCTGCCATCCGGCAAGACGATCGGATGCGTCTGCAACGCAGTTGGAGTTTTCGGCAAGCGGGCACCGGAACCGGGCAAGGTGCAAACGTCCGTCATGGTGATGGACGTTGGTCGGATGCGAGCGGCGATCGAGCGGTACCAGCCGTTGCGGCGGTGTGCTCACGGCGAGCTATCCTACGCCGATCTGATGCAAGCTGCGTGGTTGCCTCGCGACGAAGTGCAGGAGATCGACCCCGGCTGGAATCATTTTGGAATCTTCAACTGGCAGACTAAGCTGATTCACTATTCGCACGTCGCGTCACAGCCGTACCGCAATCCAGACCACGCGACCGCAGGCGTCTTCAGTGACGAGTTGATATGTGCTGTCAACGAGGGCTTTATCGAGTCTGCGACAGTGCAGCGTGAGTGCGACCGTGGGCATCTAGCAGCGGTCTACGGCAAGAGGTGCAAGGGGGCAGCATGAACTGGATTCAAAAGCCGTGGGGCTATACGGCGTGCCAATTTGAAGGCGAGCATTTCGAGTTCTGGCAATGCTATTTGCTGCAAGGCGGATACTCGTCGCTGCATCGGCACGCGAATAAACACAATCGCATCTACTGCCGTACGGCAACACTGCAAATCGACCTGCCGGATATGCCGCAACGAATGGTCATCGTGCATCCGGGCAAACTCATTGATATCGAACCGGGAATCCGCCATCGCTTTCGCGTGATCAAGTCCGGTTCGGCGTGGGAATCGTATTGGGGCGATTGCCACCCGTCAGACATCATCCGCAACGACCAAAACGGATGGAGTCCGATTCACTCGGAGACAGGATATAGCAAGGTGTGACCGTCTGCCCATTTGGTGTGATACACGCTGTGGCGACTCTTGCAGCCGTCGCATCGCCAAACGAATTGCTCGCGTTCAACGCTGGCAAGATGACCTGTTGACGGGCAGCGGACGTGAATCAACTCAAATTTGCTGACGTCTCCTGTCGCGGCATAGTGCAAGGCGTTGGCAGCGTCTGGAATGCAATAGAGAATCGCTGCGATGGCGGCAGCAGATAAAACGATCTTGATTTTGCGAATCATGGCATAGCTCCTCTGGAAAGTATAACGCAAGACCTGCTGATCGGATCAAGAAAATCCCCGACGCTACCGCGGCCGTCGCCCGTCTCAACTCGGCTAGGGGTTGAGGCGGGTTTGCATTTTCCAGCTAGAAAACCGCGATTTCCACAAAATCCGAAAAAATCTGCGGAATCTATCTCGACAAGAATTAGCGACGTCGATAGTATTACACCATCAGACAACGCAACGCACACGAACAAGGGGCAATCAAATGAAAATCGTCGCCATCGAAACCAATCGCGGAACACTGACGATCAAGGACGCATGGAATATCGCGAAATCAGGCTCGGCATTGAATTCTGGAATGTCTCAGGTTGTCATGGGAGTCTATGAAGACGGCAGAAAAACCAGCCTGAAATGGAAGGGTGACGGATTCTATTATATGAGCGGCAATTTCTGTTCAGAGGCTGCTGCCTAGACCGATCACCCACACCAGCGGCGGGGACAGCCACCCGCCCTTTGAAAGGGAGAATCATGGGCAAGTGGATCAACAAGCAGGGTTGCAATCTATCGTCCGTCGCGGTTGCCGCGATGCTCGCACAGTACTGCGGAAGCTCAATTACCGCACAGCAATTAGACGCAACATACCGCGTTGGCCAAGTCTATCAGAACGGGTACATCTGGTTTCAGCGAGTCGGATAAATGGACCCTACCGAATCCGCAGCCATCGCAGGAAAAATCAACGCTTGACAAGTCCAGCGACATCGCTACAGTAGCCACCATGCCAAACTACACAATAACAGCAACGTCGCTTGCCCGTCAACTCGGCTGTCATCCGTCGCACGTCCGCAACATCGCGGCTCGGCTGAGGTTGGGCGTAATGATCAATCCGCGTCTACGCATGCTGTCGGCTGGGGACGCACGCAAAATCAGGGCCGCGATACGTAAGGCCACAGCGTAAGCCACGCCGGTTCCGCCACGGACGGCGGTTTTTTCTCATCTCACAACAAGCGAAAGGCTCAATCGTGAAGACGGCGTACACAACAACAGAATCTTGGCACAGCCGAGGCTTTGTAACGCTGATGGAAGGTGTCAGCTTTTGTGGATGGCTAACTGCACATAAACAGCACGCCGCAGACGACTCGTTGCGGTCAATTTCAATTGAAGCACCCGGCAAGTTTTTTAGTCGGCGATTCAAGACCGTGAGTGCTGCTGAGGATGCTATCGCATCAAATTCATTGGAACTTCGCTAACACATAGGCAGCGGCTCTTGTTCTAGGTGTAAGCCATGACAGAACGCATCCTGATCACCGCCGTTATCGCCATGCCGCTGATTGCTGCGGTGGCGTGTCTGGTGCAAGCAATAGGGTAAAGCCATGAGCAAGTTGGAAGTCGGGAATACTTACAAGAGCGGTTTTGGCCATGACGTGGACATCGTGTTCTATGATGACGAGCGCGATCTATTCATCGGCTGGAACCACACGGCGAATCGTCACAACGCCTATGAACCATGCGGAAGCATGAGGGCATCGCAGAGTGACATGCAGAACCTCATCATCCCGCCATCGCTGGCGTGGGAGTGGATTGTCGGGGATTGGTATCTGCGGCGGAACAGGGATGCTTGCTGGCTGCAAGCTCATTGCGGCGGCGTGTGCATATTCAATATCGGATGTCATGCTCTGCAAAACTGCGGCAAGGTCTACTCCAATTACGAAGACCAGTCTGACATCATCGCCCACCTCGGACCAATGCCGCAGGGCGTCTACCACGTCTCGGACGGTGACACGCAACTGCTCGCGCACCTGAAGCGGTGGCAGGATCGCGGCGGCAGGATTCAAGCAAAGGCTGATGGCGGAGCATGGGTTTTTCACCAGAGCGAGCACCCTCTTGCCACCATAGCCGAATATCTCGTCTACCGTGCACACGGCTGCACGGACGACCGCGAGTTTCCGCAGCCAACGAAGCCGTTGCAGATGCGGGCTGGGCCGTGTCGGACGCGGAGTGGCGAGGTTGTTGAACTGAAGCCATACGGCAACAAGTCTTATCCGTGGCATTGCATCGGAAGTGATGGGAGCTTTCGTAGCTACAAGAACAATGGCAGGTGGTTGCCTCACGACGAATCTTCGTGGGACATCGTCGAACTTCTCGACCCGCAACCAGAGCCGAAGCAGGACCCGATGCAGCGGCCAATGACGTTTGCAGACTACGCCAAGATTTGCAAGCTACGCGGATTTGAAGATGGCGACAAAATCTATCGCGACATCCGCGAAGCAGCGGAGTCGCAGCCATGAGCCAGCACGCAGCAAGCTACCTGTTCTACATCGCGTGCGGATTTCTGGTGGCGCCGACCATCGCCGTCGTGTTGTCTAGCATCACAGCCAAGCCGAGCGTTCTACCCGGAAAGGAGTCGCAAAATGTCACTGGAGATGTTTCATCACACTGAAGAAGGTCCCCGTAAGCGTGGATCGTGGACGCAGGTGCCAAAGGCATTACGGCTGGTTCATTGCAACCGGCAATCGCAATCACGGCAGCGGTTGCTTGTGACAGACGTTTACGAATGCCCGGCCGACGAGGAGCTAACGATCAACAAGCTGTACGCAGCATGGGAAGCGAAGATGTGTCCTGAAACGGCAGCGGAACTGCGTCGATATGTGCGAGGTGAAGCATGATCGCAGGCATTCCCGAACACGTCCGCAAATCGGTGCAAATCATGGAGACCGACTGCAACGGAGCAGGTCACCTGCATATCAGCGTGCGAGGCGAGCGGCCAATGTGCGGAACGTGCCAGTGTCACCCAAGGCCGTTTCTGACAAATGCTTTTCACGAAGGGGCACTTGCGTGGGGAACGGACGGCTACGGCTGGTGCAGCAAGTGTGAGAAACGACTCGTCAACAAGTGCAAGGAAGCGAGAAATGCTAGTGCTCTCACGCAAGGAAAATCAGTCGATCAGACTGACGGTCAAGCCGTCTGAGGCACCAACGGAAATCACCTTGGTTGTCGTGAACGATCGCGACAAACACGGCTACATCCGGCTTGGTTTCGAGGCACCTCAATCAGTGCATATTTTGCGAACAGAACTTATTCCGGCAGGCAGCGACGCCACAATCGCCACGGACGGCGAGCCGGATTCTCAAGGGGAGAACGATGATTGATTTGAACCCGATAAAAAGCGAGTTGATTGAGTCATTGGAGATGCTCAAGAACATCCAAGCTGGCGTGCCGTTGCCGTATGGAAGCAATCTTGGCGGCGACCAGCGACATGATTGTCCTGAATGCGGATTGACACTTACTAGGCTCGCCCATCGCGACTACAAGGTATTTTGCGACCGCATCGGAATGCTGTTGCTCATGCTGCCGAAAGGGGAAACAATTTGTCTACCGTGATTGACCGAAAACAACTACTGACCGCACTGGCTCAATGTGCCATGGTCACGCCAAAAACGACGCCGAAAGAGATTCTGAAGTGTATCAGGCTCACGGCCACGGGCGGAACGATAACGCTGATTGCACATGACTCCGAGATCGGCCTGTCGGTGTCGCTGCCGTGCGATTCGACAGAGGACATTGACATCGTTGTTGATCCGGTTCGGCTGACTGGCGTGATTAAGGATGCCAAGGCCGACGACGTTAAGCTGTCGATGGACGGTCTGAACCTGCTGATCCAGTGCGACGGAAAAGCGAAGCTCGGCACGACGGCTGCGATTGAGTTTCCGCCGATGGTTTCGGATCGCGGCGACTTGCTGTGGACCGTGGACGGCGAGATGCTGGCAAACGCTCTCCGCAAGGTGTCACCCGCTGCTGACCCTGCTCCGTCAGGCGGCCGAACGGCAATGGCTGGCGTGCTGTTTGACAACGGACCGACGTTGGTTGCGACCGATTCGAAAGTGCTGATTGCGGTAACGCTGAGCGGCGTCGAACACGCGAAGATTGAAGACAGGTTTTTCACTTGCCTGACAGTCAAAGCGTGCAAGGCGATTGCGTCCATCGCGGCTGGTGAAGTCGCGATTCTCCGCGATGAAAACCGCATCGTCGCACGCGGTGACGGCTGGTCTCTGTCGGCACCACTGATTCAAGGAAAGTTCCCGAACTACGAAAAGGTGCTCGATCCCGGCCGCAAGTTCCCGAACGTGCTGCCGGTTGTCACGGCCGACCTCGGCCTGATGCTGAAGCGGGCCGCGATTTTCAACGACGTTGAATCGGTCGGGCTTGAAGTCACGTTGTCGGCCGATGCGATCAGCGTTGACAACCGAAAGAACGGCGGCGAGTTCGCATCGTCGATCCCAGCGAGCTACACCGGTGAGCCGATGACGCTCAACGTCGATCCGAACCTGATCGGCAAGGCGTTTGACGCGGCTGGCGACACGGCAGAAATGCGGCTGGTCGATGACAGTTCGATGATCTACATCGAAGCTGGAAACATGCGTGCGGCTGTGATGCCGCTGGAGAAGCGAGCGTAGCACATAGCACAGGGCACGGCGGGGTGGTGGCTACACATAGCGTAGCTGGTGCCTACCGGGTTCGACTCCCGGCCTGTGCAATGGCCTTGTTCGTCTAATTGGAAGGACACCGCAAACCACGACAGCTTGCGTGACGCAACTGGTGAAATCCGAAGAATCATCCAGACAACGCCGCACTCGCTGACGGAACAAGTGTGAGACGGCATTAGTTACCTGCAATCAAAACCGTCTCATTGTCATGGCCGCTGGAACGGAAATGAGCGTTCGACTCGCTCACAAGGCAATCACTCAACACGAAAGGGGAGCCATGATAAACGCATACTGCGACCTGCCAGCGAGCGAACAGCCTGAGATCGTGCCGGACTCGGTGCCGGTTGTGCCGTCGCTGCTCGATGAATATCGGCGGGTGTTCGAGGAGTTCGGCAGCACATTCATTGACCCGCAAAGGTGTGACAGCGGGACTGTTGTCGAATTTCACACTGGCGGCAAAGTTCACGGCACAATCGTTATCAGAATGCAGGATAGCGACGAGTGGGCAAGACTGCGAATTGAAGCCAGAGTCGGTGATGTGTATTTCTCCGGCTTCATCCCGCTCGAACAACTGCCACGCTTCAAAGCCGCTATCCGTGCGGCACTGGAGACGCCGTGACCAACCACTTCAAAGCCACGATCGAACCGCACAACCAGCATCGGTTCACGATGCCCGAGGCCGAATGCGTGTCGGAGATGATTCTGGCACTGACCGACAGGCTGTCACACGGTCGAGCGTGGGAAGACGGCTGGGTGTCCGTTGCTGTTCCAAGGTCGGTCGATTTCGTGCCGATCAGGCTGACGTTTATCGCGGACTTGTGGAATAGCCGTGTTCAGGTCAAGGCCCGCTTGATCGGATTCAGCGACCAGTTGCGAGTCCGTGACCATGTGGCGGATCGGGCGGAGTACGAGATTCAGTGGGAGACAGTGTAGATGGAGCTTGAGCTGGATTTTGACGACACGCCGTCATGCGTTTCCGACTGCCCTGATGTCGGCGTGCATAACACCGAATTCGAGAACTATGCGAAATGGCGAGCCGTTAATTCTGGAGTCGTGAAATGGATGGCAGTTTCTCCAAAGCATGGTCACGCGGCATTGCTTGGTCAGATCAAATCTGAAGACACTCGGGCACGCAAACTTGGCAGAGCGATTCATTGTGCCGTGCTGGAACCTGAGACGTTCGCGGAACGCTTTGTTGTCGCTGGAAAGTGTCAATCTGTGCTCAAGTCTGGCGAGCGAAAAGATCAGGCATGCGGCGATCAAGGATCGAAGTTCGTCGGCGGAAAATGGCTTTGCGGAACGCACAGCAAGGGAATGAAGACAGAAGAAACGCGAGACGCCATCACAGACAAGGATGCTGCGGCCTGCGAGCAGGTTAAGGAGTCGCTGAAGAATCATCCGGCAATGCGACTGCTGGCCCGCCCCGGCTGGTCGGAACTGTCGCTGGTCTGGGAATACGAAGGGCTAAAGTGCAAGTGCCGACTCGACCGTTACGCACCTGAAGCCAACGGCAAGCCGCCGCTGATCATCGACGTAAAGAAATGCCGAGTCGGATTCGGTTCGCACGAAGAATGCCAACGGGCCATAGCCAACTATGATTATCACATTCAGGCGGCTTTGTACTGCAAGGCTGTCGAGAAGACATACAACGTCACGCCGCGATTTGTCTGGATCTTCGTTGAAGACGGATCGCCTTACGATTTGACAGTCGTGCAGGCCGAACCGCATGACATCGAGCTTGGCTGGCAGATGGCATCGAACGCGATGCGACACTACGCCAGCACGGTCGGAACGGAGTTGTTTCACGGTTACATGACCACTCATGGAGAGTTTCCGCGTGGCGGTCTGCCGGAGTGGTACGTAAAGAAATATCAAGGGGAATCGCAGTGAGCACTGACGCAACAGAAATCGTCAAAGCTGAAGAAAAGCCGAAGCCAATTATCCACGCGAACGCATCAGGCGGGCTTGTCCTGCAAACGCTTGATGACGTTTGGCGAATGGCAACGATGGTTGCCAGCAGCGGGCTTGCACCGAAGGGATACGAGCGGCCAGAGACGATCGTTGTCGCGTGGGAGTTCGGATCGGAACTGGGACTGTCTCGGATGCAGTCGCTGCAATCCATCGCGGTCATCAACGGCAGGCCGACAGTTTGGGGCGATGCCGTGCCGGGATTAGTCTGGCAATCCGGACTCTGCGAAGACTTGCAGGAGTCCATCGAAGGCGAAGGCGATAAGATGGTCGCCACCTGCAAGGCGAAACGGAAGGGAGCCGAGACATGGACGGTTGCGACGTTTTCAGTTGATGACGCTCGCAAAGCTGGACTGTGGGGCAAATCGGGGCCGTGGACGAACTACCCGAAGCGAATGCTGAAGATGCGGGCACGAGCGTTCTGCATGCGTGATGCGTTTGCCGACGTGCTGCGTGGTTTTCAGGTGCGGGAAGAGGTTGAGGACTACGAACAACTGATTCAGGCGACGGCTAAAACCGTCAGTGTTGACGAACTGGCGTAACCAGCATCCACAACGAAAGGCAGTGAGATGAACGCGAATAATCGCTTGCTGTGTGTACCGGCAAGACACAGTCAATCGCTCGTCGTGTGAACCGAAGAGACAATCAAGAAGACGAAAAAGGGGAATCGAAATGGCACGAAAACGGAAACGCGACTGGCCGCAACGTAACTTCAAGTTCGCGGTCAAGGAATGCACGCTGCCGGATTCATTCTGGCAGCAAGCAAAGAAGATGCAGGCACTGTGGAATTCGCTGTGCGAGCATCACGCAGCGGTCAGGGAGTCGATCAACGACGATACGCCGGAAAGCGACCGAAAGGCGAAATGGGCCGCGTTCAACGAACTGGCCTTGCAGCTTGTTAGTGAGTCCGGCCTGAATTGGGAATGCGGCCCCGATGTGTTCGACCGGTTCACGAAAGCCTGCATCGCTGCTGCCCGAGATGGTTCGCGTGGCTGGCCTCGTCCGTCCGGTCTCAAGGTGTCGATCCCGCATCGGTACACGGGTGGCGGCGTCGAGGTGTCACGTCTGACATCGCGGACTGCTAAACGATTTCGACTCGACACGTCAAGGCTGTGTAAGCCGGGCCGGAACAACGTCAGCGGAGAGTTCGGGCTTGATGACGGTTCGATTGCGTTCACGATTCACCAGCACAGGCCACTGCCCACTGAGGCCATTGTCAAGTCTGTCCGCTGGTGCGGGCGACGCAGCGTGGCTTTCGGATGGGGATGGCATATCACGATCACGGTCGAAGAACCGCCGGCTGCTGAACGCCAGAAAACAGGCAAGTCAGTCGCTATCGACGTTGGCTGGAGAAAGCGAGACAATGCTTTGCGGTTCGGCTATTTAGTCGATAGCGATGGGCTGTCAAAGGAACTGCTCTTGTCGCTGGACTTCTCTACCCGCGACAGTCGCAGGCAACGCAGGTTGCATCCCGAGTTTGAACAGATCCCCGAGAACCATGCCGAACTGCGAGACCTGCAAGAGCGGCGGGATAGGAGTCTCGATGCGTGCAAGCTGCGACTTAAGGAAGTTCTGTCGCCGTTACCAGCGGGCTTTGAAAAGATGCGTGGGCGTGGACTTTCCAAGCTGCTCATGGAGTCCGAATCAGAGCAGGTCAAAGCGATCGTGCAAGAGTGGATGGACTCCGATCGGCCGCTATTCCGCACGCAATCGCGGGCCTCGGACCGGTTCGCAAACAGCCGCCAAAGTCAGTACGAAACGCTCGCCGCAAACATCGCAAGGGCTTACGATGTTGTCTATGTAGAAGCCGTCGATATCAAGGGCATGGCCGAAGACGATGACAAGGGACACGCATTAAATGCGGCCGATCGGTACCGTCAGATTGCCGCACCGGGCGAATTCCTTGCCTGCTTGAAAAACGCTTGCCGGAAGTATCAATCTGAATTCATCCAGAGGGATGCGAAGTGCTCGACGATCAGGTGTCACATCTGTGGCGGAAACGCCGTCGCTGGTGCTGAAATTGAACTGACCTGCGAGAACGGCCACCGCTGGGATCAAGACGAAAACGCTGCTCGCAATCTGCTTTCGCAAACATGGCCGGTTGCTGTGCAGAAACCAAAGTTGCGAAGAAATAGAAAGGAGCGTGATGGCAAACAGCCTGAAAACACTGCTGTTTCTGGATGAGTAACAACCACTCGCTCACTGTGTTGTCCAGTGAGACTTGCTTGCCCCCAAGAGTGAGTGACCTGATACAACGTAACAACCAATCGCTCGCTGTGTAAGCCAGCGAGACCACGTCCTACGCGACGAACGACTTAGGGACCGCATGTAACAACCATTCGCTCACTGAGTGTTCCAGTGAGACGGGCTGAGTGATGAACCATATGAGACTCTGGAAACCGTAACAACGAATCGCTCGCTGTGTGTACCAGCGAGACCGCGAGTCGAGACGCGTGAAAACAACGGCTTTGTAGCGACCTATCGCTTTCCGTGTGATCCGGCAAGACGACTGGCGTCTCGAGATAAACAAAACACTGGATTCTAAACAATGCAAATTTACGGCCTATCGCTGACACCGAAGCAACGCGAGCTGCTGTCCACGATCCGCGACTGGATGCTCACAGACAAGGAATACGCCGAGTCGGCCGCAAAGCTGAATATCATAGAATGCGGGCTGACCAAGGCCGACCGGGGAACGTGGCAGATTGTGTCGCTGGCGTGCGACGTGTATGGGCTGACCATGATGGCACAGCCTATCGACGCGATGGGGCTGGCAACGATCATCGACCGGCATCTTGCGGGGCCGCCGCTGGAAACGACGCCAGATGTGAAAGCGAAACCTAGAACCCTTTTTAGCGAGGAGTGAATGATGTTCGATGTGATGGTCGAAGCGTGCATCAACTATGGATGGGTTGAGGATGGCGGAAAGGAGAGGCATTTCTTTATCTGCGTGCAAAAAATGCACAAGTTCGCGAGGATTCCGTGCGATGACGAGTACATCAACGGGCTAACTATCAACTCGATCGACTGGTCGCTTGAAGACGGTGTGGCCACTCCAACAATCTCTATTGATCGAATCACAGACCATTCAAAAGACGAGGCGAGAACCGTATTGGCTCACATGGTGGCCGACGGGTGGAAGGTGGTTGACCCAGAGAACTATGAATTCGACGGCATCCTTCCGTAATGTCAGACGCGAAGCCAAGGCCGTCGCGGTCGCTGTTTAATGAGGGGGAGTGATGGCGGGCGATTGGATCAAGGTCGAGAAAGCAACAGCACGGAAGCCGGAAGTGTTGCGTCTGGCAGACCTGCTCGGCGTACATCCAGACCATGCTTTCGGGCTTTGTGTTCGGTTCTGGTTTTGGTGCGATGATCAGATGTCAGATGGTCACGCTGCGAGCGTGACAACTGTCACGCTGAATGCAGCATTTGGTCACGCTGGTTTTGTTGAATCGCTCGTTGAAGTCGGCTGGCTTCGAGTCCGCGATGGCTCGCTCGAAGTCCCCAATTTCGATCGGCATTTGTCCGAAAGTGCAAAAAAACGCTCACTTTCCGGCAAAAGACAGCAGAAACGGCGTCACGCAAATGTCACGAAAGTGTCACGCAGTAAGCGTAACAAATGCGTGACCAGAGAAGAGAAGAGAAGAGAAGATACTCCTTCAGATTCTACGAATCTTCAGGAGTGTAAGACACCAACGAGATTCGTTCCGCCGACAGTCGAGCAGGTCAAAGCCTACTGCGAGGAACGCGGAAACACGGTCGATCCGCAGCGGTTCGTGGATCACTACACCGCCAACGGCTGGCGGGTCGGGAAAAACGCGATGAAGGATTGGCGGGCCTCGGTCAGAACTTGGGAGCGGACGGATCATGGCAACGGAAAATCGACAAACGGAACTGACCTGTTCGCCGGACTCCGGGCCAGTCGGGAAGCCGAGATCGGCAACGCGGGATGAGTTCGATCGGGCAATGGTGCCTCTGATCGCATCAGTGGGCCGCCAGATGCCGAAAGAGCAGGCGGACGCCTATCGGGTCGCGTTGGGCGATTTAACGCGGTCAGAGCTTGAATGCGGCGTTTTGGGGGCGATTCGGAATTACAAGTTTGCCGGGTTTCCGCCGGTTGCGGTGATCCGGGAGCATGCAGGAGCGGTGATCAATGACGACGAAGCGGCTTTGCGGGCGTGGTCTGAAGTTCTCAAGGCTATGCGGACAATCGGCGGGTATCAGTCCGTCCGTTGGTCTCATGCAGCAATTGCGGCGGCAATCGCCGATGTTGCGGACTCGTGGGCGGGATTGTGCGAGACTCCATCGGCGGAGCTGCATTCCTACGTGCGGCCTCGGTTCATCGCGAGCTACAAGGCGGCTGCGAAGGTGCAAGGTGATGGCGAGGCTGTTAGTCGCGGAATACTGGCATGTGATGCAGGGAAATTTGGTGCCGCCGAGCCTGATCCTGTTGGGCTACATCAGGTCAGCAAACCAGTCACGGGCTTTATTCAGGATCGCACGGAGAGAGTTGCTTCGGATGAATCCGCGAAACTGCCGCTAGTGACGTTCCAGCCGATCCCAAAAGAGACAATCGAAACACCAGACGATGCCGATTTTGAGTTGCGTCGGCAGCGGTCAATCCGGCAACTCGAACGACTAGCAAAACTGAGAGGCGAGAATGTACGACCTGAAGACCACGGACCAAGGGCCGCGAATCAAGCTGCACTTGAAGACGGAACGAACGTTGCGGGCGGCGATGCGGATCATCAAGGAACTGCGTCGGTTTCCTGAGATTTACCCGGATGCGGATATCACGATTGACGGTCTGTCAAAGATCATCGCACCAGAGCCGGTGCCGGAAGGGACGGTGAAGTGATGCCAGAGTTCAGGCTGGAATTCGAGGTCTTTTGCGGCAAGTGCGGCGATGGGCTTTGCAACGAATCCGACACCCGAGAAAGCTACCGACGTGCGATGCCGCAAGTGACGGTCAACCCCTGCCCGCGTTGCATCGCAGCCGCAAAGGACGAGGGGTTTGACGATGGCTATCAGTCCGCGATGGACGAGCAATCGGAGCAGGTAGACGAACAGGCGGTGGCGTAGTGGCATCATTCAACAAGGTAATCGTCGTCGGAAACATGACCCGAGACGCCGAAGTCCGCTACACGCCCGGCGGAACTGCCGTTGCGGAGATCGGACTCGCGGTTAATCGCCAGTGGTTCGACAAGGCCAGCAACAGCCGACGCGAGGAAGTGACGTTCGTCGATGTGACGCTGTGGGGCCGCATGGCTGAAGTTGCGGCAGAGTACACCAGCAAGGGTTCGCAGGTGCTGATCGAAGGGCGATTGCAAACCGACTCTTGGGAAGACAAGAACAGCGGCCAGAAGCGAACGAAGCTAAAGGTTATCGCTGAGACGTTTACTATGCTCGGCAGCAAGGGCGGTCAACGTAGCGAGACGAAGCAAGAGCAACCGGAATCGGCTGGCGATCCCGGGCAGTATTTTCCTGATGACGAGGTGCCATTTTGAGCAACACATTCCGCGTGTGGATCGTGATGAATCCGCACACATTACACATTCGCCCGCCGACTGTTCTGCACACGTCTTTCGAGACGGCTGAAGCCGAAGCGGAGCGTCTGGCGAAAGAGAATCCCGGCAGTTCGTTTCACGTGATGGCGTCAATTGTCGCCAAGGTCAAGAACGACGTGAGAACGATTAGCTTTGCGGACGACCCGACCATGCCAGACAGCGAGGTTCCGTTCTGATGCGTCACCGATCCCGCACGAACAGCCGCAACAACGAAGACTTGGCACTGCGAGACGAGTACCGCGATCAAAATCCGCGATGCGAGTTTCCACGTTCAGCCTGCCGTTGCAGCGGTGACGCAAGCGACGTGCATCACATCTTCCACGCGGTTCGCGTTGATGTGTGGTCAAACCTGATCAGCCTCTGCCGTGACGCTCACGACTGGTGCCACAGGCATGACGTTGACGGCAAGCTGATTTGCCTCGGGGTGAAGGCCGCGAAGGGCGAGATCGACGAAGCGGAGTTGATGCGGGCCTCGGTCAAGGGTCTGGACTGGTGGCGAGATTGTGCCGTTGCGAGTCACGCGGCGGCGGTTGAGGGGCAGAAGGTTTTGAAGGGGATGAAACGATGACAGAACAGTTGCATAGAGTTCGTCAATTCACGACGCACGGACTCGCATGGGGCGTTGCTGGTCCGCTTGGTGGCATACACATCTGGTGCAATGTCGATTTTCGATACGGCGGGCTTGAGGTTCATCGGCCAGCCACCGACAAGGCTGACAACGAGAACTGTTGGCTGATTGGATGCCCATGCAATCACGATGGATCTTCTTTGTGGTGGGACGAGCGTGGTTGCTCTCTCGTTGGATTTGCGATGTGCGACAGGAACGATGAAGCGATATGGAGATTTCTTGAGCAGCAGTACGCTGAGTGTCTCGGTTCGCACCTGTAGGCGTGCTGTTGAAATTGGATCGAGTACTGTTTTGAAGGGGATGCGGTGATTCTGAATTTGGATACGTCACGTCTCGACCATTACGAGATGTTCATGAGGGTGAAGCGGCTTCCGTCTTACACAATGCGGGGCAGTTCGATCATCGTGCCTGACGAGTATGCCAGCATTCTTGGCGGTGACGGTGCGGCATTGCTAGACGGGCAGTATGTTCCTCGTGAATTCTGCTTTGACTATCAGGCAGATATCGCACGCATCGCATGCCGTAAGCGTAAGTTTGCCGTGTTCGCCGACTGCGGTCTCGGCAAGACGATCATCATGCTGGAGTTTGCACTCAATGCGATTCGGAACCTTCCGAAAGACAAGTGTTTTCTGATCGTCTGCCCGCTGATGGTTGTTCCGCAGACGGTCGAAGAATATCTGCGATGGTATGGCACAGACGAGCCGATTGAGCAGTTGCGGTCAAACAATCTGCAAGAGTGGTTGCTGTCTGGCAATTCGCGAATCGGCATCACAAACTACGAGGCGATGGAGTCCGTCACTGATCGCAGTCGGCTTGGCGGCATGGCTCTTGATGAGTCTTCAATGCTGAAGTCCCACTATGGCAAGCATGGTGCAACGTGCATCGAACTAGGTCGAGGGCTCGCGTACAAACTGGCGTTGACCGGAACACCAGCACCAAACGATCGGATTGAGTACGCGAATCATGCTGTATTCCTTGATCAATGCAGATCGGTCAACGAGTTCTTGGCGAAATACTTCGTCAATCGCGGACAGACTAATGAACGGTGGGAGTTGCGTCCGCATGCGTTGCGGCCGTTCTATCGCGACTTGTCGCACTGGTGTATCTTCCTGACAAATCCTGCCGTCTACGGCTGGAAGGACAACTGCGGAACGATCCCGCCAATCAATGTGATTATCGACCATGTTGAATTGAGTGACGATCAGCGGAAAGCGGTCACGAAGCTAACTGGCAGGCTGTGCGTCAAGTCGTCTGGCGGCATCGGTCAACGCGGAAAACTTGCTCGCATCGGCAAGGGCTTCGCGGATGGTCGGCAGATCGAGTCTGCGAAGCCGGATTGGATTCGGTCGCTGCTCAACAGCGAGCCGAAATCAACGCTGGTCTGGTGTCGGTACAACGACGAGCAGGATCAGCTTGCCGACATGCTGCCAGAATCAGCGAACATCGACGGTGGCACGAAGTACGAAACACGGATGGAATTGATTGGCCAGTTCAAACGTGGTGAACGCCGCGACCTGATCAGTAAGCCAAAGATTCTCGGGTTCGGCCTGAATCTTCAGATCGCAAAGCGGCAGGTGTTCTCGACGCTGCAAGACTCGTACGAGGAATACTATCAATGCGTGAAGCGGTCAAATCGGTATGGATCAACCGACCCGCTTGAAGTGCGGATTCCGGTGACAGAGATCGAGTTGCCGATGGTGGAAAATGCGCTGCGTAAGGCTGGTCGCGTGCATCAGGATGCAGTAGAGCAAGAGGCGATGTTCCGCGAATGCGGGATGACTTGTTGACCAGTGGCGAGTAAACGTATACACTTCTGCCATGAAAACCAAATGCAAACAATGTCGCCTGCCAACAGATGGCAAGAAGTTCTGTAGCCATAGATGCAAGTGGACATGGCACAACAGGAACCGCACGCTTAAGCCAAACGCAATCTATGACTGCAAGGTGTGCGGAAAGCGTGTCGAGAAGTGGGTGTCTCCAGCAACGGTAAGGGCTGGTGTGAACACGCTCGAATACTGCTCCCGCACATGTGCTGGCATCGGCAGGTCTGGCCGCAACCACTTCAACTGGAAGGGCGGAAGGTGCTTTGACAAGTTTGGGTATGTCATGGTTCACAAACCGGACCATCCGCACGCATCCAAGGGCGGATACGTCAGGGAGCATAGATTGGTGATGGAGCAGCATATCAAGAGGTTCCTGCTTCCATCCGAGGTTGTTCACCACATCAACGGCGATGTTTCGGACAACAGGATTGAGAATCTGCATTTGTATGAAACCAATGCAGACCATAAGCGGGACGATTCAATTTTTAGAGAGAGGGATTCACTTGGTAGGTTTCTTCCAAAGCGATGATGAGTTTCACATTCATCACGGAGACTGCATTCCGCACATGACAAAAGACATGCCGGAAGCATGCGTAGACTTCGCGATTTTCTCACCCCCTTTCCCGTCCCTCTATGCATATACCAGCAGCGAGGCCGACATCGGAAACCACGCGTCAATGGGGAGTGAAGCGAAGCTGCATCTATCGTTTTTCTTCAAGGCTCTGCGGCGAGTGATGAAGCCGGGGCGGGCGGTGATTGTGCATGTGCAACAGATCCCGCGAATGAAGCGGTCAGGCGAGGTTGGCCTGTGTGACTTTCGCGGAATCAACATCCGCATCGGCGAGCGGGCCGGACTGGTCTACGAGTACGATTGGTGCGTCCGCAAGAATCCGCAGGCACAAGCAATCCGCACACGGTCAAGGGAGTTGCAGTTCACTGGCCTTGAGAGCGATCGGGCAAAGCAACGCGGGGCACTAGCGGATTACCTGATCAAGTTTCGTGCTCCCGGCGACAATGAGAAGCCGATTGATTGTGGCGGTCAGGTGTCGCGGAACGAGTGGATCGACTGGGCTGAATCGGCGTGGATGGACATCCAAGAAACTGACACACTCAACGTCGCGGAAGGTCGCGGCGAAGACGACGTGAAACATATCTGCCCGCTTCAGCTTGAGGTCTATCGGCGGTGTATCTTGTTGTTCAGCGATCCGGGAGAAGTGGTGTTTGAGCCGTTCGCCGGAATCGGAAGCGGTGCGTTCGTGTCGCTCGGCGGCAAGTCGCCAAAGACCGGCAAGCAGATCGAAATGCCGCGACGGTTCTACGGCTGCGAGCTGAAGAACGAATACTACGCGGCTGCAATGAAGAATGCTGAGCGTGCGATTCAACATAGAGATCGATCCGCACAGAATTCGTTGCCGCTCGGCTTCGACGAATAACATTGACTCCAACTCTCGACATCGCTAGGATTGCGGCATGGCAACGGTAATCGCAATTGACCCCGGCACAGAGCAGTCTGCCAGTGTTGTTCTCGTGGACGGCGTGCCGACAGATTTCGGAATCTTCTGCAATGCGGATCTGCTGCGAGTGCTGCGGTCTGGTGCTGGTCAGCGGGTTGTCATCGAGCAGGTGGCCAGCTACGGCATGCCGGTCGGTAAGGAAGTCTTTGAGACAGTCTACTGGTCAGGCCGGTTTGCTGAGGCTGTTGAATCTCGTGGCGGAGTTGTAGATCGCGTTACCCGCAATGAAGTCAAGATGCACCTTTGCCACAGAACCAAAGGCGTTAACGACTCCGTGATCATTCAGGCGATGTATGACCGCTTTGGGCCGGGGCGGTCGAAGGCTGTCGGCACGAAGAAGAATCCGGGGCCGTGCTACGGGATCAGGGCGGACATCTGGCAGGCGTTGGCGTTGGGCTGCGTCTGGTTTGACACAAACGGAAAGCGAGACTGAGTAATGCCGAGAACGATCACGCAATCCGAGTGGGCGTCCCGTCGCCAGATCATCGACTTGCAGGCTGCGATAGACGCGGCGATATCGAGCGTTCCTGGCGTGACGTACCAAGAGGTGATGGTGGCGTTGAGTCGTGTAGCCGATCGTTTTGCGACGGCTGATTGGCAATCCGAGTTCGCGGCGCCGATCGGGCCGCAGGAGATGGTGGAAGAATGAACGGCCAGCAATACGCCGAACAACTGATTCAACGCTGGGGCGAGTCCTGCGACGGTCGCAGTCTCGAGGCGCGGCTCTGTGCCGAGGTCGCGAAGATGCACGAGGACATTCGCAATTGGTCCTACTGCATGGACCTCGGGATGAAAGAGTGTTGCCCGGAAAAGGTTGAGGAACTGTGCGACATGCTGATGGGCTACGGCATCGCACCTTATTCGATGAGGAGACGGGGATAATGAAACGCCTTGAGATGAGGGACCATACCCGCCGTGCCGTTGGTGACATCGGCGGCATGCTGCTCGCTGAGTTCGGAATCGTGCTGAGCTTCAATCAGGTGCAGCGATTGGCCAATAGCATCGACTGCTACATTATGCAGTTCGGTGAGTGCTGCAAGAGTTCCACACCGGACCAGTGGAACGAGATGAAAGCCGAGACTGTGAAGGTGATCGAATGACCGATCGTTGCCCGACCTGCAAAGCACCTTGGGCCGACCACGGCGGCATCGCGGTGACGTGTGCTGAGGTCCAGCGGCTGCGGTCCCTGTTGAAGCGATGCGTAAGCGGGCTCAAGCACGTAGGCAGCTTTGAGTGCCGATCCGGCGACGATCCGCATCCGTTGGACTGTTCGCTTGCTGGCCGCGTGTCGCATGTGTTCGGCATGGGAATGACACGGGCACATGAGTTGTGCATTGAGTTCGGTGAAGACCCGTATTTCAAGAATGAAACCGAGGCGAACCGTGAATAACCTGACAAAATCCCGCCGTGCCGTGGCTCTGCGGATCGCACAGCGGCTTGAAGACGAGTGGCCGAACCTCAACATGGAAGGCTACGACGTTGACGAGGCCACGGACATCATCGAGCAACTGATACCACTGTCGGCGGCGGAAGCGGAAGCTGAGATGGAAGCGATGCGTGGCGATGATGATGACGCTCCAATTGAACCAGTCGTGAACCCGACGCTGCGAGCGTTCAAGGATGCTCTGGGCGTGGGCAAGATGCCGATCATCGACTGCATCAAAACGGCGACGGAACGGCTTGGCGAACTTACTCACTCCCGCGACATGTACCGCAAGCTGTTCGAGTCAGCTTTGAGCAATGTCGACCGCGTGTTCCAGCTTTGCTCCGAGAACCCAGAGCCGATACTGCCGGACTTCGCGATTCTTGGTGAAGATAAGTTTCGGGCTGTTGTGCGGTTGGCTGAAGACTACAAGCGGCTGCGTTCCCGTCTCGCATCCATCCGCGAGAAGCTGGAGCAAATCGTCTGCGTGAAAGAGCCAGACGCTGGCGTTGTGCTGCTGTCGAGTGACTCGCCGATGCACGAGACGATCATCGACGGAAAGCGATATCAGACTTACAGTATGGATCATTTTTCGCCGTTGGGCGATGCGTTGATCGAAGTGTGGCAACTGACACAGGAGCAACCATGATCGAAACAATAAAGACTCCACGCGGCTTTGTTGTCGGCAGCTTTATCGACGCTTACGGCGTAGCGTGCAGCATCCAAGAGTCATCAAGCGTCGAACCGCATTTGTGGCTCGGCTGCAACGATCCGAACGCGAAGATATTCCCAGGCAACAACACTGGCTGGCATGAATACCCGCTGCCGCCGAACGTCTCATGCACGACACGGATGCACATTAACCAAGAGCAGGCGGCGGCGTTGATTCCGTTGTTGCAACACTTCGTACAGACGGGGCAGTTGCCATGCGAGGAGCAACCATGATCGAAAGCCAATCACCACTGCCGATGATCACTCGCGAGATCGAACCAGTCGAAATCACGACGGCAGAAATAGCCTTTGCGTTCTGCGATGCCGACAGCGAAAAGCAGGCAGAGTTTCTGCTGTTGATGGCAAAGCAGATCGCAGTGTGGGGGCCACCTCGTTCGTGGCCGATGCAGTGCCGGCACATCGTTGATGAATTTGATACTCAGCAGCGTATGGTCGTGGCGTCTGTGCTGGGAACGCTCATGGATCATTTGCAGGGGCAACCATGATCACGGGCCGCGAATCGTTTGAGATGCTGCAATTGCTACGCCGTGGCCACTGCGACCGCAAGGGGCAAGAGCACGCTTGCGTCGGCGTCGTCACGATCAAGCAAGGCGAGGTCTGCCTCAACTGCCCGCTGTGCGGAACTGGTGAGGATATCCCCGGCTGGTCGTCTGACATTGCCGAGAAGCTGTCCAAGGTTATGGACGCGGCTGGAATCAATTGGGACTCGCTGAACATGGATAGCAAGCGGGCCGCTGTTGAGAAGTTCAGAGAGGTGACAAAGTGACCCGCAAGCAACTCATCCACGAACTGAAGCTGCTGGCGTGCGGTGCGGCTGGTGCCGACATTCCATCGCTAAGCAGCTTGGTCACAAGAGAGTTCTTCCAGATGCTCAGGGCTGTTGGGAAGATCTACTTCAAAGGTGAAGATCCTTCACGTGTTTGTGTCGGAATTGCTCACTGCGAATCATTCGACACGCTGGCCGATGCAATCTTGGCGGAACAGAAGCGGCTGCGGGCTGCGAAACGAAAGGGGTGATGTCGTGACAAAGATCAGTCCAAGGCTAGTCCGCGTTAGCAGAAAGTACCTCAAAATCGTTGGTGCCTTTCATATGTTCAAATTCCCTTGGGAAGACGAACCCTGCGGCGGCTCTCTGGCTGTTGAGGACTCAGGACGGTCTGGTCATTGGCGATACGAAGTCTTCTGCACAAAGTGCCACGAGTGCGATCCGAATGGGCACGGAACTCGGGCGGCTGTGCTCTGGTCTGCAGAGAATTATTTTCAGTAAACACCGGCGTTACCCGTCGCCGTCCACGGGCAGGAGTGAATGAATATGGCGAAGCATTCGTTTTACAAAGAGGTTCGTGACGCAGCAAAAGCTGATGGAAAGTCGCTGTTTGCAATGTCGTTTCGTGGCCGCACGATCGACATGGACGCGGAATCGCCGGTTGACGACGCGATCGGCAAGCGGCTGTGGCTTCTATGCCAAGAGGTAATCAAGTCGGGCATCACTGACCCAGAACTGGTGCCGAAGTTTGAGTCGCCGAAGTAATTAACCAT
>OFDN01000250.1_pt1 | contig 50166 bp, 50 predicted proteins | sample 1520971 | NCBI WGS metagenome assembly OFDN01 (sample SAMEA94257418, study PRJEB24077) | hot springs metagenome | biome: Aquatic biome; feature: Geographical feature; material: Water | place: India | collected 2012-06-12 | depth 5 m | reverse complement strand
TTGATTCTCACAAAAACCTCACGGAAATAAGTCAGCGTTATTATCAACCTAGTTTCTAAAATCATAAGAACTCAGAATCTGAATTTTCCAAGACAATTCACTCTTTAGGATTTCAATAATCTCCAGCTTTCAATTGTTACTCCAATATTAAATTGCCGCCTTCTGTAGTTTACATGCAACCAACTAGAATAGTCTTCTGATGTAGTAGAAATTCCTTCTCCGTAGTAATTTTTGATCGCAATGGACAAGAAGTATTTAGCACAGAAGACGAAAATAGTGTATGGTATGGAAATGTGCGAGGCGGAACGCACTACGCGATGGATGGTGTATACCAATATCTGGTAACATGTACTATTCTTCAAAATCAGCAGCTCATCGCCACGAAAGAAATCCGCGGCCATATTGTTTTGATGCGATGAACGACCTTGTTTAATGATTCACTGAATTTCAAAAACAGTAGTTAAGCAGTGAAGCGGTGAAACAGCTAAAAACAACTGCTTCATTGATTGACTGCTTCATTGCCTCAATGTTTAACTGAATTTGTAGCCATTAATTAAACAGTTAAGCAGTGAAGCAGTGAAGCAGTTAAGCAGTGAAAAAGCAAAGAAGTTGACTTCTATACCTGAAAAGGCTACTGGTTGGGTACTTGGAGCTCCAAATCCTCAACATTAAATCCGATAGATCCTATGATTGTTGGGAAATCATTATCTGCGATGAAGTCAAAGTTTGGATCTCTAGCAACTTTCTCCAGTCTTTGCTCCTCCTTATTTGCAAGTTCATTGATATTCTTCGTTGCTGCGCGTTCCTCCGCATTTAAGTTCATGAATCTTGTCATTACATTATTTTCGTTTAAGAAAATAAATGTTTTGTCTCCATCGCCTTCCTTAAATCCATTATCACCTGTTGTAAGAACATTGATTGTATCACCTGTTCTTTGAGACACTACAACGACATGAATATAATAATCTTTATCTTCATTGAAATCAGGCCCACGACTGGTATAAATAAGCTTAATCTCTTCGTTATCTTCTAGCGCATGATTATCCATTTTAAACTCCGAGATATCCCAATATTTATAGTTGCTCCCGCAGCTTAGTAGCACTAGCATCAATACTGATAAGAAATAAATCTTTGTTACTTCTTTCATGAATATTCTGCTTTTGAATTGTACCTGATTCAATATTAACTTAGGTTAGTGCGCATTAGGAGCTATTAACTTAACTAGAATTTTCTTTTCTCAAGTCTCACCCCTTCAAATATCCGCCAAGATCGGTCCAATGCTAGAGGTTTTAAATAGAGTATGTAATGCCTAGAGCCTCTAGAAATAAATAATTTCATATAGGCTATGCTTAGTCGGGAGGGATCTATCTCAAAAGATTTTGATGATGGCCAAGATACCTCATCGTCAGGCCCATTATATATTGGCATAATATAATCATATGTAATGCTATCCAATTTCGCTTTCGACCATTTGACTTTTATATCTCCAGCTAAGACATTCTCTACTCGCGAGGTAAATTCCTTCTTTTGAGCTGCATAAAACTGTGAAAAATAGGTCTCATCTTCCAACAGCTTAACAATATCTTCATTGGAATTTTTAGCTTTGGCATCATCTAATAATATGCGCTGCAATTGAGGTGCATTAATAAATAAAAAATCTACAATACTTTCTCTTTTTCCAACTTGGATTAAGCTAAATACTTCTCTGCCCCAATTATCTGGATTTTGCTGATTTTGTGCAAATGGATTAATATATGAGATTAAAAAAAGTACCGATAGCAGGAAGATCTTCATTTAATTTTAGTTTTTTTTTTCGAATATATGAAGAATTGCCAATCGGAAATATGCTAGCGAAACAGTGAAACAGCTAAAAAAACTGGTTCATTGGTTGACTGCTTCATTGCTTCAATATTTAACTGAAATTCGAAAACACGAGTTAAGCAGTGAAACAGTGAAGCAGTGAAACAGTGAAACAGTGAAACAATTATAATCACACTACATTTGCGCAATGAGCAATGAGTCGCGTGGCATTATACTAATGATCGGATCGGTGTTTTGTTTTGCGATTGTGAACGTCATCGCGAAAATGCATCCGCATATTCCGGTGCATGAATTGATCCTCTTCCGCTCGATTGTCTCTTTCATCTTCGCAGCGGCATACGTCAAACATTACGGTATATCTTTTTGGGGGAATAATAAATTCTGGCTGATCATGCGCGGGCTGATGGGGCTTACTGCGCTGCTCCTCTTCTTCTCTACGATCATGAACATGCCGCTCGCTAGCGCTAGCACGATCCAATATCTCTCGCCTGTCTTTACTGTCCTGATCGCTACTCAACTCAACAACCAAAAGGTGCGACATATTCAATGGCTGTTCTTTTTAATGGCTTTTATCGGCACGGTTCTCATCAAAGGATTCGATACGCGTGTGAGTATGTTTTGGCTAATGATGGGCGTTACATCAGCGTTCTTCGCGGGCATTGCCTATAATTCTATCATCAAAAGCAAAGGAACTGACCACGCGATGACGATCGTGCTCTATAATCCGATGGTAGCCATTCCGATTACTGGAATTTGGTGTCTTTTCGATTGGACCACTCCGAGCTTCACGGAATGGATTTGGATGTTTGTAATGGGCGTATTTGCGCACCTGGCGCAATATTTCATGACGCTTGCGCTACACAGTGATGTAGCAAGCAAAATCGCCCCGTGGAATTATTTCGGGGCGATCTTCGCTATTATTTTCGGATATTTCTTTTTCGATGAGAAGGTGGTACTCCTCAGTATTTTCGGTATGATCCTGGTCATCGCATCGGTGATTCTCAACTCCCGCGTACAGACCAAACCGAACGATTGATCGGTTTTCTATTTGGTCACAATCTTGTGTCCCAAATAGGCCATCGGTAAATACAATGCCAACTCTGACCACATCCACCAAGGATGCACGCCGAGCCCATAAAGATTGATGAATCCAACAGCTGTAAAAATTCCCCCGCATATCAATGCAGGGCGAAGTGATGTTTTCATGATCAACGATGCCACCATTCCGCTCGCCATTGAGCCGATCAAGTGACCTCCCATGACCATAAGGAATGCAGCTACAGGCAATGTGGCGATAAAGGCTTTTATAGCCTCCATATCGCTCATATTAAGGCCTTCTGGATAAGGATAAATGCTAGTCGTAACACCTTCAGCAAGGGTGATGACAATGACTCCAGCAATTACGCCGGCGATAACGGAGAGAAGTGATTTAAGCATTGACTTTATTTTTTGATAAACGAATGCGGTGTCTAATCGCCATGGTCGTTCCAATCACCATCACCAAACATCCCAACCATAGCACGTTGATCTGTGGAAATATTTCCGCGGACAAGATAAGCATATCCTTCACTCCGCTTGAATGCTGCTGCATGGTCAACTCTACTCCATCTTTCGTTTCTTTCAATGAAAGCAACATCTTGAACTTCTGAGACTCAACAGGGAATACCAACGGTGTTCCATCTTCCATCTGCACACTCGCCAAGATGATGCGCTCTGTGCTCTGACCATCGGTCATCACTCCAAAAGCACGCTTCAATCTTACATTATCCGGTAGATTTTCTGGTAGATCTGTAATCGCTACCATGCTATCCAACTGAATGGTCACGGTCTCTGAAAGTCGCACGGGCTGCCCGATTGGAACAATCCCCGCCTTCGGTTCGAGATATCCCGCTGAGTCGCCTTTCATCTCTGTATCGGTGTACTTGATGTAGGTGTATAAATCGGAGGTCAAGCTGTGCTTGATGCTCGGCTCACGACTGGTTTGATCTTTCGCAAAAAGCAATGTCGGTTCGAGGGTAAATAATTTTTCTCCAGGAACTCCTGCTTGCCACTCAGGCGCTTCTTCTTCGCCAAACTCAGCAGGCGTTACTTCTTTCCACAATGAATCTTGACTCCAATCGCGCAAGAAGCTTTCTGATGCGGTGTGATCTTTCAACGAACGGAAGGTGCTGCCTTGCACTTCTACATATTCGCCTGCTTTGTATTCCTTCGGTAATTTTTTCAAATAATCAATCGTACAATACAAACGATTGCCGCTCTTATACTTGTCTTTGAAATGCACAAAGTACTCGCCCATCACCAAGGTATCGCCTTTATAGATGAGCATGTCTTGGCTATTGTCAAAGTCCTCGCTCAACTCGGTAACGTTTCCTCTTTTATTTTCTGAAATGAAGAATGACTGCGAAGTACTAATCACTGCACCAATGATCAACAGCGCAAATCCGATGTGCGCCACGCTTGCTCCGATCAAATCCATCTTGCCTTTCAGAATACGAATAGCATAATCTGCATTGGATATCAGGGCAAAGAAGGTGGAGAATATCAAGGCATACAGCGGTCCTGAATTCGATTCAAACTGAATAAAGAATCCGAGAATGACGGTTAAGACAAACGATGCAATTAAACTCAATGATATTTTTTTCAAGAAATATTTTAAGTCTGTGCTCTTGTATTTCAAGAATTGTCCAATCGCAATGATCAAGAATAAAATGAATGCGAGAGGTATTTGAATGCGGTGATAGGTATCAAATCTTTCCTTCTCTGCAGGTGCTGCAAAGTTGTGCTCTGACAAGCGCTTCGCCCATCCCCAATCGGTGCTTGCGTGCAGCGACCTGAAGGTGTCTTCAAATGGTGCTAATAATATATTACCGACGTTGACACTGGTTTGAACAGTTACGTGAATCGCTGCAAGGGTCAATACCAATGAACCAATGAACATCCAGAACTCGCGGCTCCATAGTGCCTCTTCTTGCTCTGCTGCTACACGATATTCTTTTCTATAGCTGATATAAACCATGACCAACGACACGACCATGAACACGAGTGTCAATGTAGGAATCCACGTTCCTGCACCAGGCAACGCGCCTTCTACTGGCGGTGCGTCTGGCAATGTTGCAAGGTTTGCAATGCCTAACAAGAATAGAATGCTGCAAGCTGCGAGATAAATGGTTCTCCATTTTTTATTGCTATTCATCAACCATGTGCTGAGGGCTGTGAAGAACAATAAATACACAAGTAATTGCGCGAGAATACCGCTGTCCACAAATGAGTGAACGCTGCTATCCCCTAGCACTCCGCTTCGTGTGAGGAAGGTCGAATACAATACAAGTATGAAGCTGCTGATGGTTAAAATAAGCGCTGAGAAAACGGATGTTTGTTTGCGCTGATTGATCACTAATAAGTGTGCTGCTCCCACCAATGTGAGCCACGGAACGAGCGACGCATTCTCTACTGGATCCCATGCCCAGAAGCCTCCAAAGCCTAATGCTTCGTATGCCCAAGCACCACCCATCAAGATACCTGTTCCCAAAATCATGACACCAAAGAATGCCCATGGAATAGCTGGCTTGATCCAACCCGATTTATCTCCTCTCCACAATCCTGCAATCGCAAATGCAAAAGGAATAAGCGTCGATGCAAAACCAAGGAATAGCGTTGGCGGATGAATGGTCATCCAATAATTCTGAAGCAATGGATTGAGACCACGACCATTTTGAAAGGTTGGTAATGACAAATAATCTTCGTTCATGGTCCAAGGCAATCCCACATTGATTCCAGCCTCACGATTGAGGATGAAAGGATTGCTACCAAATTGGAAATCTCCGAAGAATACTCCGAGCAACATCGAAGCTAGAAACACTTCTACCAGAGCTACAATTGCCATCACCCAAGGTTCCCAGTCTTTTGACCATTTGATCAAGAAGAAGCCAAGGACCACATGCCAGAAGGTCCATAACAAGAAGCTTCCTTCCTGCCCTTCCCACATACATGAGAAGACATACTGCATCGGCATTTCATTGTTCAAGTGTTCCCATACATACTTGTATTCATACAAGTGATTGGTGAGCATGAAAAGCAAAGTAGCTACGACTCCGATCACGGAGATTCCATGCACATAAAAAGCCCAACGAGCGGGCTTTTTCCAAACATCTTCAATGCCTGTCGAACGAGTAGAAAGGAAGTATGCTACCGTTGCGAAAATCGCAGACACAAAGCTGAGAACCACAAAGAAATTTCCGAGCATTCCGGGAATGGGATGCTCATTGAGGTACTGAATTTCATTCATATTGGAGAAGTACTATTCTTGCTCTTACTGCTGTTGAGCAGTTTCGAGAGAGTGTTTTTGATCATTGTATTTGCTAGGACATTTCATTTGAATGTCGTTCGCATGGAACTCGCCATTTTCATTGTAGTTTCCAAGCAAGGTCACTTTTTCAGAAAATTGAAGACCGTCTGGTTTTCCTTTTTCATAATGAAGAAAAACTTTTTCTGAATGTCCTGCACTATCCACTACGTGAAACTTGGTGAGATTAGCATCTGCCAAAGGATCGTACTCGATAGGAAGTGTTTTGTCAACCACACCGGTGATGCGTACATTCTTTCCAGCATCATTGCGCGCTCCTTCGAAGGTGGTGCTTGGCACGGTGCCAACATACACACTGATCAAAATAGCTGATACTACAGCGATGAGAACAAGCAAAACGATATTTGACTTTTTCATGCTATTTCTTTTTTTCTAAATTCTTTACCTTCTTGTCAAGGATAATGACATAAGCCACGAGTCCTGCAAGTACAATTGAGGCAACGGCAATCACTACCTTAATTTTTCCACTTGCATAAAAATATTCTTCCAACGAAGATTCTGCGAATGCAGGAATTGCAGCGAGTGTAAGTACACCCAACATCGCTCCCCTCTTAATCATTGTTTTCATTCTCTTGTTCTAATCTTTTTATTCTGAAATTCAAATTGTAAAGCCAAATTCCTAGAAGGATAAATCCTGCACATGCAGGGTAAAACACCATTCTCAACGAGCTGTCTAGGTCATACGATGAGAACGCTGGGTTGCCGCTTTTACCGGGGTGTAAACCTTCTGCAAAGCGCGGCATCACCATCAATAACACGACTAACAAAATAAAGGCGAAGATGTTGAATATCGCAGCGAGTCGTGCCTTCTTTTCTTCGTCATTAACACTATTTCGCAAGATGAAATAAGCTACGTACATGAGGAATACCACCATGGCTCCGTTGAGCTGTGGATCATTGGTCCACCAATCGCCCCATGTAAAGCGCGCCCAGATAGAACCAGTGATCAATCCAAGGATACAAAACACCAAGCCAGTACCCGCACTGGTTGCGGCTTTGGTGTCGAATAATTTTATTTTAGAAAAATCCATTGCCACATCAGCCTTCGCCTCACGACCTGCTTGATTGAGGATTTTGATACTCTGAATGAAGGAGATCAACATCAAAGCAAACATGGTAAACCACATCGGCACGTGCCACATGAGGTTTCGGATGCTTTCGAAAATGATCACTTGAAATGGATAACCGAAGTTTTGATGCTCGTCGTTGGTCACTTTCGGACTGCATGCCGCTGTCGAAACAAAACCATCGACAAATGCGAAAGAGCGCGAATCAATAGGCTTTTGAATGTACACCGTACCGTCGGTGTTGGTATTGGAATAAAAGCTAATGTCTTTAGAAGGAAGGGTGTCTGGAAGAACAGCGGTCACTTTCACGTGATTGTTGTCGATCACCTCGTCGATTGTCGCGCAGAAATAAGAGCTACCACTTGCAACAAAGATTTGCAAAGAGGCTCTATCGTCCACAAAGTGGGTGTTGTATCCGGTGAAAGTAAAGGTGTTTGATCCGGGTTGGATTTTTTCGATATCCACCGTCAGTCCTCCTGGGGCCAATGGGTGCCAAAAAGATGATATCACGGTATACGCCAAAAGCGCTATACAGACGATCTTAAGCCATGTCTTCATTGATACGTATTTTCCTTGTTTCCGAAGCTTCGGAATTATTCGCGCCAAAGGTAGGGGAACAAAAGCAAGGAAAGAAGCAATGCCGCCCCATTTAAGATCAATAACACCAGAAGATTTAAACCATTTTCCAACCAACTGAGACCGATCATGGCTCCTGTGGTAAATCTAACAATGGTGATGAGTAAAGGTATAATGACGGGAAAGCCTAGAATAGCAACCAATCCAACACCCGCTCCCGACTTATAGCTCAGTCCGGAAACAAATGTGAGGGTTATTCCAAGGCCGGAACTGCCTAAAATTAATCCTGAGAAAAGTTGATAAAAATCAGTCTTTGCAAGCATTTCATCTCCGAAGAAAAGCAAGAAGAAGAAAAGACTGACCACATTGAGAACCGCTACCAATAGGGCATTGTAGAGCGACTTTGCCAACATGATCTGACGCGGAGAGGTAAGCGAGTAGAGATAAAGCTGTGTGCCTCCCCCCTCTTGTTGGAACGTTTTCTGCATGGCGTTGAATGCGGTGAAGAGACCGGTGATCCACATCAAACCGCCCCATACCTGCTCACTTTCGATGCGCTCTAATGACAGATAACACACAAACACAGTGGCCAACACATACATGGCAATGCCCGCCAAAGCATGCTTTTGACGAAACTCCAATAGGAGTTCTTTTTTCCACAATGCGCGAAAGGCTGACATGCCGCGAAGGTAATGTGGATTTTACTTTCTTAAGTTTGTATTCTATGAAAGCATTTTCAAATTTTCTTGTCGCTGTGCTCCTGATGAGCTTGCTGCCGCAAGAAAGCATTGCTCAAAACAATGAAGTATTGATCGAACCGATCACCGTTATCAATAACAGTGATCAGACTATCCAGGTAATGGTTCCCCCGGATCTCACCATGGGGCATGATAACATGTCCTATGGCATTACTTACAAAGGGAAAAAATATGATGTGCGCTCGAGCTTTATGACCATCCCTACATCTATTGATACCCTGAAAAAAGAAATCAAAGAGCAAGTACTGACCAATCCTGATATCACCTTGTTTGAAGAAATGGATTACAAAGGGTATTATGGTGTTTCGTTTAAAAGCCAAGTGAGAAATGATGATGGTGAAGGCACCGACTATTTCATTGAGTTTGCATCTACTACAGTTGGCCCTTTTTTCATCACTATCGAAGCAGTGCGTGAATCGAAAGAGGAGTTGGATCTTGGTAAATTAAAAGAGCTCATCGATCGAATTTCATTCATTTCCTTAGATGAAACGGATCGTCGATTAGGACTTCCACTTCGTGAAAAAGACTTCTTGAATGAGCTCGAACTTATTCAATTGGGAAAGAGTTCAAAAAGCATCGATGTCGTTCAACACCGCTATGATAGCGGCTTTACTTATAGTATTTTTTACAATAACTATGCGAAATTAGAACGTGGAGAGTTTGGCTTGAACGAAATCGCCAACTTCATTTTTGAAAAAAATCCAATGGATGATTTGGGGAAATTTCGAAAAATGTTTACCCAGCCCATTGACTATTACACCTTCGAAGCACTATTTCCCAATGCCCGCGAAAAATTCATTCAAGAGTTTGCGACCTCTGTTCTTACCTCGAATCAATCCCTCGTAGATGTGGTATTGCTGAACCCAACGAGTACTTATTTCGAAGTGACTTACACAGACAATGCAGATCCAGAAACAATGAAGACGAAGGTGGCGCTATTGACCAAAGAAGACCGCGTTTGGAAACTTCAACCTTTGGTACTTCCAAGAAGTTTATCGAGTAAAGCCGAGTTGCAAGGCACGTATCAATTGAGCACCAATCATGAAGGCTTTTTGCACATTTATTCTCCTGCAGAACTGAAGTACTACTTTAAGCAAACCATCGATAAATCTGACCTTTGGATGGAGTACAGCATTCTTCCGGGCCTAAGTAAATCGGGATACCTACTGCTTTACCTCAATGCTCAAATCGATGAAAATCTCATGGCCAGCTACGACGATTCATACTGCCTTCCAGAAACAGAAATGAGCAGCGGGATGGTGAATGAGGTGTACAAAAGTTTGGATAAAAAAGGATACATCAATCAACTCGAACTCCCCAATCCTCCGCCTGCTCCTGGAAGAAATTTGCAGCAGTATAATTATTACTTCACCCCTTTTTCGTACGTCGATGATTATCTATTTGAACAGGAAGCGAAGATCATCGGGGGGCCGCGTGCCATCGCCTATTCGAGTCCTCTTCTTTATACCGATTTAGATGGAGATGGCTCGGTCGAACTAACGCATTATATCGTTTCAAATGGAAAAATAATTTACGCTCAAAGCCACGAAGTGGCGGGCAATTCATTTGTTCCAGTGAACAATGAACTTCTCTTGAAAGAACTTGAAAAAGACATTGATTGTTATAATCTGAAAATCTATTCTCAATTCAAATTCAAATGATGCGTCTTGTAGTGTTGACCGGCGCTGGGATGAGCGCGGAGAGCGGAATTGCTACATTCAGAGGTAGCGATGGCTTGTGGGAAAATCATCGGATAGTAGATGTCGCTTCACCAGAAGGATGGGCGAAAAATCCTCATTTGGTGCTGGATTTTTACAATCAAAGAAGAAAGCGAATTTTAGAAGTTGCTCCCAATCGTGGGCACGAAATTCTTGCTGAATTAGAAGAGCATTTTGATGTACAAATTATTACACAAAACATAGACAATTTGCACGAACGTGCAGGCAGTAAAAATGTGATGCACCTTCATGGTGAAATCACCAAAGCCCGCAGCACGAGCGACGCATCGATTGTCCTAGATATTGATGGAAGTGAGTTGAACTGGGGCGACCTTTGCCCCGAGGGATCACAACTCCGTCCGCACATTGTATGGTTTGGAGAAGAGGTGCCCATGATTCAGCCCGCTGCTGAATTGTGCACTACTGCTGATGTCTTTTTGATTGTTGGAACTTCTCTGCAAGTCTATCCTGCCGCGGGACTCATACACTCTACTCCACTGGGCATTCCTCAATACATTGTAGATCCAAATACCCCCGCAGGGATTTCAGGTCAATTACAAGTGATTGCAAAAGGTGCAAGTGAAGGACTTGAAGAAGTCAAAGAGAAATTACTGAGGTTGTTGTGATGTGCCGAAAACAGCCACTGGACGCGCTTTCACAGGAATAGATCCGTCTTCAATTCGCTGTACAATGTTCTCGACCATGGCATCATCGCCATAAGGATCGTAATCATCTTTGAGATTGTGTCCAAAAAGTCGTGCGACGCCTTGCCACATGAAGGCCGACATCTTTCCCTTTAATTCTTGAACCAGCGCATAAGAAGTTGAGCCTGTTTCGCGGTCAATTAATTTGATGAGCAATACTCCCTCGCTGACCGTCATGGCGCGAAGATCTTTTTCGAATTGCTTCTTCATTTCATCTTCGGCTTGATTGAGCAATTGCTTCTGTGCCTTTGGATCGTTGACCTTCAAACAAAGTGCTTCGTAGTGCTTCATGACTTCTCCCGCCGCCTTTGCGTAAGGATAGACCTTGGCCACTTTTATTTGAAGGGCATCAACTGATTTTTTCTTTTTGCGATTGGTGCATTGCGCATCGACTACTACTGGCGCCAATGTGGCAACGGCAAACGTATCCGTTTCTGTAATTTTCCAAATGGCGGTGAAATAACTGTTGTAGATCGTATCGCACGATGGAACAACTTGGGCAGAACTTGTAGAAGGGAAATAGAGCAACAGGGATAGAATAATCCCGATGGCTGAATTCGATATGGTTCTGTTCTTTTTCATTCCTTCAACACACACCGAAATTTACAACTATCTCGCCATTAATCCAAACGTGCTCTTCTCCAGTTAGAATTCTTTGGCTGTTGTTGTGAAATGGCCGCTGTTGTTTTTTGTTTTCCAAAAAGAGCTGCTGCCATCAATGCTGCAACAATTTCTTCTTTTGGTTTTTCTTCTTTTAATACTTCTGGGGTAAAATATTGTTTCACAAAATGTGTATCGAATTTACCTGAAGTAAAAGCGTCTTGCTGAATGGCCCAACGACAGAATTTCAATGTTGTTTGAACGCCTGTGATTTTATAATCATCAATCGCTCTCACCATGCGCGCAATCGCTTCATCACGATTCTTTGCATGGGTGATCAACTTAGAAATCATTGGGTCATAAAAAATCGGAATCGACATGCCTTCTTCAAACCCGTCATCCACGCGTACACCGGGACCGCTGGGTCTTTGGTAGGTTTGAAGGGTTCCGATATCTGGTAAGAAATTATTTAGTGGATCTTCAGCATAAACGCGAATTTCCAATGCGTGTCCGTTGATTTTTAGATCCTCTTGCGTGAAGCTCAATTTTTCTCCACGCGCTACTCTGATTTGCTCCTTCACGAGATCCACGCCAGTGATCATCTCCGTTACCGGGTGTTCTACTTGAAGACGCGTATTCATTTCCAAGAAGTAGTAGTTGAGATTTTCATCGACCAAAAACTCTACAGTTCCTGCACCGACATAATCGCAGCTTCTTGCTACATCCACTGCGCTAGCTCCCATGGCTGCGCGGAGCTCTGGAGTAAGTACTGCAGAAGGTGCTTCTTCCACCACCTTCTGGTGACGGCGCTGAATACTGCATTCACGTTCGAAGAGATGCACGATATTTCCATGTGTATCTGCTAATACCTGTATTTCGATGTGACGTGGACCCGCTACATATCTCTCGATGAAAACCGAACCGTCGCCGAAGGCGTTTTGTGCTTCTGAAATCGCGCGGCTCATTTGCTCTTCAAGCTCCTCCATCTTTTCCACGATACGCATCCCTTTACCACCACCACCAGCGCTCGCTTTGATGAGGATTGGAAGTCCTACTTCCTTCGCTACGCGCTTCGCTTGTTCAGGATCAGCGATGGCATCTTCTGTTCCTGGCACCATAGGGATATTGTATTTGCGTGCAGCGGCTTTAGCAGCAAGCTTGCTTCCCATGACTTCAATGCTTTCAGGATTTGGACCGATAAAGATGAGGCCGGCCTCTTTTACTTTTCTTGCAAAACCTGCATTCTCAGATAAGAATCCATACCCAGGATGGATTCCATCCACTCCTAGTTTTTTGCAAACATCAATGATCACATCGCCTTTGAGATAACTCTGATTGCTGGGTGCGGGACCGATGCAAACCGCCTCATCTGCATATTTCACGAATGGCGCATTTCTATCCGCTTCGCTATATACCGCTACAGTAGCGATTCCCATTTCTTTTGCAGAGCGCATGACACGCAATGCAATTTCACCTCTATTGGCAACAAGAATTTTCTTCATAAAATCAATGTATCATTCAAAGATTCGCCAAAGATTGGGCGAAATCGTCATTCTTAATAAAAGTTTTGAAAAATGTTGCTCGAATCTTTTCACATTTGCACTGCAATGCAAGAAAACAGCGAACCCAATCCTGCTCCCAAGTGGAAAGCCATCCTCAAGAAATTTGGGATTATTGGTTTTCTTTTCTTTTTAATCAAAGGATTGCTATGGCTGGTAGCCATATTCTGGGCGGGCTCTGGAATCCTTGAAGGCTGTTCTTAATCCTCTTTTTCCAACAAGATCGACTGCAAGGTGCGCAACTCGCTCACTTTCTCCTCATCATTTCTTGAGATGTAAGAATGAATGAGATTGTTGAGCATTCTGCTGATCATATCCTGATTGCTGCAAGGACGGTAGAAACGCTCCTCTTGAGGTAAGCCTTGATTGATGAGGAATTCATCAATTTCTTCCTTCATCAACATCGTGCCTTCGCTGAACGGATTTACATAGAACAACACATCTGCATCTTCCTCCGTAATGCCCCACTCCTTGATCTCTGGATCATAATCCAGATAGCAAAGAATAAAGTGGCTTGGAAGATTGACGCCGTAGATTGGAACATCCAAACTCTTTGCAAGGTGCGCGTAGAGCACACTTAACGAAAGTGGATTTCCTCTTTTTGTTCCAATAAGATCACTTAAAAAACTATTTTGTGGCTGATCGTAATGATCGCGATCGCCTTCAAAACCGTGTACCTTGAAGAGCATGTGATTGAACACTCTTACTACTTCAACCGCCGTAAGATTATCATTTAGCTCTAACCAAATGTCTTGACGAATGCGGGAAATTTTTCTTCTGAGCTCTTCCTCATCCGAACCGGGATATGCGTAGCGATTGATGATGAGCGCGCCTTCCAATAAATCTTGATCTTCTGAAGCCTTCCAAGCCTTGAGGCGCTGGTAGACCGAGTCGTATTGAATACTGGAAATAAGCTCTTCTAAACGCGATTGAAATAAAGGGCCAAAATCATTCAACTCCCAATAGTATTCTAGGTGAGGAATAATTTGTTCACCATACATCTTCAGTTCATTGCGAACTTGAAGATAGATCATCTCATCTGGATCCTCTATTAGAGAGATCAACGCATTCACTTCTGTGGTGTACATAGGATTCACTTTATACAAAGCTTTCATCCAAAAGTACCCCAGCTATTCACGTTAAATGAGGCTGTGATTTGCTCTTATCCACACTGATGGTTTCAAAATCGCTCTAATACAGTCCTGATAAGGGTTTCAACACTTGTTGACGGGTTCTTGTGAAATTCTTTTGTAGCCCTATTTGCTAGGATCGCACACACCGTTAAAGCCCTGTGGCCCAATAAAGAAGCTAGCGCATAAATGCCCGCACACTCCATTTCAAAATTGGTCACCTTATTTCCTTTCCAAACGATGTTTTCATACGATTTCAACAGAGGTTCAACCTTTGATTGAAGTCGGACGCTCCTACCCTGTGGTCCATAGAATCCATTTTGGGTGGCAGTAATCCCTTGAACCATATCAAAAGCGATACGATTCAATAGCTCGCCGGAACCATCGACTGCATATAAACTATGATTGTCTTTTAAGTAAGGGATTTCTGTTTTCAAATGCTGAATCAACCCAGCCTCGTCTTCATTCAATTGCATTTGATAGCTATATGGCACTCCATCTAACGCGAAGGCCTTGATACTCGCCACAAAGCTGCCCACTGGGATTTCAGGACGTATGCTTCCACTTGTTCCGATACGTACAATTTCTAAGCTGGTCAACTCTTTCTTTGGGAGCCTGGTACTGAGATCCACGTTTACCACGGCATCCAGCTCGTTGATTACGATATCAATATTGTCGACTCCAATACCACTTGATACGATAGTGATGCGCTTGCCTTTGTAGGAGCCGGTATGCACGACGAATTCACGATTGTGAATGCGGCATTCTACTTCATCAAATAATTCTGAAATGGTGGGTACACGTTCGGGATCACCAACGATGATGATCTTCGAAGCGACTTGATGTGGAAGAACTCCAAGATGGTAAAGACTACCATCAGCACGGAGAATCAATTCCGTTTCGGGAATGGGTTGGTTGTGATTTAAATCAATAGGCTGCATCCGACAAATATAGGCGGTATGCCTTTCTGTCACTTCTTGGGAGTGGCACTTCTCTTGTTAAGCGGTGCGGGCACATTTGCACGAAGTGTATCTACCTTATCGACGGTCTTGAAAATATCGAAGATGGAAAAATACCCTTCGGTCAAACCGAAAGAAGACTTTTTCTCTTCTTGTTTTTTAGGATCGTTTTGCTCAACTTTTTTGGTTGGATCTGGAGATGCCGCGGCAGCTACGGTTAATACCATCGATGCAGCTAGAGTAAATAGGCCTTTTTTCATCACCTTAGATTTAGTGGGTTAAAGCTAATCAAATGTTATATGAGTACAAGCGATTTAACAAATATTTCCGCTAAGGAAACCAGCGACGGAAGCAAAATTCTGGATGCGCTTTTTGTATCCGTATTCTTCCTCGCGATTTGTTGGTCACTTTATATCATGGACGAATACCTGGGCTATGATGTTACAGCCTATGGATTATTTCCTCGCGAATGGTCTGGTTTGATTGGTATTTTCACCATGCACTTTTTACACGGCGGCCTTAGTCATATCTGGCACAACACGCTTGCCTTTCTCGTTTTAAATAGCTTCCTATTTTATTTCTACCGCAGCATTTCCATCAAAACATTCTTCACCATATTTCTTGGATCAGGCATTCTGCTTTGGCTGATTGGCCGACCTTCCATTCATATTGGCGCCAGTATGATCTTGTATGGAGAGTTTGCATTTCTATTCTTCAGTGGACTCATCCGGCGCAATCCGATGATGATGCGGGTAGCACTTGCGGTGGCGATGTATTACGGCTCTTTGGTTTGGTACCTTTTCCCGATTGATCCAAAGATTTCGTGGGAGGGCCATTTGGCGGGCTTTGCGGCCGGTATCGTTGCTGCGATCATCTATCGCAAGCAAGGACCACAACGAAAAGTTTTTGCTTTTGAATTAGAACCTGATGAAGAAGACATCTTGGAAGAGACTCCAGTGATTATAGAAGATGTTTCGGTAGAAAATAAACCCATTGAAGGTCCCAACAAATCAACACCACCGTCTTCATGGCAATGGACTCAAAGTACTACTTGGGATAAAAATCAAAAAGGGCCGTCTTCATAAGACAGCCCTTTTCGTAGTAAGGTTAAAATACAATTGTACTCTTAAGAGTTAAGCATTACTGGCATTACCAGCATTAAGATATCTTCAGAAATATCGTCTGGCTCCACTTGGGTAAGGATACCCGCGCGGTTTGGAGCACTCATTTCGATATTTACATTTTCTGAGGTCAAGTTACCCAACATTTCCTGAAGGAAGCGAGAGTTGAAACCGATTTCCATATCATCACCTGCATAGGTGCAAGTCAAACGCTCTTGAGCTTCGTTAGCGAAATCCAAATCTTCAGCAGAGATGTTCAATTCGCTTCCGCCCATACGAAGACGTACTTGGTGAGTTGTCTTGTTAGCGAAGATGCTCACACGCTTGATAGAGCTCAATAGATCCAAACGATCGATTGTCAACTTGAATGGGTTTTCCTTTGGAATAACCGCTTCATAGTTTGGATATTTCCCTTCGATCAAACGACAAAGAAGCACTACATTCTCAAAAGAGAATTGCGCATTGTTCTCGTTGTATTCTACTTTCACTTCTGTCTTAGCAGCACCCATAGAGCCTTTCAAAAGGTTCAATGGTTTCTTTGGAACGATGAATGAAGCAGGGCTATCACCACCAACATCTGTACGGCTATAGCGAACGAGTTTGTGCGCATCAGTAGCAACGAAACGAATGCTGTCTTCGTGAATTTCGAAGAATACACCGCTCATTACCGGACGCATATCATCGTTACCTGTAGCGAAAAGCGTTTTGTTGATCGCACGAGCAAGGGCATCGCTTTGCATCACCAATGACTTGGTACCTTCCATTTGTGGAGCCTTCGGGAATTCTTCTCCATTTTGACCTGTAAGTTTGTACTTACCGTAGTCGCTAGAGATTTCGATTCCGTATGTTTTTGGATCAACGCTGAAAGTGAGCGGCTGCTCTGGCAAGCTCTTAAGGATATCCAAAAGAAGTTTTGCTGGAATAGCGATCATTCCTTCTTCTTTTGATTGGATCACCATACGAGTACTCATAGATGTTTCCAAATCAGAAGCAGAAAGCGTCAATTCGTTTTCTTTTATTTCAAAAAGAAAGTTGTCCAGAATAGGCAATGTATTGCTGGAATTTAATACTCCGCTAAGCATTTGCAATTGCTTAAGAAGGGCTGTGCTAGTTACTACAAACTTCATCGTTCGGGTTTTGAATGCGCGCAAATATAGTGGGTAGTGCGTGGAATCTTGTATGAAAAGGCGGCCGTCTTTTCAACACTCCATATATTATAACTGATGGGTGTGGGGGTGCGGCTCGATATGCGTAAGGACGTCATAGACCGCTGGCTTCGCTGCCATAATGGCGTCTTTCACGCGATGCGCGATATCGTGTCCTTCGGTCACGGTGCGCATTCCGTCCACTTCGACATGAATGTCTACGAAATAATCGAAGCCCATTTTTCTCACAAAGCATTTCTCAATCGCCTCCACTCCTTTCACGGTCATTGCAATGCTCACCACTTCGTCCACCAACTCCTTCGGTTGGGCTTCATCCATGAGTTCTTTGAAAGCTGGGCGAAAGACATTGTAAGCATTCCATGCCACGAAAGCACTGGCGAGCAATGCCGCCCAATCGTCTGCGCTGGCATAATCAGCACCGCCCCACAAAGCGATAGCGATGCCAATAAACGCTGCCACTGAAGTGATCGCATCCGCTCGATGGTGTTGGGCCTCCCCTTTCACAGCAGTGCTATCAATAGCCGTAGCGGTGGACATCACATAACGAAACACCACTTCTTTTCCGACAATCACAGCAACAATTACCCAAAGGGTCCATGCGTGCGGCACGGGGTGCGGGGTTTGGATATTATGAATGGCTTCGACCGCTATTAAAATAGACGCCGCTACCAAGAAAAGGCTCACAATCACAGCCGCTACAGGCTCGGCCTTACCATGACCGTAAGGATGATCTTCATCCGGCGGACGCGCAGCAGTGCGAAGTCCAATCCACACCACCATCGAGCTCAATACGTCAGAGGCACTTTCGATGGCATCGGCCACGAGCGCATAGCTATTGCCTAGAAAACCAGCAGTGCCTTTGATTATTGCCAATACGAAATTGAAGCCCATTCCATGCTTGACCACTTTGATTCCCTGATTGGCAGGGTGCGGTGTTGGACTTATTGGTGATGACATACCGCAAAAGTATTGCTTGTAAACAAAACCTCGCCAAATTTGTCGTCTATTCTTATGGTAAAAATTGCCTACGCTCCTATTTACTGTCACCCCTTGCCCGAAGGTCATCGCTTCCCGATGCTCAAGTATGAATTGATTCCAGAACAATTGATCTATGAAGGCAGCATCAATGAATCAATGATCCATGCCCCTTCGAAGATGTCGGAAGAAGATATTTTGCGTGTTCATGATTTTTCTTATTGGGAAAAATTGAAGAATCTCGCACTTGATAAAAATGAAATTCGCAAAACAGGATTTCCTTTGAGCGAGCAGCTCGTAGAGCGCGAAGCGATTATCATGCAAGGCACGCTGGATATGGCTTTGCACGCATTGGAACATGGATGCGGACTCAATGTGGCGGGCGGAACACATCATGCATACAGTGATCGCGGAGAAGGCTTTTGCTTGCTCAACGATATGGCGATCGCCGCGCAATATTTATTGGATAAAAATCTCGTGCAGCGCGTAATGATTATTGACTGCGACGTGCATCAAGGAAATGGAACGGCATCCATTTTTGAAAACGAGCCTCGAGTATTTACATTCTCCATGCACGGTGAACACAACTATCCCTTGCACAAAGAAAAAAGCGACCGCGATATTCCGCTTCCTGATAAAATTCAGGATGCAGAATATCTCGATTTGCTTGAAAAAAATCTGAGCGAAATCATCCCATCCTTTCAGCCACAATTTATCTTTTATCAATGCGGCGTAGATATCCTCGCATCAGATAACTTGGGACGACTTGGAGTGAGTCTCGAAGCGTGCAAACAGCGCGATTACGTAGTGTTTAGTTTTTGTAAAAAATACAATATCCCCGTCTGTTGCGCCATGGGGGGCGGCTACAGCGAGGATATTAAAATTATCGTCGAGGCGCATTGTAATACGTTTCGACTGGCCCTTGAATTTTGGGGAGATTAAAAAGCTTAAAGCGCCTTTATCAATTCCACATAAATTTCTGTTAAGGTCACTTCTGCTTTTTTAGCAGTCGCAATAATGTCTTGAATGTTTGCCGGTTTTAAATTGTCCGGATCGCACTCATCAGTGAGTACAGAAACGCAGCAGCATGGCAATGACATGTGATTACATGCAATCACTTCGGGCACCGTACTCATACCAACAGCGTCTGCTCCCATGATGCGCAGCATGCGATATTCAGCGCGGGTTTCTAAGTTTGGACCAGGTACAGAAGCATACACTCCTTTGTTGATCTTCACGCCCTTCTCCGCAGCAATTCTCTCAATGTGACCATTGAGAACAGGAGAATAAGGTTGGCTCATATCTGGGAAACGCGGGCCGAGATCATCGAAGTTTTGTCCAATCAAAGGATTGTCTGGTTGCAAATTGATGTGGTCATCTAACAACATCAATTCTCCTTTTTTATAAGATAAATTAATTGCCCCAGCAGCGTTGGAGAGCAATACATACTTGGCGCCTAGCATCTTCATCACACGCACAGGCATCACTACCTGCTGCATGGTATAACCTTCGTAGTAGTGAAAACGACCTTGACACGCGAGGACTTTTTTTCCTCCTAATTCACCATAAATTAATTTACCAAAATGAAACTCTACTGTCGAAATAGGGAAGTGTGGAATGACACTATAATTAAATTCTTTTTCAACTTTGATTTGCTTCGCTAAACCATCCAATCCAGTTCCAAGGATGATTCCTACTTCAGGAGCGTCAATGCCCTTTGATTTCAACCATTCAACGCTTTCTTCTAATTCTTCCATGCTCATAATACAAGTGTTTTAATAAGAGAACTTCTTCTTAGATCCTCTTCGTTATCGATATCATTTAATGTGGGTAAAAGTGCAAAAGTCTTTTCATACTTCTTACACTTTTCAATTGTTTGTTCTAATACTTTCTCAGTGCTCCATTCTATTTCACGAAGTAATTCGGGATAGAATCCATTCATTCCAATGAGGTAATAACCGCCATCTTCAGAAGGTCCAAGCACGACATTATTATCCTCCAGAGCATCGAAGGCCTCTTGAAGAATAGTAGTAGTGAGATCTGGGCAATCGGTGCCGATCATTACCACTTTTTCAGATTGATTTAAATTAAATTCAAACTCAAAAGCCTGATTCATGCGATCTCCAAGAAGTTCGCCTGATTGCAATCTATGCGGAATAATTAAATAATCATTGGGAAGTTCACTCCACCAAATGATTACCGAATGCCCTGATTGTTCTGCTGTTGAAATTGTGTGATGTAGCAGATACTTGTATACAGTAAGAGTCTTTTCTGCTCCAAGTGTGGCGGCTAATCTGCTTTTTACCTTGCCGAGTTCGGCTGGTCGTGCCATGACAATAATTCTTTTACTCATATACCACTACTCCTTTGCTCACCCATTTTCCCCATTTTTTATTGAAGCCGTGAATTTGGTTGGTGGGGCCTTTTGAATTCTCTACTTCTTTACCAACATTCACCCAATTGAAGATGCCTCCCCATAGGTTGTAGGCTTGCGTGTAGCCCTGCTCGCGCAATTTTGCTGCATACTTTCCACTGCGATAGCCAACGCTGCAATACACGATTATTTTTTTGTCTTTATCAATAACATTCATTTTTGAAATATCATCACCCACCCAAATCGCACCAGGAATATGCGACACATCGTATTCTGCTTTTTCGCGCGTGTCAATAATGATTGCTGAATAATCGAATTGTTCCAACTTTATAATGGGAGCGCGATTGCCGGCCATGTCATCCGCCATTTCTTTGAAAGACTTTTGAGCGCATGCTTGAAGTCCGAAGGCGAGAAAAAGAAGAAGGCATATCTTCTTAGTAAATCTAAATGTCATAATTCTCAAAATCATTATCATATTATAAACCTACGAAAATCATCGGTGTTCGGACGATTCAATTCTAAAAAAATGGTAACTTTACACGAAGACCGAGCGTCTATTTACGGAGGTCCACAAAATGACCTCTATATTTGTTGCAAATGAAGTATTTTCTTTCCATAATCATTCTGTCTGTTGCTAGTATTTGTGCGCTAGGACAAAATCCAGTGGTCGCTCCTGTTCAGCAACCCAAGGTGGTGCAAGTTTCAGGAGTTGTATTGGCTTCAGACTCGTTATACCCTGCACAATTCGTGGGGATTTATCGATCAAGAGATTATCGTGGAACTTTTTCTGATCTTTCAGGATACTTTACTTTACCAGTATTAGCGGGCGATACGCTTCACTTTAGATGCATTGGTCTTCGTGAGAGCACTTTCGTAATTCCTGCGGAGACACAAGAAACAGCGCTTTCATTGGTTCAATTGATGGAGCCCGATACGAGCACCCTTCCTACTGTTTACATTCTTCCTTATCCAGCGCCACACAAGCTTCGCCAAGAAATTTTAGCCCTGGATTTACCGGGTGACAATTTCTATGCTTTTCGTCGTGGCAATTCTGCGAGCATTTCCGATGACCTCGCCGATTTTAGCGATGCGGCCTACGAAAACGCCACTTCCACTTTGGATGCGCGATACAACAATGGTTTCAAATCAGGTGGTAATCTCCTCAGCCAAGCCGCGTGGTCTCAGTTTATGAAGACCATGAAAAGAAAAAAGAGGTAATCTTTTTTAAGTAAGTCATAAAATTTTCGTCGCATTTAGCAGTTGTAGGGTATTTTTGACTGCTTTATGAATTTCCGCCTCCTCATTTTATTGTGCATTCTTTGCCCGTTGGGACTATGGTCGCAGACGGGGACCATCTCCGGATTTGTTCAAGATCCAGATAAAAATCCAGTACCTTCTGTTTTGATTTATGAAAAAACCAATCAAAACAATCGCGTCTTTTCAGATAGCGAAGGAGGCTTCAAGATCAGCATTCCAGCGAATAGAGACATCACCCTTGTTTTAAACTTCCCCGGTATTCCATCCGCTGAAAAGATGGTTCGTGTAGATTCAAACGAGGATAAAATGATCGTGGTGACATTTGATGCCACACAAGAGAAAGCTCCCGTTGTCATTACCGAGCGCCGACGTCCTGTTTCGATTATCCGCATCAATCCCAAGTTAGCCACTCCCCTGCCTACACCGCAAGGTGGTATTGAAGGATATTTATTACAAGCCCCTGTAAACTTCTCATCTGAATTGAGCTCGAGCTATAGTGTTCGAGGTGGTAGCTTTGATGAAAACCTTGTGTACGTCAACGACATTCAAGTTTATCGTCCGTTCCTAGTGCGAAGCGGAGAACAAGAAGGCTTGAGTTTCCCGAATGCCGACATGGTCGAAAGCATCAACTTCAGCGCGGGTGGATTCGACGCGAAATATGGCGACAAGATGAGCTCGGTGCTGGATATTACTTATGCGCGCCCGGATTCTTTTGCTGTAAAAACAATGATGAGCCTGCTCGGTGCAAACCTAACAGTGCAGGGCATTTCCAAAAATCAAAAGTTTACACACAATACCGGTATTCGTTATAAGAGAAATACATATCTGCTCAACTCCTTGGATGTGGATGCGGAATATGATCCTCGATATACAGATATCCAGAGCTATCTGACCTACAGACCACAAGGAAAATATGGTCCTTGGGAATTTAGTTTTTTGGGAAATTATTCTAGAAACAATTACAACTATATACCTCGCACACGAGAAACAGATGTAGGAACCATCAATGAAGCACTTCGATTGACCGTGTTTTTCGAAGGTCAGGAAGAGACCCAATTCGAAACTTATTTCGGTGCCTTTTCAACACGATACAATCCAAACGAGCTGTCACAACTTCGTTTTACAGTGAGTGCCTTTCAAACTTATGAAAGCGAGTATTATGACATTCTTGGCGCCTATCGTTTGGATGAATTGGAAAGAGATTTAGGCAGTGATGAATTTGGCGAAGTACTGACCAATCGCGGTGTTGGTGCTTATTTAGATCATGCTAGAAATGATTTGGAAGCAAGTGTTTTCAGTTTAACACACAGAGGATTTAGAGATTTTGATCGTACCAATCACTTCGTGCAATGGGGAGCTGATTTACAGATTGAAAAAATATACGACGAGCTAAATGAATGGAGTATTACGGATAGCGCGGGCTACGCCTCACCTCGTCCGAATGATAACATTGGTTATACCGATCCATCGGGCCGTCCTGTTCAAGGCATTGCGATTCAAGATCGCATTCGAGCAATCAATGAAGTGAATTCTTCAAGAACGAGCGCATTTATTCAGGACAACTATACATTCAAAAATGACTCAAACTCTATCATTGGCGCTACTGTAGGTGTGCGAGCAAATCACTGGAGTTATAATAATGAATTAGTAGTAAGCCCAAGAGCGAAGTTCTCCTACACTCCATTTTGGAATCAGATTAGAAAAGATAAAAAGGGTGATCTCGATACTGTGCGCAAAGACATCGTTTTGAGTGCGAGTTTGGGTTACTATTATCAACCGCCTTTCTATCGTGAGATGAGGGGATTTGATGGATCTGTAAATCCCGATATCCGCGCGCAGCGAAGCATCCACTTCATCGTCGGCGCAGACTATGTGTTCCAAGCTTGGAATCGCCCGATCAAGATGATCGCCGAGGTTTATTATAAAAAACTAGATAACCTCATTCCTTATGAACTCGAAAATGTGCGTCAGCGCTATTTTGCAGAGAATATCGCGAAAGGATATGCCTACGGTGCAGACTTGATGCTCAACGGAGAATTTATTGATGGAGTGCAGTCATGGGTGCGCATGTCCTATTTGAAAACAGAAGAAGATTTGCGCAATGATTTTTATTACATCTATCTAAATGCCGCAGGAGATACCATCCGTCCGGGTTTCACTACAGACCTCGTAAGAGCGGATAGTATTCTGAAAACACCAGGTTATATCCCAAGACCTAGTGATCAACGCTTCAGTTTCTCACTTTTATTCTTGGATGAAATGCCACGTAAAAAAGAGTATAAAGTATTGCTGAGTTTGTTCTTCGGAACAGGCGTTCCTTACGACCCTCCATCGAGAGAGCGTTACCAAGATATTCTTCGTACGAAGTCTTATTTCAGAACAGATGTTGGATTCAGTAGAGATCTTTTCTTGAAAAAGAAAAAGAACAACGCCTTCAATCGCAACATTGATAAAGGGTTGATTTCTTTAGAGGTATTCAATTTGTTGGGTGTAAACAACACCATCAACTATCAATGGATTGAGGATGTGAACGGAAGACAATACGGTATTCCTACCTACCTCACCGGACGCCGAATCAATTTGAAGTTTGTATTAGAGTTCTAAACTCTCCATCCACGGAGAAACTCCTCAACACCCATTCGCTTTTTACCTTCGTATTGAAGCTCATCAATGCTATACCATCCATCGCCGCAGGCGATGCGGAGTGTAGATTTATGGTCGGTGATAAATGTACCGGGATCAGAAGCCAACCCTGACTTGAATTCGCCTTTATAGATTTTACAAGTCTTCTCACCTAGCATCGTCCAAGCACAAGGATATGGTGCTAGACCTCTAATGAAATTATGGACTTGCTGACCAGGCTTGGTCCAATCGATTTTACAATCTTCTTTGAAAATTTTCGGAGCGTGTAAAATTTCCTCGCCATTGGAAACAAGCATTTCTTGCGACGTTGCATCTGCTTTTTCTGAAGCGATAAGATCTACTGTTTCTTTCAGCGTTTGTGCACCGATGACCATCATTTTATCGTGCAGTTCTCCAGCTGTTTCATTGTCACCGATCGGAATCACCGTTCTTCTAATGACGCGACCTGTATCGATTTCATGTTGCAAGAAAAAGGTAGTGACACCGGTTTCCTTTTCACCATTGATAACCGCCCAATTGATGGGAGCAGCACCGCGATATTTTGGTAGAAGACTGCCGTGAAGATTGATGGTGCCGAGTGGTGGCATGTTCCAAACAATTTCTGGAAGCATTCGAAAGGCCACAACGACGAATAAATCCGCGTTCAAGGATTTCAATTCATTGACAAAATTTTCATCCTTGAGCTTTAATGGCTGCATGATATGCAAGCCTTTTTCAGATGCGAATTGCTTTACAGCAGACTGTTGAATTTGTTGACCACGGCCCGCAGGCTTGTCTGCTACAGTAACCACTCCTACAACTTCATGCGTCGAATCTACCAGCGCTTTCAGTGATTCCACTGCAAACTCTGGGGTTCCCATGAAAACAATTCGCAAACTTTTCATTTCTAATCGATGTCGAAATATTGAGAACTTTCCTGATGCGGAGAAGTCACTTTATAGAAATATCTTCCAGCAGAAAGCTTCGATAATTCGAATGAGAATTTGTGATCACCCGTTTGGTAGTCGCCTTCGTTTACAACAAAAACTTGATTGCCTTCTGCGGTGAAAACTTCAACGATCAAATAGCTCGGCTGCTTTAAAGAAACTTGGATGATCCCATTTCCATTTTCCATGATGATGGAATTTCCAATGCTCGGATATTTCGCTTGAATACGATCCTTGCTCAACACCTTAATCATTCGTTTATAAAGAACATAAACAAGAATGATAAGCAGAGAGAATAGTAAAGCGTTCTTAAATATTTCTAGAGCATTCATGTCTTATAAACTAATAATGCCTGGAATAGTTCCCGCATTGGTATATCTTTCAAAAATATGGTCAGCGCTCAGCATGATTTCGTAGATCGTAACACTGATATAGTTGCCATTGCTGCTAAGTCTTGTTTTGAACTCTGCGCTTTCACCGAAAATCAATTTGAGTTTGGTGACTCTTTCTTCATCGTTGGGCATCACGAACTTGAACATGTACTTACTCGGCCAGCGGTGGATTTCGTTCAATCGTGCGCGCAATTTATTTAGCTGTTCCTCATCCATGGCGCAAATATAGTGTTGCAGAATTTAATGTGCTTTCGGTACAATTTCTCTTACTGCCAAGAAGCAATGATTTTTGTAAAAAACTCAACAAGAAAAGAGGGCTGAATAATTCCAATAAAAATGATACCTCCCAAAGCACCATAGATGTGGGCATCGTGTGCCACGTTAGTTCCGCCTCTTCTTTGCAAATAATGTTCGATTCCAAAGAAGATTAAGGCCCCCACATAAGCTGGCATTGGGATAGCGAAGAACATCCGAATTTCCAATGTTGGAAACATGATCATAAACGCCATAATCACCGCACTAACAGCGCCTGATGCACCCACTGCATTATATGAGATATTATCTCCGTGCTTTCGCATAGCAGGCAATGATGCGACGACTGCGCCTACTAAGTATAACAGGATAAAAAACACATACCCGGTTTGAATACCCCAAAAATGATGATCTGGAAAAAAGCGATAGAACACATTGGGATTAGAAAAAACAATTTCTAAGAATGTTCCAAAGGAAAAAAAGGTGTACATGTTGAACGCCAAGTGCGTCCAATCCGCATGCAACAAGGTATGAGAAAGAATACGGTAGTATTGCTTGTTATGCTTTACTGTATAGGGGTTGAAAATAAGTTGCTGATAAAGCGAGGCATTACTAAAAGCCATGATAGACACCAACACGGTGATACCAATGATGACATACGTTACTATTTCTGTCATATAATTTTTATTAACTCGAATGATCGGCCACAATGGTCCACTGACCGTTGAGCTTTTTCCATACCAACGAATAATGTCCGGAAAGGGTATCCGTTGCTCTAAAGAGTTCCCACTGCCCTATCACGAAAGCGTTTGCAGAATCGAGTCGATCCATGTGCTTATTGGTAAACTTTAGTTTGCCCATTGATAGCGCATCGGGATAGGAGTTTTTATAATTGGTAAGCGTTGTCTGCCAACCATTCGTGATACCTCTTCTACCAATAAACATCAACGAATCACTTTTCCAATAGGCTTGCATGAATCCTTCAAGACTTGCATTGTTCCATGCTTCCTCTTGTACATCCATAATTGAATCGATGATTTGTAGATCACGACTCTCTGAAACGCCCATTGGAGCGTTCTTTTCATTGCATGCCGCTAGCACAAATGCAACAAGAAGGAATAATATGGAAAGGTGCTTACACATTGAAACGGAAGTGCATTACGTCACCATCTTGTACGATATACTCCTTCCCTTCTACTGATAATTTCCCTGCTTCTTTAACAGCAGCTTCTGACTTGAAATTGATGAAGTCATTGAACTTGATGACCTCAGCACGGATAAATCCTTTTTCAAAATCTGTGTGAATAACACCGGCTGCTTGAGGAGCTGTATCTCCTTTGTGAATGGTCCAAGCGCGCACCTCTTTCTCACCTGCGGTGAAGTATGTTTGAAGATTGAGCAGGCGGTAAGCCGCTTTGATCAACTTCGACACACCTGGCTCATCGAGGCCAAGGTCGCTCAAAAACATTTGACGCTCTTCGAAAGTCTCGAGTTCAGCGATATCAGACTCAATAGCCGCACCAATGACTAGCACTTCGGCGTTCTCATCTTTTACTGCAACTCTTACTTTTTCTACGTGCTGATTACCTGTTGCAACGCTTGCTTCTTCAACATTGCACAAGTAAAGTACTGGCTTAGATGTGAGCAATTGCAATTCACCATTCAACTTCTCTTCATCTTCTGTTTCTGGTGGACATGTACGTGCTGATTTACCTTGTTCCAATGCGGTTTTGATGCGCATGAGGTAATCATAAATTTTCTTTGCTGCAGAATCACCGCTGTTTGCAGCGCGCTGCACTTTAGCGATTCTTGCTTCTACTGCTTCAAGGTCTTTCAACTGAAGCTCGATATCGATAATTTCTTTATCTCTAACGGGATCAACGCTTCCATCAACGTGCACTACGTTTGGATCATCGAAGCAACGCAATACGTGAATGATTGCATCTGTTTCGCGGATGTTTGCGAGGAATTTATTTCCGAGACCTTCCCCTTTGCTCGCGCCTTTTACAAGACCAGCAATGTCAACGATCTCGATGGTAGTTGGAACAATACGTTGCGGATTGATAAGATCTGCAAGTGCATTCAAACGCTCATCTGGAACGGTGATCGTTCCAACGTTTGGTTCAATTGTACAAAAAGGGAAATTCGCAGCTTGCGCTTTAGCATTGCTAAGACAGTTGAACAAGGTGCTTTTTCCTACGTTGGGAAGCCCAACAATTCCGCATTTCAGTGCCATACCATTTTATTTCGGGCGGCAAAGATAATGTTTTACTGCCCAATCTAATCTCGAATGGTCAAATAGACATTACCCGTGTGGTTTCGGCCTCTTTGTGACTCCACTACTTCTGCTGTGCCATCAGCCTTGATACGGTAAACGACCACACTATATGTATCGCGGATGATGGGGAACGTCTTAGAAGAATTGGCCTCTATAGATTCGCCGTAAGGATTATTTACATCCAAATTAAAAGCAGCGTTGCCAGTAGGTGTTTCGGCTGAATCGTAATAGGAATAATAGACAAACACCAGATCAGAAGTTTGATTGTCGATGATAAGTGTATAATTGGCGTTGCTCACGAACGCTAGATCCTTTGATAGTCTATCGGTATTGGTTACCTCTGGACAATACCATGGATTGATGCGAATAGGTCTTAGTCTTAAATCGTTTTCAAAACGTGCACATCCGTAATTAATATTTCTCAATTTGGTAGATACAGCGCCCTTACTAGGAGTAATAGTTGCTGGATCCTTTGGGGAAAGTGGAGCTGCAGGCGAAACGGGGCTTGGAGCAGTAGGTGCATCTGGCGCTGATGGAGCAGATATTTGCTGATCGCTGCTTGGAGTAGCGGTACGAGCGGGCTTTGCGGGCGCTTTTGGACGTGCCGCACTTGAAGCTTTTGAAGAGGGAGCTTTCGTTACAGCTGGTTTAGTGGTACTTGAAGCGGGCTTGGGTGCCGGCGTCTTAGTTGTACCCTTTTTAACTGTTGATTTATTAGGAGTAACCGGAGTTGATTTCGTTTGAGCACTCGTTTCAATTCCAACGAGAAGTATTGCACTCACTACAAAAAGTGACAAAGCACGGCGAAGTAGATTAGTTTTCATGGCAATTGGTTTTAGCGAATGTAGCGAAAACCAATATCCTATTTTTCAAAAAAAATTAGAAATATATCTTGTCTAATACGCTGTGAATGTGCGCACATTCTTGTAAGAAACCTTGTGAACCACGCCAGAATTAAACTCTGCAAATTCTAAGGTGACCTCATCGAGAACTTGGGGCACTTTTAAGCCGCGCACGACTCCTTCAATAATGGGACTTTCGAGTCCAAAATCGTGAAGTTCAGATATTTTTAAAGTATCACTTTGGCCGCTATAAGCTAAAATCACATTTTGGAGTCCGAATGCAAACTGGATGTTCTTCCCTTCGATCTCCGTTAGCTTTAAAATAATGTATTGTTCATTATTCTGATTTGCACCAGGCATGGCATTGAAAATCAGTGAAGGCTCAAATAATAGCTTATAACCTTTGACTTCAGTGAGATTCGGCATGTCCATATTAATAGGCGGTGCCTCAGAAAGGGGCTTATTGGATTTACATCCGATAAACGCTACCGCTATTATGAAAGGAAGGATTTTCGTAAGCATAGTGAAAGATACGAAAAAGAATTGAACTTGGTTTGAGATTTCCACAAGATTCCAACACTCCCCTATTAGCCCATTTGAAAAGGGTACATTTGCGCACCAAATTCAATATTTATTCCCCAAATGAGCACTACTGCAGAATTACAAAAGATTGCTTCTCAAGTGAGACGTGATATTGTAAGAATGGTTCATGCCGTAAACAGCGGGCACCCAGGCGGCAGCCTTGGTTGCACTGATTACATCGTGGCCTTGTATTTCAACGCTATGAATGTTAAAGCGGACCAATGGTCGATGGATGGTATCAACGAAGACTTGTTCTTTTTGAGCAATGGCCACATCTCACCAGTTTGGTACAGTGTGCTTTCAAGAAAGGGATTCTTCCCAGTTGCTGAATTAGCGACATTCAGGAAATTAGACTCTCGTCTACAAGGACACCCTACCACACATGAAGGCCTTCCGGGTATCAGAGTAGCAAGCGGTAGCCTTGGCCAGGGCTTGTCTGTTGCATTGGGTGCGGCACAAGCCAAAAAACTCAATAATGATCCTTCTCTCGTTTACACGCTTCATGGAGATGGTGAGTTGCAAGAAGGACAAATCTGGGAAGCTGCGATGTACGCTGCTCACCACAAAGTGGACAATATCATTTCTGCTATTGATGTCAATGGACAGCAAATCGATGGTCCTACGGAAAAGGTAATGAACTTGGGCAACCTCAGATTGAAATGGGAAGCATTTGGCTGGGATGTAATGGAAATGGAAGGAAATGATATGCAAGCAGTCGTAGACGGCTTGGCAAAGGCTAAGAGCATGACAGGAAAAGGAAAGCCTGTAATGATCTTGATGACTACCTCTATGGGTAAAGGTGTAGACTTCATGGAAGGAACTCACAAATGGCACGGTGTAGCGCCTAATGACGCTGAACTAGCAAATGCCCTCGGTCAATTAGAAGAAACCCTTGGCGATTATTAATCCTTCATCATTCACCTTTTATTTTAGAATAACATGTTAGATTTCACAATACACGGTTCAAACGACACTCGCTCAGGTTTCGGAGAAGGACTTCACGAATTAGGAAAATCAAATCCGAAAGTGGTAGCACTTTGTGCAGATTTGATTGGCTCTTTAAAAATGGATGCTTTCAAAAAAGATTTTCCAGAGCGTTTCTATCAAGTAGGTATTGCAGAGGCCAATATGATGGGCCTTGCAGCTGGTATGACCATCGGTGGATACATTCCATTCACTGGAACATTTGCAAACTTCTCCACTGGACGTGTTTATGATCAGATTCGTCAAAGCATTGCTTATAGCGACAAGAATGTAAAGATCTGCGCTTCTCACGCCGGACTCACCCTTGGAGAAGATGGTGCAACACACCAAATTCTTGAGGATATAGGGATGATGAGCATGCTTCCAAATATGACAGTAATCAATCCTTGTGATTTCAATCAAACGAAAGCCGCTACCATTGCGATTGCTGCACATCATGGTCCTGTTTACTTGCGCTTTGGAAGACCAAAGGTGGCAACGTTTACTGCTCCTGATCAGAAATTCGAAATCGGTAAGGCATGGCATATTCACAGCGGAAATCATGTATCCATCTTCGCAACAGGTCACATGGTTTGGAAAGCCGTTGAAGCCGCTAAGGCTCTTGAATCCGAAGGAATCACTGTTGATCTCATCAACATCCACACGATCAAGCCGCTTGATGTTGAGGCTGTGGTAAATAGCGCTAAAAAGACCGGCGCTGTAGTAACGGCAGAAGAACATCAAATTACTGGTGGATTGGGTAGCATTATCGCTCAGACCCTAGCTAAACACCACCCGACGAAGATTGAATTCGTTGGTGTGAACGATAGCTTCGGCGAAAGCGGAACTCCAGACCAATTGATGGAAAAATATGGCCTTGGTGTGAAAGATATCATCGCCGCTGCAAAGCGAGTGACCAGCAAAAGCTGAGCTTCCACTAGTTTTCACCAATTCATTAACAACGCTTGTTGACCTCATTATTGGGGGTTAGCTTTGTGTGTTATCGCTTTTTTAGAATTACCTAAACGAATTTTACCATGATCACACGCATCATTGGAATTAACACGAGCACATACGTCAACGCAGAAATGCGTTTGGATGACTGTGATTCTATTCAACTTGTTGGTCCAAACAACGTCGGAAAATCGACGCTTATCTATACCCTCAACTTCCTATTTGTTGTGGACGGTAGCAAGATGTCATTCTCTGGTCAACGCCGAGGTGATAAGGAAACTATCCACCACTACTTCCCTACTCACAATCAAAGCTACATTGTGTTCGAAATCAAAAAAGGTTCGAACTACTGTATCATGGTAAAACGTGATAGCGAAGGTGAATTGGAATACTATCGCATCACTGGTGAATACAACCATGATTATTTCTTCAAAAAAGATGGTCAGCAACAACGTATTCGTCGTTGGGAAGAGGTGCAAGAAAAACTTGAAAAAGAAGCCGTAGAATTATATCTTTTCAAGAGCAAATCAGAAGTATTCAATACCGTTTACCAACGTGGCCGCCGCAATGAAGCGGTTATTTGGTTGGAAGATAATGTGCGTACTGACGGATTGAGCAACAACTTCTCTAAGATCTATCGCTACTTGATCAATTCAAAATTGATCACCAATAAATCTTTGAAAGAATCCCTCATTATCGCAGATAACAGAGAGAACGAAGGAATTAATTTTTCTCAGAAAAATAAAAAAGACATCAACGATCTTGTACGTATCAACGACGAGATTCGTGTGATCAAGTCGATTCAAAAAGACTTTGAGGAATTCCGTGAAGTAGTGAATTTATACAAAGCAAAAAACCGCATCGTTAGTGATTTGGTTTATGCTTTCGAAAAACAATATCAAGGTGTCATCAATGAGCTAGATAGTTCTCGTCTTGAAAAAGAAAAGACCTATCAAACTACGCTTGTTGTGGTCAATGAAAAATTCAAGCCTCGTCAAGAAGAATTGAACCGTGAAATCGGTAAGAAAGAAACGGAGATTGAAATCCGCGAAAAAGAATTTATCGCGCTTCAAACTCAACTTGATCTTATCAATAGCTACGAGGATAAGAAATTCTTGCAAGAGTCGCTTCTCAATCTCGACGCGAAGCGTAGAGAAACTGAAGTTAGAATCACCATGGTTGAGAATCAAAACCTCAACGGAAAACAATTAGAAGGCAAACTTTCAAAATTGGACGGTGATTGCAACAAGCTTGAAGCACAAATCAAGAACTACGACAATCAGTTGATCCAACATATCACTGATAAGGACGATACTCGTAAACTCCTCAACACCATCTTCTCTCCAGACTTCGCTGCAATGCCAGACAAGTTGGTGAAAAAGAAAGTGACCAAAGCAGGAACTACGCTTAAAATCTTCGACGGAGAAATTGAACTTCCAAAGAAGTTTGAACTTCGCGATGTGCCATCAGTAAAAGCATTGAAAGATGAGCTTACTGAATTGAAAAAAGAAAAAGCAGAGCTTGAAAAACTTTGGGCCGTTTCTCTTCACATCGATAAGACAAGAAAGGAATTAGAAAAAGTTCTTTCGGATATCGAAGTAGTTAAAGACAAGCTCAAGAAAATTGATACCAAGCCACAGCTCGAAGAAACTGTTGGTGAGCTCGGCACAGAGCTTCGCGCCATGAAGAATGAGCGTGATCGTCTAGAAGATGATTTGAAAAAGCTTAAGAAAGAAATCGCTGAGAAATCGACATTGCTCGATACACTTCGAGAAGACACTCGTAAGAACGAAGAGCGCATCATCGAGTTGAAAAAGCGCAAGCAAGAAATCGAAATGTTCGGCATAACTCCAACCGAGTTTGAAACCACCGAATCACTCGATGAAATCTATGCAAAGATTCGCCTTGCGAATGTGGATAGAGAAACGTTGAAGGCTTCAAAAGACCGCTCATTCGATCAATTGAGATTCAAAACAAACTCTGCTATTGCTGACGAGACAGAATTCATCAAGTTCATCGAAGATGAAATCGCTTGTATCAATGATAAAGAAAGAAGTATCGACGGACTTCTAGGAAGCATCTCAACTCAGTTTGCAAACCCTGCATACAACTTGAGAAAACGCTACGAAGAATTCAAAACTTTCGTTTACAACCGATTCAACGAAAGCCTTGCTAGAACTCGTATTTCGAACATTGAGTCATTGAAAATCGAATTGGTAGACAACAAAAAAGTGCTTTATGAATTAGAGCGCATTGCATCTATCGAAAACCTTTCTTCTCAGCTAGCATTTGAATTTGAATCTGGTGAAGATCTCAAGATTTTGAATCAATATCTTGATAGCGGTAAGTCAGTTGACTTCACAGACTTGTTCGACATCGAACTTCACTTGAATGTGAAAGGCACTGTGAAGCGCGTAGACTTGAAAGAGCAAGTAGAATCAGATGGTACAGATAGAATGATCCGTTTGGTTATCGTTATGTCCATCATCAATCGTCTTGCGATCAGCAGCGAGGAAAATAGAATTGCATTGTTCATCGATGAGATTGGAACGATTGACGAACACAACAGACCACAGTTGGTTCAGTTCTGTAAAGAACACCACTTCATTCCAATCTTCGCAGCACCGCAGCCATACGATGGATTTAGCAAGTACTACTTCATCTTTAGAAGCAAGGGCAAGATTAATCTTAATGACAAACAACACGCTGTGCGCAGAGAAGAACTCACGAATCTGTAAACGCGAAATGAATATGAAAAAGGCTGTCAACGTTGACAGCCTTTTTTATTTTATTAAAAATTAGAATAAAATCTTACGATTGAAACATCACTCCCGTCATAGAGATAGACCCCATCATGGTTTTATCATTGAAGAATTGCGCTTCCTCTTTTTTATCTTGTAAAGCCAAAATGTAGAGCAATGGCCAGAAGTGTTCGGGTGTTGGAATAGAATTTTTGAAGGCCGTTCCGAGTGATTTATAATTCATTAATGATTGATGATCTCTGGTTTGAATGAATGATTTGAATTTCTCATTGGCTTCGATCGCCCAATCATAACCGCTATTCATATTTCCCCAATTGAGCATACCCAGATTGTGCACCATATTTCCCGAGCCTACTATCAAGAATCCTTTCTTGCGTAACTCGAACAACTGCTTGGCTAAATCGTAGTGATACTGCTCGTTCTTGCGATAGTCTAAACTTAGTTGTACTACAGGAACATCTGCTGCAGGATAGAGGTGTTTCAACACACTCCAACAACCATGATCCAATCCCCATTGCAAATCATCACCAACTAGGACTGGTTTGAGCACTTCTTTGGTTTCAGCAACCAATGATGAGGATCCAGGTGCGGGGTATTGCACATCAAATAGTGCTTGAGGGAAGCCACCAAAATCATGAATGGTCTGAGGTTTATCCATCGCGGTAACAAATGTACCGGGCGTTTCCCAATGCGCGCTGATGCACAAAATCGCGTTTGGTCGTGGTATATTCTTAGCGATCTCTTGCCATTTCAAAGAGAACTCATTTTGCTCAATTGCATTCATTGGACTTCCGTGTCCAAAGAAGATAACGGGCATCAAAGGCGAAGGTGCCAATGGCGCAGCCATGGCTTCTAAATCAGATAATTTCATTGCGACTCCTGCAACAGGAATTAACGTTAGTAATTTGACGAAATCTTTTCTCTTCATGGAACTAATTATTTCCAAAACAAAGATGTAGCATAAATGCACAACTCGTGTTGACCTAGATCAAGAAAACATGTTTTGGAGTTATCCTCAATTCATCAACAAGTGTTGTTAAACCCGCGTCAAATCGGTAGATTTGTGTGTTAAGATAACCCGAATTAACTGTTACATGAACACCCTAGAGATGAATGACTTGGTCATTGCTGAGCGCAATGATATTTACAAAAAATACATAACCACTTCAGAAGCAGAATTGCCAGAAGTGAAAGTGAAATACACGTTGATAGAAGAATAATCTAATTCGATTAGAATGATAAAGGCAGAACCACGGACCATCCTAAGCTTTGTTCACACGTACTTCGATGTGATCAGAGACTTGTTTGAGTATCAAAGCACCGATGGTATCATCACACGTGAGGTGTATGATATGATCTGTAGCCGTCATGGACATACCATGAATGCTCGACTGCGCGAATATCGCGTTATTCGTTCTATCGGTTCTGACTATGAAATGCGCGATGTGTATTTCAGATTGATGGAGTTCCTTCTTTTCGAATTCAAACCGCTTCTTCCTGAAACGATTGAAAAGTATAAGGGCTCGATTGGTGATCTATTTCTTAAGATTAGAAAGTACGAGCAACAGGATAGAGATATTCTTCAAGAACGCATTAAAAACCTTTCGCACCAGATTCGTGAATTCGTGGATCTTGTAGAAAGAAATGCATTCCGTTTGCTCGCTGAAACGCGCGACCTCAAATCGAATATTGATCGTGTAGATTATCGCGAAAAAGTACACAAAGCTTCTTTTTGGATTGACTACTATATTCTCCCTCTCAACAAAATTCTCGATGTGAATCACTCAGAGTCCGTTGCGAATAAATTGATGGAGATCAGCGAATATGCAAATAGAAGAAGATTGGATTTTGGTGATGAAACGAATCGCTCGGAGTTTGAAAAATTGTATATTCAATTGATTCAAACCAACACCGATTTGCTTCGTCAGTCAAAGATTTTGACCAATGAACTTCTTCCGCTTCTTGAGCGTATTCGCACAGAGTCGCTCATCCTTACTGGATGGATTGAATTCTTGAGAAATCCATATAAAATGGATACTCCGCCGCTTCTAAAAGGAAGCAGAAACATGCCTTATGCGAAGGATATGCTTTACAAAGTGCGCGAGTTCTTCGAGCAATTCTCACAAGCAGAGGTGGTGATGTACGAAGAAACAGAAACAGACTTTGACAAATGGATTTTTGATAGAGAAGTTTTCATGAATAAACTTCAAAGTCAACTTCCCGTGAATGACTTCTTCGGATGGTGTTATGCTACGCTACAACAGGACTTCGAACATATCGAAACAGAAAAATTCTTTGCTTTGACTGGGCTTCTATTCGATGAATCACTTCAAATAGATTTCCCAAAAAAGAATGAGCGCGTGGACATTAAAACTACGACCTCTCACCTCTCTGTTCCTAAATTAAAAATTGAACCAGCAATTAAGTTATAATCATGGTGTACCCAACGAACCATAGACAAATCGTAGAAGAATTAATGAATGGTAAATTCATTCTTAGCAATGAAGAGCATTTTAATTCTTTAAAAGAAAATGAAAAATTCTTTGCTGAATTCTTCAAAGTATCATTCGATTTAGACCTCGTTTTTAAAACAGAATATGCTTATTTATTGAGCAAAGAAACCAGTGAAAACTTCTCACGTGACGTGAGTATTTTCATCGCTATTCTTAGCTATGAGCTCGATAAAGACGGAAGAAATTTCCTTGAGGCTCTTGAGTTTAATGAATTCACTACTGAGGAAATTGATCGTTATTTTGACAACAGTTCTTTCATTGATTTGATTGAAAGCAATAAAGCTTTAAAAGATCCAGACGGACGTAGAACCTTGATCAATGGTATGGCACGAAGAAATATCGTTCACAAGAATTTCGAAGATCGTTTTGTCTTCACCCAAGCTTATAAAGTGTTTGTTGATTTCGCAAAAGAACTCGCGTTGAAGCGCATGTCTGGCGAGGCAGCAACAGCATAATTTTTTTTTATAAAAAAAATAAGAAAGCCCTCCGTGTGAGGGCTTTTTTTTGCTTTATTTGAAAAAACCTTAACCACGCATCATATGTCATTTTCTCCCAAAATGAAGATGTTTGTTCTTGCGCTCTTTGCCGGACTCACATCTCTAGCACAAACCACCTTGACTGTCGGTGATATCGCCATCATTGGATTCAACACCGATGATCCAGACCAGTTTTTATTTGTTCCTTTAGTAGACTTATCCGCCGGCACTCAAATTAAATTCACCGATAACGGTTGGAACGGCTCGGCGCTCACTACCAATGAAGGGACTTTTACATGGACTGCCTCCTCTGCTATTAATAAAGGAACCATTGTTAGCGTTAATCCAACAGCGATAGCATTTGGCACATCGGGCGATCAAATCTTCGCATATCAAGGAGCAGCAAATGCTCCGGTATTTATTTTCGGTCTTACCACAAACAATTGGGTGACCGGCAACATTTCTGCGAGCACATCACGTAGGCCCTCCGCTCTTTCTGTTGGAAGCACAGCAATTGCATTCTCTAATGAAATCGACAATGGATTTTACAATCAAGTAAGCAATACTGGAACGAAAGCTCAGCACCTTGCAAACATTGCAAACGTTTCTAAGTGGACCAGAAGCAATAATCGCTACAGTTCATTCCCATCATGGACATTCACATTTGATGGAGCAGTAAATCTTGAACCTGCTGCAAATCCTTCCAACCTAGTATTTAGTGGAGTTACAACCTATCAAGGCACTGCGACATTCACTGCAGCAACTGGAACACCAGCGGGATATATAGTTATTCGAAGTGACAACGCAGCCCTAAGTGCCCTTCCAGTAGATGGTACAACTTATACTTTGGGACAATCCATTGGTAATGGAAAAGTTTGCTCTATTGGAACCGCTACCTCTGTGAGCCAAAAAGGTTGGAGAGCTAGCACAACCTATCACTTTACAGTGCTCTCTTACATTGGAAGCGGCACCAGTATCAATTATCGACAGGCATCTCCTCTCAGCGGAAGCATTACGACTCCTGCTAACATGGAAAATAACTACTACAGCACCGTTGATCCCAATGCTTCGAACTTTATTTCGCAACTGCAATCAAGAGTTCAGTCGCCTTATATCAAAGTGAGCTATGATCAATATGATGAAACCATGGTGGCTCAATATGAATTCCGAGATACTACAAATGCACAACGTGTGCAGGAGTGCGCGTACTCTGGACAAATCTATACATACACACCTCCTTTTGTTTGGTACACCGCTTCTCCATTCTCTCGCGAACATACATGGTGTGTGAGCTGGATGCCTAGCGGCGGCGGCACAGGTCTTAATGAATATGCAGACCAACATCATCTTTTCACCGTGAATCAAAACAATGCAAATGGTGTAAGAAGTAATCATCCACTTGGAGAAGTCGTTACACCAACAAGCACTTATTTACAAGGCATGCTCGGCTTGGATATCAATGGAAATTTGGTGTACGAACCTCGCGACGCTCAGAAGGGTGATGCGGCAAGAGCTCTTCTGTACATGGCACTTCGCTATAATGGTATCAATGGATACAATTGGACGTTCAATCAACTCAACAACATTATTCTCCCTGCATTGAATGAAGACCCTCAAGATTTACAAACCTTGATTAACTGGCACTTCAGTGATCTTCCTGACAATTATGAAATCGCAAAAAATGATTTCATTCAAAGCATTCAACAGAATAGAAATCCTTTTGTTGATCGTCCAGAATGGGTTAATCTTATTGACTTCAACACGATGACTGCAGCAGCTGCGCCAGGAATGGTAATCGACTATCAACAGGAACAAGAACTTTATACGTTGAGTGTTTACCCGAATCCAGCCGAAGATATCCTCTGGTTCAACCTTCCTGTCACAGAAGCAGCTCAACTTCGTGTATTCGATATGACAGGAAGAATAGTGATGAATGAAATGCTTCAGGTTGAAGAACAACGTGTGATGTCTATAAACACAAACGAATTTCAAAGCGGTGCGTATATTCTAGACATCAGCACGAGCGATCATCATCAAGCAGTTCGCTGGATCAAGAATTAAAATTCTTATTTAGAAAAAGACTTTCTAGCACGATTCATGTAGTGATTTTTAGCCAAGATTAACGTCTATCTTGGCCTCAAAAATCACTACATGCGTGCTTTTTTCTTTTTAGCTTTTTTCATCTCTGCCTTTTCTTTCAACGCTCAAGTGGAAGGAATGAAATGGAGTATGGTCATCGATGGACACAATGACGTAGATATCACGGACAGTGAAGTCGACGCGGAGGGCAACAGTTATTTTTCTTTTATCTATACAGATGACATAGATATTCCGGGAATATCTACGAAGTTCCCTTACGCTCCCCACGTTTTTTCTCTCATGCTAAAAGTCAATCCACAAGGGAAAGCTGAATGGGCTCAAGCCATACAAAGTATCAATGACAATCGTATCAAAGACATTGAAATCGCCGGCAATGGTGATTTGATTGTCACTGGATTCGGTGATGGTCAAATGACCTTTCCTAGCACAGACAAGGAGCAAAAAGTAGGCGCTGATATAAAACCAAACGGATATCATTACGCATCTGGAATTTACGTAGCGCGTTATTCACCGAAAGGGAAATTAAAATGGCTTCGTCACTTCACCGGTTCTTGGGGTGAAGGAATAGCGGTGACTTCCGCTCCAAATGGTAAAATTTACCTAAGTATTTACATCTACAATACCATCACAGACGAAAAAGGAAAATCGGTTCTTGAATTCAAACGAACGGAAAAGAACTATGCTAGAAATGGCATTCTTGTTTTTGATGAGGCCGGGGAATTATTGCAAACGCGTCCTTTCGGATATATCCAATCAAGCAGTTACATCCCTAGAATGAAGCTGGCGACAGATGCATCAAACAATCTTATTATCGGCGGAACTTACTACGGCAGTATGGTTTTTTCCGAAAAAGATTCTTTGACATCCATCATCAATAATACTATTAGTCTGAATAGCTATTTGGTAAAATATGATGACGAAGGAAAATTAATTTGGTTGAAAAATCTGAGCGGTGATAATACCCAATGGATTACTGATATTGAAGTTGCGAAAGATCAAAGTGTATTCTTCTGTGGACAATACAGTGTTGAATGTGAAATAAGCGATGGGGTGAATACTCCAGAAGTAGTTGTTCCAAAATCACCGAATGGCACCAATTATTTTCATGGAAAATTATTTCCTGACGGCAGTATTTCATACACATACCACTACAGCCATTATCGAAACAATTATTACATCATTGCACAAGGAATTGGCTTAGACGATAACGGAGAGATTCATATGGTTGGAAATTTCAACGACACATTGACCTTCAACAACAATATACTTCCAGCCGGCTATCACAATGAAGAAGCGCTCTACTCGCTTTGGAAAGATGATAAACTTTTAGATCAAAAGAAGATGGGACAATGCCGACAGCACTTTATGTCGCCGACCTGCATCGATGTAAATGGACTCAACTTCGCTGGTGGTGGATTGTATGCGGGTGATGAGAATATTTTTTTCCTTGGTGATAAAAAAATAAAATTGAAGAATCGCGACTATGGAAGAGCTACTTTTATTTTTGGTGGAAGCGTGCCGAAAAAAGATATTCCAATCGAGACTATCGCCGAAGCGAAAGAGAACAAGCAAAAAGAAATTGTAGAATATTTAAAGCCGATCATAGCTTGTTTACCTGAGACAGAATCTGCCGCACCAGATGAATGGACACCATTGCTCGAAACAACGAATGAAGCGATTATTCCTATTTCTATCAATGATACCTCTATTGTAGAAACAACAGATGCTAACTCCTCGAATAATAATAGCGAGGCATTGACGAATATTCCATGCAATCAGGTGCAAATCGATATGCAGGCTATTGCATACCCCAATCCAACGAGGGCTGATTTAAATATTAAAGTGACAGGTTACACAGGTGTAATAAAAATAGAAATGTTCAATCCGGAGGGACAATTAGTGTATAGTAAAGTGGCAACAATGTTCTCCAATGAAGAAACATTTAGCCTAAATACCTCCAATTTTGCCTCCGCCACCTATTTATTATTGATAACTACCTCGAGTCATCAAAAGGTGATTAGAGTAGCCGTAGCGAGATAAAACAGTGTAATTGAAGCATCAAGAATTGTTAATTATTAGTTGAAAACAATATATTCCCTGAAAAAGGCGTATATTTGCGCCGCTTTTCGGAGCGAGTTGTGATTTTCATTTTTTCGGTACCGCTACTAGCCGGGTTGTTCTTTGGAAAATGATGGTTGTGATTCTATTCGAAAAGGAATAACAACCATTAAATATTTTAAATGAACGAATTCGAATCCCTCGGGATTAGTCAACCCGTGCTCAAAGCCATAGCAGAGCTAGGCTTTGTCGCACCAACACCCATTCAACAACAAACAATTCCAACCCTTCTTGGTCAAGACACAGACTTGGTTGCCCTCGCGCAAACTGGTACTGGTAAGACAGCTGCGTTTGGTCTTCCGTTGATTGAATTAATCGATCCAAGCAATCGCAATACACAAGCCCTCATTCTGTGTCCAACACGTGAGTTGTGTGTTCAGATTTCAAAGGATCTTCAGAATTTCACAAAGTATATCCCAGGTATGCACGTGGTGCCTATCTATGGTGGTACAAGCATTGAAGGTCAAATTCGCGAAGTGCGCAAAGGACCACAAATCATTGTTGGTACTCCAGGCCGTATGGTGGATATGCTCGATCGCGGTGTGATCAACCTTTCTTCTATTCAAGTATGTATCCTTGACGAAGCAGATGAAATGCTTCACATGGGATTCAAAGAAGATTTGGATACCATCCTTAGCGATACTCCTGATGAAAAATCAACTTGGTTGTTCTCTGCAACAATGCCAGATGAAGTTTCTAGAATTTCTAAAAACTACATGTCATCTCCAGTTGAGATTACCATTGGTGGAAAGAACACAGGTAATGAAAACATTGAGCACGTTTACTACGTCGTTCACCAACGTGATAAGTATCTTGCTCTAAAGCGCATCGCTGACTACAATCCAGACATTTTCGCGATTGTATTCTGTAGAACAAAATTAGAGACACAACAAGTTGCTGAAGCGCTTATTAAAGATGGTTATAATGCAGATGCATTGCACGGTGATCTTTCACAAGCTCAACGTGACCACGTGATGAAGCGTTACAGAAACAGAAATCTCAATATGCTTGTTGCAACCGACGTTGCTGCGCGTGGTATTGATGTTAATGACGTAACACACGTAATCAATTACAATCTTCCTGACGAAATTGAGAACTACACTCACCGCTCTGGCCGTACGGCTCGTGCTGGTAAGAAAGGTATCTCTATCGTGATCATCAACATGAAAGAGATGTTCAAGATTCGTCAAATTGAGAAGATCGTAAAACAACCTTTCACAAGAGGTCATATTCCTACTCCATTCGAAGTATGTGAAAAGCAATTGTTCCATTTGGTGCATGGTGTTCACAAAATCGAAGTGAATGAAAAAGCAATTGAATCATACCTTCCAAAGGTTTATGAAGAGTTTGCCGATCTTTCAAAAGAAGAAGTGATCAAGCGATTTGTATCTGTTGAATTCAATAGATTCTTAGAATACTATCGCAATGCTCCAGATTTGAATACAGATGAGAAGAAAGGAGATCGTCGCGCGGCTGATAACGGTGTTGTTAAGCTTTATATGAATGTTGGTCAAGTAGACGAATTCAATTTCGGTACGTTGAAGACATTCGTGGCTGAAACTGCAGGTATCGGTGAGCATGATGTGACCTGGACTGATTTGAAAAATACTTTCTCACTCGTTGAAGTGCGCACAACAGTACTTGAAAAAGTAATGGAAGCATTCAAAGATGTGACTTACCGCGGACGTCAAGTTCGAGTTGAGTCGAGAGGTAATAAAGATGCTGGAATCCCACGCACTCGTCTTCGCAGCGAAAGACGCGGCGGCGGTGGCGGTGGACGCGACGGTGGATACCGTGGTGGAAACTCTGAAGGTGGTGGATACCGTGGAGGCAACTCTGAAGGCGGTGGATATCGCGGAAACAACGACCGCAGCGAATCTCGCCCATCATCTGGAGGATTTAGCGGCGATCGCAGAGAAGGAACAGGAGGATTTAAAAAGAAGAAGAGCTACGGTTCAGGTGGCTTCTCTGGTAAATCTTTCCAATCTGCTGAAGTCGGAGGAAAGCCAAAAAAGAAGCATAGAAAAGGATAATTTTTTCTTTTTCGGAATATAATATGACCCCACATTGGCTCTGCCTCTGTGGGGTTTTTCTTTATGGTAAAAATCCTACTAATTATTTTCACGCAACCAAATAGTTGCGTATATTTATACCATAATTCACACTACTATGAAAAAACACATTATGACTGTTTTGTCCATCTTATTTGGACTATTGCTCATCAACGGCGGGCTTGACAAATTTTTCCACTACATGCCTGTTCCTGATAATCTACCTGCTGAGGTAGTTAAAGATGGCTTCGCACTTCTAGAAATTCAATGGTTGATGCCATTAGTTGGCACAGCAGAACTCATTGCGGGTTTATTAATATTAATTCCGAAAACGCGATTATTAGGCGCATTGATCTTCTTTCCTGTATTCTGTGGAATCTTGCTTACGCACATCACTGTTGCCCCAGATGGCCTTCCTATTGCGATTGTCATTGGGCTTCTTTTGTTCACTATTTTCTATCAGAACAAGGCCAAACTTTTACAGCTCATCAAGTAGAAATTGACTGATAAAAAAAACAAAGGGCCTATTTCATTCACTATTGTGTTTGAAATAGGCCCTTTTGTGGTTAGTTAGGGTGTGAATTCAGCGGATACCGATTACATATATCGGCATAAGAATTTATTAAAATCGTGACGAAGATCTGTGATGATTCTTTCCAAGATCTGATAGCGCTCGCGCATGTGATCATGCTCCGCTAAGGTATGATTCGATAAATGTTGTGCGAGTTTTTCCGCATCAGCGCACATGTGCTTCTCATGCTCATGCACGTCATGTGCAAGAACATCAAGATTATCATTTTGAAGAATAAACTGATTTTGATAATGCTCTACATCGGCCTTGACTTCAGGCTTGGAGTTTTTCAAAGAAACTTCAGCAAGTCTATTTTTTAAGATGCTGATTTCTTCTTTGTAAAAGCTGATAGCACGAAGCCAATCAGCATATTCAGAAGTGATGTGAGAGATGTGATAAAGCATCTGTGTTGCCATGGTGATAGATATTTGTTATACCCAAATCTCCATAGAAACACAGACACTCTTCATGACGGCGGTCAGAACGACCTATGATTGCCGTCAATTAATACATTATTTCTGAGCGCCTTCGCTTACAGTCTTGTCAGCACTCAAAGCAGCCTTTTCAACACGCATACGACCTTGATCCAAAGCCATTACGATATCCTTCTCTCCTACTTCTACCACTTTACCGTGAATTCCTCCAACAGTAACCACTTTGTCACCAACTTGAACTGCTTCTTGGAATTTTTTAGCTTCTTTCATTTTTTTCATCTGAGGACGAATCATGAAAAAATACATGATTACAAACATACCACCCATCAAAAGAAGCGGACCAAATCCACCGCCCTGTTGAGCTTGAAGAATAACTGAATTCATTATTTTAACTTTATAATTATTGCGCAAACATACACCGAGAATGGCAAAGTCCCATTATTGGGTTCTCTCCATGTTAATACCCGGCTTCACCTCTTCATTTGAGGCTACTCCATTCACCTGGCCTTTCAACTTCAGATAAGTTGACTTAGGAATCGCATTTGAATTTACGGCGATTGTTTTTGTAATGGATCCAGGAAAACCGCTAGAATTAAACTCAATGGTGATTTTACCTGATTCTCCTGGAGCAATCGGGTCTCTCGGCCAATCTTTCAATGAAGTACAACCGCAGCTCGGTTTTACATCGGCAATCAAGAGTGGCGCATCACCTGTATTCTTAAAATTATAGGCGTAAACCACTTTTTCTCCAATTGCGATGGTTCCGAAATCATACTCTTCCTTTTCAAAAGTGATTTTGGGTTGTGGACCATCCACCTCACCATTGGCAGATTGAGGAAAATTCAAAAGATCAGATGTAACCTTTCGTTGATCGCTCTTGCAACCCATTGCAGAAAGCACTACTACTACTATCGTAAAAAGAAAATAATTGCTTTTCATGCTGTAAAGATCAATATAAGTAAGCCTTTTAATATGATCGAAAGTGCTAACTATTCAGAAATATTACCGGTCCAATCTCTTAGTAGTCGGTATCCTTGTAGGAACCATCGAAATCATCTGCATCAAAAAACTCCCCGCCTTCTCCAAACATATCATCCTCATCTTCATCATCACCGCTGCCTGAAGCGCTGCCATGAAATTCATTGAATTCATCTTGGTCAAACTCACTTCCGAAAAGGTCCATTTCTTTGGAATCCATCGCAGGCGCATCTCCAAAAACCATCGCCACTCGAGGATAAATGGTGCTTGGCTTATCCTTTTTGACTTCCATTAATTCGATGTAGAATATCCACATTCTAAGAAAATCATACACATAAAGTACCTTTTCAGATGGTTGAGTAATCATCTCATTGAGCTTGGTGGTAGCCATGCTCAGATTGTTCTTCCCCTTCTCTCCCCCCATGTCCATCAATGGAATCTCCAATCCTTTGTTCCAATTCTCATCACTCATGTAGAAGCTAGCCATTTCACCTTCCTCAAAATCGAAGGCATCTAAGACCGCTCTGTGAAAGGACTCGAAGGTAGCGTCCGTTTCAATCTCTATATCTCTAAATACATCCTCCTCTGTATCAATGATGACACGGAACTTATAAATATTTACGTTGCTTAATTTCTTTGCCATGACGAAAAATTGGTCAGCAAAATTAAGGTATAAAAATTAAAAAACCCCCTTCGAAAATTCGAAGGGGGTTTTTGTATTATTTACAATAAGTATCTTACTTACCGGTGATAACTACTCTGTTTCTCAACACTTCGCCATCCACTTTCATCATTACAGTGTAAGTACCTGCATTCATCTTCTGACCATTTACAACAAACTTGTAAAGTCTTCCGCCGTCTGCCTTGCCATTCATCAATGGAAGTACTTCTCTACCTGTCATGTCATATACCGCACCGTAAACAATCGCATCTTTTGGAGTGCTAAACTCGAAAGTGAAGTCACCGTCGGTTGGGTTAGGATATGTCTGAACGCTGATCAACTGAGGAATCTCAACTGTAACGTGAATCACTTGAGTTTCTACTGTCTCATTTCCACACTCATCAAGTGCTGTCCAAGTACGAATGATATCGTATGGGCAGAACTGGTTCGTTTGTGTCTGAGTGAAGAATATCTCTACATCAGTGTCACAGTTGTCCGTTGCAATAATGTTTGCAGGAACAGCAGGGATTTCAGCATCACAGTAGATAGTTGTTTCTACAGGAACGTTTTCAATCACTGGAGCCTGTGTATCTATCAACTGAATAATTTGAACGAAGATCACTGAATTTCCACAGTTATCAACTGCTTCATAAGTGCGTTGAATGTTTCCGAAGCATCCACCTGAGAATACTAGTTCTTCGATGATATTCACTTCAACATCTAAGTCACAGTTATCAGTAGCCTGAAGCGTGTAAGTTGGGAAATCAGAACATTCAAGTTGAATCCAAACTGGATTGTTCACGAATTCTGGAGCTTCTTCGTCAGTCACAGTAATTACTTGTGTGATTGACGCTTCATTACCACATGCATCTGTCGCTGTCCAAGTACGAGTGATGGTATAAGGACAACCAGTGCTTGTTACTTCACTGAATTGAACTGGGATCACACCGTCGCAAGAATCAAAGGCAGTGATTACTGGAATAGATGGGATATCTCCACACATCACGCTTACACTTGGTGCACTTCCTGAAAGAACAGGAACTGTAGTGTCAACAATTGTAATTGTTTGTGTCGCCATTGCGAAGTTACCGCAATCATCATAAGCACGGTACATGCGAACGATTTGGTATCCACAAGCTAGGTCAACTGTTTCTTCTGTTACAAGCACATTTACTTCATCTAGACAGTTATCAGTTGCATAAACATCTGTGCTGATTGCTGGGATGTCATTACCACACTCGATTGTAACATCAGCTGGTACATTGTACAATACTGGGTTAGTCAAGTCAGTGATAGTGATCAACTGATCTACTACTAATGTGTTCTGACAGTTGTCTGTAGCAGTCCACACACGGTAGATAGCATAACCGCACTCTGCAGGAACTGTGCTTTCGTTGAATGTAATGTTCAATTCATCGTCACAGTTATCAGAGAAGATTGCATTGAATGAAGGAATTTCATCACCACACTCAATTACTGCATCCATCGGTTCTTCTTCAACTGTTGGTGCTGTAGAATCCAACAACCAGATGATTTGATCAAATGTTGAAGTATTTCCACAATCATCTGTTGCTGTGTAGATACGAATGATACGTCCTTGGCATGAACCACCGCTTACTAAGAAGTCAACATAGGTCAATTCTGGAGTCTCGTCACAGTTATCTTCTACTGTTACAAGTGTAGCTACATCTGCATCGCACTCAGCTTCGATATCAATGATACCAGTGATAACTGGAGCTTGTGTATCTCTCACTTGAACTGTCTGGTAAACTGTGAATGAGTTTCCACAGTTGTCTGTAGCAGTTACTGAACGAACTAGGTCATATCCACATGATGTAAAGTTCACTTCGTTGCTTGATGTTGTGATTTCAAGTTCTTCATCACAAGTATCACCGAATGTTGGTGTAAATGCTGGAATCACTTGATCACATTCTACTTCAATTACTTCTTCTTCTGTCGAAGTCAAGTAAGGTGCAGTTGTGTCCACAATAGTGATTACTTGTGTTGCTGTTGCAGTATTTCCACATGCATCAACTACAGTCCAAGTGCGCACTACTTCTGATCCACATTCAAATGTGTTGGTTTCGCTTGACATCTCAACAACCAAGTTCTCAGTACAGTTATCTGTAGCTGTTACGTTAGCCATTGGAAGCTCGTCGCCGCATTCAATTGTTACGTTAGCTGGTACACCTTCCAATTCAGGATTGATGGTATCAACTACTGTAATTACCTGAGTCAATACTGAAGTGTTACCACAGTTATCAACCGCAGTATAAGTGCGAGTGATAGTGTAAGGACAACCCTCTGTCATAGACTCTTCCATTGTTACCACAACATCAGTGTCACAGTTGTCAGATGCAGTTACTACCGCAGCTGCTGGAACCATGTCACATTCTACTGTCATGTTTGCCAATTCAGTATCGAATGTTGGATTTGTTGTATCCTGGAAGTGGAAAGTCAACGTACGAACTGATGTGTTACCACAATCATCTGTTGCTGTCCATGTATAAACTGTTGTATAGCTGTTTTCACATACACCTGGGAAGTCTTGTGATGAGAACACTAGTTCTACTGTCTCGTCACAGTTGTCTTCTACTGTTGGTGCGATAATGCTTGGCTGAACATTGCACTCTAGTGTCATCTCAGAATCTTGACCTGAAATTACTGGTGCTGTTGTATCAATCACTGTGATAGTCTGTGATGCTGTCGCAAAGTTGCCACATACATCTGTTGCAGTCCATGTGCGGATGATCTGATATTGGCAATCTACTGTTGGTAGAGTTACGTCATTTACAGTTACCAATACATCTGAACATACATCTGTTGCAGATACTACCGCTGGTGCTGGGATCATATCACACTCAACTGTTACGTTTGATGGGATCTGACCGAAGCTTGGAGCTGTTGTGTCAATTACATGAACCACCTGAGTGAAGCTGAAGCTATTACCACAGTTGTCTGTAGCTGTCCATACTTTCTCAATATCATAACCACAATCAGTGATATTGTTCTCGCCACTGATAGCGCTGATTGAAAGCTCTTCATCACATACATCACCAAATACTGGAGCGTCTGTTGGAAGTGGGTTACCACATTCTACAGTTACTTCTGCTGCTGGTGATGATACAATGTATGGTGCTGTTGTATCTGTGATAGTAATAGTCTGTGTAGCAGTTGCTGTGTTACCACAATCATCTGTTACTGACCATGTGCGAATCACTTGTGATGTGCAATCACCATCAATAGTCTCAGAGCTCATGCTCACTTGCAATGTCTCGTCACAGTTGTCCTCTGCTGTTACGAATGCTACTGGCAATTGTGAACCACACTCGATGGTTACGTTTGCTGGAACACCGTTCAACTCTGGAGCTGTTGTATCTTCTACGTTGATGATCTGAACCATCACGCTTTCGTTACCACAGTTATCAACCGCTGTATAAGTACGTGTGATTACATAATCACAACCTTCTGTCATAGACTCTTCCATTGTTACCACAACATCAGTGTCACAGTTGTCAGATG
>OFDN01000249.1_pt1 | contig 50413 bp, 53 predicted proteins | sample 1520971 | NCBI WGS metagenome assembly OFDN01 (sample SAMEA94257418, study PRJEB24077) | hot springs metagenome | biome: Aquatic biome; feature: Geographical feature; material: Water | place: India | collected 2012-06-12 | depth 5 m | reverse complement strand
CGCTGCGCCACGGCTTGCGCGGCCCCAGCCCCAGCGCCGCATCGGCGGCGCGCGTGTCGGCGACGAACCAGCGCTGGTCGCCCGCGCGCCACTCGGCGATGTCGACGCGCGGCGCGGTGCCGAGAATGCGGCGGATCTCGGCCACGAGGGTGAGCAGGCTGACGGCATTCTCCGGCCCGCCGCCCCAGTTGAAGGCGCGGCCCGCGATGGCACCGATCCGCTCGAAGGCGGCGATATAGGCCGCGCAGGTATCGCCCACGTCGCACACGTCGCGCACCTGGTGGCCATCGCCGTAGAGCGTGATCGCCTCGCCCGCGAGCGCCCGCAGCAGGAAGTGCGCGACCCAGCCCTGGTCCTCGGTGCCCATCTGCCGCTCGCCGTAGATGCAGCTCATCCGGAACACCGCTGCGGGCATGGCGTAGCTGCGCGCGTAATCGAGCACATACTGGTCCGCCGCGCCCTTGGAGCAGCCATAGGGCGTGTGGAAATCGAGCCTGCGGTCTTCCGCCACACCGTGCCGGGCGAGCGCGGGGTCGCGCGGGACATGGCCCGCATCGGTGCGGCGGAAGGCGATGTCGGCAAGGTCGCCATAGACCTTGTTGGTCGACGCGAAGATCAGCGGCGCGCCGGGACGCTCGAGGCGCAGGGCCTCGAGCAGCGCGAAGGTGCCGCCGCAATTGACCGCGAAATCGGCCGCCGGGTCGGCAAGGCTGGTGGTGACCGCGACCTGCGCGGCGAGGTGGAAGGCGCCGTCGACCCCCTGCACCGCGCGCGCAATCGCGGCCGGATCGCGCAGATCGGCGATCACCGGCTCGACCAGCGGGCCGTGGCGCGCGCACAGCCAGCCGAGATTGCGTTCGACCCCCGGGCGCGCGAGCGAATCGAGGATCCGCACCCGGCAGCCGCGTGCCAGCAGCCGGTCGGCGAGGTTCGAGCCGATGAAGCCCGCTCCGCCGGTGACCAGCAGGGTCATGCCTTCATCGAGGCGTCCGACCCCTCTCGTCATGCCACCAGCCCGCGCGCTTCGAGTTCCTCGCGCGCCGTGGCGGCGCGGTCCTCGGCGGTCTGTCCGGCGAGCCACTGCGCGAGATCGGCGAGGCCTTCGCCGAAATCCTGCCGCGCCTCGAAGCCCAGCACCTCGCGCGCCAGCGCGGTGTCGCAATAGCAGTGGCGGATGTCGCCGGTGCGCGCCTTGCCGAGGATGTCCGGCTCCAGATCGTTCTTCCCCATCGCCGCGCCGAGCGCCCGGGCGACCTCGCGCACCGAGCGATCCGCGCCCGAGCCGATGTTGAACGTGCCTCCCGCCGCCGCAGGGTGATCGAGCGCATCGGCAAAGGCGCGCGCGACATCGCCGACATGGACGAAGTCGCGGCGCTGCTCGCCGTCCTCGAAGATCATCGGTGGCTGGCCGTTCATCAGCCGCGCGGCGAAGATCGCCAGCACCCCGGTATAGGGGTTGGAGAGCGCCTGGCCCGGGCCGTAGACGTTGAACAGCCTGAGGCAGGTGCTCTCGATCCCGTAGGGCGCGGCCATGATGTGGGTCATGCGCTCCTGCACGTATTTGTTCAGCGCATAGACCGAGGAGAGCGCGGGTGCCTTCCACTCGGGGGTAGCGACGGGGGTCAGCGGGCGGCCGCGGGCATCGCACGGATCCCAGCTGCGCTGGCCATCGTGCAGCACGCCCCGCGCCGCATCCTCGACCAGCGCGCCGTCGGCATTGCGGTAGAGACCCTCGCCATAGATGCTCATCGAGGAGGCGGTGACGATCCGGCGCACCGGGTGGTCCATCAGCCGTTCCATCAGGATCGCGGTGCCCAGCTCGTTGGTGGCGGTGTAGCGCGCGGCCTCGTACATCGACTGGCCCACGCCCACTTCGGCGGCGAGGTGGACGACCGCGTCCACCCCCTCGAGCGCGGCGGCGACCGCGTCCGGATCCCGCACGTCGCCGTGGCGGAAGTCGACGTCGGCCGGAAGATCGGCGGGCTGCCCGCCGTTCGGGTGAACCTGCGGGATCAGCGCGTCGAGCACCCGCACCCGCTGCCCCCGCCCCAGCAATTCGCGGGCGAGGTGCCGGCCGATGAAGCCGGCGCCGCCGGTTACCAAGATCAATTCCGCCACGTCTTCGCTCTCCCGACAGCCGCTGGTTCTTCTTCAGCTAAGTTCCTAGTCGAAGCGGCGAAGCGATGTTTTAAATGGCGATGCTAATGCATGTTGAATGTTAAGCGACCGACGAAAGATTGGATGACCCCCCACTTCAAGAGCTTCCGGAATAATACTCTAACTCACTTTGGAAACATGCCTCCTTGAGGGCGCGCAGCGAGTCGGCTTCTACTTAGCTCCGCCAGCATCGGGAGCATCATGACTGCCACTATTCTCCTCGTCCGCCACGCGGCGCATGCACAGCTCGGCCGCGTTCTCACCGGACGGGGCGGCGACGTGCCGCTGACGCCCGGGGGCCGCGCGCAGGCCGAGGCGCTGGGCGAGCGGCTGGCCGCCGGGCGCCTCGATGCCGTCCACACCAGCCCGGTTCGTCGCGCACGGGAAACCGCCCGCGCCATCGCCGCGGCGGGCGGGCTCGCCGAGATGCTCGTGCCGGAGCTCGACGAGATCGATTTCGGCAGCTGGGCCGGCAAGAGCTTCGCCGAACTTGCCGGCGATCCCGCGTGGCAGGACTGGAACACGCGGCGTGCGCAGACCTCGCCTCCTGGCGGCGAGACCATGCGCTGCGTCCAGCAGCGGGTGCTCGCCCACCTGCGCACCGCCGTACGCCACGGCGCGGGCGCGGTGATCGCGATGGTCAGCCACGCCGACGTGATCCGCGCCGCGGTCGCCGGGGTGCTCGGCCTGCCGCTCGGGCGGATCCTCGGCTTCGACGTCGACCCGGCCTCGGTCACCCGCATCGCCGCGGGCGACTGGGGCGAGCGGGTGATGAGCCTCAACGAGCGCGCGGGGTGAGGATGGCCGACGCCCCCTCCCCCCATGGCCTGCGCGCCCAAGTCGAGGCACTGGCCCCGTGGTTCCAGAACATCGATCTGGGCGGCGGGCTGACCACCGCGCCCGATCACTTCCTCGGCGATTACCCCGCCTTCAAGTACCGCCGCTTCGCCGAAGCCCTGGCCGCCGATCTCACCGGCAAGTCGGTGCTCGACATCGGTTGCAACGCGGGCTTCTACGCCATCGAGATGGCCCGCCGGGGGGCGAGGCGCGTGGTGGGCATCGACAGCGACGCGCGCTATCTCGAACAGGCGCGGCTGGCGAGCGACGCGCTGGGCTTCCCCGAGATCGAATTCGCGCAATGCGACGTCTATGACGTGGCGCGGCTGGGCGAGACCTTCGATCTCGTGATCTTCATGGGGGTGCTCTACCACCTGCGCCACCCGCTGCTCGCGCTCGATCTGATCCGCGAACATGTCGCGGGCGACATGCTGCTGTTCCAGACCATGCAGCGCGGCAGCGAGGCCGTGTTCGACGCGCCCGCCGACCACCCCTTCCACAAGCCCGGCACCTTCGATCCGCCCGCCTACTTCGACGAGCCGGGCTATCCGAAGATGCACTTCATCGAGCGCGAATATGCCGGCGACTGGTCGAACTGGTGGGCGCCCAACGCCGCCTGCTCGCAAGGCCTGCTGCGCGCGGCGGGCTTTGCCATCGAGGCGCAGCCCGAGGCCGAGGTCTATCTCTGCCGCATCGCGCCGGTGCCCTATGCCGATCTGGGCGCGGGGGCGGTCTATCCGGCGCGGGGGGCGCGGACATGATCGAAGCCGCGATGATCTGGAACGAGCCGAACAACAAGTCCCACTGGAACCCCGATCTCGACCCCGACTGGGCGATCTATGCCGACACGGTGATCCGCGCGGGCCGCGCAATTGCCGCCATAAACCCCGCCATTGCCCGCGTATTGGGCGGCATGTCGCCGATCGATCCTGCGTGGGTGGAGAAGATGCGCCGCCACGGGGCGCTGGAGGAGGTCGATGTCGTCGCCGTCCACGGCTTCCCGCTCGACTGGAACCTCTGGCCGATCCACGCCTGGCCCGACAAGATCGCCGAGATCGAGGCGGTCGCCGGGGGCAAGCCGGTCTGGGCGACCGAAGTCGGCGTCGGCAGCTTCGGGGCGGACGAGGTGCAGGTCTTCGGGCTCGAACGCACCGCCGAGCTGCTGCTCGGGCGGGTGCCCAACGTCTACTGGTATTCGCTGTTCGACCTGCCGCAGGAATGGGGCGCCGAGACCCGCCACCGCGAGGCCGAGGGCTCGTCCTATTACCGCCACTTCCACATGGGCCTGATCCGCGCCGACGGCAGCCCCAAGCCCGCGCTAGAAAGCTACGCCCGCGTGGCGGACCGGATGGGCCTGATGCAGTGGTTCCACTTCGAGGATCCGCGGCTCGATGATGCCGTCAGGATCATGCAGGACCTCGGCGTGCGCAAGCTGCGCACCGGGCTCAGCTGGGCCGACCGCTTCCGCCCCGGCGCGCTCGACTGGTTCGACCGGCAGATGGAGGCGCTCGCCCCGTTCGAGGTGATGGTGACCTATTGCTTCACCCCCGAACATCTCGGCGTCGAGGCGCATCACACCTCCTGCGCGCGCGAGCCGCAGGCCTTCGCCGATTTCTGCGCCGAGATGACCGAGCGCTACGCCCCCGCCCGCCCTGCCCGCGCCGCCGTGCGCGCCTGAAAAGAGGAGAATTCGATGCTGTCCCCTGGGGCCCGCGGGATCAAGGTGGCGCTGGTCGGCGTCGGCAATTGCGCCAGTTCGCTGGTGCAGGGCATCGCGCATTACCGCGGCGGGGCGAACGACACGGTGGGGCTGATGCACCGCCGTCTCGGCGGCTACGAGGCGGGCGACCTGCGGGTCGTTGCCGCCTGGGACATCGACCGCCGCAAGGTCGGGCATGATGTCGCCGCGGCGATCTTCGCCAAGCCCAACTGCACGGCGCGCTTCTGCGACATGGTCGAGCCGACCGGCACCAGGGTGCGCATGGGCCGCAAGCTCGACGGGGTGGCCGCGCACATGGCGAACTACCCCGAGGACCGCACCTTCCTCCCCGCCGACGCGCCCGAGCCCGATCACGCCGAGGTGGTGGGCGTGCTGCGCGAGAGCGGGGCGGAGGTGATGGTCAATTACCTCCCCGTCGGCTCGCAGGCGGCCAGCGAGTTCTACGCGGACTGCGCGATCGAGGCGGGGGTCGCCTTCGTCAACGCCATCCCCGTGTTCATCGCCAGCGACCCTGTCTGGGCCGAGCGGTTCCGCAGCGCAGGCGTGCCGATCATCGGGGACGACATCAAGGCCCAGCTCGGCGCGACCATCGTCCACCGCGTGCTCACCGACCTGTTCGCCAAGCGCGGGGTGACGCTGGAGCGCACCTACCAGCTCAACACCGGCGGCAATACCGACTTCCTCAACATGCTCGAGCGGAGCCGCCTTGCCGCCAAGAAGGTCTCCAAGACCGAAGCGGTGCAGGCCGTCGCCGCGGCACGGCTGGGGGATGCGGACATCCATGTCGGCCCGTCCGACTATGTCGCCTGGCAGAACGACAACAAGGTGTGCTTCCTCAGGATGGAGGGGACGATGTTCGGCGGCGTGCCGATGAACCTCGAGCTGCGTCTGTCGGTGGAGGATTCGCCCAATTCGGCCGGCGTCGCGATCGACATGATCCGCTGCGCCCGGCTCGCGCGCGACCGGGGGCTGGCGGGGCCGGTTCACCCGGCGAGCGCGTGGTTCTGCAAGCACCCCCCCGAGCAGATGACGGACGACGAGGCCCACGCCGCGCTCGAAGCCTTCGTCGCGGAAGGCTGAGGCGATGCAGGCTGCCGTGCTGACCGGCCCCGGAGCCGTCGCCATCGAGCGCGTCCCCCTGCCCGCGCCCGGTGCGGGCGAGGTGCGCGTGAGGCTCGAAGGGTGCGGCGTGTGCGCCTCCAATCTCACGCCGTGGGAAGGGCCGGACTGGATGCGCTACCCCACCCCGCCCGGCGACCTGGGGCACGAGGGCTGGGGCATCATCGAGGCGGTCGGCGCGGGGGTGGAGGGGCTTGCCGCAGGCGACCGGGTCGCCGCGCTTTCGCACCGCGCCTATGCCGAGGCCGACATCGTTCCTGCCGGCATGGTGGTGAAGCTGCCCAAGGAGCTGGACGGCGCGCCTTTCCCCGGCGAGGCGCTCGGGTGCGCGTTCAACATCCTGCGCCGCAGCGACATCCGCGCGGGCCAGAGCGTAGCGATCATCGGGATCGGCTTTCTCGGCGCGGTGCTCACCCGGCTGGCGAGCGCGGCGGGGGCCGAGGTCATCGCCATCTCGCGCCGCGCGGAAAGCCTCGCCCTCGCGCGCGATCTCGGCGCCGCGCACGCCATCGCGATGGACGATCACTGGCGGATCATCGCCGCGGTGAAGGCGATCACCGGCGAGGCGCTGTGCGACCGGGTGATCGAGTGCGTCGGCAAGCAGTGGCCGCTCGACCTTGCGGGCGAGCTGGTCGGCTTCGGCGGGCGGCTGGTGATCGCGGGCTACCATCAGGACGGGCCGCGGCAGGTCGACATGCAGGGCTGGAACTGGAAGGGCATAGACGTCGTCAACGCTCACGAGCGCGATCCGGCGGTGCAGCTCGCCGGGGTGCGCGAGGCGGTGGCGGCGGTGAGCGAAGGCCGCCTCGATCCCGCCCGGCTGCTCACCCACCGCTACCCGCTCAGCGCGCTCGGAGAGGCGCTCGATGCGACCCGCGACAAGCCGCCCGGCTTCGTCAAGGCGTGGATCGACCTCGGGTGACGCTTTCAAGCGAGAGCGGGCCGCGCCTCGGGTTCCTCGGCACCGGCTGGATCGGCCGTCACCGGCTCGAGGCCATCGCTGCGACCGGCGCAGCCCAGATCGTTGCCCTTGTCGATCCTGACGAGGATTGCGCGCGCGAGGCGCTCTCGCTCGCGCCGGGTGCGGCGATCCTGAGCTGCTACGAGAGCCTGCTCGATGCAGGGCTCGACGGGGTCGTGATCGCCACGCCGAGCGCGCTCCATGCCGAACAGGCCATCACCGCGCTGGAGCGGGGCGTTGCCGTGTTCTGCCAGAAGCCGCTCGGACGCACAGCCGTCGAAACGGCCCGCGTGGTGGAAGCGGCGGAAACCGCCGACCGGTTGCTGGGGGTCGATCTCTCCTACCGCCACACCGCCGCCGCCCGCGCGCTCGCCGCGCTGATCGAGGAGGGCACGCTCGGCACAATCTTCGCCGCCGATCTGGTGTTCCACAACGCCTATGGCCCGGACAAGCCTTGGTTCCGCGACCCCGCGCTCTCGGGCGGCGGCTGCGTGATCGACCTCGGCGTCCACCTCGTCGATCTCGCGCTGTGGCTGACCGGCTTTCCGGCGGTCGAGCGCGTCGGCGCGCGGCTCTTTGCCGGGGGCGAACCCTTCGCGCGGGGGGCTGGCCGGGTGGAGGACTTCGCGCTCGCGCGGCTCGATCTGGCAGGCGGCGCGGCGGTGCGCATCGCCTGTTCGTGGAACCTCCACGCGGGCGAGGACGCGCGGATCGAGGCGAGCTTCCACGGCACGCGGGGCGGCGCAAGGCTGCGCAACGTGGGGGGGAGCTTCTACGACTTCGAACTCGCGCGCTTCTCCGGCACCGGGTGCGAGACGCTGGTCGGCCCGCCCGACGACTGGGGCGGGCGTGCCGCGGCGGCCTGGGCACGCGCGCTGGCCGAAAGTCCGCGCTTCGATCCCGAAGCCCACCGCTTCACCGCCGCCGCCGAGGTCGTCGACCGGATCTACGCGGCGGGCGCGCGTGCCGGGAGCGCCGCCTGACAGGCAGCCCGCCTCCCCCGCCGCACCGCAAGGGCGCCTCGGCCTCCGCCTGACCTATGTGAGTGCCGCGCGCGCGCGCGCAAAGCACCTTCACGCCTGCCTATCACAGGAGGAAACAGTCGATGGCAGACGCAATCAACACCGATGAAACCCGCGAGCTCATCGCCTCGAACAAGGTCGAGGGCACCGCCGTCTATGACCTCGAGGGCGAGCGGCTCGGGTCGATTACCAACTTCATGGTCGACAAGCGCTCGGGCAAGGCGGAATACGCCGTGATGACGTTCGGCGGCTTCCTCGGGATCGGGGCCGATTACTATCCGATCCCCTGGTCGATGCTCACCTACAGCACCGAACACGGCGGCTATGTGGTCGATCTCGACAAGGACATGCTCGAGGACGCGCCGCGCTATGCGGACAACAACAACGAGCCCGAGTATGACCAGACCTACAACAGCCAGGTCTATTCCTATTACGGCGTGACCTACTAAGGGCCGCGCCGTAGGCGGCCCCGCTCCGCCCCCCCGTTGGGTGGGGTCGCCATCAGCTTTCCGGATCAAGCGTTTCGGCAATTTCCTCGGTCTTGCGCGCCGGAAGCGCGATCATCGCGAAGATGAACAGCGCGAAGACAAGGCAGATCGCGTTGGGGACGATCAGCGTCCATTCCCCCTTCATCACCCCGAAGGTCGTCCACGCCGCGAAGGCGAGGCAGGTCAGTGCGAACATCGCCAGCGACAGGCCCTCGGTCGAGCGCTCGCGGATGATTTTCCACGCCTGCGGGGTGAAACTCGCCACCGACGCGGTCGCACCGACGGTGCCGACCATGGTGACCCAATCGATGTTCATCGCGGCTCCTTTTCCTCCACAAGCACCCGCGCCCGGTTGAGCGACCCCGGCAGACCCTCTGCCAGTGCGCGCACCACCGCCTCGCGCACGTCGCAGCGCAGATCGAACATCTCGCTCCCGCCGCGCGCGCTCATCAGCACGCGCACTTCTAGCGCGTGGGGCGTCATGTCGGTGACCTGCACCGCCGCCGCGCGGCCATCCCACAGCCTGTGCGAACGCACCGCCTTCAGCGCCACCTCACGCAGAGCGGCAATATCGGCAGTGTGGTCGACGTGGACGAACACCGTGCCGAGCAGCTGGCTGGTCTGCCGCGTCCAGTTCTCGATCGGCTCCTCGACCAGCTTCGAGACCGGGATCACCAGCCGCCGCTGGTCCCAGATGCGCAGCACCACATAGGTGAGGCCGATCCGCTCCACCCGTCCCCATTCGCCCTGATAGACCACCACGTCGTCGATCCGCACCGGCTCGGTGAAGGCGAGCTGAAAGCCGCCGACGATGTTCTTGAGCAGCGGCTGCGCCGCGACCCCCACCGCCAGCCCCGCGATCCCCGCCGAGGCCATCACCGCCACCCCGATCTCGCGCACGGCGGGAATGCTCAGCAGCATCAGCCCGGCGCTGACCAGCAGCACCACGATGACCGCGATCCGGGCGAGGATATCGGCCCGCGTGCGGCGGCGGCGGGCGGCGAGGTTGTCCTCGACCTCCAGGTCATTGCGGGCATAGATGTAGCTCTTGAGGAATCGGATGCCGGCGATCAGCAGCCAGCCCCACAGCAGCGGCATGACCAGCTGCACGAAAGCGACGATCCCCGCGGCCAGATCGCGGCTCGGCACCGCGATCCGCTGGATCGATAGCAGCGCGAGGGCGACCGCGATCCAGCGCAGCGGGCGGACGAGGTGCTCGATCAGCAATTCGTCGCTGCCGGTCTCGGTGCGCCGGGCGATGCGCCGGGCGACGAACACCAGCACGCCATGCACGATGAGGGCCGCCGCCGCCAGCACGGCGGCGACGCCCAAGGTCCAGACGAGATCGATCAGCCCCTCTTCGCCGGGGAGCACGGAGTTCCAGTCCGGCAATTCCATTCCGTCAGCTGCCCACGATGATCCCGCCATTGGGGTGCAGCACCTGCCCCGTCATGTAGCTCGAATCCTCGCAGGCGAGGAACAGGAACGAAGGCGCGACCTCGTTGGGCTGGCCCGGGCGGCCCATCGGGGTGGATTGGCCGAAGGTCGCGAGCTTCTCCTCGCTTGCCCCTCCGAACGGATTGAGCGGCGTCCAGATCGGCCCCGGCGCGACACCGTTCACGCGGATGCCCTTTTCGGCAAGGTTCTGCGAGAGCGAGCGGGTGAACGCCGTGATCGCGCCCTTGGTGGCCGAGTAGTCGAGCAGCTCCTCGGCGCCCTCGTACATCGTCACCGAGGTGCAGTTGATGATGCACGCGCCGCTTTCGAGATAGGGCATGGCGGCCTGCACCATGTAGAACATGCCGAAGACATTGGTCTGGAAGGTGCGCTTCAGCTGCTTCTTGGTGATCTCGGTCACGTCCTTGTCGGGATGCTGCTCGCCCGCGTTGTTGACGAGGATGTCGAGCCGCCCGAACTTGCGGATCGCGAGGTCGACGATCTCCTTGCAGTGATCGCGCTCGCCGATGTCGCCGGCGATGGTGACGGCGCGCGCGCCCTCGTCCTCGACAATCTCGGCGGTGGCCATCGCGTCTTCCTCTTCCTCGAGGTGCGAGATCACGATGTCGGCGCCTTCCCGGGCGAACAGCACCGCGACCGCGCGGCCGATGCCGCTGTCGCCGCCGGTGACGATCGCGACCTTGCCTTCGAGCCGCCCCGATCCGGGATAGCGCGGCTCCCAATCGGGCTTGGGATCGAGATTGGCCTCGAGGCCGGGCAGGTCGCCTTCCTCGAGCTTGGGGACGATCTTGGACATGGGGGAGTTTCCTTATTGTCGGAGGGTTGTCAGGAGAGGGTGAGGTCGAGCGCCAGCATCAGCGCGAGGCCCGCCAGCAGCGCGGGGCTCGCCGATCCGTGCGCGATCTGGCGGCGGGTGTGGGGGATGATCTCGGCGGCGACCACGAACAGCATCGCGCCCGCCGCAAAGCCGAGCGCCCAGGGCAGCACCGCCGCCGATGTCGCTGCGATGGTGACGCCGAAGGCAGCGCCGAGCGGCTCGATCAGCCCGGTCGCGAGCGCCGCCGCCGTGCAGCGTGCGCGGTTCCAGCCGAGGCTGGCAAGCAGCGCGGCCACCGCCATCCCTTCCGGGATGTTCTGGAGCCCGATGCCGAGCATCGTCGCCCAGCCGAGTTGCGGGTCGCCGCCCATGAAGCTGAGGCCCACGGCCATGCCTTCGGGCAGGTTGTGCAGGGTGATCGCGAGCACGAACAGCGCGATGCGGCGCTCGTCGGGCGCGGAAGGCCAGAAGCGGCCCTGGGTGGCGAGCGCGTCGCTCCCCACCCCGAGCCACGCCATCACCGCAGCACCGAGCCACAGCGCGATCAGCACGCTCGACCCGGCAGCGACCAGCGAGGCCCCGCCGCCGCGAAGCTGCGCGAAGGCGGGGAGGATCAGCGAGGCGAAGGCGGCGGCGATCATCACCCCGGCGGCAAACCCGATCAGCAGGTTCTGCCGCCGCGCATCGGGCGCGCCCGAGGCCGCAACGAGCAGTCCGCCGAGGCCAGTCATGGCCCCGGCGGCAAGGCTCGCCGCGATTCCCGTGAGCGCCGCTTCAGGCATGCGTCAGTCGCTCTCCACCACGCCCGCGCCGAGATCCGCGCCGGTCAGCGGATCGCTGTCGGCATCGGAGGCAAGGCGCGCGCTCATCGCCCGCAAGGTCTCCATCTTGTCGGCGGGCAGCTTGACCTCGGCCGTGCCCTCGCCGCCATCGGCGGAGCGGGTCATGTCGTTCTCGTCGGTGGTTTCCCATTCGGGCCCGCTGTTCCACGGCCCCTGGGCATCGCCCGGCCCGGTCGAGGCGTTGACGTAGAGGCTGTCGAACGGCAGCACGCCCGGCAGGCGCCCCGGCGGGAAGTTGTCGGCGATCGAATAGAGCGCCTTCTCGAAGCTCTTCTGGTGCGCGATCTCGCGCGTCATCAGGAAGCCCAGGGCGTCCTTGATGCCGGGATCGTCGGTGATCGCGATCAGGCGCTCGTAGATGATCTTCGCCCGGCTCTCGGCAGCGATGTTCGAACGCAGATCGCAGGTCGGGTCGCCGCGCGAATCGACATAGGCCGCGGTCCACGGCACGCCCGATGAGTTGGTCAGCGCCGGACCGCCGCCATAGAGGATCGCCTGGGTGTGGCTGTTGCCGCCCGCGGTCAGCGACTTGTAGAGCTCGGCCTCCTCCAGCGCGGCCTCGGCGAGATCGCCCTTGGCGCCCTTGTTGAGCATGGCAACGATCGAACCGATCACCTCGAGGTGGGAGAGTTCCTCGGTGGCGATGTCGAGCAGCATGTCCTTGCGGCCCGGATCCTCCTCGGCGAGGCCTTGGGTGAAGTAGCGCATCGCCGCTGCCAGCTCGCCGTCGGGCCCGCCGAACTGTTCGAGCAGGAGCGAGGCGAGCGCCGGGTTGGGCTCGGACACGCGGACGGTGTATTGCAGGCGCTTGTTGTGACTGAACATGATCGGGTTATCCTCTCGAAACGGCAGTGTCGCCCGACCGGATCACCGGCTCGCGGACGATGTTGCGGCGATCTTCGCGCCGGTCGGGCGGGACGAGATCGCGCTGGCGGGGCATCTGCATGTAACTAATGATACTCACGACCAACAGCACGCCGAGTATCCAGAACGGCAGAGCGTTCGTAATCCAAGAATTGTCCATGAATAGCACTCCTGATGCGACGAACAGTTTGCGCTCGCGCTTTCGATCAAGACTGCTCTATCTGTAAATGTGACCCCATAACATGGGTTCGCAATCCCGCGTCTTTCGGTCTTATTCGAAGAACTTCACATAGGTGAAACAGCAGCAGCGCGGCAGGCGCTAGGCGGGGGTGTCGCCCCCCGGCGACGCCGCCCGTGCGATCGACCCCGTCGGCGGCCACTCCCGAACCGGAAGGCACTCTCGCCATGCATCGCCCGTCAGAGACCCCGCCCGCTGCCCGCCTTCCTTCCGGACGGCCCGCGCTGGTGTGTTTCTCGCACCTGCGCTGGAATTTCGTGTTCCAGCGTCCGCAGCACATGATGACCCGGCTCGCCGACCAGTTCGAGGTGACCTATTGGGAGGAGCCGAGCGCGGAGGCCGATTGCTCCGTGCCCCGGCTCGAACGCGAGGCGCTGGCCGATGGCCTCACCCGCGTCGTGCCGGTGCTCCCCGAGGGGCTCGATGCCGCCGAGACCGACTTCGCCCTGCGGAGCCTGCTCCAGGGAATGCTGGCCGAAGACAGCGCGCACCGGGTGTTCTGGTACTACACCCCGATGATGCTCGGCTTCAGCGCCGGCACGCGCGCGGACGTGGTGGTCTATGACTGCATGGACGAGCTCGCCAACTTCGCCTTCGCGCCCGCCGATATCGCCGCACGCGAGAGCGCCTTGATGGCGCGCGCGGACATCGTGCTGTGCGGCGGCCGGAGCCTCTATGCCGCGCGCGCCGCCCGGCACCGCAATATCCACTGCGTCCCCTCGGGCGTCGACATCGCGCATTTCGCGCGCGGGGCCGACGGCCTGCCCGACCCGGGCGACCAGACCGGGCTCGCGCGCCCCCGGCTCGGCTTTTACGGCGTGATCGACGAGCGCATGGATCTGGGCCTGCTCGCCGCGGCGGCGCAGGCGCGCCCGGAATGGTCGTTCGTCATGGTCGGCCCGGTGGTGAAGATCGCCGAATCCGATCTTCCGCGCGCGCCCAACATCCACTGGCTGGGCGGCAAGGACTATGCCGATCTGCCCGCCTATGCCGCCGGGTGGGACATCGCCCTGATGCCCTTCGCGCGCAACGCCGCGACCGATTTCATCAGCCCGACCAAGACTCCCGAATACATGGCCGCCGGGCTCCCCGTGGTCTCGACCTCGATCCGCGACGTGGTGGCAGGCTACGGCCACCTCGACATGGTGCGCATCGCCGATGAACCGGCCGCCTTCGTCGCGCAATGCGAAGACCTGCTCGCCGCTGACGAAGGCGTGCGCGCCGCGTGGCGGGCCGAGGTGCGCGATTGCCTTGCCGACAAGAGCTGGGACGGGATCGCGGGCAGCATCGCCAAGAAGCTCGAGACCGCGCTGGTGGCGCGCCAGATCCGCGCGATCGTCGGCAAGGGCCGCCGCAGCGCGAGCAGCGCCGGCGGCAGCGGCAGCGACCGCGACCGGTCACCCCCGCGCCATTACGATGTGCTGGTGGTCGGCGCGGGCTTTGCCGGATCGGTGATGGCCGAGCGGATTGCGGCGGGATCGGGGCGATCGGTGCTGGTGATCGACAAGCGCGATCACATCGCCGGCAATGCCTTCGACCACCGCGACGTGGCCGGCATCCTCGTCCACAAATACGGGCCGCACATCTTCCACACCAACAGCCGCGAGATCCTCGACTACCTCTCGCGCTTCACCCGCTGGCGGCCCTACGAGCACCGTGTGCTGGCCTCGGTCGAGGGGGCGCTGGTGCCGATGCCGATCAACCGCACGACGCTGAACCAGCTCTACGGCCTCGACCTTGCGACCGATGCCGAGGCGGAAGGCTTTCTCGCGTCGGTGGCGGTTCCCGTTGCGCAAGTGCGCACTTCGCGCGACCAGGTCGTCTCGCAGGTCGGCGAGGATCTCTACGCCAAGTTCTTCGAAGGCTACACCCGCAAGCAATGGGGCGTCGATCCGAGCCAGCTCGACAAGTCGGTCGCCGCGCGCGTGCCGGCGCGCACCAACACCGATGACCGCTACTTCACCGACACCTACCAGTGCATGCCGGCCGAAGGCTACACTTCGATGTTCGCCCGGATGCTCGACGAGCCGCGGATCACGGTGATGACCGGCACGGGCTTTGCCGACCTGCCCGACGGGATCACCTGGGATCACCTCGTGTGGACCGGGCCGATCGACGAATATTTCGGGCACCGGCTGGGCAAGCTCCCCTACCGCTCGCTGCGGTTCGAGCACGAGACCCTGCCGTGCGAACAGGCGCAGCCGGTGGCGGTGGTGAACTATCCCGACGAGAGCGTGCCCTACACCCGGATCACCGAATACAAGCACCTGACCGGCCAGCACGCCCCGCTCACCAGCATCACCCGCGAGTACCCGGCGGCGGTGGGCGATCCCTATTACCCGATCCCCAACCCGGAGGCCCAGGCGCTCTACAAGCGCTATGATGCACTCGCGCGGGCCTGCGACAACGTCACCTTCGTGGGACGGCTCGCAACCTATCGCTATTACAACATGGACCAGATCGTCGGTCAGGCGCTCGCCACGTGGCGGCGGCTCGATGCGCACTGGCGAAGCGCGGCGCTGGCGGGGCCCGGGACGGTGGCGGCGGAATGAACAGCGGCGCCGCCGCCGCCGCACGCGACGGCAAGGCGCTGCGCCGCGTCGCCGCGCCCGGTCCTCCATCGGACCTCGGGGGCTGGATTCGCGTCGCCGCCGGGGCACCCTATTTCGAGACCGAGGCGGGCGAGCCGTGGCACCCGGTCGGCCACAACGAGGCGATCACGTGGCCCAATCTCGCCCCGCTCTACCGCCGCCGCGACCCGGGCCTGGTCGAGCGCCACTTCGCCGCGCTCGCGGCGCAGGGGGTCACCTGCCTCAGGCTGATGCTCGATTACAGCCAGGGCCGCGGGCGACATCTCGAGCACCGCGTCGGCGCCTTCAGCCCGGCGATGGTGCAGCTGTGGGACGATCTGATCGCGCTGGGGGAGCGGCACCGCATCCGCTTCCTGCTCACCCCGTTCGACACCTTCTTCATGACCCGCCGCTGGCATCACCACCCCTATGCCGCCCGGCGCGGGGGGCCTTGCGCGGGGCCCGAGACGATGTTCACCTGCGCCGCGACCCGCGCCGCGGTGATCGAGCGGCTGCGCTTTGCCACGCGGCGCTGGGGGGCGAGCCCCGCCGTGTTCGCGTGGGATCTGTGGAACGAGATCGACGCCTTCTACGCCGGCGGCGACCTTGCCGCGACCCATGCCTTCGTCACCGAGGTCTCGGAGGCCTTGCGGGCCGAGGAGATCGCCCGCCACGGCCGCGCGCATCTCCAGACGGTTTCGGTGTTCCACCCCAATCTGGTCGCCGCGCCGCTGCTGGGCGAGGTGGTGTTCCGCCACCCCGCGCTCGATTTCGCGAGCGTCCATCTCTACGAGCACGGCACGCTCGATGCACCCGCAAGCACGCTCGCCCCGGCCGAGGCGACGGTGCGGCTGCTTGGCGCGGCGCTCGCAGAATGCCCGCCGCTGCGCCCGCTGATGGACAGCGAGCACGGCCCGGTCCACACCTTCTGCGACGGCGGCACGAGCCTGCCCGCAAGCTTCGACCTCGGCTGCTTCCGCCGCACCCAATGGGCGCATCTGGCGAGCGGGGGCGCAGGTGGCGGGATGCGCTGGCCCTATCGCCACCCCCACGTGCTGCTGCCCGCGATGCACGAGGCGCAAGGCCTGCTCGCCGCCTTCCTGCCGCTGATCGACTGGGCCCGTTTCGCGCGCGCACCGCTCGCAAGCCGGCTCGCGGTGCACGAATTCGACGGGCTGGTGACGGGCTGCGGCGATGCGCATCAGGCGATCATCTGCCTGATGCCCGACGAGCGGCAGGAGAGCATCGCCGCGCATATCGAGCTGACCGGACTTGCGCCGGGCTGCTACGGGGTGACGCAGTTCAACACCGTCACCGGCAGGCGCGAGACCCGCGCAGTGCACACCCGGCAGGATGGCTCGCTGGTGGTGCTGGCGGTGGGCGGCGGGCACGATCTCGCGCTTGCGATCACGCCTGCGCCGGACGCATGCTAGCCCGGCCCTGCTAGAGCGCCTGCTTCCACGCCATCGCCTGCATCCCTGCCGCGAGCGCTGCGGCGGCGGCGAGGTTGCGGACATCCTCGCGCGGGCGTTTGCCGAAATCCTCCCGATAGACCCACGACTGGTGCGGGATCGCCGCGGCGACATAGGTCACCCCCGGGCCCTCGCTCTCGTCGGGGTCGGATGCCCCGGCAAAGCCGGTGATCGCCAGCGCCAGCCCCCCGCGCGAGCGATCGAGGCTGCCTTGCGCCATCGCGCGCACCACCGGTCCGCTGACCGCGCCGCTGTGCTCGATAAGCGCGCGGTCGATCCCCAGCATCTGCTGCTTGGCGCTTTTCGAATAGGTCACGAACCCGCGGTCGAAGCCGTGGCTCAGCCCTTCGATGTCGGTCAGGAGCGAGGCGAGGAAGCCGCCGGTGCAGCTCTCGGCCGTCACCAGCTTGATCCCCGCCGCATCGAGCGTCTCGAGCAGCGCGCGCGCGGCGGTATGGAGCTCCTCCATGCCCGGCACAACATCGCCGACCATCGTCACGCCCGCAGCGCCACCTTCTCCGGCTGCGGCAGGCCCCCGGCCTTGGCCTGCTCCTGCAGCTGCTTCTTCAAGGCCGCCATCTCCTGCCCGAGCGCGTCGAGATCGATGTCGGCCTTGCGCACCTGCGCGAACATGCTGCCGCGCTGGCGCTCCTCTTCGTAGACGTGGTGTTCGACCTGTTCCTTGAGGACGCTGACCTTGGCCTCGAAGAACTGCTCTCCGGGCTCGGCCGTCATCAGCGAGAGGATCAGCGCCTTGGCGCTGTCGTGTTCGACCTGCGCCTCGTCCATCATGTCGTCCTCCACCGCCTCGCGCACGGCGGGGTAGAAGACCTGCTCCTCGACCATCGCGTGGATCGTCAGCTCCTCGCAGATCTGCCGCACGATCTTGGCCTGCACCGAGGCGCTGCGGGCGTTGTCGTATTTCTCGAACAACGCCTCGACGGTGCGGTGATCGTCGGCGAGCATCTGGAGCGCATCACGTTGCGGCTGCTTGGCCATGCAATATTCCTTCTATTCGGGGGGAGCAGTGTTCAGGCGACCATCACGCCGGCCATGTTCATCGCGCGGGTGAGCTTGCGGTTCTCGTCATCCGAGAGCCGTTCGCGCAGCGCCGGGAAGAGCTCGTCCTCCTCCTCGCGCATGTGCTCTTCGAGCGCGCTGCGCAGCTGCGCCAGAGTGGTCGCGAAGCCGGGGTCGGTCTTGTCCATGCGGGTCAGCTCGAACAGCATCGCCTTGACTTCGCCGTGCTCCTTGTTGAGCTCGCCCGTCGCATCGGCCGCCTCGCGCGCGATCATCGGGTAGATGACGTTCTCCTCCTGCAGCGCGTGCTTGGTGATCATGTGCTTGATCGCGGTGAGCTGCATGGTGCGGCGCTGGGGGTGTTCGGCCGAGGTCGCCATCAGCTTGTCGATCGCGGCCAGAGTCGCCTCGTGCTCGCGGGTCAGCCCCTCGCACCAGTCGCGCGCCATCGCGGTCGGCGCCTGGGTCATGGCCTTGCGCCCGAGGTTGGCGATCGCGGCGACCCCGGCGGTGACCAGCACGCTCCTGGCGGCGGTGGCGATGAAGCTCGAAGGCTCTTGGTTGCGGGTCTTGCGGGCGTGGCTGCGGGCAGATGTGCGCGGCATGGGGTCTCTCCTTGGTACGGTCCTGTTCGATTCGGATCGGACCGCCCCCTTTTCGGCCGCGCGCCGGGGGGCGGCACACGCCTAGGTTAGTGCGGGAGGAGGGTGCGCGCGGCACAGCGCACCGGGCGGACGATTGGACCCGGGAGGCATCAAGCATGGCAGCACGCGCCTATTGGTCGGGGCAGATCCGCCTTGCCCTCGTCTCGATCCCCGTGGAGGTCTTCGCCGCCACCAAGGCGGGCGCGGCGATCCGCTTCAACCAGATCCACAAGCCGAGCGGCAAGCGCATCGCCTATGAGAAGGTCGTACCCGGCATCGGCCCGGTCGACCGTGACGCGATCATCAAGGGCTACGAGGTCGAGAAGGGGCAATATGTCCTGCTCGAGGAGCGCGAGATCGAGGCGGTGAAGATCGAGAGCAAACGCACGCTCGAACTCGTGCAATTCGTCGGCAGCGACGAGATCGACCCGCTCTATTTCGAGAAGCCCTATTACGTCGCCCCCAAGGACGAGCTCGCCGAAGAAGCCTTCGTGGTGCTGCGCGAGGCCTTGCGGCAGTCGAAGAAGGTTGCATTGGGCCAGCTCTCGGTGCGGGGAAGCGAGAAGCTCGTCGCCCTGAAACCCTGCGGCAAGGGGCTGCTGCTGGAGACGCTGCGCTATGCCGACGAGGTGCGCGCAGGGCGCAGCTTCTTTGCCGATATCGACGATGCCAAGCCCGATCCCGAGCTGCTCGATCTCGCCACTGCGCTGATCGACAAGCGCACCGCCCCTTTCGATGCGGGCGAGTTCGAGAACCGCTATGTCGATGCGCTCAAGGCGCTGATCGCCAAGAAGGCGAAGTCGAAGACCGGCAAGGCGATCATCGAGGACGCGGGCGAGCCGGACAGCCGCGGCGGCAATGTCGTCGACCTCATGGCGGCGCTGAAAAAGTCGGTCGGGAGCGAGGGCAAGGCTCCGGCCCGCAAGAAGGCTCCCGCGAAGAAGGCGCCCGCGAGCAAGCGCAAGAGCGCCTGATGAACCTCAATACCCCCGCGCCGCTTGCGGCGATCGATATCGATCTGGTGCTGCGGCTCGGGGTTGCAACGGTGCTCGGGCTGCTGCTGGGGCTCGACCGCGAACTGCGCGGCCATGCCGCGGGCCTGCGCACCCACGGGTTGATCTGCCTCGCCGCCGCTGCGCTGACGATCTCGGTGCTTGGTCTCTACACCTCGATGCCGATGGAGAATGCCGATCCGCTGCGCCTGTTCGAGGCCGCCGGTGCCTTCGTCGGCATCGTCGGGGCCGGACTGATCGTGTTCAGCAGGGGCGAAGTGCACAACATCACCACCGCCGTGCACCTGTTCCTGACCACGGTGATCGGCGTCGCCTGCGGGGCCGCACAATGGCCGCTGGTGGCAACCGCCGCGCCGATCGGCCTGGTGGTGCTCTCGCTCCTCTCGCTGCTGGAGCACAAGCTGGCGCGGCACGGCATTGCAGAGGACGCAGATGCCCCGGAAGTCTGACCCGCTCGCCGCCTACAACGCCAAGCGCGATTTTGCCCGCACGTCCGAGCCGCAGGGCAAGGCGGGCAAGGCGGCGGGCAACAGCTTCATCGTCCAGAAGCACGCGGCAACGCGGCTCCACTGGGATCTGCGCCTTGAAGTGGACGGCGTGCTCAAGAGCTGGGCGGTGACCAAGGGGCCGAGCCTCGATCCCGCCGTCAAGCGCCTCGCGGTGCGCACCGAGGATCACCCGCTGAGCTACGCCGCCTTCGAAGGCACCATCCCCAAGGGCGAGTATGGCGGCGGCACGGTGATGCTGTGGGACCGCGGCACCTGGGCGCCGATCGCCGGCAAGAGCGCGAAGGATCTGGACGAGGGCCACCTCCACTTCACTCTCGATGGCGAGCGGATGAAGGGCGAATGGATGCTGATCCGCCTGAAGCCGCGCCCCGGCGAGAAGCGCGAGAACTGGCTGCTGCGCAAGGTCACCGATGCCTTTGCCGGGGAAGGCGACACGCTGGTGGAGCAGGCGCTCACCAGCATCGCAACGGGCCGCGCGATGGCCGAGATCGCGGCGGGGAAGGCGGCTGAGACGAATCCCGCCGAACCGCCGAAGCCCAAGCCCAAGCGCTCCGCGCAGGCGCAAGCGGCCAAACTCCCCGCCTTCCGCAAGCCGCAGCTGGCAACGCTGGTCGATGCCGTCCCCGCCGGCAACGGCTGGATGCACGAGATCAAGTTCGACGGCTACCGCGCGCTCGTTGCGGCCAGGGGCGATGAGGTGCGCGTCTATACCCGCTCCGGGCAGGACTGGACCGACAAGTTCGCTCCTTTGGCCGCCGCCATCGCAGCGCTCGACCTGCCCCCGGCGCTGATCGACGGCGAGATCGTGGCGAGCGACGCCGACGGCAATCCCGATTTCTCGACCCTCCAGAACGTGCTCAAGCGCGGCCACGGGTCGCAAGGGCCCGGCGATGCGCTCGCCTTCCACGCCTTCGATCTCCTCGAAGTGGACGGCGAGGATCTGACCGCGCTCCCCAACATCGAGCGCAAGGAGCGGCTCGAGGCGCTGCTTGCCGGGGCCCGGGCGCCGATCCATGTCGCCGACCACGTGATCGGCGCGGGCGAGAAGCTGTTCGATGCGATGTGCGGCGCGGGTCAGGAAGGGATCATTTCCAAGGCGATCGACGCGGCCTACGCCCACCGTCGCAGCCGCAACTGGGTCAAGGTCAAATGCACCCGGCGGCAGGAATTTGTCGTCATCGGCTTCAAGGCTTCGAGCGCCCGCGGGCGGCCCTTCGCCTCGCTGCTGCTGGCCCAGAACGAGGGCGGCGCGCTGGTCCACAAGGGCAATGTCGGCACCGGCTTCGATGCCGACACCATGGCCGATCTTGCCGCCCGGATGCAGCCGCTCGCGCGCAAGACCCCGCCGGTGGAGGTGGGCCGCGCGGCCGCGCGCGGCGTCACCTGGCTCACCCCCAAGCTCGTCGCCGAGATCGCCTTCGCCGAGTTCACCGCCTCCGGCAGCGTGCGGCACGCCAGCTTCATCGGCCTGCGCTCCGACAAGTCGGCAAAGGCCGTGAAGCCCGAGACACCTGCCCCCGCCCCCGCGCCCGTGCCCGGCGTCGCGATCTCCAGCCGTGAACGGGTGATCTTTCCGACAAGCGGCGAGACCAAGGGCGATCTGGCCGATTACTACGCCGCCGTCGCGCCGCTGATGCTGCCCTTCCTCGGCCACCGCCCGGTGAGCCTCGTCCGCTGTCCGCAGGGCCGCGCGAAGAAGTGCTTCTTCCAGAAGCACGACGGCGGCGCGCTGGGGGACGCGGTGCGCAGCGTGCCGATCCGCGAGAAGGACGGCGGCACCGAGGACTATCTCGCGCTCGCCGACGCGCGCGGGATCCTGCAATGCGTGCAGATGGGCACGATCGAATTCCACGCCTGGGGCTCGCGCGCCGATGCGGTGGAGGCCCCCGACCGGATGATCTTCGACCTCGATCCCGACGAGGGCCTCGGCTGGGACGAGGTCAGGCAGGCCGCGCAGGACATCCGCCGCCACCTTGCCGAAATCGGCCTGGCCAGCTTCGCGATGCTCTCGGGCGGCAAGGGGGTGCATGTCGTCGCCCCGCTCACCCCCGGCCATGCGTGGGACGCGCACAAGGATTTCGCCCGCAGCTTCGCCGAGGCGCTGAGCATCGCGCAGCCGGATCGCTTCACAGCGACGATGAGCAAGGCCAGGCGCAAGGGCCGCATCTTCATCGACTGGCTGCGCAACCAGCGCGGCAGCACCGCGGTGGTGCCCTACTCCGCCCGGGCGCGCGAGGGCGCGCCGGTCGCGGTGCCGGTGACGTGGGACGAGCTCGCCGACAGCGCCGGCGCCCATCCCTTCGCGATTGGCGACGCGGCAGCGCTGGCCGAGCGCGCCGCCGCCCCCGCGCTGAAGGGCTGGGGCTTCGCCAGCCAGACCCTCCCCGCGCTGTAGCTGCCTGCTAGCGGTTGAAGTGCAGGTAATTGTCGTTGAACATCGTCACCCGCTTGAGCCGGTCGAGGTCGACGATCCGCAATTGCCGGTCGGACAGCTCGATCAGCCCCTCGCGGCGCATTTCCTGCAAGGTGCGGTTCATGTGCACGAGGCTGAGGCCGTTCGCCTCGGCGAGGTGGTTCTGGGTGATCGGCAGGTCGAAGCCCGTGCCCGTCGCCAGCCCCACCGCCTTGAGGCGATAATAGAGCTCGACGAACAGGTGCCCCAGCCGCTCCAGCGGCGAGCGCTGGCCGATCGAGAGCAGCCATTCGCGCTGGATCCCGGCCGAGACCATCTCGTGCCACAGCAGCGCGCGCAGCAGGTGCGGGCGCTCGTCCACCACCTGCTGGAACTGGTGCGGCTGGATCTCGTAATAGCGCACCGCGGTCAGCGCGCCGATCGAGTGGTCGAGTTGCGAAAGGATGTAGATGTTGAGATCGCAGAAGTCGCCCGGCAGAAAAAAGCCGACAATCTGGCGGCGCCCGTCGGGCAAGTCCTTGTAGCGGCAGGCCCAGCCCGAGATCAGCAGGCGGATCACGGTCGGGTTCTCGCCCTCGCGCGCGATGTCGCTGCGCGCTTCGGCATGGCACACCGGCCCGGTCTCGAGCGTTGCGAGCGCGCGGCGATCGGCTTCCTCGAGCGGCATGTAGCGCCCGAGCAGGCGGAACAGGGGTTCGATCCCTGCAGCAGTCAATGTCGGCATCGTCGATATTCCCCGGTTAGGTCAGGCTGAAAGCCCGGCATTATCAAGAAGAACACGCGCTTGATGACACTAACCTCGGATAGTCACATCGCCACCCTGCATGCGATTGGCCGACGGACGGGTGCGACGGCGTGACGGTGCCGTGCAGGATTGTCGACGGCCTGCACCCTCAATAGGTGGCAGGCGGGTCGCTCGCCGGGAAGCTCTGGTCGCTCGCCTCGTCGACCCCGTTCCACGCATCGGCTGGGGGATCGCGCATCGCCTCGGGCCCGGCATCGCGCACGGGGCGGGTGCCGTGGGCGGGCTGGTCGTCGGCAAAGGCGGCGCTGTGCGGGGCATCGGCGCTGCCCTTGCGCCGCGTGAGGACATAGGCACCTGCACCCAGGGCCAGCAAGGTAAGGATCATGCGCATGGGAAATCTCCGCTGAAAGGGTCCTCCCGCCTGCGCCTCGGTGCCCTTCGCGTCCCTATCCTGATTTAGCACACCGCTAAGGGCTTTCTGCCCATGTAACATATGTTAAGCAGCTTTCCGGGCGCGGTCGTATGCTGGGGGACAGCGCGAAAGCAGAGGGCATGGCCGAACACTCTTCCGAGACCAACGACAGCCTGTTCCGCGCAGCCTTTGGCGGCCTGCCCGATGCAGTCTGCATACTCGAGCCCGTCGGCGTGCCGGGCGAGGAGGTGACCGACTGGCGCTATCTCGCTGCCAATGCGGCGTTGTGCCAACTGTTCCGGACCGAGGACTTGACGGGCAGCACCCTCAGCGCGCGCTTCCCCGAGGCTGCGGCGCAGTGGGCGCCGGATTTCGAACGGGTCATCCTCAGCGGCGCGCCCGAGGTTCTGGTGCGCCACGGCGCCCAGTACCCGAATGTCTACGAGGTGGTGCTGACCCCGCTGCACTATGCCGGGCAAAGCGCGGTCATGGCGCAGATCCGCGACATCACCGGCGAACACGCGGCCCGCGAAGCGCGCCGCGAGGCGGATGCGCGCTACAAGCTGCTGTTCGATGCCATCGACGAGGGCTTCTGCGTCATCGAGGTCATCTTCGATGGCGACAACCGCCCGATCGATTACCTGTTCATCGAGGGCAATGACGCATTTCTCGCCCAGTCCGGCCTGGTCGATCCGGTCGGCAAGACCATGCGTTCGCTCCAGCCCGATATCGAGGACAAGTGGATCGCCACCTATGGCCGCATCGCCATGACGGGCGTTGCCGAAAGGTTCGAAAGCGAATCCCAGGCAATGAACCGCTGGTTCGATGTCTTCGCCTTTCCGATCGGCGAGACCGCACCGCATCGGCTCGGGATCCTGTTCGAGGATATCGGCAAGCGCAAGGCGATGGAACTGGCGCTGCGCCACAGCGAGAACCGCCTGCACTCGCTGATCGAGGCAACCTCGGACCTGATCTTCCGGATGAACCCCGAAGGCACGGTGATGGAGCAGCTCGGCGGCAAGAACCTGCTCGGCGAGGCAACCGGGCCGGGCGACTGGATCGAGGAGTTCGTCACGCCTTCAGACCGCGCGTTGGTGCGCGAGGCCGTCGACGCCGCGATCGCCGCCCGGCAGCCGATCGAGATCGAGCATCGCTACATCCAGCCCGACGGCGAGATCGGCTGGCTCTATTCGCGCGCCGTTCCGGTGTTCGACGAGCAGCGCGCGATCACCGAGTGGTTCGGCATGTCGACCGACATCACCAACCGCCGTGTGGCCGAGCGCGAGCTTGCCCACGGCGCACAGATGCTGCGCGTGGCGAGCGAGATCGGCAAGGTGGGCCTGTGGGACTGGAACGTCGAGACGGGCGAAATCCACTGGTCGGACGAGCATTACCGCATGGAAGGCTATGAGCCCGGCGAGGTCGTGCCGTCCTATGATTTGTGGGTCGAGCGGGTCCATCCCGACGACCTCGAAACCACTACCCAGCGGATCACAGAGGCGATGGAAAGCGGGCAGGACTATGTCAACGAGTACCGCATCTGCCGGCCCGATGGCGAAGTGGTGTGGATGTTGGCGCGCGGGCGCTTCCTCTATGACGAGCAGGGCAAGCCGGTGCGCATGCTCGGCGCGATGGTCGACACCACCCAGCGCCGCCGCGAGGAAGAATGGCAGCGGCTGCTGGTCGCCGAATTGCAGCACCGGGTGAGGAACCTCATCGGCATGGTGCGCTCGGTCGCGCGGCTTTCGGCGCCGAGCCACCGCCATGTCGACGAGTATGTCGATCACCTGATCGGGCGGCTCCAGGCGATGGGCCGCACCCAGAGCACCCTCACCCGCTCGCCCGGGCGCAACGTCGATCTTTCCGAGCTTGTGCGCGAGGAGCTGCTGGTCCACGCCGTGCAGCCCGAGAAGTGCCATGTCGAAGGGCCCGAAGTCGCGCTCTCGCCCCACGCGGCGGAGATCGTGACGCTCGCGATACACGAACTGGCGACCAACTCGATCAAGTACGGCGCGCTCGGCGATACCGGCTATATCCGGATCGTGTGGACCATCCAGGAGCGCGACGAGCGGAAGTGGCTCAACCTGCGCTGGCAGGAAAGAGCGCAGCTGCGCAAGACCAAGCAGAACCGCAAGGGCTTCGGCCGCAAGCTGATCGAGGAACGCGTTCCCTACGAATTGCAGGGAGCGGGTTCCTTCACCGTCCACGACACCGGCGTCCTTGCCGAGCTCGAATTCCCGCTGGTCGACGCCGGCAGCATCCTTGACCCCCGATCGTGACCGGAGCGAGCATGACCGACCAGACCCTCTCGGGCTACCGCATCGTCATTCTCGAGGATGATTATTACCAGGCGCAGGACAGCCGACAGCTGCTCGAAGCCGCGGGCGCCAAGGTGATCGCGATCTCGGCGCGGATCCCCGATCTGCCCACGTTGCTCGAGGAGGGGCCGATCGATGCGGTGCTGATCGACATCAATCTCGGCCATGGGCTGTCATTCGACTTCGCCCGCGCGCTGCAGGCGCAAGGCATCCCGTTCGTGTTCCTGACCGGCTATGACGCCGCGATGCTGCCGGATGATCTGGCGGGCAACGGCTACCTCACCAAGCCCGCCGATGCTGCGCGCATCATGGACGCGCTCGCACGCGCTGCCGGGGACGCCCGCTAGCAGGCGTCCCCGGCGGGCGGCGGCGGGGTGTCAGGCGGCGATGACCCTGAGGCGCTCGCGCTCCCGCAGGGTTTGAACCCGCGGCGCGAGGTAGGAGGGATCGAAGCCCGCGATCTGTTGCAGCGTGCGCAGGTCGTGGATCGTCAGCTGCTTGGACCGCAGCGTGATCAGCCCTTCCTGCCGCAGCTGCTGGAGCTTGCGGTTGATGTGCACCGGGGTGAGGCCCAGCACGTCTGCCAGATCATCCTGCGTCAGCGGGAAGTAGATCTGCTGGCTCTGGTGCGGATCGACCAGCGACAGCCGATAATGCGCCTCGCAGATGAGGTGCGCCATCCGCTCCAGCGCGTCGCGGCGGCCGACATTGACCACCCACGAGGCAAGCACCGCGTTCTCCATGCAGCCATAGGATCGCATTGCCTCGCCGATGGTCGGGAAGCGGTCGATCAGACGGCGCATGTCGGCGTGGGTGATGTTGACGATCTTGCACGGGCTCAGCGTGATCACTTCCTCGATCGCGATGCCGTTGGGCGAGCAATCGAAATAGAAGGCATCGCCCGGTAGCAGCAGCCGCGTGATCTGCCGCGCGCCGTTGCGCAGGATCTGGTAGCGTGCAGCCCAGCCGCTGAGCACGACCGGGAAGGAATGCATCTCGTCGCCATCGCGAGAAAGATACTTCTTGGCGCCGATCTCACGGGGCTGGCGACACAATTCCTCGATCGCCTGGATCTCCTGGTCACCCAGTTCGGCAGCATGCATGAGGCGCAGCAGGAATGCGTTGAACACGTGCTCGCTCCTTGGTCTGTTGCGGGAATTGCACCTTCCCCGATTTGGCTCCGATTCTCTCGATCAAAAGTTACGCTGCCAGCCGATTCCATGCGGCTTATCGTGCTCAACTTGCAGATCATCGTAAGGGCAGTCGCAAATGACTAGCAAGAGGAATCGCGCGCGTGGCAGCGCCGGGGGAGTGGCGGACCAATTGCAAAGGTTTGCCACGCACGTTCCCCTCCTATCTGGCTGATGGCGCAAGGGCCTTGCGCGCCCGCGGTGGCCGTTTTCGGCGGGTCGGCCCGCGATGACGGCGGGTCGTCCGGCGTGGGTAATGCAGGATAGGGGGGTCGCAAGCCGCGCCTGCCACCTTCAAATCCGGATCCAGCGCGGCGGGCCAGCCGGGCCGGAACCCCAACCGGAAAGGATGAAGACATGGCGAACGAGCGCAATCAGAACCGCGAGGGCCAGGGCCACGCCGGCCGCGAGCATCAGATGCAGCAAAGCGATCACCAGCACGGCCAGAGCGGCTCGGGCCAGCACGGCGGGGAATGGGATCAGAGCAATCGCCCCGGCCGGTTCGGCCAGCAGGAGCAGGGCCAATATGGCCAGCAGGGTCAGCAGGGCCAGAGCCAATACGGGCAGAGCCAGTCCGGCCAGGGCAATTTCGGCCAGGGTCAGGGCCCCGCTGGCGCGCAGGGCGGCTATGGCAACCAGAGTAACTACGGCGGCTACAGCGGTCAGAGCGCGGGCTATGGCCAGGACAATTACGGCCAGAGCGGCTACGGCCAAAGCGGCGGCTATGGCCAGAGCAGCTACGGCCAGGGCGGCAGCTATGGCAGCCAGGGTGGCTATGGCGGCGGTCAGGGCGGCTTCGGATCGAGCGGCCAGTGCGGACAGAGCGCCATGATGGGCCACTCGCAGCACGGGCAGAGCCAGTGGGGCCAGGGCCAGCAGGGCCAAGGGCAGCTCCGGCCAGAGCCATCAGTATGGCCAGCAGGGTCAGCACGGCCAGGGCAACCAGGGCCACCACCACGATCCGAGCTACAGCCAGTGGCGTCAGCGCCAGATGGAGCAGTTCGACAACGACTACAACGAATACCGCCAGACTCAGCAGGACGAGTTCAACAGCAAGTTCGAGGAATGGCGCAAGAAGCGTCAGAGCGAGGGCCAGAGCGGCGGCACCTCCGGCAGCGAAAGCAGTTCATCGGGATCGACCGGCTCGGGTAGCCAGACCACCGGAAAATCGGGGTCCACCACGAGCTGATCGAAAGCGGCGGCGGACACGCCCCCGTCTGTCGTCGCCCCTCCTCCCCGCGCCCCGGCCCATGTGGCCGGGGCGCTTTTTTTGGTGCGGGCCGGACGCCGGGACAGCACCTGTGCGGGCTTCAGATCTCCCGAAATCTTACAATTTCTGCAGATACAATCTAGGTTAGAGCGTGCTCGCTGCGGGGCAGGCAGCATCAGCGCACCCGGGGGTGTCCCGATCCCTCTGGTGACTCGGTGACCGGACGCGCGTTAGGTTTCCACTTCGTCCGGTCATTGCCCCAAATCAACTCCCCGCCCAGCGATGGGCGGGGTTTTTTGTGGCCGGATGCCCGCTCTCCGGCCCGGGCATGAAAAGGCCCGCAAGACGAGGGGAAAGCATGTTCCCCAGGTCTTGCGGGCGGCTCCTGCGGCGGCACGGCGGGTCGCAGGCCGTGCCGGGGCAGGGAAGTCAGCTGCGGTCGAAGCGGTCAAAATACTCGCGGAAGTCGACGCTCATCCGCTGCCGCACGTCGACGGGCGCGTAGCGGATCACGTCGGGCAGCCAGCTGCCCTCTTCCTGGTGGACGTGCTGCTGCACCGCGCTCTCGATATGGTCGAGCTTCTCGTGCCATTCCTGCGTGCCGGGCTGGAGCTTCTGGAGCGCAGCGAGCTGCACCTTGGTCATGGCGTGCTCCTCGTAGGCCATGCCGGCGTGTGCCTTGCTCGAATTCTCCGAGATCTCGGGATAGATCACCGCCTCCTCGGCCATCGAGTGGGCGTTGAGCAACACCGCCAGTTCGAGCACCAGCGCATCGGCGCCGGGCCCGCTCGCCGCGCGCGCCTCGGCAAACAGCTCCTCGATGCGGCGGTGCTGGGCGAGGATCTCCTCGGCGAAGGGCTCGCCCACCGACATTTCCTCGAAGGCGGCGCGCGTCTCGCGGCGCTGTTCGTCGGTGGCGGCGGGGGCGAGCGCGGAGGCGATACGGTCGAGAAACGACATGGAGGGCCTTTCGTGACTGGGCTGCCGGGCAGTCGGCGTGTTCACCCTAGGGGGCCGCCGCGCAGCGCCAACTGCCTGCGTTCCTATCCGGGGTTAGTGCCCACAGGCAGCAGCACCGCCATCCCCACGCTCCGTCCTCAACGGCCTCCTGCGGCAGAGCAACATCTCGATGTCCTATCACCAATTCCTGCTGTTCGCGGGTGCCGCGATCATCCTCGCATATTGGCTGCCGCGCTTCGTCTCGGGCCGCGAGCCGGCGGCTTCGGCGCTGCTGATCCTGGCAGGCGCCGCCTGCGCGTTGGCGCTCCCGGAGGATCCGCCGCTGTTCCGCCCGATCGCCGACCCCGAATGGTGGGAGATCCTGAGCGAGATGGCGGTGATCGTCGCGCTGTTCGCGACCGGCCTCAGGCTCGACGTGGTGCGGCCCTTCGCGCGCTGGGCCGTGACATGGCGGCTGCTGGCGGTGGCGATGCCGCTGACCATCGGCGCGCTTGCCCTGGTCGGCCTTGCCGCGGGCTACCCGCTGGCGAGCGCGCTGCTGCTGGGCGCGGTGCTTGCCCCGACCGACCCGGTTCTGGCGGGCGACGTGCAGGTCGGCCCGCCGACCGAGGGCGGCGAGCATCCGGTGCGCTTTGCGCTCACCACCGAGGCCGGATTGAACGACGGGCTCGCCTTCCCGTTCGTCTACCTCGGGCTCGCTGCCATTGCGGGTCTGACCCTGACCGAGGCGGGCGACTGGCTGGCCTATGATCTCGTCTACCGCATCCTCGCCGGCACGGTTGCGGGCGCGGGGGTGGGTTGGCTGCTGGGGCAGATGGTGTTCCGCTGGCCGGCGCGCAACGTGCTTGCGGCGACCGGGTCGGGGGTGCTGGCGCTGGCCGGCGTGTTCGTCTGCTACGGGCTTGCCGAGCTGATCCACGGCTACGGCTTCATCGCCTGCTTCGTGGGGGGACTGGTGTTCCGTCGGCTCGAGCGCGATCACCAATTCCACGGCAACCTCCACCTCTTCAACCTCGCGATCGAACACGCGCTGACCGCCGTGCTGCTGCTGATGGTGGGTGCGGCGCTGGGCACATATGCGGGCGATGTGCGCTGGATGCATGCCGCCATCGCCGCCGCGCTCGTCTTCGCGATCCGGCCGCTGATCGGTTGGGTGTCGCTGGCGGGCACCGACCTGCCCCCGCGCGAACGTTTCGTTACCGCGGCCTTCGGCGTGCGCGGGATCGGGAGCCTCTACTACCTCGCCTTTGCCGCCGGAATGGCGCCGGTCGCGATGCTGGCCGACCTGTGGCTGGTGGTGCTGGTGACGATCGCGCTGTCGGCGGCGGTCCACGGTCTCTCCGCGGGCGCGGTGCTGGCCGGGATCCGCGCCGACGAGGATGCCGAAGGCGAACCGGAGCCCGCAGCATGAGCGCCCCGCTAGCCCTGCTGCTCGATTTCGACGGCACGCTGGTGCCCACCGCACGCACCCCGGACGGGGTGGTGGTGGGCGAGGCGCTGCGCACGCTGGTCACTGCGGCATGCGAGCAGCTCGAGGGCCGGCTCGCGATCATCAGCGGACGATCGCTCGAACAGCTCGACGCGCTGTGGGGCCGGGCGCTGTGGCCAATGACGGTCGCGGCGAGCCACGGGCTCGAACTGCGCCATGACGGGCACCGCCGCGCGCCCGCGCCCGCCCGCATCTTTTCCCGCCTCGCGCGCGAAACGGAAGCCCGCTTCGGCGCGGCGCGGGGCGTGGTGATCGAACTGAAGAGCTACGGCCTCGGCCTGCACTACCGCCTCGCCCCCGACCTGCGCGGGCCGGTTGAGCGCTGGGCCGAGGAATGCGCCGCCGCGCACGGCCTCGTGATCCAGGAAGGCGACATGGTGTTTGAACTGCGCCTGCCCGGCGCGGACAAGGGCGATGCGGTGCGCGCGATCATGGCGCTGGCGCCGTTCCGCACGAGCACCCCGCTCTATATCGGCGACGATTTCACCGATATTCCCGCAATTGCCGCGGCGCGCGCGCTGGGCGGGCGCGGGCTGGCGGTCGGCGCGCGCATCGCCGACCAGGCCGACGGCATGCTCACCGACCCCGCGGCGGTTCTCGAGGGCGTCCGCGCGCTCGCGGCGGGCAGCAGCGACGCTTTCATTACATAGGCGGTTTTTTGCCCGCGCCCTTCGCGCCAAGGCACCCCCGGCGTCCGGAGCGAACCCCTCCCCCGGGCGCGCGCACTCCACCGGCCCGGCGGCCGCAACCAAAGGGCTCCCCATGCCCCACACGCAAACGCAATCGTCCACCCCGCGCCTGATCGCCGTATCGAACCGCGTCCAGGTCGAAACCGATGGCGAGAACGCCAACCGCGGGGGCCTCGCCGTCGCACTCGCCGCCGCCTTGCGGCAGAGCAACGGCATTTGGTTCGGCTGGTCGGGCGAGCAGACCGAGGAGTTCACCGGCCAGATCGCCTTCCGCCGCGCCGACGGGGTCGCAACCGCGACCATCGACCTCGAGGCGCAGGATATCGACGAATATTACAACGGTTTCGCCAACCGCACCTTGTGGCCGCTGTTCCACTACCGGCTCGACCTCACCGAGATCGCGCGCGACTTTGCCGGCGGCTATGCCCGGGTCAACGAGCGCTTTGCCGACACGCTAAGCCCCCTGATCGCCCCCGATGATCTGATCTGGGTGCACGACTATCACCTGATGCCGCTCGGCAGCCAGCTGCGCGCGCGCGGCTTTGCCAACCGGATCGGCTTCTTCCTCCACATCCCCTGGCCCCCGCCAAGCCTGCTGATGTCGCTCCCGGGCCACAGCGAGCTGGCGCGCGGGATGCTCGATTACGACGTGATCGGGTTCCAGTCGGAGGAATGGCGGCAGGCCTTCATCGACTATGCGGCGGTCCAGTTCGAGGCGACGATCGACGGCGATGCGCTGCGCCTCGGCGAGCGCTGCACCCGGCTGCTGGTCTGCCCGATCGGGCTCGACATCGCCGATTTTTCCGGCGCGGTGCACTCCATCGCCGCCAAGCAGGCCGAGACCCGGCTGGTGGCGAGCGCGGTGGGGCGCGACATGATCGTCGGGGTCGACCGGCTCGACTACTCGAAGGGGCTGCAGGAACGCTTTGCCGCCTACGAGCGGCTGCTCGCCGATCACCCCGAGCTGCGCGAGAAGATCAGCCTGCTCCAGATCGCCCCGCCCTCGCGCGGGGACGTGGCGAGCTACCGCCAGATCCGCGCCGAGCTCGATGCCCTGTCGGGCCACATCAACGGCGCCTATGCCTCGATCGACTGGGTGCCGATCCGCTATGTCAACCAGGGCTATTCGCGCGACGAGCTGTTCGGCATCTATCGTGCGGCCCGGGTCGGCCTCGTCACCCCCTTGCGCGACGGGATGAACCTCGTCGCCAAGGAATATGTCGTGGCGCAGGATCCGGCCGATCCCGGGGTGCTGGTGCTGTCGCGCTTTGCCGGGGCCGCAGCGCAGCTGCCGGAGGCGGTGCTGGTCAACCCGCATTCGATCGAGGAGATCGCGGAAGGTATCGCCCGAGCGCTCGCCATGCCGCTCGCCGAGCGGCAGGAGCGGCATCAGGCGATGCTGGCGACCATCACCCGGCACGATGTGCGCTGGTGGTCGGAAACCTTCATGGCCGCGCTCGCCGAAGAGCCCGGACAGGCCCCCGGGCCCGCGCCGACGGCCGACCCCGCAAGCGACTCTGCGCCCGCCGATTCCGCGCCCGCCAACGTCGCCCGGCTTCGCGATGCGGCCAGCGCCCAGCGCTGAGCCGCGGACGCAAAAACCCCCGCGCGAACGGGATCGTCCGCGCGGGGGCTCTGGGAAATGGGAGCTGCCGCCGCCCGCCTATGGCGCGGGGGTGGAATCCATCGTCGCACCCGGCGTTCCGCCGGTCGCGCCCGGGCTCGGGGAATTGTTGTCGAGCCAGTCGGCGTGCTTCTGGATCGTGGGGATCGCCCCTTGCGCGAACTGGCGCAGCTCGGCGCTGTCGCCGTTCCCGGCATAGGCCTTGAGCAGGGTCAGCGCCTTGCGGTGGGCAGCGGTCTGCTGGCTGATGTATTCGCGGTCGAAATCTTCGCCGCTCAGGCTTTCGAGGATATCGACCTGCGCCTTGTGCTCGCTATCGAGCGCATCGGGCATCGCCAGGGTTTGGCCCGAGGCCGCGACCGCTTCCTTCAGCGCCTCCGAGGAGCGAGTGTGATCGGTGATCATCATCTGCGCGAATTCGCGGGTCGGCGTGCCCTCGGCACGCTGCATGGCAACGCGCGCGGCGGCGAGTTCGTACATGTCCGACATCGCCACGCGCTGCGCGAATTCCTGCGCGTTCGGCGGGGCATCGGCAAAGGCGCCGTCGGCATCGGCAGCGCTGTTCGCCATGGCATCGCCGGTGGCTGTTCCGGCCGCGTCGTCAGTCGCCTCGCGCCCGTTGCAGGCTGCCAGAGCCAGGAGGCTCGCGGCCATTGTCAGTGCCATTCGCATGCGTCTTTCCTTCCCTAGATCGCCCCTCGGGGCGGATTCGGGGAGGGGTGTAGGCAAGCCCCGCAAGGGGCGAATTCACATAGGCCAGTGACCCGCTTTAGCCCCCCCTCCTCCCCCGGCGCCGCGCCCGTGCTCCGCCGCGCAAATCCTTGCCGAGTTTAGGGAACCGCCCGCCGAGGTCGCCGACAAGGATGCCAAGGGGGGAGGGACACAAGGACAAGGTGCCATGCCCAAGCCAGCCTGCAAGACTGCCTCCGACCAGCCGCCAGCCTGCTTCACCACCGAGATGACCGCATCGCTGCCCGCGCTGCGCAGCTTCGCGCGCTCGCTGTGCCGCCAGCGCGACATCGCGATGGCCGATGACCTGGTGCAGGAGACGATGGTGCGCGCCTGGTCGTCACGCCATACCTTCCTTCCGGGCAGCAAGTTCCGTCCGTGGCTGTTCACGATCCTGCGCAACCAGTTCTACAACGCGGTGAGGAAGCAGGGCCGGCTGGTCGCATGGGAGCCCGAGGCGGCCGAGCGGCTGCTGGTGCAGGCGCCCGATCAGGAAGAGCGCATCCATGTCGCCGATCTCGAGGGCGCCTTGCAGCAATTGCCCGATGGCCAGCGCGAGATGCTGATGCTGATCGCGGGCGCGGGGCTGAGCTACGAGGAGGCGGCCGAGGTCGCCGACTGCAAGCTCGGCACAGTCAAGAGCCGGATCAACCGCGGGCGGGCGGCGATGCGCGTGATCATCGCAAACGGCGAGGCGCTGCCCGAGGCCTGAACGGGCGAAGCCCGCCCGAACAAGTTGCGGGCCCGCTTCCCAGGGAAGCGGGCCCGCATGGGGGCGGCGCAGGGCGTGTGCCTCGGACCCCGCGCCACCCTTGTCTGCCACAGGCTTATTGCGGGGGAGTGTCGCCTTCGGCCTGTTCCTCGACCATCTCGGCCTTGGCATCGGCGCGCTCGCGCACCGCATCGGCCTTGTTCTCGAGGTTCTGCTCGGCCGCCGGATCGACGCCGTCGGTGGTCTGGTCGAGCTCGTCGGCGCGCTGTTCCATCGTATCGGCGATGGCTTCGCCCTGCTCCTCGATCGCGTCGGCGCGTTCTTCGGCCTGCTCTTCGGCGGCGTTGTCGCAACCGCCGAGGCCAGCCCCGGCCAGGGCGAGGACGGCGGCGAAGGTGCTGAGCTTCTTCATGCGCTGCGCTCCCGGGCTCAACGGACCGAGCCGCGACGGAACAGGTTGACGATCGCCAGCAGCACCAGTGCGCCGAGGAACGAGACGATCAGCGCGCTGATCGAGAAGTCGCCGTCCATGATGTTCCCGCCACCGATCAGCGGATTGAGAAGGAAACCGGCGACGAGTGCGCCGACCACGCCGACGATAATGTTGAGGAAGATGCCCTGCTGGGCGTCGGTGCGCATCACCATGCTGGCGAGCCAGCCGAGAATGCCTCCGATGATGATGATCAGGATAAGGTTCATTCGCTGTCTCCTTGCCGAGAGAGGCCTTGCCCGCCCGCGGCCGCTGGCCGGCCGCGCGCCGCTTGGCTTCGACATGACCATGCCTGACAGGGTGGGGGCGATGTGCCCTCACCTATGTTGTGGGGGATGCAACACTGCTCCTCAGGCGAGCGGCGCGGGCAAGCTGAACATCCCGGCAAAGGCAATCGCCCGGGTGCGGTTACCGGTGATGGCGAGGCCCGCGTTCGCCTCGAGTTCCTCCCACGGCACCCCGGCATAGATCCCGGCTGCGATCACGTCGGCGGACGGCGCGTGGAACACCGCATCGCAGCCCCCGGGATCGCCGCGCCGGATCGGCAGCTCGCGGCCCTCGGGCTCGGCCACGAAGCGGTCGACGCCGATCGCGAAGCCGATGCGGCCGGTGAAGGCGGCGCAGGCTTCGCGGACGAGCATGGTGCGCAAGCTCAGCATCAGCGAGACCGTGGAGAGCGGCAGGCGCGGATCGTGGGCGCTGGACTGCGCCGCCCAGCGCCCGAGCTCCTGGATCAGCGGCTCGGCGGCAAGGCCCCACTGCGTCAGCTCGTAGACCTGCGCCTTGCCGGGCGGTGGCAGCATGCGGCGCAGGACCACGCCCGATGCCTCGAGCGCTTGGAGCCGCTCGGTCAGCACCTTGGCCGAGATGCCGGGCAGCGCTGCGCGCAGGTCGGAAAAGCGCCGCGCCCCCAGCATCAGCTCGCGCACCACCAGCAGTGCCCAGCGCTCGCCGATGACCTCGAGCCCGAAGGCCGTGCCGCAGGCGTCATTGTACCAGCGCCCGTGTCCGACTGCGGGCTCGGAAGGTCGGCCCGTCCCTTTTTCAGTTACCTTTGGTGACTTCATAGTTGACGAAAGTAACCTCCCGTCAGACAAGACGCAAGGGAGCGAGTCGCAAAGGCGGCCTGCGGAGGAGGAAAACACCATGTATATCGACGGATTTGTCATTCCCGTGCCGACGGAAAACCGGCAGGCCTTCATCGACCATGCCAGCAAAGCCGACAGCCTGTTCATCGAGCTGGGCGCGCTGAGGGTGGTGGAATGCTGGGGAGATGACGTCCCCGAAGGCAAGGTCACCGATTTCCGCCGCGCGGTCAACGCTACGCCGGACGAAAGCGTCGCCTTCAGCTGGGTCGAATGGCCCGACAAGGCAACCCGCGACGCCGCTTTCGCCAAGATGATGAGCCCGGATTTCAACGACCCCCGGATCGATCAGGCCAGCAACCACATGCCGTTCGATGGCAAGCGCATGATCTTCGGCGGCTATGTCCCCGTGGTCGACATGGGAGTCGAAGGATGACCGCGAAGAACACCATTTGCCTGTGGTATGACGGCACGGCGGAAGAGGCCGCGCGCTTCTATGCCGCGACGTTCCCCGACAGCAGCGTCGATGCCGTCCACCGCGCCCCCGCCGATTTCCCCGGCGGCAAGGCGGGCGACGTGCTGACGGTGCAGTTCACCGTGCTCGGCATCCCCTGCCTCGGCCTCAACGGCGGGCCGATCTTCCCGCATACCGAGGCCTTCAGCTTCCAGGTGATGACCGAGGACCAGGCCGAGACCGACCGTTACTGGGACGCCTTCGTCGGCAATGGCGGGCAGGCAAGCGCCTGCGGGTGGTGCAAGGATCGTTGGGGGGTCAACTGGCAGATCACCCCGCGCACCCTCACCGAAGCGCTCGCGGCGGGCGGCGACGAGGCGGCGCGGGCGTTCGGTGCGATGATGCAGATGGGCAGGATCGATGTCGCCGCGATCGATGCCGCGCGGCGGGGTGAGGGCTGATGCGCAGGATCCATGCGGCCGCCTTCGTCTCGCTCGACGGGGTAATTCAAGGGCCGGGCGGGGTCGAGGAAGACACCACCGGCGGCTTTTCGTCCGGCGGCTGGGTGTTCGGCCTGTGGGACGATGCCGTGGGCGCGGAGATCGACCGCCTGTTCGGGCGCGACTACGACCTGCTGCTCGGGCGGCGCACCTATGACATCTTCGCGGGCTACTGGCCCTATGTCGATCCCGAGGACGAGGGCAGCGGTCCGATGGCCAAGGCCTTCACCGCCTGCCGCAAATATGTCCTCTCGCGCGGCACCCCGCAGCTCGACTGGGCCAACAGCCACCAGCTGCGCGGGGTCGAGGAGGTCGCGGCATTGAAGCGGACCGAAGGCCCCGATCTGGTGATCCAGGGATCGGGCACGCTCTATCCACCGCTGCTCGCGGCCGGGCTGATCGACCGACTGACGCTGATGATCTTCCCGGCGGTGCTGGGCAAGGGCAAGCGCCTGTTCGGCGAGGGGACGCAGCCGGGCCTGCTGGCGCTGGTGGAACAGCGCGCCGGAACGAACGGCACGATCATCGCCACCTACGAACAGCGCGGCCCCCTGCCCTCGATGGCCGAGGTCAGCCCGCCCCCGATGGACAGCGCGCGCGAGGCGGCCCGGCAGGCGGCGATGGCGCGCGGCGAGTGGTAGCAGCGCTCAGCGGCGCTTGAGGAAGAGGTAGAGCGCGCCTTCGCCGCCGTGGCGGATATGGGCGCGGCGCACCGCGGTGATCGCATCGGCATGGCGGCTGGCGGCGAGCCAGTCGAGCAGCTTGGCGCGGATCGCCCCGCGCCGGGCCATCCGGTCGGCGGGATCGACGGGCCGTTCGCGCCCCGCCACCACCAGCACCACCCGCGCCCCCATTGCCCGCGCCTGATCGAGCGCGGTCATGATCCGGTCATAGGCAGTGTCGAGCGTGTGGCCGTGGAGATCGAGCGTCAGATCGGGCTCCACCCTCCCGCCCTTCACTCGCCGGTCCCAGTGGGAATCGAGGCCGACCTCCCCCACCGGGGGAGGGGAACCGCCGGGCGCAGCCCGGGGGTGGAGGGGCACGCGCGGTGCTCCGAAAGGCTTGGGAGGTTTGGCGACCTTGGCCGGAGCCTTCGGAACAGCCGCGGGTGCCCCTCCACCAACCTTCGGTTGGTCCCCTTCCCCGTTCCGGGGAGGAACCGGCCGCTTCTTGCCCGGCAGCGGCTTCACGCTGGCGGCAAGGTGCGCCCAGGCCGCCTGCTCGCCGATCGAAAGACCGCGCGGCGCTCTCATCGCCTTGCCGAGAGCCTTGCCGCGGCCTCCTTGGGGAGCAGCACATAGGCGCGCCCGCGCCCGCTCATCCCGCCTGCGATCCGGCGCGCATCCTCGCCCGCGCCCCAGAAGGTGTCGAACCGGTTCGCGCCCTTGATCGCACCGCCGGTGTCCTGCGCCACCCACAAGCCGTTCGCCTCGCGCCGGTCGAGGTCGAGCCACACCGGCGCGCCCAGCGGCACATAGGCCGGGTCCGCCGCAACGGAGCTTTCGCGCCGCACCGGCACGCCCAGCGCGCCCAAGGGCCCATCGCCCTTCACCTCGGTGAAGAACACCCAGCTCTTGTTCTCGCGCATCAGCGCCCGGCCTTCCGCCGGGTTCTCGCGGATATAGGCCATGATGCCCTGCATCGAGCCCGAATACTGCCCCGGCCCGCTGCCCAGCAACCCGCGCTCGCGCATTACCCCGCCAATGCCGACATATTCGCGCCCGTTTTGCCCGGCATAGCCGATGCGGATCACCTCGCCTTCGGGAGTGATGAGCCGCCCGGAACCCTGGATCTGGAGAAAGAAGAATTCGACCGGATCGGCCGCCCAGGCGATCACCGGCGCCTTGCCTGCCAGCGCCCCGTCCTCGATCGCCGCGCGGTCGTGGTAGAGCACGAAGCGGCCCTGCTCGTCATAGCGCCCGAGCGGCGGGCGGCCGGTGCGCTCGGAGGGCTTCACGTCGTCGGGCCAGCCGCGCACCAGATCGGAAGGCATGGCATAGACCGGCACCTCGTAGCCGGGGCGACGGGTGCGGCTGCCGGCGATCTCGGGCTCGAAATAGCCGGTGGCGAAAGCCTTGCCGTCGCCGACCTGCACGGGGGTGAATTCCTCGGCGAAGAACGCCCGCGCGCGCGCCGGCGGCGCGACGCGCGCGCGCTCACAGGCCCCCGCCCAATCCTCGCGGCGGGTCAGCCCGCTTGCATCCTCCCGGGCGAGCAGCCGGGGGCACGATTCGATGAAGCTCGCCAGCGCCCCGCGGGCATCGGCATCGGCGAGGGCGAGCCCGGCAAGCGCGGGCCCGAGCGCGACGCCCGCCATCACCGCATTGGCTGCGACCGGCGCGACGGGGGTGCTCGCCGCGGGCTGAGGCACCACCCGCCCGCAAGCCGCCAGCAGCAGCAGGGCCACGGCAGGCAGCATGCGCATCGGTCAGCTCCTCATCGGGGCGGGCCGCCTGCGGCCGCGCACTCAGCCTTCGTCGGTCTCGTCGAGCAGCCAGTTGGGATCACGCGCGGTGACATTGCGCGAGAAGGTCCACACGTCGCGGCTCTCGATCGCATCGTCGAGCGATCCGGCGATCACGGTGCCATCCCGGTCGCGGGTCACGGCGGCGATGTCGGCCACGAACAGCAGCGCGATGCGCGCCATCCGGCCATCGAGCGCGGCCGAGTGGATGCGCACTTCCTCGATCCGGATCAGCTTGTTGTCCATCCGCTCGCCCGCCGCCTCGCGCGCGTCGATCGCGGCGATGAAACCGGCGTAGACATCATCGTCGCACAGCTCGCGCAGGGTCTCGCGGTCACCCTTCCAGAAGGCCTCGAGGATCATGCGGTAGGCACCGCGCGCGCCGTCGAGGAACTGCGCGAGGTTGAACTTGCTGTCGGCCGCAGCGATTTCGCGCAGCGCCCGCTCGACCGCGGGCATCACGCCTTCGAGCTCCACCGCGCGCGGGGCAGGAACGGCGGCGGGAATCGCGGCCGGGCGAACCGCGGGAGGCTCGTCCGCTTCGAACCGCTGCGGCACCGGCTCCTCTTCCTGCTCGGCGCGGCGGCCGAGCACCGAATAGAGGCGCAGGCCGAGAAACGCGGCCACCATGGCGAGGAGAACGATTTCGAGCACTATCACAATCCGATCGTCGCATCTGGCGCAGGCGGGCGGGCACCGCGCCATTCCGGGAAACAACACCCTGCCTTAAATAGGGAGTCATTACAATTCGCCAACGCCCGATAGGTTGCGGCGCGGGGCAAAGCAATTCGCGCAAGGCGCGCGGTTGCGGCGGCCCCGCGCCCCTGCTAGGCGCGCCCGCAGACCGCCCGCGCACGGCACTCGTGCAGCGGACGCACCACCGATTACTCATTTTGAAAGACTGGCAAGACCATGGCCGAAGAAGAAGGCGTCCTCACCAACCTCGATACCACCGGCGGCGCGGGCCCGCAGCCCAATGGCGAGGACACCTCGCCCGCGGTCGGGATCATCACCCAGTACGTGAAGGATCTCTCGGTCGAGAACCCGGCCGCGCCCGATGTCTACCAGTGGCCCGAGCCGCCGCAGATCGACGTGCAGTTCAATATCGCGGCCGAGAAGGTCAGCCCCGACGTGCACGAAGTGACCCTCAAGCTGACCCTCACCGCCGCCTCGCAGCGCGGCACGATGTACATCGTCGACCTCGCCTATTGCGGGCTTGTCGGCATGCGCAACGTGCCCGAGGAACAGGGCCACGCCTTCCTCTATGCCGAAGCGCCGCGCCTCTTGTTCCCCTTCGCCCGCCGCGTCGTCGCCGATGCCGTGCGCGATGCGGGCTTCCCGCCGCTGATGGTCGATCCGGTCGATTTCAACGGGATCTACGCCCAGCAGCTCGCCGCGCGCCGCGCCGAGGAGGCCGCCGGCGGCGAACCGATCAAGCCGGTCACGGGCAACGCCTGACCCTGACGCCCTGGTGGGGGTCCGGCCATGAGCCTTCTCAGGAACGTCGGAACGATCGGCGGGCTGACGCTGGTGAGCCGGCTGTTCGGCTTTGCCCGCGACATCCTGCTCGCCCGCGTGCTGGGAGCCGGCGGCGTGGCGGATGCCTGGCAGCTCGCCTTCCAGTTGCCCAATCTGTTCCGCCGCCTGTTCGCCGAGGGCGCCTTCGCCAGCGCCTTCGTGCCGCTGTTCAACCGCCACATGGCCGAGGACGAGTCCGCGGCCAGGCGGTTCGCTGGCGAGGTGCTGGCGGTGCTGCTGCCGATCCTCGTGGTGTTCGGGGCGGTGATGATGCTCGCCATGCCGTGGGTGCTGTGGGCCTTCGCCAACGAGGACCTGCGCGGCAATGCGGCGACTTACCACCTTGCGGTCAGCATGGGCCGGATCGCCTTTCCCTACCTCATGTTCATGAGCCTTGCGACGCTGGTGGCGGCGATCCTCAATTCGCTGTCGCGCTTCGCGGCGGCGGCGGCGGCGCCGATCCTGCTCAACCTCTGCCTGCTGGCCGCGCTGGTGTGGGGCGCGCTGCAGCCTGCGGGCGAGGCGACGCGGGCGGCAACCGGCATCGGCCTTGCCATCGCGGTATCGGTGAGCGGGCTGTTGCAACTGCTGTGGCTCTACTGGTTCATGCGCCGCGCAGGCTTCCACATCCCGCGCCTCACGCCGCAGGTCACGCAGCGCGTCAAGGAGATGGGGGTGCTGATCGTTCCGGCCGTGTTCGGCGCGGGGGTCTACCAGATCAGCCGCTTCATCGACCTCGCCTTCTTCCGGGGACTTCCCGACGGCAGCCTCACCTACATGGCGATGGCCGACCGCTGGAACCAGCTGCCGCTCGGGATCATCGGCATTGCCCTTGGCACCGCGATCCTGCCCGCCCTGTCGCGCCACATCTCCAAGGCCGAGGACGAGGAGGCGGTGCGCCTGCAGGCCAATGCGATCGAGCTGGCGATGCTGCTCACCCTGCCCTGCGCCGCGGCGCTGTTCATCACCGGCTTCGCCTTCGTGAAGGCCTTCATGGAGGGGCAGGCCTTCACGCCCGAGGACGCCCGCACCACCGGCATGGTGACCTCGGCACTGGTCGTCGGCCTGCCCGCCTATGTGCTGGTCAAGGTGCTGACCCCCAACTTCTTCGCGCGGGCCGACACGAAGACGCCGGTCTACACCGCGGGCGCCTCGCTGGTGGTGACGGTGGGGCTGAACCTGGCGCTGGTGCCGGTGCTGGGCGTGGTGGGCCTCGCGCTGGCGGGCGCGGTCGGCGCGTGGGTCAATATCGCGCTGCTGGGCACGGTCCTCGCCCGCCGCGGCTTCTTCCGCCTGCCGGCGCGCGTGCTCGGGCGGATCGGACGGATCACGCTGGCCTGCGCCGTGATGTCGGCGGCGCTGTGGGCGCTGATGCAGCTCATCACCCCGTGGCTCGACGGGCCTTTCGCGCTGCGTCTCGCCGCCATCAGCGCAATCATGGCCGTGAGCCTCGTGACCTACGGCGCGGCGAGCGTGCTGCTCGGAGTCCTCGACAAGGCCACGATCCAGCGCCTAATGCGCCGTCAGGCTTAAGCAATCAGGACCTATCATGCGCGTCGTCTCCGGCATCCAGCCCACCGGCAAGCCCCATCTCGGCAACTACCTGGGGGCGATCCGCAATTACGTGAAGTTGCAGGACGACGCCCATGCGGCGGGCGGCGAGTGCCTGATCTTCATTGCCGATCTCCACGCGCTCTCGATGCCGCACGATCCGGCCGAGCTCAAATCCTCCACGCTCGAACTGGTGGCGACGCTGGTCGCCTGCGGCCTCGATCCCGACAAGGCGATCCTGTTCAACCAGGCTCAGGTGCCCCAGCACCCCGAGCTGCAATGGCTCCTCAACGGCACGGCCCGCATGGGCTGGCTGAACCGCATGACCCAGTGGAAGGACAAGGCCGGCAAGAACCGCGAAGGCCAGTCGGTCGCGCTGTTCACCTATCCCGTGCTGCAAGCCGCCGACGTCCTCCTGTATCAGGCGACCCATGTGCCGGTGGGCGAGGACCAGAAGCAGCACCTGGAGCTTGCCCGCGACATCGCGCAGAAGTTCAACAACGACTTCGGCACTGAGGACGCGCCGATCTTCACCCTGCCCGAGCCGATCATCCCGGCCGAGGCCGCGCGGATCATGAGCCTGCGCGACGGCGCGGCGAAGATGTCGAAGTCCGATCCCAGCGACATGAGCCGCATCAACCTCTCCGACGATGCCGACACCATGGCGCAGAAGGTGAAGAAGGCGAAGACCGATCCCGAGCCCCTGCCTTCGGAGGAGGCCGGCCTCGCCGAGCGGCCCGAGGCGCGCAATCTCGTCGGCATCTATGCCGCGCTCGCCGGGCAGACGCAGGGCGAGGTGCTGGCGCAATATGGCGGACAGGGCTTCGGCGCCTTCAAGCCCGCGCTGGCCGATCTGCTGGTGGCCAGGCTCGGGCCGATTCGCGACCGCTTCGTCGAGCTGAAGGATGATCGCGAGGCCCTCGATGCGATCCTCGCGCGCGGCGCGGCCCGGGCGCGCGAGCGCGGCACGCCGACGCTGGATGCGGCCTACAGGGCGCTGGGGCTGGTGCGGCACTAAGCAGTTGCGACGAACCGCTTGCTGGCAGCGACGAGCGTTCAATTGCGGTTCATTGGCGCGTAATATGGTATCGCGCGTACAGGCCGTTGCTGCCATAGCCAATGGCCACCAGACAGAGGTTGTGCCATCATGCCTGCGATGCTTTCGATGAAGACCTTCACCCGTGCAGCCCTGCCCGTGGCGCTTGCGCTCGGGCTTTCGGCCTGCGCCACCAACACCTTCAAGGCGGATGTCTCGCGCTTCGCGGTGCCGCTGCCTGCGCCCCAGGGCCAGACCTTCGCGGTCGTGGCGGAAGATCCCAAGCTGGCCGGCGGCCTCGAATTCGCGACCTATGCCAATGCCGTCGCGGCCGAGCTGACACAGCTCGGCTATGCCCAGGCCGCCTCGCCCGAGAGCGCCGACATGCTGGTGCGCTTCGACTACCGCGTCGATGGCGGGCGCGAGCGCGTGCGCACCTCGCCGGGGGTTGGCGGCTATGGCGCATTCGGCCCGTGGGGCCGGTGGGGCGGCTGGGGCGGCGGGTTCGGTGCCTGGGGCTACGGCTTCAACGATCCGTTCTTCGGCGGCCCCGACGTGCGCAGCTACACCATCTACACCAGCGGGGTCGACGTGAAGATCGACCGCCGCGCCGATGGCCAGCGCCTGTTCGAGGGCAAGGCCGAAGCCGTGTCACGCTCGAACCGCCTGCCGCGCCTCGTGCCCAACCTCGTGGACGCGCTGTTCACCGACTTCCCGGGCAATTCGGGCGAAACCGTGCGCATTACGATCCGCGACGACGAAAAGACCGTGCGCCCCACCGAATGATGGTGTAGACGCTACGGCAAGAGACCCTTGGACGGGAAAAGAGAAGGCGGCGCAGGGGATCGCGCCGCCTTTTTTTGTGGGTGCTTTCCGGGCTCCCCTAGGCCTTTGCGTGCTCCCGGCCTCGTCTCGGGGGGGCTACTTCCGGGAACGCTTCCGCGTCAGTTCGATTTTCCTGACCTCGACCGACATCCTGGCCTCGTCGTACCAGGCGAGCGCGTCGAAGGCAGCGGCACGCAAGCGGGTGTAATCGTCAAAGACGCACCAACCACCGTCGCTCCGCGCCGCAAATGCTTCGGTTGCGCCGGGGCATCGTACCGGAAACAGTGAGAGGGTGGCCTCGGCGCCGTCGTGACTACGTTCAATGCGAACAAGGTCGTAATGGTAGCCGGTGATCTCCCCATCGCTGCCGATCGGCGATTCCATCAGGTAGGTTCGGTCGGGAGCAGGCGGAATCTCGCCTTCCTCAATCGCGGGCTCGAGGTCCGAGTGTAACCGCTTCGTCTCCTCGCGCAGAAAGTCGAAGGCAAGTCCTTGCTTGGGCGGATCGCTCTTCTTGCTGGCGAAGACCACGAGGCCATCCTGCCCCTGAGTGACCCTGGCCTTGTGCTCTTCAGAGCCGTCGGTGATGTCGTAGATGCCCTCAAGGCCGATGGGGTCGCGCTCGGAAACCGGGATCAGACGGGTTTCGGCCTTCCAACCCTGACACCCGCCGAGCAGAAGCAGAGTGCAGGCAGCGAAAAGCGAGCGCAGGAACATCGGCAGGCCCCCCCTTGTGGCGGGAGGCTAACCTATTGGACTACCGCAAGCAATCAGCCCGTCAGAGCTTCGCATGCCCCCCGGTCGAGCCAAAGCCGCCCGCGCCCCGCTCCGTCGCGTCCAGCTCCGCGACCTCGTCCCACGTCGCCTGCACCACCGGCGCGAGCACCAGCTGCGCCACGCGGTCGCCGCGCGCAATCGCGAAGGGCTCGGGCCCAAGGTTGATGAGGATCACCTTCAACTCGCCGCGATAGTCGCTGTCGATCGTGCCGGGGGTGTTGGGCACCGAGATGCCATGCTTCAATGCCAACCCCGAGCGCGGGCGGACCTGGATTTCGTAGCCTGCGGGGATTGCCATCGAAAGGCCGGTGGCGACCGCGTGGCGCGCGCCGGGGGCGAGGGTCACGTCCTCGGCGCTCACCACGTCCATTCCCGCCGCGCCGCTGGTGGCATAGGCCGGGAGCGGCAGGCCCTCGCCGTGGGGCAGGCGCTTGACTTCGACCCTGATTGTCACTCCGCCGCCTCGGCGTGGAGCGCGGCCACGATCCGCTCCACCAGCGCCATCGCCACGGCGGCCTTGGGCATCTCGTCGAGCACCTCGATCCCCTCGCCGCTGACGATCGTCACGCGGTTGCTGTCGCCGCCCATCACGCCTGAACCGGGTGGGCCCGAGACGTCGTTGGCGACGATCCAGTCCGCGCCCTTGCGCTTGCGCTTGGCCTTGGCGTGTTCGAGCACGTTGTCGGTCTCGGCCGCAAAGCCGATCACCAGTTCGGGCCGCCGGGGCGCGCTTGCGACATTGGTGAGGATGTCGGGGTTCTCGGTCAGCATCAGCGCGGGCGGGGCATCGCCGCGCTTCTTGATCTTCTGTCCGCGATATTCCTTGGGCCGCCAGTCGGCCACCGCGGCGACCATCACCGCGACATCGGCGGGCAGCGCGCGCTTGACCGCCTCGGCCATCTGGGTGGCGCTCTCGACATCGATGCGGGCAACGCCCGCCGGAGTCTTCAAGGCGACCGGCCCGGCCACCAGCGTCACGCGCGCGCCCATCGCGGCTGCCGCGGCGGCGATCGCGAAGCCCTGCTTGCCGCTCGAGCGGTTGGCGATGTAGCGCACCGGATCGATCGCCTCCCAGGTCGGCCCGGCGGTGACCAGCACATGGCGGCCATGGAGCGGGCGATGCGCGGGCGCGAGGCCGAAGTCCGCGCCCTCGAGCACCTCGCCGAGGTCGGCCTCGACCTCCTCGGGCACCTCGGGGGCACCGGGCACGGGGGGTGCCTTGCGCGGATCGATCAGGTGGCCGAGCGCGCTGGTGTCCATCGGCGGCGCGGCCCCGGCCTTGCCCTTGCGGGCGAGCAGCGGTCCGGAGAAATCGGGCTTGAATTCGGGCGCGGGCTCTTCGGGCAGGAGTTCTTCCGGCAGATCTTCGGGCAGATCCTCGAACTCGGCCTCGATTTCCGCGTGGGTGCGCTTGGCGGTCGAGCGCGGGATGATGCGCGAGAAAAAGCCGCTGAGCTTGCCTTCGGGCAGGGCGGCGCTGGCATCGGCCTCGTCCTCCTCCTCGGGCTCGAGCGCCTCGACCTCGATCAGCGGCGCGGCCCCGGGGGCTGGCGCTTCGGGCACCACCACGCCGAACTGCGCGGCGATCGCGCGCCAGATCGCCTCCGGCTCGGGCAGGCGGCCATAGCCGAACTCGCCGCAGGCCATCGCGCCCTTGTCGGGGTGGAGCACGGTGACGCCCGCCGCCTTGAGCAGGCCGATGTTGCGCTGGGTCGCCTCGTGCTCCCACATCCGCACGTTCATCGCGGGCACGGCCAACACCGGCTTGTCGGTGGCGAGGATCAAGGTGGTCGCGAGGTCATCGGCGATCCCTGCCGCCATCTTGGCGAGCAGATCCGCGGTCGCCGGGCACACGACCACAAGATCGGCCTCGCGGCTCAGCTGGATATGCCCCATCTCCGCCTCGTTCTTGAGGTCGAAGAGATTGGTGTAGACCTGGTTCTCGGAGAGCGCGGCGAGCGACATCGGGGTGACGAACTGCTGCCCGCCCCGGGTCAGCACGCAGGTCACCTCCCCGCCGCCCCTGCGGATCAGGCGCACCAGCTCGCAGGCCTTGTAGGCCGCGATCCCGCCGCCCACGACCAGCAGGATGCGCGGGGCAAAACCCGCTGCCGCTCCTGTCGCCGCCACGTCGCTCATCTCGCCAATCGCCTCTCGCACCGCTGTCGGGGTCTTGCGCACATAATGCACCCGCCAGCAATCGCAAAGCTTGGTTAAATTTGCTTTGCCATCCGGGCCGCCAGCCGCCCGAAAAGTTCGCCGATCGCGCGCGGGGCGAAGGCGAGGCCGGCGGCATAGGCGGGGAGCGAAAGCTCGACCCAGTAGTAATTGGCGGGCCGCGCGAACAGCGCCATCCCCGTGGCAAGGCCGGTGAACCACAGGAGCGCGAACAGCCCCGTGCGTCCGCCCAGCCCCGCCCAGCCGACGAGCGGCAGCACCGCCAGCGGGGCGGCGAGCAGCGGCGGGAGATGCCGCAGGCCGGTCAGTTCGAGCAACCCCGCGAGCGGCACCCCATATCCGGCCAGCGCGTTCCACCCCTGCGAGGCAAGGTCGCCCGGCAGTCGCAGGACATCGACCGCGCGGGCGTGCGCGGCCAGCCCGGCCACGAACAGCGCCAGCAGGGCGGCGAGCGCGAGCGCCTCTCCCTTGCGGCGCCCGGCGAGGGCGAAAGCGAGCCACAGCAGCACGAAGGGCGCGGCAAGCTCGCGCACTGCCAGCGCGGCGGCAGCGGCGAGGAAGGCGGGCCACCAGCGATGCGGGCGATAGGCGAAGAGCGCAAGGCTCAGCAGCACCCCGGCGATGAAGTCATGATCGTACCCTGCGAGCCGCGAGAGCGCCGCGCCGCCGCCCGCAGCAAGCAGCGCGGCAGCGATGATCCGCTCCTCGATGCTCGCCAGCGGCAGCCTGCGCCAGACCAGCGCAGCGATGGCGCCCGCAGCAAGCACCAGAGCCAGCCAGCGCACCCCGTGTGTGCCGATCGCTGCCTGCAGCCATGCCAGCGTCGGCAGGCGGATGGTGACGAAGGGCCGGGTCGGGTAGCCGCTCGCCCGGTGCTCGGCGAGCGCGGCGGCGTGGTAGCCCTCGCCAGCGGCCACGCGCGCGGCGACGCGCGCATAGAGCGCCATGTCGCCCTTGGCGCGCGCCTTTGCGGCAGGCGCGGAAGACTGAGCGGAGGCGATGCTTCGCGGAGCCGGGGCGCCGCCCGCCGCGCTCGGGGCGATTGCGACAGCGGCGCCCACGGCGAGGGCCAGCGCCAACACCAGCACCAGCGCCGCCCCCCAGCGGGGTAGATGCGGGAACGGCCGGCCCAGCGCCTCCCACCGCTCCATGAGCGATGGCCGCGCGGGGCCCCTCATCCGATCCAGCCGAGCGCCAGTGCCCCCCACAAGGCGCCCGCACCCGCAAGGCCTGCGACGAGGTAGCCGAGCACGCCCGGCCCCTCGCGCCGCTCGATGATCAGCGGGATCTCGGGAAGCGGCGGCGGTTCGGGCGCGCCGCCCTTGGGCGGGAACATCTCTTCCACCCGGCGGATCAGGCCGGGCAGCCGCAGCAGGGTTTCGGCGTCGGTCTTGAGCCGGTCGGCCAGCGCCGCCTCCGGCCCGAGTTCGTCGCGGATCCAACTGCGCACATAGGGCGCCGCGGTGTCCCACATGTTGATGTCGGGATTGAGCTGGGTGGCGATCCCTTCGACCATCACCATTGTCTTTTGCAGCAGCAGCAGGTGCGGCTGGGTCTGCATGTCGAAATCGCGGGTGATCGCGAACAGCCCGTCGAGCATCTGGCCGACCGAGAGCTCCTTCACCGGCTTGCCGCGCATCGGCTCACCCACGGCGCGCAGCGCGGTCGCGAATTCGCCGACCGAGTGGTAGGACGGCACATATTGCGCCTCGAAATGGATTTCCGCGACGCGCTGGTAATTGCCCGTCGTCAGCCCGTAGAGGATCTCCGCGAGCCATTGCCGCGCGCGGCGGTCGATCCGGCCCATGATCCCGAAGTCGATCGCGACGATGGTGCCGTCGTCCTCGATGAACAGGTTGCCCTGGTGCATGTCGGCATGGAAGAACCCCGCGCTGATCGCCTGGGTGAGGAAGCTGATCACCAGCCGCTCGGAGATTGCGGCAAGGTCGTGGCCGCGCGCGCGCAATTCGTCGAGGCGGCTGATCTTGATCCCGTCGATCCATTCGACCGTCAGCACCCGGCCATTGGTGCGGTCCCAGTCGATGGCGGGGATGCGGTAGCCGGGGACGCCCGCCATCTGCTCGGCAAGCTCGGAGGCGCTGGCGGCTTCGCGGCGCAGATCGAGCTCGGAATTGGTCCAGCGTTTGAAGTTGGCGATGGTGAGCCGCGGGCGCAGGCGCGCGGCCTCCCCGCCCATCGCCTCGACATGGGCGGCGGCCCATTCATAGGTCTGGATGTCGCGCGCGAACTTCTCGCGGATGCCGGGGCGCAGCACCTTGATCGCGACCTTGCGGCCATCGGTGGTGGTGCCCTTGTGGACCTGCGCGATGCTGGCCGCGCCGACCGGCTCGGGGTCGATTTCGCTGAAAAGCTTTTCGAGCGGTTGGCCGAAACTCGATTCGATCGATGCCTTGATCTGCGCAAAGGGCACCGGGGGAAGCGAGTCCTGAAGGCTCAGGAGGTTGTTCGCCGCTTCCTCGCCGACCAGATCGGGGCGCGTCGCCAGCGACTGCCCGAGCTTGATCGCGGCCGGGCCGATGGCGCGGAAGGCGCCCGCGTAATCGGGCTTGCCGCGCTTGCCGGTCAGCGTCGCCAGCCGCGCCAGCCGCACGAACTGGCGCACCGGCATCGGCGCGTTGGGATCATTCTCGATCCCCACCAGCGCGCGGCGACGCGCGAGGGTCACGCCCCAGCGCGCGAGGCGGGAGAGGTGGACGACAGACGCGGTCACTGGATCAGATCTTCCACCCCGAGTGGATCGCGACCAGCCCGCCCATGATCGGCTCGACCTTGGTATTCGCGAAACCCGCCTTGCGGATCATCGCCTCGAAGGCGGGCATCGGGGGGAAGCGGCGGATCGATTCGGCGAGGTAGCGGTAGGAATCCGCGTCGCCCGCAATCGCCTGCCCCATGCGCGGCAGCAGATGCTCCGAATAGATATCGTAGGCCTCCTTCAGCCCCGACCACTCGACCGTCGAGAATTCGAGGCAGAAGAACCGCCCGCCCGGGCGCAGCACGCGCAGCGCTTCGGCCAGCGCCTTGTCGATGTGCGTCACGTTCCGGATGCCGAAGGCGATGGTGTAGGCATCGAAGGTGTTGCTGGCGAAGCTCACGCTTTCCGCATTCTGGCAGGTGAAGACGAGCGCGCCGTCCTCTTCATCGAACCCGCGCTCCAAAGCGCGCTCGGCGCCGACATCGAGCATGTCCTGGTTGATATCGGCCACCGTGATGTGCGCGCCGCGCTCGGCCATGCGGAAGGCGATGTCGCCGGTGCCGCCCGCCATGTCGAGGAT